>Ga0172371_10009112_pt1 | contig 13704 bp, 13 predicted proteins | sample Lak12m_FD_114543 | JGI IMG/M metagenome (GOLD analysis project Ga0172371, IMG submission 114543) | Freshwater microbial communities from Kabuno Bay, South-Kivu, Congo - kab_022012_12m | ecosystem: Environmental > Aquatic > Freshwater > Lake | place: Democratic Republic of the Congo: South-Kivu... | reverse complement strand
GCAAAGACTGCGAAGCAGATGGGGTGCCCGGTGAACGTTTACATTTTCCCACAAAGAAGCGGTGAACAGATCTCTCCTGTTCACCGCTTCTTCACCTCTGCACTCCCTTGCAACCGCTTGCTAGGGGTGAGGTCGTGCTGGAATTGCCGGTCACCATCTTGGAAAACGATGGGGTTGGTGGAAATCAGGCCGGGGGCCAGGGAGGGGGAATGCGGCCAGGTAGCGGCGATTTTCCCCCTGCCCATGGATGGCGTAGGCGTTGGCGCGGGTGAGATGGGCAGGGAGAGAGGAGGAGGCGATGTGGGCCCGGCCTTGCCAGTGGTCGCCATTTCTTTCGCTATGGAAGGAGAGGGCGATCTCTCCGGGGCTTCTCTGGCGTATGCCGGAAAATAGGAGCGCCAGGAAATGGCCATGGGGGCCGAATTCAAGTTCGAGATAGTGCCCGTCTTCGTTGGCCAAGAAAAGCTCGACTACCTCATACTCCCATAGATTTCCCAACCGGCAGGGGGCAACAGTTGGGGCCGGATCGTCATGAAAAGGGAAGGTCATCTCGACGGCGATTCCCACGGCATTGAGAGTGAAGCTCACCATGCCTCGCTCGCCTGCTGTGGCCGGCATACCATTCCACATTCGTTCGACGACTAACTTGGCCGATGAGGGTGTGGGCATATCTCTCCGTCTGAGCTCTTTGTGGAGCGTGGTGAAAATCCTTTACAGGGGCGGGGGGAATGGACTATCAGGAGGATGAACTACCTGGCAGGTGATGATCGTGTCAAGATAAATAAGGCGCTCGGCAAGAACTCTTGGGATACTGATTTCTTGGCCCAGTGTCTAACCTCGTGGAAGGCCTTGATGTCAACCTATGAACCATTTTTTGCCGATCAAACCAGCGACCGGGTGGCGGTCTATCCCGGCACCTTCGACCCGATTACCATGGGGCATTTGGACATTATCCAGCGGGCCTTGCACCTCTTTGACCGCGTCATTGTGGCGGTGGCCATGAACCCCGGTAAGGCCCCGACCTTTACCATTGAGGAGCGTCTGTGTATGATTCGGCAGTGCTTCCCCGATCAAGACCCACGGCTTGAGGTGGCCTCGGTCGATGGCCTGTTGGTTGATTATGCCTACCGGCGGGGGGCAAAGGCCATTGTCCGTGGGATGCGGGCCGTCTCGGACTTTGAGTTTGAGTTTCAGTTGGCCTTGATGAATCGTCGCCTGGAACGTGAGGTAGAGACGGTGTTTTTGATGACAGCCTTCCGCTGGATCTACATCAGTTCGAGCATTATCAAAGAGGTGGCTCGTCACGGGGGTGATGTTGGAGGCTTGGTTCCCGATCATGTCTGCGAGTGTCTGCGTGAAAAATTCATGCGGCAGGGTTGAGGTAAATGATTACGGGGTGCCTGGAAACTGTCAACCTGCCCGGAATTGTAAGCGATTGTAGGGTGCCCCAGCCGGAGTCTTCGCTTACCTGCGCGAAAGCAGCTTGCGAGCTACTGGGGTATGCGAGCAGGCTGCTGACAGCTAAGCGAAGACTGCCAAGCAGATGGGGTACCCTGTGATCGCTTACGGGCTGAGGATGGGGGGAGATGGCTCGATCCAAAATCCAGCAGCTTGATCAGTCGGTCGCCGGCTGGTTCCTGACCCTGCGTTGGGGGACGGTGTGTTGCCAGATTCTCCTCTTTTTGGCGGTGCGGATGCTGTTTGCCATGGCGGTGCCGGGCCTGGTGGCTGGGTTGATCGCCTTTGAAGTGGCCTCTAATCTGCTCTTTGTCTGGCTGATTCGAGAGAAGAAACAGTTGCCTCTGCCCCTGTTTGCCGGGGTGATGTTTCTCGATATTGCCCTGCTCACCGCCTTGATCTCCTTGACCGGCGGGGCGATGAACCCCTTCACCTTCCTCTACCTCGTCCACATCGTGGTGGGGGCTATCCTCCTGCCGATGGCTGTGGCCTGGATGCTGGCGGCCTTCGCCGTCTCCTGCTACGGGGGCTTCTTTCTGCCGCTGCACAAGCTCTGGTCGGTGGGGGAGCCGCAGCTTCTCTGTCACCCTGTCGATGCCCCCTCGGAGTTGAATCTGCACCTACAGGGCATGTGGTTGGCCTTTGCCATCACCGCCTTCTTCGTCGTTTTTTTCGTTACCCGTATCCAGCAGGCCTTGGTTGCTCATCGGGAGACGCGGGCTCAGTTGCGGGAGGAGCAGGTGAAAAATGAGCGGCTGGCCTCGCTCGCCGCCCTCTCGGCTGGGGCGGCGCATGAGTTTGCCACCCCACTGGCCACCATCGCTGTGGCGGCGGGGGAGCTCTATCACGAGATGAGCGAGCAGGTGGGGGAGGAGGCCTGGCTTGAAGACTTGAGGCTCATCCGCTCGCAGGTCTCTCGTTGTCGGGATATCCTCTACCAGATGGCGGCCGATGCCGGGGAGCCTCTGGGGGAGGGGATGATCACCGTGCCGCTTGGCGAGTTGTTGGGCGAGGTGGTGGCCTCGTTGGCGGGGCAACAGCGCGATGCGTTGCTGCTCGACTGTGCCTGTCCCGAGACAGCGGTTACCGTGCCGCGTCGCTCTTTGCAACGGGTGCTGCGGGGGCTTGTGTCAAACGCCTTTCATGCCTCGGATCCGGGCAAATCGGTGACCTTGGCGGCGGCGGTGGTTGAGGGAGGCGGGGTGTGCTTTACCATTATCGATCAAGGCCGGGGCATGGCGCCTGAGACCGTCGCTCAAGCCAGAGAACCCTTCTTCACCACCAAGCCGCCCGGCCAAGGCCTGGGCCTGGGGCTCTATCTCGCCTCGACCTTGGCCGAGCGCTTGGGCGGCGGCTTGGCGATTGACTCGGTGCTTGGGGTGGGCACCACGGTGCGCTTTTGGCTGGCAAAGACAGATAACGTTGATCACCAGGAGGGGCAGAAGTGACGACGAAAACGGAGCAACATTACGCCATGCTGTTGGTCGATGATGAGGAAATCTTTCGCCACCGCCTGGCCCAAGCCTTGACCCGGCGTGGCTTTACCGTCCGTGAGGCCGGTGATTTTGAGGCGGCGATGGCGATTTTGCAGGAGTGGCGGCCAGACTTGGCCTTGATTGACCTGCGGATTCCGGGTCGCTCCGGGCTTGAGTTGCTGGCGGAGATCAAACGGAGTCAACCCGCGATCCGCATTGTGGTCTTGACCGGCTACGGCAGCATTGCCACCGCCAGTCAGGCCATTAAGCTCGGGGCGATCAATTACCTGCCCAAGCCCGCCGATGTTGACGAAATCCTCCAGGCCTTTGCCGAAGATGGTGGGCCACTGATGCCGATTGGCCCGGATGAGTTGCTCCCCCCCAGTCTGGCCCGGGTGGAGTGGGAACATATCCAGCGGGTCTTAACCGACTGCGATGGCAATATCTCGGAGGCGGCCCGCAAGCTGAACATCCACCGTCGGAGCCTGCAACGAAAACTCTTCAAGTTCGCCCCTCCCTGAGCCGTGAACCCTTTCTCTCATTGGGGAAAACAGGCATCAACTCTGGCCTCGCTTGAGCTCTTCCGCTATATCGGCCCCAGCTTCTTTGTGACAGTAGGCTTTATCGATCCTGGCAACTGGGTGACCAACGTGGCGGCCGGGTCGCAGTTTGGCTACTCCCTGCTCTGGGTGGTGACCCTCTCCACCCTCATCCTGATCGTGGTGCAGCACAACGCCGCCCACCTTGGCATCGTCACCGGGCTCTGCCTGGCGGAGGCCGCCTCCAAGTTCTTTGGCCCCGCCCTGCGGCTCCTGATGCTGGGCAGCGCCATGATCGCCTGTGTCTCCACCGCCCTGGCTGAACTCCTGGGGGCGGCCATCGGACTGAACATGCTCTCGGGTCTCCCCTTGTCGCTCGGGGCCTTGTTGGCCGCCGCTTTTTCCCTGTGGATGCTGCTCTCAAAGAACTATCAGCGTTTGGAGAAGTGGATTGTCGGCTTTGTCTCGCTCATCGGTCTGGCCTTCCTCTTTGAACTCTGGGGGGCGGGGGCCTCTTGGGGGGCGGCCGCCCGTGGCTGGCTGGTGCCGGCCTTTCCCTCTGGGGCCTTGCCGGTGATCATTGGGGTGCTGGGGGCGGTGGTCATGCCCCACAACATCTTTCTGCACTCCGAGGTCATCCAGAGCAGGCAGTGGAACAGCCAAGGCGAGGCGGTTATCCAGCAGCAGCTCCGTTATGAGTTTCTTGATACCTTGGTGGGGATGAGTGTCGGTTGGGCGATCAACAGCGCCATGATCATCATGGCGGCGGCGGTCTTTTTCCGGGGGGGGATTGTCGTCTCCGAACTGGGGCAGGTGACCGCTACCTTAGAGCCTATCTTCGGGCGGTTGTCGGCGGTGGTCTTTGCCTTGGGGCTGGTCTTTGCTGGCCTCTCCTCCTCGGTGACGGCGGCGATGGCTGGGGGTAGTGTCCTGGCCGGCGTCTTTCACGAGCCCTTCGACATCAGCGATAGCCACTCCCGAGCTGGCATTGCCATCACCCTGCTGGGGGCCTGGTTGATCATCGTCCTGCTTGCCGACCCCTTCAGTGGTATCCTCTGGAGCCAGATCGTCCTCTCCTTGCAACTGCCCTTGACCATCGTGCCGCTTATCCTCTTGACCTCATCGAAAAAGGTCATGGGCGGCTACGCCAACAGCCGTCTTGGCGCCCTGGTGTTGTGGCTGGCGGGCTTGGTGGTGATTGGTCTGAACCTGGCGCTGCTCGCCGATGTCTCCTGAGCGAAGGGTGCCGTGGCCAGTTGGAAGGACAAGCAAGTTGCCTGCGACAATTTGCCACATTGCCCCTTGTGCTACGTCGTGATACCTTGCTCCCAAAGTGTGACAAATTGTCGCAGACTTTTCCATTCAAACAGAGGGAACATATGATGATAAAGAAATACGGAATGTTCATGATGGCAGCTGTGATAGTGGCTTCGTCGGCCCAAGCCGAAGAACGGGAGGGGTGCCACCTGTGCGGCATGTATATTGATCAGTACCAGAAAACAAGCGCGATTGTCACCACCAAAGGCGGGGCTGTTGAGAAAACCTGCGGCGGTGCTGACATGCTACGCTTGGTTGCAGATGCCGGCGGCGTTGATGCCTTCTCATCGGTGCTTGTCCATGACTGGACAAGCGGGAAAGAGATTGCAGCTGCGGGTGCAACCTATGTCATCGGCAGCGACTTGGTGCCGGACATGATCCCCAACATCATCGCCTTTGCTGACCAGAATGGGGCAAATACGTTCATAGCCGAGCATGGTGGCCAGACTCTCACCTTTTCTCAGGCCCTGCAAGCGATTTCGCCAATGGGCATGACTATGCCCAATCGGGTAAACTCGGCGGTACCTCCGGCCAAGGGAACCATGAGTGTTGGTGCTGGCTATATGGACATGGTGATGGATAATTTGAAGATGGGATCAAGTGATGTGTCTGAGTCTGAGTTCAAGGCGGCGACCCCATCGACGGTAATGTCTATCCCGAAAAAAATGGAGTCTTCCGGCTCCATGGTGATGGCCAATTACGGTATCACTGATCGGCTGAATGTCACTGCCAAATTTTCAGACTTGGACAAGACCATGACTTCTGAAAAAAGAAGCAACGGTATGGAAAAGGTTACCAAGAACAGCGGTTTCACCGATCTTGATCTTAAACTGCGCTATAACCTGTGGCGGGACGACTATTACAGCAAGTTCGTTACCCTGATGGGCAACGTCACGCTGCCCACCGGAGACTTTGACACCGACTTTATCAATATGCCAGGCCTGCAAATGGGGATGGGCAGCATCAACCTTGGTGCCGGGGTGTTAGGTTCAATTCGCTTAGGAGATTTCTGGGTACATGGCGAACTGAGCCACTTGGTCAACCGGGAAAACGGTGATGACTATGATTTCGGCGACGTCACCAAGCTTGGCGCTGCCTTGCATTACACCCCAAATTACGATGTGATGCTAGGTCTGGAGCTTGACGCGACCGATACCGGCCAGAATGAATTCCAAGGAGTGACGAAGAAAAACACCGGCGGCCGAGCCGTCACCCTAACCGCTGTTGCAAGCTGGCGGTTCCTCTCGGCCTTGGGCGGCAATTTTACCTTAAATGGCAGCTATGGGGCACCACTTTACCAGGATGTCAACTGGTACGGGCTTGAGACCGGCTATGCAGCCACGGCGATGATTAACTTTACCCACAGGTTCAATTATTGATTGAGTCACAGAACGTCGAAATGTCTTTGAAGAAGTCTCTCGCAGGCTTTTAATATTGCCTCGACACGAGGGACATGAAATTGCGTAGTGATTCACCGACTATCTCTGCACACTTGTTTCTGGCATTTTTTAGGCTTGGCTACAGTGTACCCAATTGGCAAGATCGTCTGCAAGAGACGCTGAACGCTTTACTTTAGAGGGGGGTGAGCTTTATGAAAACGAAAGGTACGTTAGGCCTACTGATGTGCGCCACACTCCTGGCCAGTCTCTTGTTCACGACTTGGTCGGCCCAGGCCTCTGATATTGATGAACATCGTGACTGTGTCTACTGTGGCATGGATCGCAAGGCCTATGGCTTCAGCCGGATGTTGATTCAATACCAGGATGGGGCGGTGGTTGGCGTTTGCAGTCTCCATTGCGCCGTTATTGAACTGGATGCCCATTCGGGGCGAGCTGTTACGTCTCTGCTTGTCGCTGACCGGGACACCCGCACCATGGTGGAGGCGGCAAAGGCCTTTTGGGTCATGGGAGGCAAGAAGCGTGGGGTGATGACAGCAAGGCCAAAGTGGGCCTTTTCCTCCAAGGAAGCCGCTGAAGCATTCATCACGGCCAATGGTGGGCAGATCGTGACTTGGGAGGAGGCCCTAGCCAGTGCCCGAGCGGAAGAGGCAAAACCATAGGATCTCTTGTTGGTTGTGAGCCACCGCCTTGCGGATGCTGGCCCCCCTCCTCGTCATTTGCTGTGTCTCAAGCGCCTGGCTGATACTCTCGTCAAACTCAACAATGCGTTTGACGTCCAGTTCGTCCATCTCCTGTCTGGTACATCTGTGGACGTGTTTTCATGGCCAGAACTCCCTCTGCTAGTCGTTCCCCCACCCAAAAATGCCCGCCAGTTATTCATAACTCTCACCCATATCGTGAGCAATGGTGGTTGACAGCTTCACCGCGCTTCATGTTGACCGGAAAGTGGCGAAGGCGAGAGGGCGGCAACTACCGCCCACGCTTCTGGCGGGGCTTTTGTCCCGTTACTCTTGTAGCGATTTCTGCAATGAAATACGAAGGATTCATCCATGCTTTTTAATACTACAACAACTATCGCCGATCAATTCAGTGCCCTGTTAGCAGGAAAGGGGCTGCTGCCGCTTCGTGCCACCGCCATCGACACCTTGCAGGTGAATCTCGGCTACCGCTGCAACCTGACCTGTAAGCATTGCCATGTGCAGGCCGGCCCCCACCGTACCGAGCAGATGTCCCAGGAGGATATTGAAGCCATCCTGCACGTTCTCGACCAATCCCCCATCCAGACCTTGGATCTGACCGGTGGGGCGCCGGAATTGCACCCGCAATTTCGCTTTCTCGTAACAGCAGCGCGGGCCATCGGCAGCAACGTTATGGTGCGCACCAATCTGGCCGTATTTTTTGAACCTGGGCAGACGGATATTCCAGACTTTTTCAACAAAAACGGCGTGGTGGTCATTGCCTCGCTGCCCTGTTTTCTCGGCCCGAACGTCGATAGCATCCGTGGTGAGGGGGTGTTTGATAAGTGCATCCGGGGTTTGCGCCTACTAAACGACTATGGCTACGGTGCCCCCGATGGCAATCGGCAGGTGCATTTGGTGCATAACCCGGCGGGCGCCTTTCTGCCGCCTCCTCAGGAAGCCCTTGAACGTCAATACCGGGACGCGCTCCTTGAGGCACATGGTGTCCGCTTCAATCGGCTCTTCACCTTTGCCAACATGCCACTGGGCAGATTCAAGCGTTTTCTCGTCAACTCGAACAGCTACGGCATGTATCTTTCCACCCTGCAAAGTACCTTTAATCAGGCCGCGTTAGACGGTATCATGTGCCGCCGGCAGGTGAATGTTGGCTGGGACGGCACTCTCTTCGATTGCGACTTCAACGCCACAATTGACATCCCGGTGCCGAAAGCTTACCCGAGCCACATCAGAATGTTTGACTATGCCGCCCTCAGTCAACGGCAGATTGCCCTTGGCGAACACTGCTTTGGCTGCACTGCCGGTCAGGGGTTCACTTGTAACGGCGCCATAGACGGCAGTCAATCTGCCTAGCCGAGCCCTTAAACTGGAGGAATTATGTACGGCTCAAGCCCTACCCATGAGCAACTGAAAGAATACTACGGACGAGTCTTAGCTGGTTCGAAAGACCTGAAGACAAACGCCTGCTGTTGTGATGAGGACGCCATGCCACGCCATATCAGGGACATCCTCAAAGAGATCGACAGCGAAATCATCGAACGATTTTTTGGCTGCGGCTCGCCCATTCCTCCGGCGCTGGAGGGATGCACCGTGTTGGATCTGGGCTGCGGCACCGGCCGGGATGTCTATGTCGCCGCACGCCTAGTCGGTGAAAATGGCTATGTGATCGGTGTCGACATGACCGATGAACAGCTTGCCATCGCCCGTAAGCACATGGATTCCCAAACCAAGCGCTTTGGCTACGCAAAGGTCAATGTGGATTTTCGGCAAGGCTATATCGAAGATCTCAAGAACCTGGGGGTAGCCGACAATTCGGTGGATGTGGTGATCTCGAACTGCGTCCTTAACCTCTCCCCAGACAAGCGTACCGTGTTTGGCGAAATATTGCGCGTGCTCAAGCCAGGAGGGGAGTTGTACTTTGCCGACATCTTTTCAACCCGGCGAGTCCCCGAGCAGCTCAAGGACGACCCAGTTCTCCATGGCGAGTGTCTGGCCGGGGCCATGTATATCGAGGACTTCAGGCGACTTTTACGAGAGCTGGGCTATGCCGATTTTCGGGTGTGCGCCAGGACCAGAGTCAGCATCAACAATCACGGCATAGAGCAAAAAATTGGCATGGTTGATTTCTTCTCCATGACCATCCGGGCCTTCAAGCTGCCAGAGCTGGAAGACCTCTGCGAAGACTACGGTCAGGTGGCGATCTATAACGGTTCCTTGCCCGGTCATCCCCATTTCTACGATCTAGATGATCACCACCGCTTTGTCAGCGGTAAGCCGATGCTGGTCTGTGGCAACACCGCCTCCATGCTCCAAGACACAAGATATGCGGCCTACTTCACCATCACTGGCGACCGCTCGGTTCATTACGGGGCGTTCGACTGCGCCCCAGCCTCGCTCAAGGCCCATGACCGCGAGGGCAATTGCAGCGGCGGTGCTTGCTGTTAAGAGGAGAAACAGGAGAGCGTAATGGAAGTCGTGTCGAATCAAAATCGTAACGGGTCGTGTGAATTGGTCATGGGGGAACAGTGCGGCTACGTGATTTTCGGGGCCTCGGGCGACCTCTCGCAACGAAAGTTATTGCCCTCAGTGTTTTCTCTGTGCCGGACCAAAAGGGTGCCTGATGGTTTTTTTGTGATCGGCTATGCCCGCTCAAACATGGACGATGCCACCTTCAGGGCAAAGATCTCTTCCGCCTTGCGGCAAACGGATGGCAGTATCCCGGAGGCGGAGATAGAGGCCTTCGCGCAAAAATGCTGGTACGTCGCCGGTGGCTATGACCAGGATACCGGATATCAAGCACTGAAGGCACGAACGGAAGAGCTTGGCGCGGCCCTTGGTACCGGCGGCAATCTGGTCTTTCATATCGCCACCCCGCCCGAGCTCTATGCTGTCATCGTTTCCGCCCTGGGAAGAAACGGCTTGGTGCAAAGGCACCAGAACCACATACCCTTCCAGCGGGTTATCGTCGAAAAACCGTTCGGGCGTGACTTGGCAAGCGCCAACCGGCTCAATAGCGAACTGTTGGAATTCCTTTCCGATGACCAGATTTACCGGATTGACCATTATCTTGGCAAAGAGACGGTGCAGAATATCCTGATGTTCCGCTTTGCCAACCCGATCTTCGAGCCCGCCTGGAACAACTCCCATATCGACCATGTGCAGATCACCGTGGCTGAGGAGCTTGGGGTGGAGCACCGGGCTGGCTATTTCGAGCAGGCCGGATTGCTGCGTGACATGTTTCAAAATCACATGTTGCAACTCGCGGCCTTGGTGGGCATGGAACCGCCGGTCTCTTTCGACGCAGAAAATGTCCGGGATGAAAAAGTCAAATTCATGAAATCCATCCGGCCGTTTGATCTGGATCATCTGCCGGGCCAACTGGTTCGCGGCCAGTACGGGGCAGGGGTGGTTAACGGAAATGAGATGAATGCCTATCGGCAGGAACCAGGTGTCGCCTCAACATCATGCACCGAGACCTATTTTGCCATGAAGCTCTTAATCGATAACTGGCGCTGGCACGGGGTGCCTTTTTACCTGCGAGCGGGGAAAAGGTTGGAACGGAAACAGACCCGGATTGCGGTTATCTTCAAGAAGACGCCACATTGCATGTTTTCTAAAATGAATGCGGACTTGGCACCCGCCGCCAACGTCCTGGTCTTTGATATCCAACCGAGGCAGGGCCTGTCGCTTTCCTTTCAAGCCAAGGTTCCGGGGGTAAAAATGTGCCTTACCCCGATGCACATGGATTTCAACTATCGTGATAAGTATGGCCACGAAATGGATGAGGATTACTCCACCCTCATTTTGGACTGTATCCGTGGGGATCAGACCTTGTATTGGCGCAAAGATGGCGTGGAAGCGTCCTGGCAACTCTTGACCCCGGTACTTCAGCGGTCTGCATGCACGGATGGCGGTGGGATGAAGGAGATGCTGAAAGCGTATCCTGCCGGTAGCTGGGGGCCGGCAGATGGTGACCAGTTACTTGAGAAGGATGGCAGACAGTGGCTTGCACCGTAGCCAGCAATAAGTCGCTCGACAGGTGATGGTCTCGCAAAAAGTCAGAGGGGAAAAGATGTCCAATCAACCAATCTGTTATTGTTTCGGATATACCGTTTCAGCAATTGAACACGATGTCATTGCCCATGGGAAATCTCAGATCATGGAAAAAATCATGGCAGAAAAAAAGGCTGGCGGTTGCCAATGTGTCACTAAAAATCCAAAAGGCCGTTGATGTCTTGCTGAAGTCCGCCAGGTGGTGGACAATACCATGGCAACCCAAGGAATAAGAGGAACAGTGCCTCTAGCCACATCCATACAAGCTCAATGACGAGTGAGAGGAGAAACGCGAATGCCACAAGCGGATATTGGAATGATCGGCCTCGCCGTCATGGGCCAGAATCTGGTGCTGAACATGAACGACCATGGGGTTACGGTAGCTGTCTTCAACCGCACGACCTCCACGGTCGACGAGTTTATCACCGGCCCGGCCAAGGGGACGAAGGTCATCGGCACCCACTCTATCAAGGAATTGGTCGGCACACTGAAGCGGCCGCGCCGCATTATGATGATGGTCAAGGCCGGGGCTGTGGTCGATTCCTTTGTCGATTTGCTCTTGCCGCATCTTGATCAGGGCGACATCATCATTGACGGCGGAAACTCACTCTATACCGATACCAACCGCCGCACTCGTGCGCTGGCCGAGCAGGGTATTCTCTTCATCGGCACTGGCATCTCCGGAGGAGAAGAAGGCGCGCGTCAGGGGCCATCCATCATGCCTGGCGGCAACCCCGAGGCCTGGCCGCAAGTAAAGGATATCTTTCAGGCAATTGCGGCCAGAGTTGATAACGAACCCTGCTGCGACTGGGTTGGTGAAGAAGGGGCCGGCCATTTCGTCAAAATGGTGCACAACGGCATTGAATACGGCGACATGCAACTTATCTGCGAGGCATACGACTTCATGAACCGGGGGCTCGGGATGAACATAGATGCGATACGCATCGTGTTTGACGAGTGGAACAAAGGGGGACTCGATTCGTATCTCATGGAGATTTCTGCCGATATTCTCGGTCACAAAGATATCGATGGTGCGCCTTTGCTGGAAAAGATTCTGGACGCCGCTGGCCAGAAAGGGACCGGCAAGTGGACGGCGATCAACGCCCTTGACCTCGGTATTCCACTTACCCTGATCGGCGAGGCGGTGTTTGCCCGATGCCTGTCAGCGATGAAGGAGGAACGGGTGAGAGCGGCAGCGGTTCTTTCCAATCCATTGCCCGCTTTTGATGGCAGCGTGCAGGAGTATGTGGGGCATGTCCACGATGCCCTCTATGCCTCAAAAATTATTTCTTACGCCCAAGGCTACATGCTCATGCGCCATGCAGCCAGGCAATACGATTGGAGACTCAACTACGGCGGCATCGCCCTCATGTGGCGCGGTGGCTGTATTATTCGTAGCGCTTTTCTTAGCAATATCAAGCAGGCCTTTGATGCCAACCCGGCACTGGAAAATCTCTTGCTCGACGACTTTTTTCGAACCGCCATCCAGCAGGCCCAGGGCGGCTGGCGCAAGGTGGTGGCCAAGGCCGCTGAAATTGGAGTTCCGATCCCGGCCTTCGCCTCGGCGTTGTCGTATTTTGATGGCTATCGTAGTGCCAGTCTGCCCGCCAACCTGTTGCAGGCGCAACGTGATTACTTCGGTGCTCACACCTATGAGCGTGCCGACAAAGTGCGGGGCGAATTCTTCCATACCAATTGGACAGGCAGCGGCGGTAAGGTCTCGTCGTCCACATACTCAGTATAGTAGCGATCATCGTAACAGAAGGATAAGTCGCTTGTGACCGGGAATAATTCGAAAATGCTCAAGAAGGTAGGCATCCTTATCCTTATCGTGCTTGGCATTGCCCTCTTCAGATATTTTGACCTGGGGCAGTATCTTACCCTTGGCTACATCAAAGCATCACAAGAGAAATTTCAGGTTCTCTACCAATCTCACCGTGTGCTCGTTGTGGCGGCCTACATGGCAATCTATATCGCTGTCACCGCGTTGTCGCTGCCTGGGGCAGCTGTGCTCACCCTGGCAGGTGGCGGTTTGTTCGGCCTCATGGTCGGCACGGTGGCTGTCTCTTTTGCCAGCACCATCGGTGCCACTTTGGCTTGCCTGTTTTCTCGTTTCCTGCTGCGCGAATGGGTGCAAAGCAAGTTCGGCGACAGGCTGGCTGCTATCAATGACGGCATTAACAAGGAAGGTGCCTTTTATCTCTTCACTCTCCGCTTGGTTCCGATCTTCCCCTTTTTCGTGATCAACCTTCTCATGGGTTTGACCAGGATGCGCTTGCGCACCTTTTTTTGGGTATCCCAAATCGGCATGCTGGCCGGAACCATAGTCTTCGTCAATGCCGGCAAGGAACTGGCGAAGATTGATTCTCTGTCCGGCATCATGTCGCCTGGGGTATTGATGTCTTTTGTTGCCCTCGGTCTTTTTCCCATCACGATGAAAACGTTGCTGGCTTTCTATCAAAGAAAATGTAAGCCGACAAAGGACTGAGACTGGACTTTAGAGTGATAGCAATCCCTTCCCTGTATCAGGGCAGGCTACGGTATTACAACTTGTGGTCAGCAATCATGAAATATGTAAGTGATCACGGGGAGCCTGGAAATTAGGTAAACGTTCACCGGGCACCCCATCTGCTTCGCAGTCTTTGCTTAGCTGTCAGCGGCCTGCTCATGTGCACTAGCACACTTCGCAGGCCGCTTTCGCGCAGGTAAGCGAAGACTCCGGCTGTGGCGCCCGGCAAACGTTTACAGGCTGGTGAAATCTGCACGT
>Ga0172371_10009109_pt1 | contig 13705 bp, 15 predicted proteins | sample Lak12m_FD_114543 | JGI IMG/M metagenome (GOLD analysis project Ga0172371, IMG submission 114543) | Freshwater microbial communities from Kabuno Bay, South-Kivu, Congo - kab_022012_12m | ecosystem: Environmental > Aquatic > Freshwater > Lake | place: Democratic Republic of the Congo: South-Kivu... | reverse complement strand
TGATACAATCCCTGATACAATGCCTGGGAATATGCCGCAACCGAAAAAGTTGCTCCTATTATCAGAACGCTAAATATTTTCTTCATCATTACTTTCATTGGCTTCTTCGACATTCCACTGTCTCAGCTTCTTTTTGTTCCGCCGGCGGATACTCACATAAGCGACCAGCGCCAGCACCGGTATAATTAACCACAAAATATTCTGAATGTCCAGAAGAAATATCCAATTGTATCTTTGGGCCAAATATTTTTGCCATTGCGACTCGAAATCGACTTCTTCATTTTCAATTGCCAACGATAACGCCCGGTCGAAGGAAAGGCCCCCGCGCATTGAATCGAAAATCCGCAGAAATGTTTCGGAACCATAGACCACATCCAAAAACTCGACCGCTGAGCCGCTTTCGGCATAGGCCAATTCGGCTCGCGGATGGCTGAATTGCATCATCCGCTCGATACCGTTCAGCGGAATCAGTCTGGGCCGCCACAGGACTTTCGACACCAGGACGCGCTCTGAAAGACCAAATTCACCAGGAAAATACAGCGCCAGCCCTTCATTGAACCAGACCGGCGTCAGATTCAGCGGAACCAACTGCCCCTGCATATAATGAACAAGTTCATGCCCAACGGTTGTCCGGTATTCCCGCAAAGTCGATTTGCTCAGATCTGGACTGCGCAGGACGATTAAATCCTGCGGAAAAAGCGTTACGGCGCCGACCCAGTAGGGCAGATCGGTACCGGTCACCGCCCGAAATTCGGCCGAGGTGGACACGATCCGGATCCGGATAGTATCTGTTCCGCTTCTTAAATATTCCGGCAGATTGCTAATAGTATTTAATATCGTCGTTTGGGTGTAATCGGCTAACCGTTGATATTTGGAGGAATTTCCGATTGCTATGTGCGGGACAGCAGCAAAAGACATTAATTGTAAAAACAGTAGCCCGATAAAAATTTTAAGACGCATCATAGCACATCGAGCGGGTCGATGTCGATCGCGATCCGGGCTGTTCGGCTGATGGTTTGATGTTCGCGGGAATTAAGAAACGTGCTTAAAAGCCGACGAAGATTAGTTCCATTCGCATCATGATCGCGACGGGATTTCAGCACTATCTGGTAGCGATAGCGATTCAGCAGACGAGCCAGCGGAGCAGCTGCCGGTCCTAAGATGTCGATCTTGCCCCGCCGCAAATTGAGATAATCGGCCACTTCTCCGGCAGCCTGATTAGCGCACTGATTATTCAGATCGGAAACCTGGATCAGCGCCATCCGGCTGAACGGCGGATAGTGGATTGGATTACGCTCGTTGAGTTCGAAATTCGAGAATCCGGCCAGATTCTGCTGCAAGGCGCAACGGATCGTGAAATCCTGCGGATTGTAGGTCTGAATAATTATTTCGCCCTGAACATCGCCGCGCCCGGCCCGCCCGGAAACCTGATATAGCAATTGAAAAACCCTTTCGCGCGCCCGGAAATCCGGCATGTACAAACCCAGGTCGGCATTGATAACCCCCACTAAAGTGACATTCGGAAAATCCAATCCCTTGGCGATCATTTGCGTTCCTAACAGAATCTGGATCTGGTTTTGCTCGAATTGTTGTAAAATGCGCGGCGCCTGATCTTTATTGCGGGTGGAATCCATGTCCAGCCGTTCAAATTTATACTCCGGAAAGACCGATTTTAAATAATGCTCGACTTTCTGCGTTCCCACTCCCGGATATAAAAAATTCGTTCCGCCACAGCGCGGGCAAACCGACGGCGGCGTCTCGTGCAGATTACAATAATGACACTGTAAAGTGCCGGTTTTTTTATGATAGGTCAGCGAAATATCGCAATTACGGCACTCCGGCACCCAGCCGCAGTCGGGGCACAGTAGTACCGGCGAATAACCGCGCCGGTTTTGCAGCAGAAGCACCTGTTGACCGCTCGCGACTTTAGCTTTGATTTTTTCTGTTAATAAGCGTGACAACGGATTCTGCGGGTCGCCGGTTTCCTGGATTTCAGCTTTTAGATCGACCACCTGAATCAGGGCGGTCGGAGCTTTAGAATAACGGCGCGGTAGCACCAGTTTATGCAGCTTCCCGGTCACCGCATTGTACTGGCTCTCTAAGCTGGGTGTGGCCGAACCCAGCACGACCGTGGCTTTACTCTCCACGCCGCGCAACAGCGCCATATCGCGGCCATGATAACGCGGCTCGGGGCTTTTTTGTTTATAGGAACTGTCCTGTTCTTCATCGACGATAATCAGCCCGAGATTCGGCAGCGGCATCAGGATCGCACTGCGGGCCCCAATCACGACCGGAAAATCGCCGCGCAGAACTGCGCCCCAGATTACACTGCGCTGGTTCTGGGTCAAACGACTATGCCAGATGGCGATCTGATCCGGAAACTCACCCCGAAATCGGGCCGCGAGGTGGGTCGTCAGGGTAATTTCCGGCACCAGCACTAATGCCGTCCGGCCGAGCGCCAGCGCCTGCCGGATCGCTTCCAGATAGATTTCGGTCTTGCCGCTGCCGGTTACACCTTCCAGTAAAAAGGCTGTAAACATTCCGCATTTTATTGAATCAACAATTCTTTGGTTGACCTGCTTCTGATCGTCGGTCAAATCGACAGTTTTACGCCGTGCGCCAAATTCCCGCCACAAATCGGAGAGGGTCCGATCGTTAGTTTCGACGGTAACCGCGCCTTTTTGCACCAGAGCGGCTAATGCTGCCGGTGAAAAACGTCTCGCTTCAGCATCGTTCAATTGTCCGCCGGAAGCGCCCAGGGCGGTTAAGATTTCTTCCTGGCGGGGCGCTTTGCGATTGGTTGCCGCTCTGTTTTCGTCGAAACCATCGGCCAGGCGGATAGTTTTTTCAATCCGCCCTTTGAAATTCAACGGCTTGAATTCCGGCGGCTCGGTGATAAAATCCTCTTTCTTCAGGAACATCAGACCTTTTTGCAGATAAGCAGAATCAAACTTAGGCTTCAGCCGGGCATAGGTGATTTCATGGCGGGCGGCAATCAGCTCGAATAAATCGGCGTATTTTTCGGGTTGTGCATCGGCTGGTTGGCAGCTGATAATTTTACGGGTTTTGGTCAGACGATATTCAGGCGGAATTGCGGCCGCCAGTACTTTCCCGAAAGGCGTCAGATAATAATCGGCCATTTTTTGTAAAAACACCAGTAAATCCGCCGGGAAAACCGGCTGCGGGTCGATGATTTCCAGGATTTCACGAATCTTTATCCCGGGCGGCACTGCCGGATCGGTTTTAACGATAAACCCAATGGCCGCGCCGGATTTCAGGGGCGCAACCACCCGCTGTCCGGGCGAAAGAATGCCGTCATAGCCTTCCGGGGCGCGATACGTAAAACTGCGCCGCAGGGTGGCCGGGAAAATGACATCGACGAATTTGGTTTCGGCTGGCATATCTTTCGGCCTTAAGATTATCTAAAAGAATTATAAAAGACAAGACGAAACAAGACTGTTTCGTCTTTTTGAAAAAAAATTGTAACGAAAAAATTCTTAGGCTTTGATCACCCAGAGTTTGACCGTCGCGGTCACATCCTGGAGGATTTTTACCGGAATTTCAAAAATGCCAAGGGCTTTGATCGGCTCATCGAGCTGAATATGGCGCTTGTCGATTTCATACCCCTTTTCTTTGAGCTGGTCAGCGACCATCTGAGAGGTCACAGCCCCAAAAACCCGGTCTTCTTCACCAACCTGAACGGGAACCGTCAGGGAGATTGAATTGAGTTTTTCGGCTAATTCCTGAGCTTTTTGCAGGGCTTTTTTATTCCGCAGTTCTTTGAGCCGGACATGTTCCTGGATTTTTTTCAGTCCGGCGCTATTGGCGATCAGCGCAATGCCTTGCGGGACGAGATAATTGCGGGCATAGCCGCTTTTAACTTCGATAGTATCTCCGGTTTTACCCAGATTTTCAAAATCTTTGATTAAGATAACGCGCACGGTTGCCTCCTGTTCGTCGAATTATTTATAACTTTGGGTTACGTCGTAACTGTATGGCAGTAAAGCGATGTTGCGCGCGCGTTTTATCGCTTTGGTCAGCTCGCGCTGATGCCGGGCGCAGGTGCCGGTGATCCGGCTCGGTATAATTTTTCCCTGTTCGGTCACGAATCTTCTTAAGACTTTATAATTTTTATAGTCGACTTTCTCTTCCGGATTTTCGCAAAACTTGCAAATTTTCCGTTTGCTTAATAATACCATTTTATTTCCTTTCTTTTAAAATCATACGGAATGGCCCGGGTCATCCAGCGGCGACTTCGGTCGCGACTGACTGATCGGCTGGAACGGCTGGCTTTTCATCCAGAACGACGGTGATAAAAGCCAGAATGCCCTGGTTCAGGCGCAGCCAGGCTTCCAGTTCCTTTACCAGTCCGATGTTCTCAGATTCGAATTGAATCAGAACATACGAACCGTAACGATGTTTCTTGATCGGATAGGCCAAACGTCTTTTACCCCAATCTTCCAGGTTCAGGATACTGCCCTTTAAACGTCCGATTTCAGCCTTAATGGCCTGGACCAACAGCGTGTATTTTTCCTGTTCAATATTGGGATTTACGACAAATAGATTTTCATAGTACCTCAATTCCGAACTCCTTATGTTAATATGATTGATTGTTGAATCGTGTCCGGGTGGCTTTCGCGATCACCCTCGGAAATGCGCAGATCCGCGCGGTTGAAACGCTCCATCGCCGGGCGGATGTCGCTTTGCAGGATCGTCAGCAGACATGCGTAGCTCTGGTCGAGTACGGCCGCCACCAGGTCTTTTTCGGCGGAACGGAAATCGCTCAGCACGAAATCTTCAGACGGCAGGCCTTCAGTCTGCGGACCAATCCCCAGCCGCAGCCGCGGTATGTCACTGGTTGCCAGCCTTTCGATGACCGAGCGCAGACCGCGATGCCCGCCGGCCGAGCCTTTTTCACGCAGGCGCATTTTGCCAAGCGGCAGGTCAATATCATCGTAGATTACCAGCATTTCGCCAGGTTGATGGCCGAAACGCGTCAGAATCTGACCGGCAGCGACGCCACTGTTATTCATAAAAGTGGCGTTCCGACACAGTATGACGGTCTGGTCAAGGAGGCGGGCTTCCGCAAAGCTGTAAGCGCCTTTGGCCGCTTTCAGCGTCAGGTTCAACCGCTCAATCGTCCGGTCGATGAACATATGACCGAAGTTATGGCGATTGTTCTGGTATTGCCGGCCGGGATTTCCCAAACCTAAAACCGTTCTGATCATTGGCACACGATTGGTTGCATGATTGTTATTTCTCGGCCTTGCCTTTGGTCTCTTTGGTTTCCTTGGTCTCTTTGGATTCCTCGGTTTCAGCTCCTTCGGCCTCTTCAAGGGCCTTGGCGGCTTCTTCTTCCTCGGCAGTCTTGCCGCTCGGTTTGACTACCGAAACAATGGAAGCTGTGCCCGGAGTCAGCACCTCGACCCCTTCGATTTTGATACTTCCGGCGTTGATCGAATCGCCCAGATTCAGCTCCGTAACGTCTAAAGTAATGCCATCCGGAATTTTCGAGGCCTGGCATTTCACGGTCAATTCCCAGAGATGCTGTTCCAGAATCCCACCAAAAGTTTTTACGCCGACAGACGTTCCGGTGATATGAATCGGGATATTGACTGTGACCATTTCCTGCAGGCTGACGCCCATAAAATCGGCATGAATGACCTCTTCGCTGAGCGGATCAAACTGCAGACCGCGGATAATGCACTTGTGGCTTTTGGTGTTGATATCAAGATCATAAATATGGGCACTCGAGCGCAAAGCCAGTAATAATTCTTTCAAATTCAAGGTCAGCGCTACCGGTTTTTCTTTATGATGGTAATAAACCGCAGGAACCTGGCCTGCCCGACGCATGCGTTTGGTGGCACCCTTTTGCAGATCGGTGCGCAGCTCCGCATTTAACTTGTACTCAACCATCTAAATTCTCCTTTAATTAAAATTCAAACAGGGAACTAATCGATTCTTCATTGTGAATTCTCTTGATCGCCTCGGCCAACAGGGGCGCCGCCGAGAGGATTTTCAATTTTGAAAAGCGTTTCTCTTCCGGAATCGCGATGGAATCCGTTGTCAGAACGAGATCGATCGGCGAATCCATCAGGCGTTGAACGCAGTTACCGGAAAACAGGCCATGAGTAACCGCCGCGGTAATCGTTTCTGCGCCGTGTTTTTTGAGCAGTGCCGCGGCTTCGGTAATACTGCCGCCGGTGTCGATCATATCGTCGATGATCAGGGCGTGTTTCATATCGGCGCTGCCGATTACGTTCATGACCTCTGACTTGTTCGGTTTGGGACGGCGTTTATCGATAATGGTCAAAGGCAGACCGAGAATTTTAGCATAGGAACGGGCAATCTTGATCCCGCCGACATCCGGCGTGACGATCGCAAAATCACGTCTTTTAATCAGTTCTTTGAGCGGATCCACGAAAATGGATTTGGCATACAGATGGTCGAACGGAATGTTGACGAACCCCTGAATCTGGGTCGAATGTAAATCCATGGCCATGATCCGGTCGACGCCCGCGGTTACGATCGTGTCCATGACTAAGCGGGCGGAAATCGGCACGCGCGGCTGATCCTTACGATCCTGCCGGGCATAACCATAATACGGAATGACCGCCGTAATCCGACGAGCCGACGCGCGCCGGGCCGCATCGGTAATCAATAGCAATTCCAGCAGGTTTTCAGCCGGCGGATTGGTCGACTGGATGATGAAAACGTCCTGACCGCGGATATTGTCTTCCAGCTTGACGGTGATTTCACCATCGCTGAAATTGCCAATCGTAATCGCTCCGGGAGTCAGCCCGAGGATTTCGTTGATCTTGCGACCTAATTCCGGGTTGGAGCGCCCGGAGAAAATAATTGCTTTGTCGTTCATTTTCATTCTTTCCAATAAACTTGCTCGGGGACCAGGATTCGAACCTAGATTAACGACTCCAAAGGCCGTGGTCCTGCCGTTGGACGATCCCCGAATATACTATGTTGTTTTCTGTAAATGGAAGGTGACGATAATCTGTGTGTGGTAATCAGGCCTGTGGGTTGCGGCGGCCGCCATCTTCTGTTGGTAAAGATTCCAAACACAGTCGAGCGTTCCCCGACAAGCCGCCAAAAACGGCTCCCGGATATGCTGGAAAACAACAGATTCTCGATTAATTTCAAACAGCCAACACGATTCTAAAAGCGGCTAAATTTAGGCGCGGAAAGTATTTTTACCAAGAAAATTGTCGGAGCGTATGGTTTATCGAACCGGAGTGGCAACCACGCTGCGCCATTCCGATAATTGCACGGCCGCGGCCTGTGCCTTCGATTGATCCGCGAAAACCCCAAACAGCGCCGAACCGCTCCCGGAAAGCCCGGCGTAAAGCGCACCAGTGCTACGAATTTGATCTTTCAATTTTGTCAGTTGCGGATAGGCCGGAAAAACTACCGGCTCGAACTGATTTTCGAACGACTCCCAGTGAATCCGTCCGCCGGCCGTCAGTTCGGTAAAGTCATACGGCGGTTTACAGTTGGCCGGATTGAATTGGCGATACGCCCAGGCCGTCGAAACATTGATCTCCGGCAGGACCAGTAAAATGACGAATTCCTCCGGCAAAACGAGCGGCGTCAGGATTTCACCGACCCCCGCGCCGCCTTGCGTCTTGCCATTGATATAGAACGGCACGTCGCTGCCGATTTGACGGGCTAACCGGATCAGATTGGCATCGCTCAGGTTAATTTGCCAGATTTTATTTAAAAATTTTATAACAGCTGCCGCATTGGAACTGCCGCCGCCCAGACCGGCGCCGATCGGAATGTTTTTATTTAATTTGATATGCCAGGGTTGCTGGTGCGGCGCAATCTGTTCCATTCTTCGGTAAGCCTTGGTACAAAGATTGTCCGCACCACCGGTCAGACCGGGATGCTCCGAATAAAATCCAAAGTTACCGGCCGGAGTGAATTCCAGCGTATCGTACAGGTCGATTTCCTGAAAGAGGGTACTGAGATCGTGATAGCCGTCCGGGCGTCGGGCGGTGATTCTGAGCGCCAGATTAATTTTAGCGTTGGAATTAATTTTAACCGACTTTGCTTTGGGCATACTCAAGCGCGGCTGCAAGGCGCGACAGACAGGTTTCCCGGTCTAAGACGCCGGTGATATGATGAATTTCGGGGCCGTGTGATTCACCGGTCAACGCCGCCCGCACTGCCATCCAGAGCGGTTTACCCTTAATACCGGTCTCTTTCTGAACATTTTTTACCAGAGCAACGAATATATCGCCGTTAAAATTGGTCTCCACTTGTACCAGCGGAATCAGAGCCGTCAGAACCGCCACCGCCGCCGGAGCAGCCAGAAATTCCTGAATGTCGGGAGCGTTGTAAGAAAGTTTTGGGGTGAAGAAAAAGGCCACTTTTTGCGGAATATCCGTCAGCGCAGTCAAACCATCTTTAACGGTGACGAGCGCTGCCAGAATTTTTTCGTCGTTCCATTCATCAGTCTCCGGCAAATACGGCCGGGCGGCTTTCAACAATTCTCCCGGTTGGAGATTACGGATGTAAAGAGCGTTCATCCACTGTAGTTTTTCGACGTTAAAGATGGCGCCGCTCCGGCCGACCCGTTCCAGCGAAAACTCTTTTATCAATTCATTCATGGAAAAAATCTCTCGTTCGTCGCCCGGATTCCAGCCCAGCAATGCCAGGAAATTGATCAGCGCTTGCGGCAGAAAACCTTTCTTGTGGTAATCTTCCACCGCGACATCGCCCTGGCGTTTCGAGAGTTTGCTCTTGTCGGGATTCAGCAACAACGATAAATGCGCAAATTGCGGCAATTCCCAGCCGAAATAGTGATACAACAGAACGTGCTTCGGCGTGCTCGGCAGCCATTCCTCGCCGCGGATGACATGGCTGATCTGCATAAAATGATCGTCAATTACATTCGCCAGGTGATAGGTCGGGAATCCGTCCGATTTAATCAATACCTGGTCGTCGATCTGGCCGACCGGAAAAGTCACCTGCCCGCGAATCAGGTCGCTTACCATCACCGTGCCTTCGGATGGAACTTTCAGGCGGATGACATGCTCCTCGCCAGCCGCCAGACGCCGTTGAACTTCAGCGGCGGACAGGTTGCGGCAATGATTATCATAGCGTGGTGGAATTTTCTGGGCGGTCTGCCATTCTTTTAATTGCTGAAGCCGCTCCGCCGAGCAAAAACAGTAATAGGCGTGCCCTTTTTCCAGCAATTCCCGGGCGTGTTTCCGATACAGATCAAGCCGTTCCGATTGCACATACGGGCCGAATTCGCCGCCAAGCTGTGGCCCTTCATCTGGCTTCACTCCGGCCCAATCGAGTGTGGCGATCAGGTTTTCGACCGCTCCGGCGACTTTTCGGCGTTGATCGGTGTCTTCGATGCGAAGAACGAACTGTCCGTTATTTTGCTTCGCGAATAAATAATTATAAAGAGCAGTGCGCAGGCCGCCGACATGTAAAAATCCGGTCGGGCTTGGAGCGAATCGGGTTCTAATCACTGATCTGACTTCCTGTTTTTTTGGATTTGAGACTAATGCGCCAGACGATGAACACGGCCAGCAGTATTAACGCAATCAGGCTGGCAATCTGATTGTATTCGGAAACGAACTTCGCGATCACCGCCCGGTTTTCACCGGCCAGTTTTCCCAGTATGAAGATTAAAAAATTCCAGCAAACGATGCTGATCGATGTGTATAACGCCGCCGGAACAAATTTGAGGCGCGTAAAGCCGGCCATGAAGGCGATCAGAAAGCGCGTGCCCGGAATGAACCGCCCGATCGCCAGTACCCAGTAGCCATGGCGATGAAACTGGCGATCGATTTTAGCCATTCTTTTAGGCGAAAGGGCTTTGAACTTCTTCTTATCAATGAAAGTCCGGCCCCAGAAATGAGCAACGATATAAACGATAAAAAATCCGACCGCCGCCGCCACAACGCTTAGCATATAGGTGAAATAGGGACGCAGCGTTCCGATACCCACCAGGTATGCCGAGAAGGCCAGAATGGCGTCACCGGGCACAACCGGAATGGCATTCTCCATTATAATCAAACAAAACAGGATGGTATAGAGTAACCAGCCGGATTCAGTCGTCAGGAAATGGATTATAGTGTTCATATTATGATTAAGGTTGCGGTTGCCAGCGCTAAAATTCCTTCGCCCCGCCCGGTAAAGCCCATACCTTCTGTCGTCTTGGCTTTGACGGAAATATCCGCTATCGGCAAACGCAGACAATCGGCCAAACTCTGACGGATCGCGGGAATGTACGGCCGCATTTTGGGAGCCTGGGTCACGATTGTGGCGTCTATCTGACCGATCTGAAAGCCGGCTGCGGTTATTATCTCAAGGATTTTTTTCAACAACACCATACTCGAAATCGCCTTGTACTGCGGATCTGTATCGGGGAAATGAGTTCCGATGTCATCCAGCGCCGCAGCTCCGAGCAGTGCGTCGATGATAGCATGCGTCAGAACGTCCGCATCGGAATGTCCCAGAAGGCCCTGCGGAAACGGAATCGTCACTCCGCCCAGAATCAAGGGCCGGCCGGCGCTAAAACGATGAGCGTCTATTCCATTCCCAAAACGATATTTCAGCATTTCTTTACTCACGGCGTTTCAGAATTGATTTTGCAATAATCAAATCATTTTGGCAAGTGATTTTTAAATTATCCGGCGTACTCTCGACGATTGCTACTTTTCCGCCGATCAGTTCCACCAGCGTGGAATCATCGGTAGCCGAGATGGATTTTTCACGCGCATTCGCGTAGGCCTGTTCCACTATCGTCCGGCGAAAGGTTTGGGGCGTTTGAGCCTGCCAGATTTTGTTACGGTCGAGCGTTCTGTAAACCTGGTGATCGCTGGCTTCCTTCAGGGTATCCACAGCTGGAATGGCCAGCACCGCGCCGTCGTAATCGGCACAGCATCGGATCGTTTCAGCAACTAATATCGGATCGGCGAAAGGGCGGGCGCCATCATGAATCGCCACAATCTGCGCGCGCGTATCGAGCGCCTTCAGGCCGTTAAATACGGAATCCTGACGGTGATCGCCACCGGATATGATTTTGACAGGAATACCGGTCTTAACCGGGAGACATTTTTGCAGTGCGTCCGAACCGATATAGTCGGCAGAGACAACCAATATCAGTTCATTCAGCTGCGGGACTTTCAGCAAACTCGTGATCGTCCGGGCCAATAGCGGCTTGCCATTAATATTTAAAAATTGTTTCGGAAGCGTCGAGTTCAGACGGCGGCCGCTTCCGGCGGCTACGATAATTACGCTGGTGAAAGTGCTTTCAGCCAATTGACCCCTAAATGATAATCATGGCGTCGCCATAGCTGAAGAAGCGGTATTTTTTCTTGACGGCTTCCTGATAGGCTTTCATGATCAGTTCGTGGCCGCAAAAGGCGGATACCTGCATGATCAGGGTCGATTTAGGCTGGTGAAAATTGGTCACCAGGACATCGGCCATTTTAAATTCATAGGGCGGATGGATGAACTTGTCGGTCCAGCCGCGCCGGGGTGTGATCTGGAAGCCCGAAACCGTGACGGTTTCCAGTGTCCGCACGACCGATGTTCCGACCGTTACAATGCGTTTACCTTTGGCGCGGGCTTCGTTAATTGCCAGGGCAGTTTCGGCCGAAACCTCGAAATATTCGGAATCCATGCGGTGTCGGGACAAATCTTCAACCGTGACCAGCCGGAAAGTACCCAACCCGATATGCAGAACAATTGGGAAAATCTTGACGCCTTTGTCGGTAATCTTCTGCATCAGTTTTTTGGTAAAATGCAAACCGGCGGTCGGGGCGGCCACCGCGCCGCGCTTCTTGGCGTAAACCGTCTGATATTTTTCTTTATCCTCTTCGGTCGGCTCGCGATCGATGTAAGGTGGAAGCGGCGACTGACCAACTTCATCGATCAGTTTATAGAGCACTTCTTTGGGAATATTATTGAAACGCACGACCCGTCCGCCGGAAACCGTATTATCGATCACGTCACATTGAACGCCGTCGGAAATGGTCAGTTTGTTGCCGATCCGGACTTTACGGGCGGGTTTGACCATGACCTCCCACAGGCTGTTTTCTAATTCGCGCAGCAGGAAGACCTCCACCTTGGCTTCCGTGCGGTCTTTGACTGCCCAGATCCTGGCCGGATAGACCTTGGTTTCATTGACGACCAGCAGATCGCCGGGATTCAGATAATCGATAATATCATAGAATTTTTTATGAGTAATAGTGTGTTGTTTCCGGTTGACCACCATTAGTTTTGAGTGATCGCGTTGTTTGATTGGATACTTGGCAATCAATTCCTCGGGAATATTATAATCAAAATCAGAAAGACGCATCTTAAAACCTCCTAAGCAAACAGCTTTTGCTGCGTGCTGGTTATATCTTTATTGAAGTATTGATAAGTTGCCGGGGTTGCCTGGCGACCACGGGCGGTGCGCTGGATCAATCCCTGTTGAATTAAAAACGGTTCATAGACATCTTCGATGGTTTCGGCTTCTTCGCTGACCGCCACGGAGAGATTGTTCAATCCGACCGGCCCGCCGCCAAATTTTTCGATAATGGTCAGCAGAATCTGACGGTCCATATTGTCTAATCCCATCTCGTCAATGTCGAGCATTTTTAAAGACTGGTCAGCCACCTTTTTGTCAATTATACCGGCGGCTTTGACCTGGGCATAATCGCGGGTACGGCGCAGAATGCGGTTGGCGACGCGGGGCGTTCCGCGGCTGCGCCTGGCGATTTCGCTGGCGCCATCCGGTTTCAATTCAATGCCCAAAATCTTCGCGGTGCGCATCAATATCTGGTAAAGGTCGTCGGCCGTGTAATAATCCATGCGCAGGATGACGCCGAAGCGGTCCCGGAGTGGTGAAGTCAGGTGTCCCAGGCGGGTTGTCGCGCCGATCAAGGTAAATTTCTCCAGGTTGAGCTGGATGCTGCGGGCGCTGGGACCTTTATCGATCATGATGTCAATGTGGTAATCTTCCATGGCCGAATAGAGATATTCTTCCACGACGCTGTTCAGGCGATGAATTTCATCGATGAAAAACACATCGCGCGCCGCCAGATTGGTCAGCATCCCGGCCAGATCGCCGGCTCTTTCGACCACCGGCCCCGAACTGGTGCGGATGTTAACCCCCAACTCCTTCGCCACGATATAAGCCAGGGTCGTCTTGCCTAATCCGGGCGGCCCGAACAGTAACACGTGATCCAAAGCTTCTCCGCGCTCAAGGGCGGCCGAAATGTATAGTTTCAGGTTTTCGACAACGCTCTTTTGACCGATAAATTCTCCAAAAGCCGAAGGTCGCAGAGTCTTATCATACTCAAGATCTTCAACCAGTTTCTGGGGATCGGTCAGTTCAGAACGCATAGTAATTGCCTTTATAAAGCACTTGGATTTTTACCGCAGTAAAAGAAGGTGTGGTTGCCAATAAACGCGGCGTGAATCTCCCGTAATGTTTTAAAAAATTCTTAATTATATAACAAATCACTACCAAAATAAATTCTGCCTAATTTACGAAAAAATAGACGGTAAGTCAATCTCAATCTCGCGGATTTCCGGAAATATTTCAGATAGTCGGGTTTACAGCGCGATGATTTGGCTGCGCTCTTTTCCGACCGAAACGTAGGCGATTTTTACTGCCAGCAGTTCTGCGATTGTCTCTAAATACTGCCGGGTGGCTTTGGGCAGATCGGTCAGGCGGCGG
>Ga0172371_10009108_pt1 | contig 13706 bp, 14 predicted proteins | sample Lak12m_FD_114543 | JGI IMG/M metagenome (GOLD analysis project Ga0172371, IMG submission 114543) | Freshwater microbial communities from Kabuno Bay, South-Kivu, Congo - kab_022012_12m | ecosystem: Environmental > Aquatic > Freshwater > Lake | place: Democratic Republic of the Congo: South-Kivu... | reverse complement strand
GTTGGTGAACCTGGTGTTGGGAAGGAGGCGCTTGTGCAATACCTTGCGTATCAAATCACAAAAGATAACACTGTTAAGGAGTTGTTCGATAAGAGAGTTGTTGAAATTTCAGTACACAGCTTACTCGCGGGAACTGAATCTGGAGGAGGTGTCCAGAAGAAGGTTTTGACAATTTTGAATGAGATACGGGGTGCGGGAAACATTGTTCTTTCTATTCCCGATGTTCATCACATTGTTAAAACTTCCGGAGAGAATGTGGCGGCAATAGATGTGTTGTTATCTTCGTTTCGAGAGGAGGGGATTCAAGTTGTCGCCACTACATATCTTGATGATTACAGACGGCATCTTGAACATCACTCCGCATTTCGAGATGTATTTGAGGTGGTGCGGGTTGAGGAGGTAAGTGAAAATGAGGCCGTAGAGATTCTTGTACACACAAGCGCGATACTTGAGGCGCGGTTTGGGATGGTGATAAGTTATAAAGCGATACGTCAAGCGGCGCGTCTCGCGCGTCGTTATTTAAGAAACACGCTTCTTCCATCATCTGCCGAGGAGCTACTTAGGGAGGCGGCGGTCCTCGCGCGGGACAGAAAGGCGGCGGGAGTTTTTGAAGGGGACATTGTAGAGCTCGTGGAATCTAAGGTACATATTCCTCTTCAGAGGGCACGTGGCAGTGAGGTAGAACAGTTGCTTGGTTTAGAGCAGGACATGAAACAGTCTATCGTAGGTCAGGAGGAAGCGATCACCGCCGTTGCCAAGAGCATGCGTTCCTACCGCGGTGGTCTTACGAGAAAAGACGGCCCTATTGCCACGTTTCTTTTTGTGGGACCAACGGGGGTGGGTAAGACGGAGGTATCGAAAGTTTTTGCGCGAAGTATATTTCACAGTGAGCAGGCCATAATTCGTTTTGATATGGCCGAATTTCAGGAGAAAAACGCTTTATCGCGCCTTATTGGTTCTCTTGAGCACGATACACGAGGTTTGCTTACGAGCATTGTACGAGATAAGCCTTTTAGCCTTATCCTTCTTGATGAATTTGAAAAAGCTAATCAAGACGTGCTTAACCTTTTTCTTTCTATTTTTGACGAAGGGAAGTGTACCGATGCGTGGGGGAGGAGTACTGATTTTTCAAATACGATTATCATTGCCACTTCGAACGCGCATTCAAAATTTATTTATGATTCTATCGAAGGGGGGGTGCCGGTCGGGGATATGAATGATGAATTGAAGCACAAACTCCTTGATTATTTCAGGCCCGAGCTTTTAAATAGATTTAGTGGAGTCATTATATTTAAACCACTTACCAAAGAACATTTGCGTGCCATAGCTGAGCTTCATGTGAAAAGATTGATATCTGAGATGCGTTCAAATCATGGCATTGAATTGCAGTGTACTTCCGAGGCAGTTTCTCTTATTGTTGATTTGGGATTTGATCCACTTTTCGGTGCTCGACCTCTACGTAACGTTTTGGAGGGGACTATTAAACCACTCATCGCAGAGCATCTTTTGCGCACGAATGAAAACCGGAAGCGATATGTTACTATTAGTGTACGTGATAAACATTTTTTTCTTAGTAATAAGTAATAGATAGTTATGATTAAAATAAATAAGTTAGTTCGGCTTTTTATTTTGAGCGACCTTTTTCTTCTCATTGGTTGGGGATTCGTAGAGCCTATTTTTGCTGTTTTCATTTTGGCGCAGATTAAAGGGGCAACGCTTCTTACTGTCGGGTGGGCTGTTGCTATCTATCTTATCGCGAAGTCAATTATACAGATCCCCGTTGCGATCTTTCTGGATAGGTTCGATGGAGAGTCTGATGATTTTTACGCGCTTGTCTTGGGCCTGTTGTTGATTGGGATAAGTGCTTTTTTCCTTATGGGTGTTTCACGTGTATGGGAGTTTTATGCCATACAGATAATGCGTGCGTTTGGAATGGCGTGTTATGCCGCTACATGGCCAGTTCTTTTTAGTAAACATCTTGATTCCAGAAGACAGTCGTTTGAGTGGTCGCTTGATAATGCAGCCATAGGTATAGGTGCCGGCATAGCGGGTTTGCTGGGAAGTGTTATTGCCACTTCGTTCGGATATCACGTTCTTTTTGGTATTGTTGGGATTATGTCGATGGTAAGTGCCGTAGTTATGTTATTCGTACCGAAGATTATACTGCCAAGGAAATCATTGGAAGAAGTCGGGTTATTTAAACATCATGATCAAGCATTGCCACGCGTATGAAGCAAGAAATTTCCTCCGGTGCAATTATCTACCATGAGGATGATAGAAAAAGAACTTATCTTCTTTTGAAAAACAAGAAGGGGCATTGGGATTTTACGAAGGGGCACGTAGAAGCGGGTGAGACGTTGTTGGAGGCCGCTAGAAGAGAAGTAATAGAGGAGGCCGGTTTTGTAAAAAAGGATCTTGAATTTGTTGACGGTTTTCATAAAGAAATCACTTATACGTTTTCTTCTCGCGCGATGGCGGGTGATGACGTATCCAAGGTGGTGACCTATTTTCTTTTGGGTGTGAAGCGCCAGGAAGTAACGCTCTCCGAAGAACATGCGGAGTATGGTTGGTTTTTGTATAGAGACGCGCTGGGAATGTTGAAATTCAAAAACGCGCGAGGACTTCTTGTCGCAGCGGAACAGTTCCTAAATAAATAGAACGCATACATTTTGCGAACTGCTTCGTTTTAGATTGCCTAACAAAAATACCGCGTAGGGTCGCGGTATTTTTTCTGTTATCGCACGGAGGCAACTATCTTACTGAGGGTCGCTGGTTGTTCCTTTGCAAGAGTGGAAAGTATTTTTCTGTCGATTTCGATATTCTTTAGTTTGAGTGCGTGTATGAACGCGCTATAGCTCATACCCTCCTTACGCACCGCGGCATTGATTTGGGTTTGCCAGAGCGCTCTATAATCTCTTTTCTTTTGTTTTCTTCCTTGGAACGCGTGTGTCCATGCGTGAAGAAGCGCCTCCTTTGCGGCACGTTCTTTACTCTTTCTGCCCCATTTAAATCCCTTAGTATAGCTAAGAAGTTTTTCTCGTTTCTTATGCGCTATTGTACCTCGTTTAACTCTTGTCATGTTTTATATTTTAATACCCAAGTACCTTATACTAGTTTGTATATTAAAGCAAGGAGCGTACTGCTTTGGCAACGGTATCGGAAACCTCAACCGTGTTTTTCTTGCTCAGAAGCACGCTACGCGCTTTTTTTGCGCGAAAATGGCTTTGCCCTGATTTGCGGTGGATGAGTTTGCCCCTTTTAGTGGCCTTGATTCTTTTGTTTGCGAGTTTAAGGTTTGGTTTCATAATTCTTAATTATTGAATTTGTGCGATAAAACTTTTTGGAGCTGATTTGATATCCGAAGTAAGTTTATATGGATGTTTTATAAGAGGGAGAAATTCTTGAAGTTTTTGGCGTGCTAGGTCTTTGAATCGCATTTGTCGTCCACGGAGGCGAAGTTCAACTTGAACTTTGTGCCCCTTTTCTAAAAACTTATCTATCTGAGCGGCTTTTGTTTCGAGGTCGTGTTGTGCTCCAGTAAAGGTGATGCGTACTATTTTAAGATCTCCTACCTCAAGCGAAGCTTTTTGTTTCTTTAATTGCTTTTCTTTTTCGTAGCGGTATTTGTCAAAACTGATAATCTTTGCAACTGGGGGCTTGGCGAGGGGGGCAATTTCAACGAGGTCAAGCCCTCTCTCTCGCGCCGTTTTTAGGGCATTTTCGCGTGAGAGCACTCCCAGATTATCTCCCTTATCAGTGATGACCTGGAGCTTTTCCGAAGTAATGGACTCATTTATCTTTACTTGTATTTTTTGATATCGATTAAACTTCAAAATGTATTCTATTAATTTAATATTTTTTTTATGTCCCACCTTAAGTGTGGAACGAGTCGAGTGGAAACGATGGGAGTTGGTCACAACTTTTTTGTTTCACAAAAAGTCGCGACCCCGCCTCGCGTGCATTGAGATGCACATGCTCCGGCTTTCAACTCCCATATGCAAGTCAAAAAATTGACTTGCGCGTATTCTGTGGAAACGATGGGAGTTGAACCCATATCCAAATATGTTGAACAATTATTTCTACAGGGTATCTCGTTTGGTATATTCCATAACACTTGAAGCGAGCAAAATGTGTTATGGCTGTGCCCTTTAGTGTCGTTTTCTTATAAGGGTCGTTTAAGAAAATCTATCTCGATGTATTAAGCCCCGTTCCCTATATCGAGAATAGAGGGCGAGACTCCAGAGCTACGCGTAAGCGAGAGCTGGTTGCCTATTGAATAAGTTGGCAGTTGTACTTTGTCCGTTGTTTGGTAAGGATACGAACACCTTATTCTGCATAATTATTCGCAAATATCTGTCGAAGCCCGACGTTCCCAATTTTCAAACGTCAAAATCGATGCATTCTTAGTTCCCTCCTAGTCGCTTTTTCCTTGAGCTTTTCACGTTTATCGTAATCCTTTTTTCCCTTTGCGAGCCCGATGGCAACCTTAATGCGTCGTCCCTTAGTATAAATACGAATAGGCACTAAAGTCAAGCCTTTTTCGCGTGTTTCCATGAAAAGATGGAGTATCTCTTTTTGTGTCAAAAGAAGCTTCCTGGCGCGAGTGGGGTCATAGTCTTTTGGTGTATTGGCAACCTGATAGGGGCCGATGTGTGCATTAATGAGATAGGGCTCTCCACCAAGTATTTTTACGTAACTTCCTTTGAGGCTTGCCATGTTGTTTTGAATTGCTTTTGCCTCAAAACCTAAAAGCACCATGCCCGCCTCGAGTGTCTCGAGAATCTCATAGTCATGGAAGATTTTTGGGTTTTCTGCTAGACTTGCCATATATCTAGTGTATACATTAAATCGAGGCTTTTCAAAAGATGTCTACTCCAAAAAAACTTATTACTGAAATAATCTCCCACGTCTTTGAGCGACAAGGATGGGACGCTACGCTTATTGATGTGGCGATGTCTTCTGATATCCGGTTTGGGGATTATTCGACACCTGTCGCGTTGAAACTTGCAAAGGTATTGGGAAGATCACCACAAGACATGGCAATACTTATCATCGAGGGTGTCAAGGATAATCGGGAAAATAAATATATCGATTTTGATTCCGTATTGTATCAGTCAGGTTTTATTAATTTTCGAATGAGCAATCTTTTTTATAAGGAGGCACTTCAGGCAATCCTTAAACAAAGAGTATATGATAGTGAAGAACAGGAGGGGGATGGAAAAACCGTTATCTTGGACTATTTTCAACTTAACATCGCAAAACAACCGCATGTGGGACATTTACGTTCTGCGGTGATTGGCGATGCCTTGAAACGTATACTTTTGTCTCGTGGGTATCGCGTCGTGGCAGATACCCATGTGGGGGACTGGGGAACACAGTTCGGAATATTGTTGTATGCATATAAAAAGGCAGTCGAGGGAAACGAGCGCGAGGTCGATGCCATTAAAAACGACCCATTTATTAAATTGCAAGAATTGTACGTAAAGGCAAATCAGGAGGAGGACATACACGAAAAAGGTAAAACAGAGTTTGCAAAATTAGAAAAGGGCGATGCAGAAAATCGCGCGATTTGGAAGTGGATGGTGGAAATTTCCATGAAAAAATTAGAGGACAACGCGACGCGACTTAATTTGTTGTCTTTTGAAGAACATCGTGGGGAGAGTGCGTACGAGGAAGCGATGCCATCGATCGTTCTGCTTGCGCTCACAAAAGGCGTTGCAAAAAAAACAGAAGATGGTGCGGTGATTGTAGATTTGACCGAAGATGGGCTCGATGAAGCAATTTTGGTGAAATCTGATGGCGCGACGACTTATCTTTTGCGTGATTTGGCGACTATTCAATATCGAGAAGCCAGCTATGATTTTTGGAAAAATCTTTATGTGGTAGATAATCGCCAGTCGCATCATTTTCGTCAGGTATTTCGTGTGGCCGAATTACTTGGATTAGAGGGGGTGGGAGCGAGTGAGCACATTGAATTTGGATTTATGAAATTGCCTGAAGGTGCAATGAGTACGCGCCAGGGTAACGTTATTTTGTTGGAGGCGGTGCTCGATGAAGCCGAGCGTCGCGCGCGGGCTGTGATATACGAAAAAAATCCAAATCTGAACAATATAGATGAAGTGGCAAAACAGATCGGTCTCGGTGCGATTAAATTTTTTGATCTTTCACATAATCGTAGATCAGACATTGTATTTCGCTTTGAAGACGCGCTTTCATTTGAGGGGAAAACGGGGCCTTATATCCAATATACATATGCGCGCTTAAAAAGTATTTTACGCAAAAGCATGGATGAAACAGGAGATTCTTTTCCTCAAGAAATATTGTTTGACGCCGATGAACGTGAATTATTGCTCCATTGCGTACGTATCCCTGAAACCATTCAACGGGTAATCGATGCGTGGTTGCCGCATATGCTTGTGGACCATCTTTTTGAACTTGCGCAATCGGCAAATGAATTTTACCATTCTCACCCAATACTTATCGAGCAGGACAAAGATAAAAGAAGGGCTCTTCTTATGATCGTACGTGCCGTGGCGACCACGCTTGCTCAGGGTTTATATCTACTCGGTATCGATGCGCCAGAAGAAATGTAAATTATTTATTAATATATATATCTATGTCCACTCTCGAACATCCCGTCTCACAATCTTCAAAAGATAAATATCCCAAATCCTCTGAAAACTTCCCACAAGAACAACTCGCAAAGATTGAAGAAGAATATCAAAGAACGCTCTCTACATTTAACGCCGAGACTCGTCGCGAAAAAGAACGCCTTTTGAATGATGTATTCAACACCTTGAGTATTCGTCTCACCCAACACGAAGGCTTTTCCTTCTCCCTCCATGAACAATCCATCCTCAAGCTCAAACTGTCTCGCTATCTTCAGCGCGAAGATTTAATCGACGTAAACACGCTTTTCGACGCGTTGATTGAAACTCCGAAATTCCTGGCTGGCGAAAAAGGAGGTCTCCACAAACTCCTTGAAATCCACGAAGCAAAAACACTCCAGGTCATTGCAGAAAGGCGAAAACAACGCGCTGAAATGGGAAAGGGAGAAGAGTTTAATCCCTGGGAAAACATCTTTACCACGAAATCAGGCACCTATTACGTGGCCAGGCTTCTCAACATGCCTCACCTCGAGCAAGAGAGTGACTATATGAATCATTGTGTCGGCATAAGCGATTCCTACGTCAACCGCATCAAAAAAGGAGAGATCGAAATTCTCTCCTTCCGAAAAGTTCCAGAAATAAACCCAAAAACCAACAAGCTCGAAGGAGACGAACCCGTGATTACCATTGAATACAACCTCAAGACCAACACGATCGAACAAATGAAAAAGAAGAATGACGCATACCTTATCCTCTCCGACCCCTATTTCGATGACGTCATCGATGCCTTGAAACAACTTCGCGCCATGCCTACCGACAAGGGTACGCTCCACAACTTCGTAAAGATTCAACCCAGTGAACTCACCAAAATCCCCGCAAAACCTGATCACGTCGTGACCGAACACGGTGAAGTTCACTTCAAAGACTACGACGAATCAATCCATGGCTTCGTCCTCAAGGTTGGAAAAGTGGAAATAACGAAAACGACCCCCAAAGAAGACGCCCAAAAACTTCTCAAAATCGTGAAGAACATCGAGGTAACCCCAGACAACATCGCGCGCACCAAAGATGAAATCAACGAACACACCAAGGTCTACGTCGGAAAACTTGAACCAAGAATCTTTGAGGCCATCGCGCACTACCACGTTGAAAACATATACCCCTCCTCCCTCGAGGGCGAGATTACACAGGAACAACTTCACATAGAAATAAAAACTCCCCAAGAATGGGAAGAAGAACTTAAGAAAAGGACATCAACATTTCCGGCCCAGCGAGAGAAATGCTCTACCACAAAGACTTTATTACCCTCACTGAACCAGAAACGATAGACCTCGTTCGTCTCACCTTCGCTGATCTTGGGTTTACAGGAAATGCAACGACCAAGCAGATTTTTGATAAAGCACAGGAATTAGGGTTAGATCTCTGTCCTCCTGAGGTTGGTCCCGCAGGGCGTCTCAAAAACACCAACCAACCCCTATATGAATGGGATTATATTGCAATGAAGCAGATAGCCGACTCCGGCGGCCGCCCGTTCGTCTTCGGGCTGGAGCACGGTGGTGACGGCTTGTGGTTGGACGTCGATTGGGCGAAGTATGGCAGCGAGTGGGATCCGAACGACACGTTTGTTTTTCGTCTCAGCCCTTCGGCAAACTTAGGGCACGACAAGTGATGAATTTTTGAGGTTTGGATCTTTTGAGTGTTTTAAATCTTTGAGGTTTGGTTCCACTGGTTCTTTTTTGAGTTGCCTCCCATTACGACGCGTCATAATGGCGCCCACCCCTCTGCGGACCCCCGCCTGTCAGGGAGTAATAATTAGCGCTATGCTATGTCATAGCGTATTGTTTTTTCTTTTTTTGTTCTTTGTTGCTTGGATACTTTAGTACTTTGGCCCTTTGAAACTTTAGTACGTTTGAACTTGAATGTAAACGTTTTTTAAGAAACACAAAAAACGCTATGCCATAGCATAGCGGGACGTAGCGTAGGGTAAAACTGTGAGACGTAATTTGGTATCGTGTTGTGTTTGAAATGCACACATTTTTTTAATAAAATCGCTATGCCATATCATAGCGCTGCAACTATCTCTAATTTTTAATAGTGTAATTTTTTTCTAATAAAAAGCGCTATGATATGGCATAGCGCTTTTGTTGTGTTAGTAACTTGTGATGGTTCCAAATTTAGTGCGGCGTTTTCGCAGAAAAGGATTTTTGCGTTCCAGTGACTTAGGTGGGGGAGAATATACCTTTTTCTTTCGCTCGGTTTTACCGCGTTCGTAGTAACTTTTATAATGTTTGTTTTGAAGCGCCTTCTTGATGGCGCTTATCGTTTGTGGGGTTAACCATAGTTCTTCACCTATCGCACGGTAGTGTTGTCCTTCAAGGATACGATTGGCTGCTGCTATTCGACGTAAGAACAAAGAGCGTTCGTGGGGTGTCATAAAAAGTTCGAATAGCAGTTTCATATCCTTTGGTTTTTGTAGTGCAGTAAGATGGGCGATTACAATATCCCACGTAACTATTTCCCATTGAGAGCGGGGCGGAAAGTCGCTCGTTTTTGGTATTTTAATTAACATCCATGGAGGTGTCGGCATAATATTGTGTGATTTCTTTTTGTTCATAGTATTTCATTATATCAGGGCGATATGCTATAGCATAGCACATTGTTTTTTGATTTTTTAAAAGAACGTATTGTTGGTGTGTGGTGAGGTGTTGGAATATGGTGGTACTTGTAATTTTAGGATAAAATTGTGATTGAAGCATCTTCTTCACCTGGTTTAAAATGAAGATATGATTTTGAATAAAAAAATTTTTGTTTTACGTTCAGTTTTTTTACTATGGATCTCAAGTTGGTGGTCGGGCGTGTGTGGCCGAGGAACCTATCTCTCGTTGCTGCCACTTTGTAGTAATTTTTCCTTTAGATTGATTTTATGGGGGGTTTCTGGCTACAATAGAGAGTATTATGGAACCGTTTAATCTATCAAAACTTGAGGAGTCGATGCTTGCCTTTTGGAAGGAGCACGACATATTCTCGAAAAGTGTCACCAACCGTATCAAGCGGAAACCTTTTGTTTTTTTTGAAGGCCCACCCACGGCGAATGGACGGCCCGGTATTCATCATTTTTTGGCACGCGCTTGTAAGGATGTCATTTGTCGTTATCAGACAATGCAGGGGAAGTTGGTGACCCGAAAAGCCGGTTGGGATACACATGGACTTCCTGTAGAGCTTGGTGTTGAAAAAATGCTTGGGCTAAAAAACAAGAAGGAAATTGAGGCGTATGGTGTGGCGGAGTTTAACGCAAAGGCGAAGGAGTCGGTATGGCAGTATAAAGATGAGTGGGAGCGTTTTACAGAGCGTATGGGGTTTTGGCTCGACATGAAAGATCCCTATGTCACATACGATAACCGTTATATTCAAAACTTGTGGTGGATACTTTCCGCTATTAACAAGAATTATCCACTTGAAAAAGATTTTCGTGTGTCGCCCTATTGTGTGCGATGCGGGACAGTACTTTCTTCCCACGAGCTTGGTCAGCCGGGGGCTTATCGCCTTACAAGAGATCCTTCTTTATATGTAAAGTTTGAATTAAAGAAGGAGAATTCAAAAAAGAAGGAGTACGTATTGGTGTGGACAACGACACCATGGACGTTGCCGGCAAATGTTGCGATAGCGGTACATTCTGATTTGCTCTATGCGTGTTATGAATCGGAGACAGAATATCTTTGGGCGGCGAATTTACCGAAAAAATTGGAACAAAAAGTGAAGGATGGAGAAATAAAAATAGTGAAGAGCGTGAAGGGTTCAGCCCTTGTTGGGAAAAAATATATTCCACTTTATACACATAAAGAGGTAAAAAATGCCTACAAGATAGTTTCTGCTGATTTTGTTTCTGCGGAGGAGGGGACGGGGTTGGTGCATATTGCTCCGGCGTTTGGGGAAGAGGATATGAGGGTAGCAAAAAAACAAGGTCTTCCCGTGCTTCTCACGTTGGATGATGGTGGTGTTATGAAAAGGGGAGAGCCGGGAGAGGGGTTGTTTGCAAAAGACGCAGATCGAATTATTTTTGAACAATTAAGAGATAGGGGGCTCGTGGTAGACGATACGTTAGGGATTATCGAACACGAATATCCTTTTTGTTGGCGCTGTGACACACCCTTGCTCTATATGGCTCGGGAATCGTGGTTTGTCCGCATGAGTAAGATAAAGGAAGAGATGATAAAAAATAATGGCCAAATTAATTGGATACCTTCACACGTGCAGGATGGTAGGTTTGGTGGGTGGTTGCGCGAACTTAAGGATTGGGCGATTGCGCGTGAACGTTATTGGGGGACGCCTTTGCCCATTTGGGAGTGTGAAAAATGTCATCACACTAAAATAATAGGCTCTCTTAAGGAGTTAAATGATTACACGTATTTTGATAATGGGTGGTATGTAATGCGTCATGGCGAGGCGTCTCATAATGTCGATGGCCTTATGGCGGGAGGAGCGTTTCTTGATGCGTCACATCTTACCGCAAAAGGGAAAAATCAAATTCACACATTGGGAAAAAAATTGCAAAAAGAAAAGATTGATGTGATATATTGTTCCCCTTCCGAACGCACTAAAGAAACGGCAGAGATTGTACGAAAGTATGTAAAAGTACCCATTTTTTTTGATGAACGTCTTGTGGAAATTAAGGCGGGTATTTTCGATGGAAAATCGATTGATGATTATCGGGCATTTCATTCGGACACTACCGATAGGCTGGTGAAACAATCTCCTGGTGGTGAAAGCCTTGAAGAAGTTGCGCGGAGGATGATGAATGCCGTGCTGGAGATAAACAAAAAGCATACCGGCAAACATATACTTCTTATAAGCCATGGAGACCCGCTTTGGATGTTACAAAATATGTGTAAAGGAAGTACTCCTCACGAAACTCTTGTATCAGAATATCCTCAGATAGGAGAGTACAAAAGACTAAAGGTATATAATTATCCTTATAATAAGGAATACAAGGTTGACCTTCATAAGCCCTTCATTGATCATGTTTATTTGAGGTGTCAGAAATGTAAGGGAAAGATGGCGCGTGTTAAGGAGGTTATGGATGTATGGTTTGATTCAGGCGCGATGCCATTCGCACAATCTGGATTATTATCTGATTGCGTGGGGGGTAGAAAAAATTTACTTAATTGCATAGAGCAATATCCAGCTGATTATATAGCCGAGGGGGTGGATCAGACGCGCGGGTGGTTTTATACACTACTTGCCATTTCTACGCTTTTAAAACTTGAGCCGAGCTATAAAAATGTGTTGGTACATGGGCTTGTGCTTGATGAACAGGGAAAGAAGATGTCGAAATCGCGTGGCAATGTAGTAAATCCATGGGATGTGATGAATAAGTATGGGGCTGACGCCGCGCGGTGGTATTTCTACACGCTTAATCACCCCTATGAATCTAAAAGGTTTTCGCTACTTGATCTCGAGAAATCAATGCGTAAGTTTTTTATTACGTTTTGGAATGTGCACCAGTTTTATGAAACTTATGCTATCAGAAACGCAGGACCTGCCAAAGAATCAAATAATTTTCTCGATAGGTGGCTTGCGACACGACTTGATCAGGTAATTAAGAAAATCACAAAGGCATTGGATTCATTTGAGATTGTTGACGCGGCACGCGAGGTTGAGCAGTTTGTGGTTGAGGATTTTTCGAGGTGGTGGCTACGTCGTTCGCGAAGACGATTCCAGCGCCCAGAGTCTCAAAAAGAATTGGAGGTGGTGAGTTCTGTTTTCTACGAGACCCTAAAGACTCTCGTGATGCTGGTTGCTCCTTTTTCTCCATTTTTTGCTGAGTCGCTTTATCAGGGACTACGAAAGGATGATACATTCTTAAGGGAAAGTGTACATCTTGAAGATTGGCCGAGAGAAAAACAAAAAACAAAAAACAAAAATCAAAAAGAATTACTCGAGCAGATGGAACTGGTTCGACGTGTTTGTGCTTTAGGGTTGCGATTACGAGCCGAAAAGGGTCTTAAGGTGCGTCAACCGCTCGCATCCCTTGAGATTAAATATGACCTGCTTATGGGGAAAGAGATGTTCGATATGGTGATGGAGGAGGTGAATGTTAAAAAGGTTCGCCGCGTGAAGGTGCTTTCACATGACGCAATCGTAAACGAGACGGATCTTGCGATTGCGTTGGATACCGCCATCACCGATGAACTTAGAGAGGAAGGCATAGTACGGGATCTAATGCGTTCCTTGCAGGAATTGAGAGCAGATGCTGGACTCAACGTCGGAGAACAGGCGGAGCTTTTTGTGATAGGAGAGGGTACAATAGTGCGCATTCTTGAGCAGTATGGCGGTCTTGTTAAAAAAGAAACGAGTATAAAAAGTATCGCATATTGTGATACCCCCACATCTAACGCGGAAAAAGAACTTGACATTGATGGTAGGGTAATGTTAAAGCTTAAGAAGTCACTTTAAGGAAGGGTGGTGTTGAATAATGTATATTCGACACGTAGACGAAGACGAACAGAAGATTGAGATGTGGTTGTGGCCAAACCCACCTAAAATTGTTGAACAACAAATGGAACATGTACTCGCAGGCCTTTTTATTACTCTAAAAAGCGTTGCGCGTTTGCCAGAACAAGAGGCAACTCGTGAGTTATCGCGCCTTGCGCAGTATTTGATTGCGTATGTTGAGGGTCGCGAGGTTTTTCCTCCGAAGTCCTCATCTCAAAACTAGAGAGAAATCAAAAACGGCTCAAACGCCGTTTTTTATGTTGAAATTTCGTTGGGTGATGTATAATTATAAAAAATATGAATAGAGAAGGTGCCCCAAAAGCTTTGACTAAAGATTCGATGCGTGGACACGATGACGTATTAGGACATTTTTCTTTGTCGGATCTTGAGAATTATAAAAAAGCGACCGAGGGTTCAGTTGAAACAGCACGGCACGTTTTGGAGGGTATAGACAAAGAAAAGGATGGGACGACTTATGACTATTATGAGAGACATCTTGCTTCTGAAACAGAGGAGCTCGCAAGAATAAATAAGGAGATTATTAAACGGAAAATATAGATTAGATAACAAAAATCGACCCTACATGAGGCCGATTTTTGTTTTTAC
>Ga0172371_10009106_pt1 | contig 13707 bp, 19 predicted proteins | sample Lak12m_FD_114543 | JGI IMG/M metagenome (GOLD analysis project Ga0172371, IMG submission 114543) | Freshwater microbial communities from Kabuno Bay, South-Kivu, Congo - kab_022012_12m | ecosystem: Environmental > Aquatic > Freshwater > Lake | place: Democratic Republic of the Congo: South-Kivu... | reverse complement strand
TATGTGATACAGGTTCAACAAAAACCTTGAAGAATCTCTTGAAAAAACTGTAAATCGGTATATACTTAATCCTAGTCGGCTTTAGATTTTTACTAGAGAAAATGACAAACCCGGAAGTTTTAGAGGCTAACATGTGTAGTATGCAGAAACAGCTGGATTCAATCGAGGCCAAGTTGGACAAAATGATTACTAGTATGGAAGAAAAATATGTCACCAAAGAGCAATTTTCAACCGTTAAAAATATAGTTTACTGAATGGTTTGAGCTGTCCTATTGGCAGTCGTAGGAGGAGTCATGACACTCCTTCTAAAGTAAGGTTTTATCAATAATTAAGGATTATGTTAATCAGCGTTTTCACGCCCTGTCACAAGCCCAACACCAAACGATTACCTGATTTGTATGAGTCACTCAAAGCGCAAACCCACACCGACCGGCAGTGGGTTATTCTGCTTAATAACTGAGCGGAGCGAGAATGCGACGACCCTAGGGTAAAGATTGTGAAGGACGAATACGAGGGGCCTGCAGCAGGATATATCGGAAGATTGAAATTCGAGAACTGCAAACAATGTGATGGAGAGCGATTCGTCGAAGTCGATAGCGACGACATTCTCACACCAGATTGTCTAGAGGAGATAGCGAAAGTCCCCGAAGAATATTGTTTCGCGTACGGAAACACGGTCAACATTTCTTGGCCTGTAATCAAACCCGTGACTCGATGAAATTATTTCTGACGAACAGGCAGACCATTCAAATTCATGGATACTGATGTCGTAGAAATGAGGAGTGCAGAGCCATACCCCCAGAGTATTTCTCGCATCTGGTTCGCGCCAAACCATCCAAGAGCGTGGAGGAAAGATGCTTACTTCGCAATAGGATGACATAATCCTGAGATGCACATATCCGACGATCATGACCTTATACAAAGAACATATATCTACGGTAAACTCTACCATATAGACAAGCCTCTATATATCTATCGTATTAGATGAGACAACACTCGGCAACAGAATGCCAAGAAGATACAGGATACTATGCGAGAGGTACATGATAAATTCTTCGAGCCAATGATGGAGAAGCGGAGCAAAGAGAATGGCCTCAGACTCATAGACTTATGAGGATGATTGAACTGTAAGAAGTGATATGAGAGTTATGATATACGCGACAATGCTGACATCGTAGGAGACCTCAATAATGACCGGAATCTAGCAGATAATAGTGTTGGGTATATGAACTGCAGCCATGTCCTTGAGCATCTCAAGGATAGGATTCACTCTATGAACGAGGCCTACAGAGTTCTTGCACATGGATGAATCATGCAGATTGAAGTGCCAAGTGATTGCTGAATCGTAGTGAAGTGAAAGTACTACGCGCCGTATGGGGCTACTTCAGACCCTGGGCACGTAAGCTATCGGAATAGAAGAACATTCAGATACTTCACTGAGAAGGCCATGAGAATATTCATAGAGCCTGATTTCAAGGGTATGTTCACTATCGTGAAACCCGCAGAAGAATTCTTAAGATTTGATGATGTGCCTGTATGTAGGATAACATTGATGGCACGGAAACCACCAGGAGTTAATTATTACGGAGCAAATCCTTGGAGATAGTTTTATTTACATACGAAGATAGATGCATCCAGCTGTAATTACCTACATGAATGATGTTAAAAGAGAATTTCCGCAGTTCTTCAAAGATGTTGATATTCTAGATGTTTGAAGTCGGGATATCAACGGGAGCAATCGTCAGTTCTTTGAATGAGAATGCACATACGTAGGTATAGACCTGCACGAAGGGAAGAATGTAGATATCATATCTAGATTCAAAGACTATGATTTCGGCAAACAATTCGATATCGTCATATCCAGCAGTATGCTTGAACATGATTCTGATCGAGCTGCAGACATACAAAAGATGTACGACCTAGTAAGCCCTCGAGGCATACTGGTGGTCACCGCTGCCTGAGTAAATTTCTGAGAACATGGGACAACAGCACGTCTTCCTCATACTTCTCCTTGGACGAACGACTTCTATAGAGCGTTGACCAAAGAAGATGTACTAAGTATATTACCTGATGCCGTTGTATCGGAACGTAATAATAGGAAAGATTTATGTTTTTATGTGCTGAAGAATGCTTAGTATCGTGATTCCGGTGCTCAATCACTCCGACCTTACAAGACAGGTCATATTAAACATACAGGATGTGTGTAAAGACATCGACCACGAAATCGTGGTTGTCGACGATGGAAGCACTGACGATACGCAGGAGGTGCTCAAAGAATTACAGAAGTGAATATTAAGAGTCAAAAGATTCGTAAATAATCGCTGAGTAACGCAAGCACGAAATCATTGAGTAATGTTATCTCAATGAGATATCATATGCGTCATAAATAATGATATCGTGATACCACAGTGATTCTTCGAGAGGATGATGGAAGGTCTGACGAAAGACGTAGTGATGGTTAGCCCTCGCTTTACCCAATCCACGAATCCGAATGTCGCATTCTTCAGGAACAAGATATGTGGGTTCTGCTTCATGTTCAGAAAGGAAGATAAATACAAGTTCTTCCCAGTACCAGAGAAACTGAAGGTGTTCTCCAACGACAATCGGATAAGCAACAGGATACAAATACAGGGGCTCAATCAGAAAGTAGTACATGATGCCATCATACATCATCTACAAAGTAGGACGGTGAAGGACTTCGTGAATACTGACAGACCCGTGTATGAAGATATGTGCAAAGAGAATGGGCGGGACGTGATACCACTTCTTCCGTATAGTTTCGAGCCTTTAGACCATGACTATATATTCTAATGGAGAATTGTTTAGTGTATACAAGCAACACAAATTCATATGACCCAGTGATGCCCAACACAAAAGTGGAAGTGTATATTCCTACTGAATTTTCTGATGAGCCGATAAACTCTATCGTGAAAGCAAGGAAGCAGAAGATACTTATGAGCACGGTGAAGCCTTGATATGACTACTATCTTTACGTAGATGGGAATGTCCTAATCCTTGACCCCAATATCATAGATACATTAAAAGAGCATCTAGGTATTGCGGATATCGTATTCATCAGACATACATACAGATTGACCACTGGTGAGGAGGCCGCGTTCCTGTGTACAGAACCTAGATTCTGATACATACACAAGGCAATAAAAGAACAGTACGAATATTACAAGACTCAAGGGTACCCCGACGATATGCCACTACCATGTACAGGACTCATGTTCTATAGATGATGAATCAATAAGGAGTTCTTCAGACATTGGTTCGACGACGTGAAAAATCGGCAACCACGCGACCAGATTTCAGTATGATACAATCTATGGAAATATGGCATACTCTTCAATATAATCGACTGCGACTTCTACTGCAATCCTATGTTTACGGGTACTGACCATACGGTAAATACCTATAGGAAGTACAAGTAATTTTATTCTTTACCAACTACAAAATGATTCAAAAACTACAGGAATTCCGAACAAACAACAAATGGTTCCGTATCGCTACTCGGAATCTCGTCAATGCGATTATTGCGTGGCTAGTGGTACTCTTCACTAACATCCCAGGAGAATTCTCTGCTGTGATATTGATACTCTTGAACTTCCTCACCAAGTACATAAATCTTAGGTATCTCAATGACTTTGGTGTCATCAAGAATTTACCCGTTACCCCCGCATAATGGCAAAGGTAAAAATTCCTAACGGATGTCTTTGATTATGAGACACTCTCTTAGATTTTTCTATTGGATGAGAAGTGGCGTTGCCTCCTTTGTATATGCAAGATAACAAAAGAATAGAATATAACCAGGGTAATTCACTGGACTGCACCCTGTATTCCCCGATATGACAGATATCAGACCTATATAATTATGAGTTCTCTAAGGAAGACATATCGACCATCGTCGATAAGTCCTATGAGATGGGAAGAGTTAAGGGGAAAGGACGACAAACTATGCTGGGCGTGAAATGTGTCTGTAAGCGATGGAACGAAGTGAAGAATCCTAACAACAAAGTGATATACTACGCTATAGACTTGATGTCTCTTAATTTCGAAGATGCTCTGAAAAAATGATATACAGTGACTTGTACCTACAGATGAAACATGGCATACAATAATGATTTCATGACGGACTGAGTGTTGGACGGTACTTCTTTCGGTGAACCAACCTACGGTCACTGTATAGCACAGACTGCTAGACTGGAACTGGGGCAGGATGGAGATATATATGTGAAAGATAACTATAAATGACGCTCATACTATGGTAAGGATAGAAACTACTACAAAATCAAGGACCTTGTGTCCCTTGTCAAAAATTGAGTGTTCTATCCAAAGTGATATCTCATCGTACCCGAAACAATTATGTCTCACACGCTAGAAGAATTGAAACTGTTCCAAGAGCAGAAGACACTCATACAAGAAATCATAGCAAAGAACAGTGCACTACGATATAAGTTTCCTGGAATCAAACACGTCGAAAGAGATAAGCTTCACGAAAATAACGACTGGTACAGAATGCTCCTTTCAGAGATAGAAATTGAAATGAAGAGGATTTAATTCTTATTCTTTCGCTAATATAGAGAAAACTTTCACAAGATACAGCTTCTCTCCATCTATGTAAATTGATTCCGTTGCATGCTTGGAGAAATACACAATATCCCCAATAGAGAGAGTATATCTCTTCTCACCTTCATATACTCCTTGTCATATGTCAAGGATTTCCCCTCTAGTGGGGGCATCGGCGTCTGTTCATAGAATGATTCACGAAGAAGTTGCCTCATCAATCTTTTTGATGAGAATGTTTTCTCCTACTGCTGTGAGTTTTGTAGACATTGTTTGAGGGTTAAGTGGTAAATAATTTTATCCTTATAGCGATTTCTCTTACTATAGGCTTTTCGATAGTTGCTGATCTTGTACTCATACTTGAGCGCTACCCGTTTTTCAAGGCAGGCCTTAGCTTGTACCGTATAATCATTGAATTCTGCGCTGTTGATAAATTCTGAATGCCGAATTGGAGACCGTTGGCATACTCACGAATCTCAGTTTCTTGCCACTCTTTCTGGATTCAGTGCTGATTCTCCGTACATAGTAGCAATCATGTCTTCTGCTCACCCGGTAAGATTGTCATTCCGATACGATGCTATACGATTCGCTATAGAGTCATATGCGTATCAATCAATCGTCACGCTGAATTGTAGGGGGTTATCTATCTGTCTGTCAATGCAGGACCTTGTTGTCTGGTAGTCAACGTTTAGAAGATTCACTACGCTGAACAGACTTAATAGTAATCATGTCATAATGTTTTGTTACGGTCTTGCCAGGGCCTAAAAGAATTGGCGCGTGTCTATTATTATACTTTTTTTTGTATCTCTTGCAAAGCGGATTTGATTGCCTATAATGTGGTTGTTTTATCCTCTATACTAGCAGTATGCCGAGCAATTCTCCTGAGTACATAAAAGCACACATGGAATATCGAGACAACCCTACTCAAAGGAATAGGCGTAAATTAGCCAATCGTAATCGTAGGGCAAAGGGGCTTTATGGTAAAGGACGTGATAAAGAAATCGACCACATAGATAACGACCCCACTAACAATGCTAAGTCGAATCTGCGCGTAGTTCCTCGCGCTGTGAATCGCCGCAAGTGAGCTCTGAAGGCAAATTGAAAATAACCTTTCTTTTTGTCCGTCTATTTTCTATCTTATTAGGATACTTATTTTCTCTACAGAACCTTATGATGTTCTTAATTTCTCCATACTTCCGATTGTCGTCTTCTCTTATCAGTCTTATCATGTCGGGAGATATGTCCCATTTGCTAGATAGTTCCTGAAGAGTATTCATATGTTTGTCAGTTCGCGTTCCTTCTTCCATAGCCTCCACGCATCTTCGATAGTTGCATATAAAGCTGAATAGTTGGGCGATTATTTTCTTCTCTTCTATCCTAGTATCTATTTTTTTTTCATATTTACTGGGACGATTACGAGGTACTCTGGTTTTACATCCTGGGTCGTATAACTCCATAACCATATTTCTTGCAACCTCCAAAGGAATGGGGTATCAACTTATCTGCGAATTGTATGCACCAAAATATCTGGAGTTTATTCTTCCCCTTCCTACTCCTCATTTGACCCATCGGAATGCGCCCGAGATAGTTCAAACTGTAGCATACTTATTCTTGAATAATACTCCCTCTTCTCCTACCGTCCTTATAACATTCCATAGATTATCTCACAATACTCATATCATATCGTTAAAATATTGTGTTTGCTCTCATAACACAGTTCCTATGGGGACTGCCTTCTTCTTTTTTCATCAACAACGCAAACATCTGCCGAACAATGAGAATTGATTATTCGGCATTCATCAACAATCTTTGCACATATATATGAAATTAACTTTCTTCTCACCATATCTTATCCTTGTCGTTTGACTCCCTGAACCTTGCGATTGATTCTCATCACTCATCATTGTATATAATGTTGTAAAAACGAGTACCCTTATATCAATTACTTTCTGCATACAACCTTATTGCTTTTCTTGTTTTCATATCGGTTGGGGTTTCGAAGCGCTCGAAACTATAGTCTAACACGTTGTTCAAAATCATATGAAGGGATTTAGTTTTGAACAAGAATTCTAACGGTATTCTAAGTTCGTCTGAGTTTACATCTCCGTCGGGGTTGAAATGACTGTTTAGTGTTTGTATGTTAGATTTGTGGTCTTGGTATTTTTTAATATTTATCCTAAGGGTGTCTGCATAAAACTGTATCCTAAGCCGTCACTCTTCGACTATGACTGGCATTTTATTGATGGTTGCCAGCGTAGATATTTCCTTAATAATTTTCAGAAGATTGTCATCTCATAGCATTCTTAGTTGATTATTAAATTGTGCTATGATAGGTTCTGCAACTATAGTATGAAATCAGTAGCACTCAGCGAAAGAAAGCAACATCGCATAGTTATCTATGACTCTGTTCTTTTCTTCCTTCTCCATATCAGCTACTAATTCAGAAAGGTGCGTCTTCCGCTCTTCATATTTTTTCTTGATATTATCTAGAAGGCTAATGTTGTCTATGAAAAATTTATTGATATTTGCATCAATCTTTTTGAGTCATCTTCTTGCTCCAGGATTCATAGATAGTATGATGGTCCTAGTGTTCACTGAGTTCGTCATGGATTTCGTTTCTCCGTCGATGACTATCATCGCATTCATTTGGTATGTTTTCAGCTTTTGGTCAACAGTTCCTCTAGTATTTTGAGTATTATCATAGTTATTTTTTATCATCGAATCCCGGTCGAATTTGAGTAGGTCGTTCTGAAACTCACCTACATTCAGTGGGAGATAGTGCTTAGACATAGTCATGATAGAGAACTCTGTAGCCGATGCCTGCGTCTCCATACACTTATCTATGCCAAATAACTTCATCATCACCCTTCTTTGAACTGTCTTTCACGATTGCGTTAATCATACAAGTCAAAGCACAGGCATGAAGGTGAATTGATTTCTTATGTAGTATGACATGAATCACATCGCATATGAGGTGAATAGTGTGTACATAATTTTTTCATCATACATAGTTCATAGTTGATGTATTATGTTTTCTATTCCTTCGATAGTCATGTCATCCCCTATATGGAATATCTCTTTTGTCTTTCTATCGGAAGGTCTAAGGTCTCCGATATCTACAAAATATTTTATACCATTATCTATCGCGATATATTTTCCAATCCTATTTATCACTAGGTCTTTGGAATACACCCCTGCCGCATCGATATATATATACTCATCTATCACTGAATGGATGTAGGTTATGATGTACTTCTTATCGTTCTTGTTTCCTTGGAATGTTAGACCCACACAGGAAAGAAGTTTCTCTAGTTCCTGTCATTTCCCTAGTTCCTTCATATAAGTAATCTGTTCTTCACATCCTGGTTTGCAATACTTGACAATATATACGTGGGTTCATGATGCTTTGTCTCTGAAGAATCCTATACATTCCATCCGACCGTCTATGATTTCTTCTGTAGTGGTACCAGTAGTCTTGAAGGTCTTCTTATCTCTCTTAGAGAAATGTATAGTAGTGCTCTTAGTCTTGATGACTATGTCTCATCAGGTATTCACTACCTCACCAAGCACATTCGTTACATCCTTTTCTTTCTCTTTCTCTACTTCTACGCTGTACTTTCTTTTATCTCCTAATCAGAATTCTTCTAGGAAGAATTTGAATACGTCGGCATCGTTCTTGAGAAAGAACTTAGCTACTGCGAACGGAGGACCTATCGGCCTGTCCTTTCAAGAGAATGAGTGGAGGAAGTTCCCTTCCTTATGATATCTATATCAGTCGGTGTGCTTACCGTCCTCTAGTATTCTTGTTCATTGAACTTTTCGTTTTCATGATAGTTTATAGAGGACCTGGACCACATCTATATCAGTGTTTATTTTGTTGAATATCCCTTCATCGCTTCATTTCTTCATAAATTTTTTGAACGAATATTCCTCTTTTATATCTTCCTTTACCTTATAGTAGTTGTACATATCCTCAAAATCATATGTATTGTTCTCGACGATTTCATATACGTCCGATACATACGAACCATCAGAATCTCATTTCCGATAAGCAAACCCGGGCATGCGGAATATCCTTGCAATGTCTTTCGCTTGGTGATCTCATCACATATCATTGCAGAGATTCGTCTGCAACTCTTCTCGTCTTTCCCCATCGAGCGCATACGGAATGGGCTTCTTGAAAATTCGATAAGCATGATATCATCTGTATGTCTCTACTACTATAGTAGGTTGGAATTCATATCATTCTCGGAACTTTACTTTATTCTGTGAGGTATCGTCTCTATCTATTACACAGCAGTAGATATCTCCTGCGTTCTGCTTCTTCCTCACTCACTCTGCAAGAGCGAAATCTCCATTGGGAGAGAAGAAGATAGAATTCTTGTGTTTGATTCCATTATACGTAGCGAGTTTATCAGGAGCAACAACAAAAGCCCCCGTCTTCTTTTCGGAATCGGCATGGTCTGCAATCCTATAATAACAGAAATTATCTCAGAAAAATTTCGGCATAGACTCCATGAAGATATCCGTTAACATACTCATGTTTTCCCGAGAAAGGAGATAAAATTATTTTTTTGGTTCTGTCATCCTAGACTCTATGAAATCTTTCATGTCTTGTCTCAATGAAAGTTTCTCATCGGTGGTCATGTCTTTACTGAATTTCGTACATGCTGCAAGTACAAATGAATCCAAGAACTTAAGGTACTCTCAGTCGTCTAAGGAGTCGTAGAGGAAGAGTAATTTCTTCGCTCCTTCTTCGAATTTCTCATGATTCTTAACGGCCTCTTCCAACATCAATATCGTCTGATGCTGGTCCCTGATTGTGTTTGCTAACTGTTGTACGTCTTCTCTTGTGGGAGTTGGCTGTTGTACTACGTCGTCTTTCTTTTTCATACCGATGGTTTAATAGATAAATATCATATAACCTCGGGGTAGCGCTTTTCTATGGCAAGCATAGTACTTGCCACGCATATACCCCTGTTGAGTAGATGGTAGTATGTTGTGTATGCTAACTGGTTCCCCTTGTTCGTGACGAATCTTTTCCTGAACTCATCTATGGATAGTCCCTCTTTCATCCTCACTTCTTCAAGGTATGCAGTGTCTATCTTATATCTGCTTTGATTCATCCTTCTTATTAAAATCTAAAAACAATTTTTTCGAAATCTTTACGTCTTCTGTATATTCTTTTTTGTAAGTAAGTATCCTTTGTTTGGCTTGTCCATTGAGTATCGGCATATCACACCAATCGAATAACATCACCTTCTCTTTTCACTCGCATTCTCTAAGTCCTCTTCCCACCGCTTGAATCGTAGATGATTCGAATCTGTTCGGGAAGAACAGAAATACTCAGTCTATGAAGGGAATGTCTTTTCATCTTCACATCTTTCAAACAGTTCATACTATGATTCATCAGGTTTCCTTGATGAGCTCTATGTTCTTGGCATCATCCTCCGCCTTAGTATCGCCATTGATAATGACGCACGGGAGTCATAGCTTATTGATTATCGAGTGATATTTTACACATTCGTCTTCTTTACGCTCGACAAGTAGCAGTCAATATTTAAACGTCTTGTCTTCTCGTTGTTTTATTATGAAGTTCATTTGCTGTTCTAGTCTAGGGACGTCATTGATAAGTTGTTCTCTTAGGTCATGCCGGTTCTCGAAAGAGAAGAATCTATCAGTCATGTACTCTATTCTAAGTATGTCGGGTATCATATTATATCCATTGATTTCCTGATCCTCCACCTTGACGTGCTTTCCGAAAACTAGCTCTAGGTCTTTGGTATCTAGCTCCTTAGTCCTAGGAGTTCAGGTTAGACCGAAGAGTCCATCTCCATCAACAAAAATTATAGCTTTTATCATTTTTTCTGTGAAGTCAAAGTCGGCCTCGTCAATCACTATGATACCAAACTTTGATTTGAACTCGTCCATATTTGATACGAAACTATCATGGGTAGTGATGGTTATTTGTTCGAGCTTCTTCTTTTTCCCATATCGTACTCCAGGCATTGTGTTGGTGAACTTCTTGAATTTGTCCACCATATCTGTCAACGTGGTTATGTTATGTACTGCTATCAGTGTAGGTTCTTGGAACTTTTGTATCAACCCGAATAACGAATGTGTCTTGCCACGTCACGTCTTCATCTCAATAAGTCAAGTCCTACTCTTTCCTATGGCATCCATAATAGAAACTTGTTCGTCAGAAAAAGTGCCCTTATATACGAAAGGAGTATCGAGTGTCTTTGTAGGTTTTAGTTTATTGTTGAACAATCAGTTGGGAAGATAGATGTTTCCTGCTCTGTCTTTAGAATATAGATTGATTCGCTTCAACCATGGGAGCGGCCTTTTTAACATCCTTTCTTTCCTTATCAAATCCTTGTTTTCAACCGTAAACATTTTCTTTGCTTTCGTCCGAAGCTCCGTGTTCGGCTCAACCTTGATTATCATCAACCTTCTCGTAAAAAACTAAAACGGCTTTCTTATTCTTCCGTTGCTCATCCCTAGACACATCCAACAATGCTGAGTTGTATGCGTTATAAATCTTTATTCAACCATCTACTCCATAGGTAGCCGTAAGTTGTTGGAGAATAAACTTTGCCTTCTCCTCATTCCCTCCTGCCCAGTATCACTTCATACCATTCTGTCCGATGAATCTTATTCAAGATATGTCTCCGAACGAATACTCTTCCGCATAGAAGTGAATCTTTCTACTTTTTCTCTCCATCTAAACGGAACTCATCAAATAAAAATTGTTTGACAACGTTGGCTTTGTCCACTGTTATAGGTGTGCTGATATCTACTATCGTATCAATAGGATTGCCTCTGTCTTCGAAGTTCTGAAACTTGAATAGTGAAGCATCTCTTGTGATAATCCATCAGTTGCTGAATTCTACGAGTCCATTCGTCGTACTCTTGGTGTTAGTGAATCCTTTGTTCTGTGCTGATATCCATAGTATCTCTAGGAGAAATTTCCGTCCCATAATCCTTTCTTGTAAAAATGTAAAATGGCAGGAGTCCGCCTGCCTCGGTATTCTACTTAGAATAATTCTTCTGCTGCTGATTCTGCCGCTGCTGTCGAAGCGTTCTGCTTCGTAGGAACGAACTTGTTCTCGAAGATAGAGTGTGTATCTCCGAATTTACCAACCTCTTTTCTCTCTGCGATAGTGAGTTTGATGAATCATTTTTCAGAGACAGGAAGTTTGTCTAGGTCCTCCTTAAAAAGAGACACATTGATAAGCTTTCCGTACTGCGTAGTAACTTCTTTTGCAGAGCCACGAATGTAATTCTTTGTCTGTTCGGCCATGTTGTATAGATTTTTAAAAGTTAAAAACTTATTTTGCCATATCTGATAGCCACTCGATAGGGATATGTCTTACGATTGCTTCTATAAATGCATATCTCTCTTCAATTCAGTCTTCAGTGTCCGCTCCTTTAATCATAAGGTCTTGATACTCTTCTGCTGCATTCACTATCCGACTTCCGGATATTGGAGAATTCCGGAATCTTTTAATCATATCTTCTCTAGTCATCTTAGTTTGCCATAGGGAAGTAAACACTGGTGTTCTGTCCAAGTGTAGTCACAGGAAGTTTTCCATCCCGCTTTTCAATCCACTTCAAAGAAACGTATCCAGCCCCTCATTGATTCATAACTGCCTGTGCTTGTATTTTAATGGCTTGAGCTTCTGCTGTTGCTTGTGCTACTCTCTGCTCCGCCTCATACTTAACCTGTTCTAACTTATTCTTCTGTGTAAGAGCGTCTTGTTCTGCCTTTACCTTAGCCTCAATAGCATTATTGAAATCTTCAGAAAACTGGAAGTTAATAATGTTCAGCGCAGTGACTTTTATTCCTCTTTCTATAAGCCCGTTCTGTAGTTCTGTGATAGTGTCTTTACTCACTTCACCCCTCCTTGTAATAAGTTCTTCTGCTGTAAATTTAGCGGTAGAAGCTTTCATGACCTCCTGGATAAGTGGGTCGATGATTTTGAATTTAATGTCCGACATTGTACCCACTTCTTTAAAAAGTTTTGTAACGGAATCTTCATTAATTTCAAAGTTAATGGCTACATCGCACGTGACCCTTTGCAAATCTTTACTCGAAGCAAGTGCTTGCGTTTGTTCTTTCTGTGTTTGGATATCAAACTTTACTACTTTATCTAGGAATGGATTTTTCCAATGGAAACCATCCTTATAGATAGTGGAGTTCATCGCTCATAGTCTAACTGTGAATGCTCTTTGTCCAGGTTGTACAGTATAAAATCATCCAAATATCAACACTAATAAAAAAATCAATAATATGACACCACCCACAATTTTCAATGGGCTCATTGTTGTTTCTTGATTCATCCTTTAATAATCCTTACAATTTAAAACAGTGGAACTTCCACCTCTTCCACTTTTCTTCCTCAGAACAGTGGGCATTTCCCCGCTTTTTTCAGGGAACAGAAAGAGCATAGTTTGTTTTCGTGCGCCTTATATTCTTCAAGGAGTTGAGCGTCTATATATAAATCCATAACCTCCCTTACCTTAGCAACACATTCTGCAAGCGTCCTCTTCCTGGATTCCTTCTTCACTTTACTAGTATTTTTGTCGAAGATTATGTAATTGAATACAACCTCTTCTACTCAAAAGTAATTCATAGCGAACAACGGATATATGTAGGTCTGCATATTCAAGTCCCACATTTCATTTCACGAATATCGTGAATGGGTGGAGCATTTGAAATCAGCGATATTGAACTCTCCTCAATTATTAAAGAACATGATGTCGGGAGTCCCCTCAATTCGATGGTCGTCATCATACTTAAGATACATTTTGCTCTCCTGGAATACGTTATCATATTTCTCATAGAGTTCATCTACAATCTTCGCCGCTTTCTTGGTGGTGAGTTCTAGATTATATTTCAACGAGATGCTTGGTTCTATATGCTTAGACCAGTAGTCGATGAACTTCTGCATATCCCCTTTTGAATTTACAGAAATATTTATCAAATCTCAATGATACGTATTCTTAGGATTTGGTTCATACGGTTCGTTTTTGTATTTGAAAGCACACGTGTAGAAACTCGTAAGTGCTGTGACTCTTATTGATTCAGCCATATCATATGTAAACTAGTAAACATCTGGCATATCCGGATTGGTT
>Ga0172371_10009105_pt1 | contig 13708 bp, 6 predicted proteins | sample Lak12m_FD_114543 | JGI IMG/M metagenome (GOLD analysis project Ga0172371, IMG submission 114543) | Freshwater microbial communities from Kabuno Bay, South-Kivu, Congo - kab_022012_12m | ecosystem: Environmental > Aquatic > Freshwater > Lake | place: Democratic Republic of the Congo: South-Kivu... | reverse complement strand
GGCCTTTTCCGTGTCCATTCCCAGATCTTCAAGGAGTTCCGGAATGCCTTTCTTCAAGGCTGCTCCACAAGTGGCGCAATCAACGACTACCGCGTCCGCGTCACCCCGATCCAGGACATCCAGATTCTTCAAGATGTTCGGTAATGCGTGGTTGACCGCGCCGCTGAGGAACATCGGGGCTGCGCAGCACACCTGATCGCGGGGCACTACCACTTCCGTCCCCAGCCGAAGCAAGACCTCCAGCGTCGCGTTTCCCACCTCGCCATAGATCAGGTCTGTAGCGCATCCGGTAAAGTATATGACGCGGCCCACGGGTTTCCGTTTAGGCGAAAGCTTTTCCGGTGTTCTTTGCCGAAAAGGTTTTCTGTTGAGGCTTGGCAGCTTGGCAAGGGGGATGTTGCCGATCTTTAATTGCAACCCAAATGTGTCCACAAGAACCCTTTGCCCCGCGCGAGCTGCGGCCGCTGCTTTCCACATTCTCCAATTTTTTGCAAGCGCGGCGAAAAAGATTCGCTTGGAAAAAGGTTTGCCCATTTCCCGGTCAAGTTCCAGACGCATGTTCCTGAACAGCCTGTCAATGCGGACGCCGCTTGGACACAGCGCGGCGCACGCATCGCACAGGATGCAGCTCATCAACGTGTGTTCCATCACTGGGCTGATTTTCAGGTCGCCTTCCAGGTAATGCTTTACAATCTGCACCCTGCCTCTCGGCGCGTAATATTCCTGGCGGGTAATCTTAAAGGTGGGGCAAACCTGCTGGCACATCCCGCACTTTAGACAGTGGTACAAGTCTTCTTTTATCGCGTCGGAAAACATGGTTTGCTGACTTGTCTCACCCTCCACAGATCAAATTTTCGAAACCTGCGCCGTTGAAGCTCACACAAACTTGCCTGGATTGAGGATTCCCTTTGGGTCGAAGTCCCTCTTGATGCCTTGCATAACACGAAGCGCCACCGCGTCCATTTCCATCGGTAGAAATTGCGCTTTGGCCATTCCGATGCCGTGTTCGCCGGAAAGGGTACCGCCCAGGGCCAGTGCTTCGGGCGCCAGCTCTTCACATGCGGTCCGGACCCTTCGATACTCATCTTCATCCCGCCTGTCGAACACCATGCAGGGATGAAGATTTCCATCGCCCGCATGGGCGAACACACCGACAGAGACCCCATTGCGCCTGCATATTTCCACGACTTTCCTTATCATGGCCGTGAGATTGGAAACAGGAACTGTGACGTCTTCCGTCACAACGTTCGGTCTCATGCGCAGCATAGCAGCGCCCGCGGCTCGCCGGGCCAACCACAATCGGTCCGCCTCAGTCGCGTCTGCTGCGCTGACGACGTTGCTTGCATTCTTTTCCCTGAGAACACCTTCAATCTGCTCCACCTCTCGTTCCAGGGTTTCGGGGCGGCCATCCACCTGGATGAGGAGGATTCCTTCCGTGTCAGTCGGCAGTCCCAACTTGAAGGATTTCTCGACAGCTCGTACCGTGAACTGATCCATGAGTTCCAGGGCCGCAGGAATGATGCCTCGGGCCATGATGGCCGACACAGCGTCGGAGCAGTCTTCAAGGCTGGCAAAGTCAGCTCTGACGGTCCGGCTGGCAGGTGGCTTGGGGATCAGGCGCACTACAATTTCGGTTATAATTCCAAGAGTTCCTTCTGAACCGCATAGAAGGGTCGTGAGGTTGTACCCCGTCGCGTTTTTGAGCGTCCGTCCGCCGGTCTTCAGCACGTCACCGTTGGCGAGCACCGCGGTAAGCCCGAGTAAGTAGTCCTTTGTAACCCCGTATTTCAGTGTCCGAGGGCCACCCGCGTTGGTGGCGACCGTGCCCCCCATGGTGGCCACGGCCCATGAAGCCGGGTCCGGCGGGTACATCAGGCCCAGCTTTTCCACTTCCTTCTGAAAATCAAGATTGACGACCCCGGGCTGTACCGTCGCGGTGAGGCTATCGGCATCAATCGAAAGAATCCTGTCCATCTTGGTCAGACAAACGACAATTCCTCCCCGGACCGGAATACTTTCCCCGGCCAGGTTGGTTCCCGCTCCCCGAGGGGTGACCGGCACGCCTTCCCGATCGGCAACTTTCATTATGGCCGAGACCTCTTCCGTCGTGACAGGAAAAAGGACTATCTCAGGCCGATGCTCTTCGGTATACGCGTCGTACGAATACGCGACCAGATGTTCAGGCGCATCAGTAAGCCGATCGGGACCAACTATATTCGAAAGCTCTTCTTTCACTTCATTCCGCATTGGATTGTGCCCTTAGCTCCGTTTGATGATAGGAGGCCCATTAAAAACAGCATTGCGAGGGCGTAGCCCGAAGCAATCTCGGTTGGTGGGACACGTTGGGTGGGACAGGCTTCCAGCCTGTCTATTTGAATGACCGGCAAGATGCCGGTCTCACCGAAAACGAGATTGCTACGTCGTTTCACTCCTCGCAATGACAATACTGTAGCAGATTCTCTAGCCCGACCTCGGAACCATTAGTCCACTACATGGGCAATATCTGCGGAATTAATGAAACAATCCATTCCCCATTGAGCACTCCCGTTTCTGAACAGCGGTCATGCCGATGCGCGCTCTTTCTTATTCAAGCAAGCCCGCCTCAAATGAGCCAAGTTCTCGTCAGGAAAAGGTTGGACTTCCAGGACTCCTTCTTCTTGTGCGATCCGCGCCAGATCCATTCCAACCTGGGTTCGGACCACCAAGGTATTCCAGCCGGGCTTGCCCTCGAACATGCCCACCGACACATCGGCAAACTCCGAGGTCATGTCAGGACACTTTTGGCAAGCGCTCTGAATCAGCGGCCTGAGTTCGTCCAGAGATATGGATTCCACTCCGCTCGCGGTTTCTATGGTCAGAACATTTGCAGGGGGAGGAGGAATATCATATTTCTTGACCTCTTTCTTCCCGTTCCGCAGAGCGAGAAACGATATGAATTCTCTTGCTGAGAAGGTCCAGTTGCAGAACAAGCCTATTACAAGACTGATTCTGTCTCGTAGTCTTTCGTTCTTTATGTCGTAAATCTGCATCTTACGAACGGATCTGGTTTGACACGGTAGCCCAACCACACCGATGCGTTCAAAACCCCTGTCCAAGGCCTTTCGTAATGCCTCCAGAGAATGGGCCCCAACGAATTTTGATCCTGTGCACGCTCTTATTTCTTCTGAAGTAGTTGCAACCACTCCGTGAGCAAACCCGTCCGCGCCCGCGGGTCCGGTCAACACCGCAGCGTCAATGAAACCCTTGTCCAAAGCCATAGTCATCAAGGAGGTCACCGTGCCCCCGCCCTGCGCGTCCGAGGCGATTTGATCAGAAGTCGACCTTGATGCCTTGACCTCGATCAAATTCCCCAAACCGTTGCTGTCGTACGGCGCGGAGAAAACCTCTCGTGCGACCAGTTCCTGATCAAAGGAAGCAGCAGGACAGTACGCATAGCATCGCCCCTCAGATCTGGCGCAGGAATCCAACTTCACGGTCTTGCCCCTGAATTTTGCGAGGTAGGGACACTGTCCGACACAGGCGCCGCACGCGGCGCATAGCCCCTGGGCGATAACTTGCTGATACAGTTCTTCCAGTATGCTGACTTTTTGCACGGCTGCTCCTTTCTTGGCAGAAGCTTGAGCATTATCACGAGGAACCTTAATGACTGTTGGTTATCCGTTCCCTGAGCGGCTCACTTGTGAACCTCTTGAATCGTATTCTGAACTCCGCACCGTCTGTGCGACTGACCTCCATACGGCCACGGAGTTGCTTGACCAAGGTATTAACCAAACGTAACCCCAATGTTTGTGGACACGCGAGATCTATATTTTCAGGGAGACCTACGCCGTTGTCGGATACAGCGAGTTGGAACTCGTCGTCAGCGGAGCCAAAGGCAATTCTGACCACACCTGGCTTGGCCCCTGGAAAAGCATGTTTCAGACAATTGGAGACCAGTTCGTTGGTGATGAGAGCACACGGGGTCGCGGTGTCCACTGACAATGGAGCTGCTTCCACATCAAGCTTAACGGAAATTTGATTCGCGTTTGCGCCAAAGGAGTAGAAAAGATCACCCAGCAGGCTCTTAAGGTATTCCTTGAAGTCAATGTGGGCCAGATCGTAGGCTCGATAGAGCTTTTCGTGGATAAGGGCCATGGATTGGATTCGGTTGCGACTCTCCGAAAACATTTGCTCGTAGGTTTTTTCCTTCAGGTTTCTTGATTGGAGGTTCAGCAAGCTTGAGACAACCTGAAGATTGTTCTTGACCCTGTGATGGACTTCACGCAACAGGACTTCGTTTTCTCTCAGAGAGTCCCTGAGCTGATCCTCCGCGATTTTCTGGTCCGTTATATCGCGGCCGAAGATGGCTACCGCCTTGACCTTTCCTTTGTCGTCCAGAATAGGATAAAGGCTGTTATCATAGACCCGACCGTCTGGTTCGTCCTGGAATCGGACCCCCTTCCCGGTACGTACCACTTCATCAAACCACCGCTGTCTGGTCGCTCTCGTGCTGGAGGGGAAGTAACTGATCGCCTTCTTTCCGATCAATTCGCTTCGGTTTGCTCCAATCCTCCTGGCAACGGCTTCGTTCAAAGCCAGGAAATTCGCTTCGGCATCCAGAAGCAGCGCGAGGTCGGTCGTCGCGTTGAGTAGCGCCTCGATCATCTCTTTGCTCTCATTCAGGGCCTCTTCTTGCCGTCTGCGTCTCGTGATGTCTCTGGAGATTCCCAGCACACCTGTAGGCTCTCCCTTCTCGTCACGGAGAAATGTCGTTGTAATCTCAAACCATACAGTGGACCCGTTCTTATGAAAATGTTCAACACTGTCGGTGCGCGAGACGAACCTTTCCCTGGGTTTCGGTCTCTCTAAAGCCATCTCTTTTTCGAAGGCGCGGAGGATGCGTTCACGAGAGGACTGAGTCAAGACTTCCAGAGGGTCCTTGGCCATGATCTCTTCAACGGTAAAACCGAGAACTTCACGTACGGAGGGGCTCACGTAAGTGTATTTGAGATTCAAATCAACCGACCAAATGATGTCCTTGGCCGTCTCCACTAGTATCCGATGAAGCAATTCACTTTTCGCCAAGGCTTCCTGGATTTTTTGCCGGTGGGCGATTTCGTCTTTCAACTGTGAGACGACGTCGGACAATTCCGACGTACGTTCTCGCACACGTATTTCGAGTTCATCGTGGGCCAGGCGCAACCCCTCTTCAGCTCGCTTTTGCTCGGTGATATCCCGGGCGAATATTGCTACAGCTTCGACGCTGCCTTTTGAGTCCAGAATAGGGTAAACGCTCTCATCAAATACCCTTCCCTGATTCTCTTGTTCCTCTCGGAGAGGTTTCCGAGTGCGAATCACGCGTGCAAGCCGGTTTCGTCTCCTCGTGGCCACGTCAGGAGGGAAGAACTGGAAGGCTGTTTTTCCCAGCAAGTCCTCTGCCTTTTTCCCCAGTCTTTGAGCTAACGCCTCATTTAAGGCCAGATAAGTCCCTTCGGAGTCTGTCAAGCATGCCACGTCGGTCGTGGCATTGAGAATCGCCTCCAGCCTTTCCTTTGATTGTTTCAGTAGCCTTTGGGCGCTTTCTCCAGCCCGCGGGTGTTCAGGGCGATTATTCTCTGCCGGGGAAGCCTGAAGCTCCGAGAGCTTCCTTCGCATCTCCTTGAGTTCGCCGATGAGCTGTTCCTTGGTTTTGTCCCTATCCTCGAAGCGGCTTTCCATGAAGACGGCAATCCTCGGCGCGGTCTCGGGTCAGTGCTTTCTCCTACAGACTCACCATATGCGAAACGACCGGTCAAGTCAAAGCAATGGCCGCGAGGTGGGCAACTGGTAAGCGTTCACCAGGATTAGTGCTGGGGCATCTGATAACCCTAACAGAGGCGCGTCTTTTGTAGGGGCGACACATGTGTCGCCCTTGGGCGAGGCATGCCTCGCCCCTAGAATACCGCTCGCAACAAAATGGTCCGAGTGAACGATTACGGCAACGGGAAGGGACTGCTATTCGGCGGGGTGGAAACCATCATTGCAGGGGCGCTGGCGCGAGGCCGTCTCGACTCAACTTAAGCTAAGGGTGAGACCGCTATGCAGTTTTGTACATCAAGGCTTGGCGCACCGCCTCGGACAGTTCGTGCACCGTGTAAGGTTTCGCCACGACACCCATGAAGCCGTGTTTTTTGTAATTCGCCATAATCGGGTCGTTTGAATAGCCGCTTGAAACTATTGCCCTGATGTTGGGGTCCGAATTATGTAATATGTCAATTACTTCCTTGCCTCCCATTCCGCCGGGCACAGTCAAATCGACCACCACGAGGTCATAAGGCGTCGCCGTCTTCAGCGCACTCTGGTAAAGCTCTACAGCCTCAGCGCCGTCGTTGGCCACATCCACATCATAGCCCAACATGGATAACATTTCCTTGGCCAGATCTCCTATTATCTGCTCATCATCCATCAACAATATCTTGGCCTTTCCGGTTAGGAGCTTGACTTTCGTTCCGTTACTTTCCGGAATTTCATCGTGAGACCTGGGGAGATAAACCTCAAAGGTAGTCCCTGACCCCACGGTGGAAGAGACCGCTATCAGGCCTTCGTGTTTCTTGATTATGGAATAGGATGTGGCCAGTCCAAGGCCGCTCCCCTTGGGCTTGGTGGTGAAATAAGGGTCAAAGATCTTGGAGAGATGCTCGTCAGGTATTCCGGAGCCATGATCCTCAATCGATATTCTTACATATTCGCCGGGCGATATGGGTAAACCATGCTCTGGAGACACGGCAACGCCTTCCACCTTCATATTGATTACCCCGCCCTGGGGCATGGCCTGCTGAGCATTTATGACCAGATTGCTGATTACCTGACTGATCTGGCCCTCGTCCACGTTGACCGTCCAAACGTTCTCAGGGATGGAGAATTCGCACCGAACAGTGGAGCCCCTTAACGTGAATTCGCATGCATCCCTCACTACTCCGGCTATGCGGGATACCCTTCGAACAGGCTCGCCCCCTCTGGAGAAAGTAAGCAACTGTTGAGTAAGGTCTTTAGCTCTCATTGAAGCCTTTTCCGCGTTGGCCAGCAAGTGAAATACCTTATCTCCAGGTCTCGTTGCCAACCTAGCCAAAGAGACGCTCCCTTGGATGCCGGTCAGAATATTGTTGAAATCGTGCGCGATGCCGCCGGCAAGAACACCGATGGATTCAAGCTTGGCTACTTTAAAAAGCTCTTCTTCCGCTTGTCTGCGCCCGGTGACATCCCGCCAGATGCCTCTGAACCCCAGCGGCTGTCCGGCTGAGTCTTTGATTAAGGAAACGGACACTTCCACGTCTCTTTCAGAGCCGTCCGTCGTCACCATCTTCCAGTGAGAGGCATTTACTGGTTTGCCTGTGGCTCGCACGTTCATGAAGGTCTCAAAGGCTTCCGTTAAATTCTGGTCGTGAAGGTGCAAACGAAAATTCTTGCCCAAAAGATCTCCCTTTTCATGGCCAAGGAGTTTACATGCCGCATCGTTGAGGAAGGTGAAATTGCCGTCGTTATCCAGTTCGTAACACGCCTCCTCGATGGTCTCAACAATAGTGCGATATTTCTCTTCCGATTCACGCAGCGCGGCCTCCGCTCGTTTGCGTTCCGCGACCTCCCGCTGGAGTTGTCTATTTGCGGCCAGCAGTTCCGCAGTGCGTTGATCAACCCGCTTCTCTGATTCGTCGTGGGCTCTCTGCAATTCCTCCTCGGCCCGCTCTCGTTCAGAAATTTCCTCACGGAGTCGCCAATTGGTCGCGGCCAATTCCGCTGTGCGATCCTCAACACGCCTCTCCAATTTATCACGAGCGTTCTGAAGCATTGCTCCATGCTTCTTTGTCATGAAGAGTTGCTTCTTTTCCAGGGTCAGATCTTCGATAAGGACGAGTATCGTTCTCTCTCGATCGAGTCTCAACGATCTAAAATGGATGCGACCCCAGATTTTTTTCCCGCGAACCTGTACCAGTCCCTCACAAACTTGTCGTTTTCTCTCGCCGAACACTTTGGTCATCATCGCTTGCACCGCCAGAGCGTTGCGAGGATGCGGGAAGAGCGAGAAGAAAGGGCCGCCGGATATCTCATTAGAATCAATATTGACTTTGTCGCATGCCTCGTTTGCAAAGATGACCGAATAGCTCTTGTCCACGAGCATGGCAGGAATGGGTAAGGCATGCAGTAACTGATAAAAGCCGGCGCCCTGAAGCGCACCTACCCTGAAGCTGCCCGAGCGTGTCATCGCCTCGGTTTGAATCGTCGTCAGGTCGATCGATCCCGTGGGATCCTCGTCCGGTGCGATATCTCCGGGCACTTGGTAATAATTTTCGGCAAGGTTCAAGGATAGTAATTCCTGTGGCGCCATTGTATGCTCCTGGCTGGGCTGAGTAGGGGGTTGCCTCTGGCCGAGACTCCCGGTCGGTGGTCTTGAGGCTTTGAGAAAGCCAGAGCCTCACCGCTAGTTTCTAGCAACAGGCATGCCATCGTCACCGATTTGAGATCTAAAGCCAAGACTCCCAGTGATAACAGCATAATAAGCAGACATGCCTCGCGCGCAACAGCAGCGACAAGCTTGCTCAAGCCCGTCCCTGACCAAAAAGAGGCGCGAAAATCTTACATATGGTGTCTCCTGCCAACTGGCGACAGTAAAAATGCCGTACGTCCAACATCTCATTACCCTATTTCATGCTGCAAGCTTTTGCTAGCGGCTTCAAAACCCCTTAGCGTGCAGAGGGCGTCCGAGTTTCCCACATCACACCATTGGCGCCCACGGCGACAATGGTGCAAAATTATGGGAGTTTTTGGGGAGGAGGCCGGGGAGGCCCTTTTTGCAAAAAGGGCCTCCCCGGAAACTCTTCCAGAAACTCGCAGGTTTTGAACCCATTTCTACTAGGTCCTTTCCAAGCGCAATTCCGCGTGCGCGATTTCCAGGCAAACTCGTGCCGTGGTGTTGCTAACGCGCTCATGCCCACTGGACAGAGCGATTGACAATCATAGCTCCGGTCGGGTAAGCAGTTTCCTGTGATACTCAAATCGCATTCGGTTGCATGTAACTCCATCACAGGTGAATCAATATGAGGCGTATACTCTTAGCGTTGTTTACTCTTTTTCTGACTGTGACGGCCGCCGCGCACTCTCATGCCGGACCCCCATCCATCTACCAAGTCTCCACCTTAGCAGCGTTGAAAGAGGGGGTGTATGATGGCCGCACCACCTTCAGGGAACTCAAGGAACACGGCGACTTGGGAATCGGAACGCTTAACGGGCTTGACGGCGAAATGATCGCGGTGGACGGAGAGTTCTTTCAGATAAAGGTGGATGGGAAGGCTTATCCGATACCGGACGCTGCGAAAACACCCTTTGCCGTGGTCACCTTTCTCCGGCCTGAGCTGCAACGCCTCCTGCGCAATCTGTCGACCCTTCTAAGCCTTCAAGAGCATTTGGACGGCCTGCCGCTGCCGGGGGATAAATTATGGGTGGTGAGAATCCAAGGTAGTTTTGAATACTTAAAGGTCAGAAGTGTGGACAGGCAGAACAAGCCCTATCCAAGGCTCGAAGAAGCGCTCAAGAATCAAGCCGTATTTGAACTGAATGGGGTCAGGGGAACGCTTGTGGGCTTCCGTTTCCCCTCGTACATGGACGGAGTAAACATGGCGGGATATCATTTCCATTTTATTAGCCAGGACAGAAAACAGGGAGGCCACGTGTTGGAGTGCAACCTGGAGGAAGCCGAAGCCCGTTTGGCCTGCCTTTCGGCCCTCAATTTGAGGCTTATCGATGTAGATGGACCCGGTGGACCAAAGCAGGAATAGCTGTTCTGCATCGCGGGATGCCGTGAAGACAGCGTGTCGCTGGCCCGAGGAGTCTAAATTTTCAGCGCGCATCAAATCAGTCCGTATCCAGCGCGTCACGGACTTGCTGAAGAATCTGCTGCATGTCGTACGGTTTGCTCACGAGGCCCTTGACCTGAGCCCTCAAGGCTGCTTTCGCCGTGTCATCCGCGGAATATCCGCTGGCAATCAGGACCCTTACTTTTGGATCGATCATGAGGAGCCGCTCCAGGCACTGGATACCTCCCATGTCCGGCATGTTGAGATCCAGAACAACCAGAGAAATCCTGCCGCGTTCCTTCTTATATAGCTCCAAAGCCTCTTTGCCTCCGGCAGCGGTAAGCACCGTGTACCCGGCCAACGCCAGAAACCTTCTCCCAAGGTCTCTTGCAAACTCCTCATCGTCAACCAGCAGAATGGTCTCAGCGCCTTGTGGAGGGATGGCATCCGGCGAAGGCCCGGGAGATCCTGTGTGATAACTCGGCGCGGGAAAGTAGATTTTGAAGGTTGTGCCCACTCCGGTCTCGCTGGAGCACGTGATATGTCCGCCATGTTGTTTCACAATCCCGTATACCATGGCCAATCCGAGACCGGTGCCCCGTCCCACATCTTTGGTGGTATAAAACGGGTCGAAAATGTGTTCGAGAGTCTCCTGGTTCATCCCGTGGCCGGAGTCCGAAACAGCAAGCATCACATAATCGCCCAGACTCGCACCGAAATGCGTCCGGCAATATTGCTCATCCAGCGAAACGTTTTCGGTCCGAATGATCAGTCTTCCGCCTTCAGGCATGGCATCTTTTGCGTTGACCGCGAGGTTCATGAGAATCTGTTCCACTTGGGTCGGATCGGCATTAATTGCCCCCACGTCGCTTGAGAGCATCACTTGTAATTCAATCATCTTCGGTATGGTTCTTGACAGGAGCTTCCTGACTTGGTCAACCTGGCGATTCAAGTTCAGCGGACGCATTTTTATCTCGGTTTTTCTGCTAAATGTCAGAAGCCTCTGAACAAGATCTGCCCCACTTTCAGCGGCATGGTTTATTTTCCTTATATCATCCTTCAGACGGCCGTCCAGTTCCTTCTCCATCAAGATCAACTCTGAATAACCGAGGACTGCCTGGAGTAGGTTGTTGAAATCGTGCGCTATGCCGCCGGCCAACGTTCCTACGGCCTCCATTTTCTGGGCCTGGAGTAGCTGCCTGGAGAGTTTGAGATGTTCTGTTATGTCACGTTTCACGGCGACATAATTGATGATCTGTCCTTTTGAGTCGCGCACCGGCGTGATGGTTGCCTCTTCATGATACAGGCTCCCATCCTTTTTCTTGTTAATGAAACGGCCTGTCCAAACCTCTCCCCGTCTTATGGTTTCCCAAAGATTTTTGTAGAACCGTTGGGGGTGTTCTCCGCTTTTCAATATTCTCGGATTTCGGCCCACAACGTCCTCACGCGAGTATTCTGTTATTCGCTCAAACGCGGGATTGACGTACTGAATGTTTCCGTCAGTATCAGTAACGACGATAGCTTCAGCCGACTGTTCAACGGCCGTTGCAAGCCGCTTCTGCTCTTCTTCCCGTCGCATGCGCTCCGTTTCGTCGCTGAATACCGCGACGATTTCACCAGACGGCAGCTTATAGATGGAGTTCTCCACCCATATCTCGATCCTGTGGTCGCGATATTTCCCTACAGAAAGATGGGAGGACTCCCCGGTGCGCCAAGCTTTTTGCAGCGCGTCAAATACACCGAGTTCCTTGGCCGCTGGAAACCTCTCGGAAAGTCGTCTGCCAATGACCTCGTTTTTGGGCAAAGAGGCTATGGCTTCGGCTGCCCTGTTAAAATCCACGAAGATAAAATCCTCACCGTCATTTTCCGCCGAGTATATCGCGACACCATTTTTCATGTTTTCAAAGAGTCCTCGGTACCTGGATTCGCTCTCCATAATGGCTTTTTCAGCCATTTTACGGTCGCCGATGTCCAAAAAGGTTCCGGCCACATGCAAAGGCCTGCCCTGGTCATCACGTTCAACCACTTGACCGCGTGCGAGAATCCATCTCCATTGGCCGGATTTGTCCCTGATTCTCTGTTCGTTCTCCAAGTAATCAGCGCTACCGTCAAGGTGGGCCCGCGCGACTTCGGCCGCTCGCTGAATGTCTTCCGGATGGATCAGGCTGCGCCAGAAATCGGTCGAGGGCTGAATCTCGTCCAGCGAGTATCCCAAGATTCCAGCGGCTCGTTGATTCACGAGAACCTCGCCGCTCTGGACTCTCCAATCCCACAGACCCAGGTCCGCGCCCCTCAGTGCAAGCGCCAGCTCCTGTTTGCTCTCTCTCAGCGCTCCCTCAGCTCTCTTTCGCTCCGCGATTTCCCTTCTTAGCTCATCGTTGGCTTTGGACAGCTCCGCGGTGCGTTCCTCGACCCGCTTTTCGAGTTCGTCCCGAGCTTCTTGTAGGGCCTTCTCAACAAGCTTGCGCTCGGTAATGTCTGTTACCAAAACGGCAATTCCGTTTGTCTCCCCCTGTTCTCCAAAGTGAGGAACGCACACAACGCAAACGTCCCTTGTCCTGCCATCGGCGAACGTCGAGGTAATTTCATACTTCACATGCTTACCGGACAAGGCCCGCTCGACGTGCGGGCGAACACTCTCAAAGAAAGCCTCTCCTAACACCCCCCTTTTGTGTTTCCCTTCCATCTCTTCAGGGGAGACCCCAAACCATTGCTGGTATGCCTTATTACTGAAGCGATAGCGTTGGTCCGAGCCCACGTACGACACCAACACGGGCAAGGAATTCAAAGTAAGCCGCATGATTTGCATGCTGCTGCGCAGGCTCTCGTTCTCCTTGACGCCCTGCGCGCAGGTTTTCTGCAATTCATCTATCTGCTTGCGCAACTCGCTGATCTCATCGCATAGCTGGTCTTTTGGCTCGTCTTGTTCTTTCATGGCAAAGGGCCTCTAAGGGAGTACTCTTTTACGCCGGTGTGGGCATCGTAGAAACGAGACGTGAATTTTCCCCGACATTAGCACAAGTAATGTCTCGGAAAAAGCCCCCTGCGCGCTCATGGATGGGTTAAACAGCTAAGCGGTCTATGTCGTAAGTTCGGTGGAGTATTCCCGCCGGCCGCATTTGGCGGCGACGTAAGTACGTGGCATCATCCGCTGCGGCAAGACTCAGTAGGACCGGCATCTTGCCGGTCATTCGTGCTACCCGCTGACCGGCAAGATGCCGGTCCTACTGTGAAAATGTCACCATACTCGTGAAACGCAGTACTCAGGTACTCGATTGCGACGTGAAGACAGAATTTGGGTCCCATGAGACTTGACCCTTGTTGAACGTTTTTCCCACAATTACAAATACGGGAGTTTTTGAGTATTGGGCGGCGAAGCGTGATATAATGTTTGCCTACAGGAGGGGCTCACTCAGTGTCGGCGAAGCGTGAAATTAAAGCAAGAGACTTTGTCGCTGATTTGCGCTTAGGATTGAGCAACCAGGAATTGATGGAAAAATATGAGATCACGATTAAAGAACTGGAGATGGTATTCAAAAAATTAATTGAAGTGAAAGCTATTAAACCCTCTGAGGTCAAGGCGCAGTTCGCGCCGGCTGGGCAACTGAATTATCCTGAAATGCATTCGGACTTCCGTATATCTCTGAGAGAGCAGCTGGATTTCCCTCTGCCCGTTTATGAGAAGGATTTTCCGGAAACCAGGGGTCTGGTCAAAGACGTCTCGAGCATGGGTCTGGGGATGAAAGGAATCGAGGTTGGTGTAGGTGACGTAAAAACTTTGGTAATCCCCGCGCACGAGCTGTTTCACGTCAACCAGATAGAGGTGGAAGCGAAATGCCGCTGGGTGGCAAAGAAAGGCATATCCGGCGACCTTGAAGCCGGCTTTGAGATAGTCAAAGTGT
>Ga0172371_10009104_pt1 | contig 13711 bp, 3 predicted proteins | sample Lak12m_FD_114543 | JGI IMG/M metagenome (GOLD analysis project Ga0172371, IMG submission 114543) | Freshwater microbial communities from Kabuno Bay, South-Kivu, Congo - kab_022012_12m | ecosystem: Environmental > Aquatic > Freshwater > Lake | place: Democratic Republic of the Congo: South-Kivu... | reverse complement strand
TAATCGCGTCATAAACCGGTCGGTGTATTCAAACTCCACCCCGTCAATCACCGAATCCAGTGATAGTTTTCCAGCCAGAATGACAATAAAGTACCGGCAGGAATTACTCGCCCGGCGGGTCTGGATCTCCGCAAAGGTTCCGCCCAACTGTTTACCACACAGGATAAACCACCGCTTACCGTCCTGGCTCCCATACAAGTAGACACCCGTAAACCGCTCATCGTCGGTCTCAAAGTAGCCGTTCTGCACCAGACACACAATCTTTTTAAAAGATCGCTGGCCCAGGGTCATGGGTCGGGTCTGAATTAACACCTCCCGGTCGCTGGTTCCCTCCTGGCCCAGAGAATACACCTTGTCATAATCCACTCCCCAGGTATCCGGGTAGGCGTTGAGAAAGGCACTGAACCCCCGGTCGATCTTGTACCATTCCCCCGTTTCCCTTGAATAAACGAAACTGTATGCGGTCATATCCACGGTTGAACTGCTGGTGGAATCCAATAGCGGATGCGAGACCATCACTTCCCGGTGGATGGGATCATAGCCCAGGATGCAGCCGGAGAGAAAATCAATGAAACTCATCGAGCAGAGTTTATCGCTGAGCTCTACCAAAGAAGGGTCGTCCAGGTAACCGAGGTATTCACCCTTGCTTGATAGCGGGTTGTCAATCCGGCCCTCCAATGCCGCCCCGATCTCCTTGATCTGGTTGCCGGCAATCTCAAACAGTCCGCGCGTGGTTGCATACACCACCGATCCGCCAGTCTGGATTATGGCATCACCCGACAGGGGAACATCGGCGCTCAGGGCGTTGATAGCCGCGTAGAGAACTTCCCCGCTACTTCCCTGCTGAATGGTATATATCCCACTCTCTGTGAACACATACAGCGGGAATTGCCCAAACTGGCCCTCGCTGATCGCTTCGCCCAGGGTCCGGATCGCAAGGATCTCGTTACCGAGTGATCCAATCCGGTAGGAGTTTTCGGCAGCAAAGATAAACGGGTTGTCCGGCAGAGAGACAGCCATCCGGTTCAGATCGGTATAGGTGTCGTCTTCAGTGGGAAGGTCGTCAATGGTCTTGGGTGAGTCCGGAGTGGTGACCGGGACCATGATGGGTTCCAGGAAATGATCGGTTGCGTTGTAGTTGGAATAATAGGCGATATTCAGGAAGGAGTGAGGTTTCAGGTGAAAAGTGTTATTGGTCGGTAGGTAATAGGTTCCGTCGTTGGTGTCAAGCGTGAAAATCACAACTTTGGTGGCCCGGTAATCCGGGTAGGCCAGGATGGGGTTCAGAAGGATATACTCTTTGGTGATGGTCCATACATTAGGCGTGGTCAACTCCATGCGGACGATCTTCTCTCCTTCCTCAGTGTTGAGATACCAGAAAAGGTACAAAACATACTGGGAGTTGGTCGCCTGGTTGCTCCCGACCGTGATCTCATCGTAAATTAACATGCTTCTGAAGCTATTCAGGAACGCTTCCGTGTTCCAGCCATCACCCAGGATGGTTCGGGTGTTGCCGATATGAAGCCGGGAGTTGTATTGCAGAAAGGTCTCGCCGCTGAGCTGGTGGTGGGTGAACTGGTCCACCGGGAGGGATTCTTTAGTGGCCAGGTTGCTGACATTTCCCAAATCAAAAGCCATGTTGAGCAGATGGTCCAAGTCCTCGATCACATCATCAAACCCGATCTCGTGCACCAGGTAATAATTCACTTCATCCTCCATCAGTCGTTTGATTTCCGTCTCATTGACGGGCGGGTAATAATTCCCGCCATCCGGCGTGTAATTTCCCTCGTCCGTATCGATCACATAGTTACTTTTGGGCCGGGTCATAAAGAAACACAGAGAGGTAATGACTCCCTTCCAGGAGCCTAAATTAGTGATCTGGTCGTCCGTGAACTTGCACTGACCCACAATAGCTGCGAACGAGGTGTTGTAAAAGGCATGATCGGCCGTGATGCTGTCGCCCGACTGGTACAGGTAAATATCCTTGTTCCCACAATAACAATGCACCGGCTGGGAGCGCCGGATATAGCTGCCATCGGCCATTTTCCAGGCGGCAATCGTAAGGGTGTGCCCTTCGATATATCCTAAGTTTCCAAACCGGTCAGCTGTCTCGATGTAGTCCGCCACGGCATCATTGAAAGACTCAAACTCCCCGAGATTGTAAGATGCCTTTTGCCGGGTGGTGTCATGGATGAGGTAAAACTGCGGGATCGGAATATCTTTGAGCTGGCTATATGCATCAGTGACAGGATCGTACTTGAACCAGTAAGCCCCGTTCTCGGTCGTGATCGTGAGGATATTCCCCAGGTGCGTGATGGATTGGACCGTCGAAGAATCATCAAAACCCCGTTTATCTTTTATGTCAATCACGTCCGGTACACCTGTTGACTTTATCCGGTGCAGCTTATTTGATGAAGCACTCACCCCGACCAGATCATACGACGGTAAAACCGGATGCCGGTATAGGATCGAGTACCCGGATAGATCCACCGCGTAATCATTCAGCATCGTCTTATCACCCACCGGCCGCAGCATCCCGCTCCGACGGCAGGCGTTGATCTGTTCCTCGCACAACCCGTCACTGCCGTAGCGTCCGGCGGCCCGGTTGATCCCTTTGTATCCGATGGCTTTATACTGGTTCATCTTGTTTACTGTTTTGTTGTTTATCGGCCTCTTGTTTCACCTTGTTCGCGTTGGCGATCATCCGCTCCGTCAGGCGCCGGATGGTCGGATTGTGATTGATGTACCCCGTGCCGTCGTCCTCCTCATCCAGGTAAACCTCGGCGATGTCATTGATTACGGAAATAATGTACCCGATATCCCGCAGGTTCCGGGCCGAGGGGAGCAGTTCATACGCACGCCGGATGGCCAGCCGCTTGAGCTGGATGGCGTTCTGGTAGACCAGGTTGGCCAGTTGGGTCATTTCTTCTTTACCCAGCACGATGTTCAGCGCCTCCGACAAGCCGACGGTGACTTCCGGATGATCCACCAGCGGAATGTCATATTCTTGCAGTGCCAGAATGGCCGAATCCGGTATGTTAATCTTGTCCTTGACCTGCTTCCCGTACTGTTTTTCCCAGATCCGTAGCGTCTGTACCGGGAGATGCAGCCGGGTGGCGGTATCCAAAAAATCCCGGTCGTTGGAGTACAGGGCCAGTACCGCCGTCACCTTCTGATCGACCGTGTACGTCTTCCGTTTTTCTCCTTTTGACATGGTATCTTCAATCAATTAGTTCCAAAATTCAAACATAAAGTACTCCTGTCAGTAAACCCGTTCTAATAGTCCTGACTTTCTGCCAATTACTCCATACTATCCCCTACCCATAGGGTAGTTTTACCCTGACTTAATATCAGGATCATGGCAACAAACATCATATCGACTCCCGGGGACTTGTCTGGACCAAAAAACAATCAGGGGTATTCGATAGACCTTAAAGCATTGGACGGACTGTGGAATTTACTCGATTCGGTCGGCAATTTTTTCGCTAATCCATTCAAGAAAGCCGGCGAAGCACAGAAGGCCGCCGAGGGTGTGGTGGATAAACAGATCACCGACCTGGGTTCCTGGTACAAGAAGGAGGCCGGGAAATCCTATCTCGATACCGAGGCCGTACAAAGTGCGCTCGGACAATTACGTTCCTCGCTGGCACAGACGTTCCAGACGCAGGGCAACCAGCTCCGATCCGGAGGTGGCACCGCCGAAGCCGCGCTGGCCGGACGGACGAACGCAGCCGAGAACTATTCCAATACCGTGAACAAGATCGTGGGCTACCAGACTGACCGGAAGGATCAACTCGCAAGGGATTACCAGTATCGGATGCAAAACTGGCAGAACGCCAAGATGGCCTTACTGCAGCAAAAGGCTCAAAACTGGATGAATGTAGGCAGTCAGTTAGTCGGCTTGCCGTTTGATGTCATCGAAGGATTGGCCCCTTTACTTCCCTTGTTAGCATGACTATAACCATAAACTCTCGCCATGTACCCTTTTATCGATCAAAAAAAACCTTTCTCGGGAGTGCCGGACACCGGGTACACCTACCCGGGCATACCCTCTCAGAACAACCCGACCCGCCTGAACGCACCGGACATACAGATTGGAAGCGGGAAAAAACTGGCAGGTTCGATCTATTCCGTCAACCCGTTTGAAGAGTTGTTCCGGCAAGAACAATTACGGTCCCAGGAAGAGATCGAGAAAGAGCAGCGACGGCTGGCCGCCCGTAGCGCCGTCAATTCCCTGGGGTTGATCGTCCGCACGTTGGCGAACCTGTACGGGGCCAGCAAGGGGGCTATTGTGGGTCCGGTCCAGGATACCGTCAGTCCGCAGATCAGCCAGGAACTCTCGGCCCTGAAGGAAAGGAAATACAATGAACAGCGCCAGCAGAACGCACAACGGCTGCAACTGGCCCTTAATGAGTATTCCCGTGCACAGAACACGCAGGATTGGTTGAATCGGTTTGCCCTTCAGCAGGAGGCCGAGAATCGGAGGGATGAGCGCAATTATGGTCAGCAACTTCAGACTATTCAAATCCAAGACAAGCTGGCTGATAAGCGATATGAACGCCAGTTGGCTGACTCGCAAAAACAGGATGAGCGGAACTTCGCCCAACAGAAAGAGCTCGAAGGGATCCGTCATAAAAACGCCCAGGCACAGGAAGAGTATCGCACCGGCAAAACTAAAGAAGAGATCCAGTCCCGCTACGATGCTATGTTTGATTACCGCAAGAAATTACAGGAAGCCGGACTGAACACGTCATCCGGCAGCAAGGGAACATCGTTTACCACTTTATATACCACCGATGCCACCGGGAAACTGGTCCGCTTTAAGGATATTTCCGAGGCCGAAGCCAACCAGGTATTGATCGATATTCTGAACCATCCCGACCTGATGGATGAGGAAGACCAGTATATGTTTGAGTCCGGCAACAAACTGACGGACGACCAGAAAGCTTATGTGGTGCAAAAATACTGGCAGATCAGCGCAGAAAAGTTTGGGGCCAATACCAACCGTTTGGGCTTGGAGTTTACTCCCGAACAACGAGGTAAAGGTGGTGACAACAGACGAGATACCCTTAACCTGTATCAGTAATGCAAGAAGAGCCAAAAAAATATACCATTCAGGAGTTTTCAAACCTTGTTAAAAGGAAATACCCTGAATATAAGGACGTGGATGATTCGGTACTGGTTTCCAAAATCATCGAAAAATATCCGGAATATAAATCGGATATATGGAGCGAAGATCAGCCCAAACAGAAACAGCCCCGCGAGCCCCGCGATCTGATGGAGCGCCGCACTAACGTCGGCGAGGCTTTGTTGGGCGTCGGTCAGGCGGCTACCAAGCAGTACCCCGGCGGTGCGATGTACCAGGTGGGTGAGACCGTGCACGGGTTCAGCCGGGACGCACAACTGGAAATCCTTGGGAAAGACCTTTCGAGCGGGCGGCTAAAACTCAATCCCGACCCGCTGTTCTATAACCAGAAGATCGGCGAATTGCAAGAGCGGGTCCATCAATGGGAGGAAACCAACAAGCCTCTTGTGAATGAATATACCCGGCTGACCTCCTCGCCCTCCTCTCAGATGGTCGCCCCGAAATTCCGGGAACAGCAACTCCAAAGCTGGACCAAAAAGAGAGCCTGGGATCAGTACAACGAGAACCGGGACCTGTGGCTGGGCGAGATCGACCGCTACCGGATCTTGCAGGAGGAGATCAGCAAGAACGGCGTCGAGGGAGCCCGTCAGCGGATCCTTCGATCCTCCCTGCCGGAGCAGAGCGGGTTCTTTGAAAAGATGGGTGAAAAAGGAGCCAAGCTCCTGGGTGAATACCAGCAGATCGCACAAAAGCACGACAACCCCTGGTTCAAGGGCGGTGCCTTTATGGCCAACATCATCCCTTCAATGGCCGCCGCCCTGACGGCCATTCCCACCGGAGGCACTACGCTGGGATTCCTGCCGGCCGTGATGGGTGTGGGAACAGCTGCCGGGCTGAGCCTGTCGTCCGGTGGACAGATGATGTATGATTACGACAACTACCAAAAGTCCCAAGGAAAAGAGCCGGACCAACTGGAACGGGTCGGTATCGGACTATCGGCCGCACTCTCGGAGTTTGTGCCGGAAATGTTGCACGTCTCCGCCGTCCTGCCGACCGGGGTGCTGGCCAAGAAATTTGCCACACAGGCGACCCGGAAACTACTCACCCAACCCGGAGCCGGGCGGTCATTGATGGAGGAATTTGCCAAAGAGAACCCGGACATGGCCCGCCGGATCCTGAAAAACATGGCCATCCAGGGCAACGAGGAAGGATTGGAGGAGGTACTGACCCAGGTGGCACAGGAAAAGATAGGGAACTATTACAAGAATCCGGACGACCGAACAACCATCGGGCAGGCCATCAAGAATATCGGGCAAGCCTACCTGGGGGGCACCCTGATGGGAACATTTATCGGAATACCACAGACTTTCGCACAAAACATTACCCAAAAACGGAACCGGGAAAACCGGGGCTCGGTCGTGCTGGCCGAAGATCTGGAACACAATCAGGTTGTCGAGCTCTCCAATCAGGATGCAAATGGGACCTTTCTGGCGTATAGCCGGAGCGGTCAGGAGTTACACCTGTCACCGGATCAGATCGGTCAGCACGTTACCGTTCCGATCGAGCAATTCAAATCAGCCCTGAAGGACTACCCGAAAAACCGGGCTGAGATCATCCGGCAGGAGTCTGATTTGGCTCGTAAACAAAACGAACAGTGGGTTGACGAGACTATCCGGACGATCACACACACCGATGGAGGTGTGTATGAGGCCAAAGACGCTCGGGGTGCGGCTCACTACATCATTGACGGGGATCCTTACGGTGACGGGATGGTGGTTGCCATCGGACCGGACGGTAAAACCATTTCGGTTGCTGCCAAGACCTTGTCCGGAAGTGACAACAAAAGCCAGCCCCAGCGTTTTGACCCGGAGGAATACCGTCAGAATCTCCAATGGATCAAAGACCGGGAGTTGGATGATGCCATTCAGCAAGAAGCCGTATCCAGCGGGGTGGTGAATGTCAATGATCTGGTCAAGGAGACTATGCCGGCCGGGACACCCGGATCATGGAACGGTCAGCAGGTACAGTTCAACGGGCAGAAGAACGAGCAAGGACAAATTCAGGTGGTTTACCCGGATCCTACGGACGGCGAACCCGTGACTGCCTGGATTAACATAGAAGAGTTTGAAATCAATCATGGAGGAACAGAAAATGCCGAAAAAATTAGAAGAGAAACTCAAACGCCAGGCCGCCAAGAAGGGGCTCAAGGGCGAGAGGAGGGACCGGTACGTTTACGGAACACTCCGGAAGACCGGCTGGAAACCCAAGCGGGAGAAGAAATAACCCAGCAAGTTACCACACCCAAGCGTACCTTAAAGGTAGGGAAAACCGAACTGCCTCTGAATGAAACTTTAGCGGGCCAGTATGAGATTGAGAAACCCTTTGTCAACAAAACATCGGCACAGGCAGCCGTGAAGAAACTCCGAGAGAAGTACGGGAACCTGACCTTTGCGGTGGAAGACCGTACCGACCAGGCGGACCCGTTTGCCGAGAACCAGTTTGTGATTACCGTAACCCCAAAAATAAAAACCAATGATCTTACTACCCGTCAACCCGTCGAAACTTCAAGAGGTGGCCAACTTCCTGTCACAGAGCAACCATCTGCCTTACCTGTACCTGGCGGTGGTGCCGCACCTGAAGGCGGTCGTGGTGGTCAATTTGAACTAACCGGAGAAAAGGCACCAACCCCACGTTTCCAGAGCGCCGAAGAATGGGAGCAGAATACGTTTAGTCCCGAAGAAATTAAAGAGAGACGAAGATACGGACTAAAGCCAGAGGACGAATGGGAGCCTACGTTCCGTGGGATCAGTCAAGAAGAATGGAAACAGATACAATCAGGTTCTACTTTACAAAGTAATGGATTAAGTGAAGGGCAGACATTTACAACGCCGAGTGTCGAGTTGGCTAAAACCGGTGGATCGTGGGGCAAGCCGGATTTAATTGTCGAGTTTAAGCCTGAAGCAAGAGCCAAAATGGCCAAGGGTGATGAGAAACTTGGATCGGTAGAATATTACGGCAAAAACCTATCTATTAAGGACGTTCAGCGAGTTGTTGATCAAGACGGCAATGTAATATATGAATCTGAAATAACCACACCGGAACCAATTAATCAACCCATAAACATACCACTCAATGAAGAAACTCGGGTGCAAGGGCAGCAAGAAACGCCCACCGAAGAAGTAACGACTCCGGAAACCGATGTGATCAATAGTCTATTGTCCCGGTACGAAGATGAAGGAGGCCTGACCATTGGCGATCTGGTTGACGAAATTGAATCGTTGAACGACGGGGCCAATCCGGATATCAACCAAGCCATTTCAGACTACCGGGATGAACAGGCAGAAGATCGCAAGCTCGGAGGCCGTAATGACATGGATCAGGCCGAGGAACAATTCCTTCAATCTATCCGCAAAGCCATCCAGCCAGTTAGTGCAGAAAATGCACCAACTGAACCCGTCAAGCCAGTTAATCCAGAAGAAACTCCTACACCTTGGCCGGAGTTGGCAGTTTCAACGTCTAAAAAACAGGAATTTCCAAAAGACTGGTCATCCTTCGATATGAAAGAAAGCCCGGAGACTTATATCAACCGGGCGATGGAAAAACTGAATCAAAAGAATTTACAGATTCGGAGTGGCAGTTTTGAAGATGCAATAGATATGGTGATTCGTGAAGAGAGAGAAGATCAACCCGATGGATTAAGGGAGTATATTCTGGAACAGTTTTTAACTGGCAAACTTCCCAGTAAACCGTTTGGTAAAAACAACCTGATCTCTGAATTGCCGAGTAAAGAGATTCGTGTCCAAGAGATACCGGTAACCCGTAAATCAACCAAAACAAAAGAGGAAAAGATCAAACAGTTATTGACCCTGGCCTCAAAAGATAAGATGCGGCCCGTCATGCAGGGCGTGTTCATGGATTCCAAGAAGGGGAACATGGTAGTATCCAACGGTCATGCGTTGCTGATTGTGAAAACCAAACTATCCGGCGATGCCAAGGTGATTAACAAAGAGGGGGAAACGGTCGAAGGTAAATACCCACCATATCAGGATGTAATCCCAGACCATTACATTAAGACAAAGAAACCTGTTGACCTCGCTGCGTTACTGCCTAAACTTAGGGGACTTTATCAAGCCCATAAATTTACCGAACCAAAAGCCCTGTTTGCTCGTGTACAGATTGGCGATATTGAGGTATTTCTCAATCCAGAGTTACTGTTTAATCTACTAAGCACTATTCATAACCTGGGCGTCGACCGGGTCGATATGTACGCTTCTGATCCAACAAGGGCGGTAACTTTCCGGGCCGAAGGGGTGACGGGGCTATTGATGCCGATAATGAAACTGGACGATAAATCCGGCATGTATGAAACCGTAATCCAGGACAATAGCCAAGTAGATAAAGATGCCATAAAACGAAACATCCAGCGAAATGAGCAAGCGGAGATCCCCAATACAATAACATGGAATTTAGAGCAGGCGGAAAAGGAAAAGAACGAAGAAACCAAGCAGAAATATATCGACGACTACCATAAAGAACTGGAGGCATGGAAACAGGACAAGGCGGTTCGTCTCGCTAAATTAAAAGAACTATTAGGGTCTTCATCACTCCAGTCAACCCGTGAAGAACCGTCACGGGTTGAGCCGACCCAGGAACCCGTCATACCAGAGATTCAGACGACTGGTTCACAAGAGGGAATTCAGAAACCCGAAATAAAGCCCGAAACCGAAGCAAAAACCCCGGAAACACAGGGAATTCAGAAAGAACCCTGGCAGATGACAAGGGATGAATATAGGGATGAATTAGACAATCAGGCAACCGATCAAAAAAACGGCATACTATTCAATAACTGGAATAAGAATGGTAGTTATGAATATTCTATACCTAAAGAAATTAAGATAGGGAAAGACACTTATTTCTGGTCAATGGGGTCAAGCCACATAAAGGGAAGTCTAATGTCAAGGTCAAATCCCTTTATTACCCTATCAAAAACCACAAATACTGAATCCGGTGAAGTTTCTGAAATTAATTATTTAGACAAGTTTGCCATTGGTGATGATGGTCTTAAAAAGAGACACGCAAATAAGATTATCGACTTAATAAGGAAAGATCAGGTTCGTCAAGCCCTCTCCGAAGGCAAGCCTGTTCCACCCGAAGTCCTGGCAGACTATCCAGACCTGCAACCCAAAAAACTACCGCCAGAAAAAGTTAATGCAGATTCAGGTGTTGAGAATGAATATCACAAAATAACCCGCGAAGAATGGTTAAAACAGTCTGAATCATGGATTAATAAACAGGTCAAGAAAGTGCCGCAAGATGATCGGCTTTTTGCTAAAAATTCAATAGAAAGCCAAATGCTGATATTGCATAGGCAAATTGTAGAAAGAGCAATCGAAAAAGGTTTATTCGTTCCATCTGATGTCCTTGCGGATTACCCGGACTTATCAGCCCCAACTGTTCGGAAATCCCAAACAACTGAGAGAACCTATCCGAATGAGTTAAATTTGAAAGACAGGCAGGTTTATGATGAGGCAACCGGACGGGTTGATAAAATGATTTCCGGGTCAACGCCTAAAGATATACATAACGCTAAGACAGGCGTAGGTCTTTCTGCTGCCAAATTTGCCTTGCAATTTGTAAAACCAGATGCCAATCAGCCGCTTTACAACGCAATCTATCAATACTTTTTTGATTCAATAAAGAACTATTCGCAGCAGGAAGGTCAGGAGAAACCTGACGAAGTTACTACGAAACCGAACTCCGAGTTGTCACAAAAAGAGGAAACATCTGTTACAAAACCGAAGGCCGAACACCCATACGTTACCGCTTTTAACGAAGCCTTGGAAAAGGGAAAAGAATCGTCGTGGTTTTGGGGAGATTTACAAAAGACAACTGACATAGAGGGACTTAGACAGTTACTTATTCAGCCGGCAATACTGAAGAACAGGCAGTATCAACTTGAAATTAACGGGAAAATTCAATATCTTACCCGGCACCCGGAAAAACAGAAGCCAGCAACACCTTATCAACCAAAACCGGAGCCAGTTTTTGAAACCCCTAAACCCCAGTTCGCCGGAGACGTGATCCGTGTAATGACCGAACAAAAGAAAAAAGAGGTTCAGAATAAAATCAAAGAAGTCACCAAAACAAACAAGGCATTTAAAGAGGATCTGTTGAACCGACTGGGTAAAGCACTCCGGATTATATATGGAGAAAAGGGGTATGAAACTATTAAGGGAGACCTGAAGGGATTATATAAGAGTTCATTTATCCAACAACTAAAGCCCGATCAAGTTAGGACTATTGAAAAATTAGGATTCAAACTGGAACTCGATGCTGACAATAGACCCAATACAATAACCTACCAATCAGGGCCAGAGGGCGGGGAAGCTACCGTTAGTATATCTCAAGGATTTGATATCGAGACGGCTATTAAGAGAGGCTATCCGGAAAATCCGACCGAACCGATACGGCACAGATCACTTTTAGGGAACCCGACATATCATACCGGGTTTATGGAGCCCCACGTCCGGGATCAGTTTGGGAACACTGTGCCCAAGGAGGAATATTTGAAAAGGCATACCGATATTATTGATCGCCTGAAGAGTTCTATTAAATCCTTTGAACAGACAAAATCAAAATCCATTCTGGATCCACTAAGAGAGGAATTGGCCTATTTGGAAGCGAAACTCAAAGAACGTCAAAATAAGAGCTGGAATGAGTATTATGCTGAAGATTTGATTAAGAGCAATAAAAAGTGGTTCGGATTTGTAGAAAAATATGGGCACGAGAGGTTAAAAGATGATTACGACTACCGAACGCTTGCGCAACGGCTTATCGACCTAAAACTATCCGGGCTTGTTCGAGAATCGGTTAAGGGCCCGGATGCCTACAAGGCTTTATTGGCCGCAAGAGAAACCATAGAGCAGGGCACCGACTACAACGGGTATATCAACATTAAGGATAATTATATTGATGGTCTGGAAAAAGACCTCAGCGAACTGATGGGTAAGAGAAGAACAAGCCAAAGGGACCGGGATCGAATCAACCAACTTCGCCTATTTTTGACTAATTCAAGATCTGAACTGGAATCTGTTAAAAACAATAAGCAACTGATATATAAATTCATAGATGCAATAAATAATGAGCGCAACAGAGAAGAACCTTCACGACCTGTCGAAACTCTTGAGTCTGAAACACGAGCTCTTGAAAATCAAACAGGAAGCATTGAAACACCTGAACAAGCCGAAGAAGTAGTACAGAAGGCCGATCAACTGATTGATGAAATTAACCGGAAAGTGTACGAGGAGCCTGTTGATACAGTCCCTGAAAAAGAAACCCCACCCACCTACCAGCCCTCAGACCGGGTTAATTTCACCTTTTATGATGGTGGCGACCACACCGGAACCATTACCGGAATGGAAGGGGAGAAGTATGTCATTAAGGGAGACAACGGGACGGTGTATAAGGTCAAGATTGACCGGATCGGTGGAAAAGAATCAACCCAAGAACCAAAATTTGCAGGTGATCTGATCGGCAAAGGAACAGAGCGGGCAGAAGTACCCGATCAGGCCCGTCTCCAAGAACTCAAAAATAGTCTTGCCGAGGGTGAACTCATCCTAAAGTCCGGCAAAACCGCTGCCGGCAGAAAGATGACTCCCGATGAACTGGATGTCGTTCGTCGTTCGGTGGAGAGTACGAAGAAGAAAATCGATGATCTGATCGGTGAGAAAACCGTAGGCGACAACGAGGTGATGTTCCGAACGAAAGAGGATGTGTTACCCTACACACCCAAAGAGATTGATGCTGTGTTGGAGAACAGTAAAAAAGTATTTGGAACCACCGAGAACTTTAAGACCGCCGGTTATCTGTTGCCCGATGGAAAAATGTTGCAGTTTGGTAACGGCCGGGACCGTGGATTGGATCACCGGAATATCAACGATGCTTTCTATATTCAAGATGAAGAAACGGGCGAAGAGACTGAAATCTTTGATCCCGGTAAATACTTTACCGACCGGAGATGGGTTGGATCTTCTACGCCTAATATTTTGGGATTTATGCAAACCGGAGCTATCCGTGTAAAATCGGAAATCAACGGTCTGGATATTGCCACAAAGCCGACGCCGGAACAACTAAGGGTAATACGAAGGTTTATCGCTGAGAAAAACGGATATGTAATTATTGATCTGACGGAGATAGGCAACGAGAATACCTATACCAACTCGGTTGAGTATGAAGAAAATACTCCGGTTGACCGCATCCTGAATGATATACGAAATTACTTTGATAAGGGTGTACTTCCGGTAACACCAAACATTCAATTCCGCACCGCCGATCTCGGCCTCTATTCCACCGTCGAGAACGCCCTGAATCAAATCAAGCAAGACAAGGGTACCACAGAACAATTCAAGGCCATGCTCCTGAAAAACGGGGCCAAGCAGGCTGAAATGGACTGGATGGGATGGGAGGATCAATTCGGGAATTCCAAACAGTTGACCAAGGCTGATGTCCAGAACTGGATCAGCCAGAACCAGATCGAGGTGGAAGAGGTACAAAAAAACCTTCAAGCAGATCGTCCGATATATACAAAAGAATGGTATGAGGTAAAAGACCAATTAGAAAATCAAG
>Ga0172371_10009103_pt1 | contig 13711 bp, 10 predicted proteins | sample Lak12m_FD_114543 | JGI IMG/M metagenome (GOLD analysis project Ga0172371, IMG submission 114543) | Freshwater microbial communities from Kabuno Bay, South-Kivu, Congo - kab_022012_12m | ecosystem: Environmental > Aquatic > Freshwater > Lake | place: Democratic Republic of the Congo: South-Kivu... | reverse complement strand
TGGGACGGGAATGCCGATACCCTGCAACGGTGCGGGTTTCGGCTTTGGAACGAGGGGGTCGGCTATGCGCTTAACCGCATCGTTGCTGGACGAACGGATTGCCGATCAGCCTCTGTTTCTACTGCGGACATTCACCACACGTGCGCGCAGCGTTCGCGCGGCAACCAGTTATCAACGACCGCCATTACATAGTGGGACAGGTGCGGCGTCCAGCGATTCGCAGGGCGGGACGCACAACATGTGTGGTCTGTTCCGTGCCTGTAGGAAACGCCTGACGGACGCATCAGGCGCGGCTTTCGGGCTTCGGGAGGCAAGTCCTACGGGACACCGCGTACGCTTGACCCCCCGCGACGCGGCTTATATCCTGGCTGCGGTTGAAGGGCGGATGATGCCCCTTCAGTTCGGAGGCCGGGTGGTTACGAAGGATACGGACACCGCAAGGATTCTTGCCGAGATCCAGAGGAATTGGGGCGGGTTGGTAGAGCTTTCCCCGGACCCGGTTTTCGTGGTTCGCCGCGAAGGACGGTACGTGTACGTGACGCCCGCGTGCGCCAGGTTGTTTGGTGTCAACCGCAAGGAGATGGTTGGGAAGCGAGTAGCGGACTTTTTTCCCGCGGCGGATGCCCGCGTGGTGATGGAAGGTATAGAACGGGTCTTCGTAGACAACAGGGCCATCCAGCGCGAGGAGCAGTTCGTGCGTGGGGACCGGGTGCTGCATTTCCTGACGACGCTTGCGCCGATCTGCGATGCGAACGGGGCGGTCAACGCCGTGGTCGGGCTAAGCCGTGATTTCACGGACAGGAGGGCAGCGGAGATCGAACTGCAGCGGTCGAGGTCCGAGCTGAGGCGGCTAGCCCGGCACGAGCAGGCGATCCTGGAGCAGGAGCGAGCGCGTATCGCGGGGATCGTGCACGACGAAGTCGGTCAGACTCTGACTGCGCTCAAGCTGGATCTCGCGTGGCTGAAAGCCAGGCTGCATGCGGATCAGGGAGCGCTGTCGGACGTGGTGGAATCGATGACGCAGACCATAGACGAGGCGGTGGAGAAGGTCCGTGATCTCTCTGCATCGCTGCGGCCGCGGATGCTGGATGAGCTGGGGCTCAAGGCAGCGATCGGTGCGTCGGTGCGGCGTTTTCGGAAACGCACGGGCATTGAATGCATCTGCGACTTGTCGCAGGAGCCGGACACGGCGGTGGCGAGCGAGCGGGCCACTGCGTTGTACCGGATCTTCCAGGAGTTGATCACGAATGTCGCCCGGCATTCGGGAGCGACCGAGCTTCGGGTCGGTCTGAGGTTCTCGGGCGATGACGTGGAGCTGACGGTGGAGGACAACGGCAAGGGGATCTCCGGCGCTGAGGCGATGGGAGTGGAGACATCAGGGCTCGTGGGGGTGCGGGAACGGGTGCTTCAGTTTGGAGGCGAGGTGGAAATCTCCGGCCGGAACGGCCGCGGTACACGCGCGGTGGTCAAGCTGAAGCGGAGCGATGAAGCGGATATACACGAATAGCGGCGGAGGCCCCATTGAAGACCAGACTTCTCATTGTTGACGATCACCCGATTTTCCGCTCAGGTTTGAAGCTCACGGTATCGGACCTGCCCGACATGGTCGTGGCAGGGGAAGCATCCAGCGGCGAGGAGGCGCTGGAGGAGGTGGAGCGCAAGCAGTACGACGTGGTCCTGCTGGACATCTCGATGCCGCGGATGTCCGGGATGCAGGTGCTGGAGCAGCTCAGGGCGAGGCACCCGGAGCTTGCGGTGCTTGTGGTGAGCTTCCATCCGGAAGAGGAATATGCGATCCGGTGCCTGCGGGGCGGCGCGGCCGGCTACCTGACGAAGAATGGCCCGCCGGAGGAGCTTGTCGAGGCGGTGCGGAAGGTCGCCCGAGGTGGGAGGTACGTATCTGCAACACTGGCCGAGCAGCTCGCTTCGCAGCTCAGTCCCGGTCATGTCGTGCCTGCGCACGAGACGCTGTCTGACCGCGAGAAGCAGGTCATGCTTCTGATGGTGAAGGGCGTTCGGCTTGGCGACATCGCGGTCGAGCTTGGGCTCAGCCCGAAGACGGTGAGCACCTATCGCTCACGGATCTTTGTCAAGCTCGGCATACAGTCCACCGCGGAGCTGGTCCGGTACGCAGTCAAGGAAGGGCTGGCGGAGTAGGCGGGCCCGCCTCCAAGGCAATGATCGTTGGCGATGCGTCGGCGGTCGATTGGGGGTGTTCAGTCATTCGGGGGGGGCGCACACTTTTCTATCCGGCAGGGGATACCATGGTTGGTCCAACCACCGGTGAGAGGGTCGCACCAAGCGGGGGCGTCCAGCGTGAGCACGTTCGCATTCGATTCGAAGGCTCCGTGGAGCGATTCAGCGGACTTTTCGGGGAACCACCACCCGAGCTCGCAACTCACCAGGTACTTCAGGATCTTATCCGTGAGGGATGCCCGCTGTCGGATGCTGCCGGCAGGAGTCTCGATTGTTACCCAGTCGCCGTCGGAGATGCCGTGAGCGGCAGCGGTCGCGGAGTGGATCTGGACGAGGGGATCGGGATGCGCTTCGCGCATGGACAAGCCCTTTTGGCGCTGCTCGGAGTTGAACATCTGGCGGGAGCGGGTCCCTGCGATCAGCAGCAACGGGAACCTGGCGGAGGAATCGGCGTCATGGCTGGCCGGGGCGGGTGCTTCCCGGCAATAGGGGAGGGGGCTTGCGCCGAGACGTTCCAATGCCAGCGAGTAGACTTCGAGCTTGCCGGATTCGGTGGCGAAGCCCTGCCTTCGGTACTTGCGGTACTGGCGCCAGTACGGCTTGAGCCCGCCCTTGCGAACCAGCTCCTCGTGCGTCATGCCGAGGCGGTGGAGGCGGAAGTCGTTGAGCTCGTCGATCGTCTTCCACGGCCAGTGCTCTTCCTGGCCGAGACGGCAGGCAAGGCCGCGCCAGAAGTCGTAGTCGTGTCGCCGGTCGCCGAGCGGATCGACCGCGCGTTCGCCCGCGACTATGCCATGCATTCCGACCATGGCCTCGCCGCAGAACGGCCGTTCAAGCCAGCTTGCCGTGGGAATCACGTAGTCGGCAACCTGTGCTGTGGGAGTCATGAAGTAATCGAGCACGACATGGATCGCGAGGTTGTCGGATTTCAGTGCCTGCTCAACGCGGCGAGTGGAGGGGAAGGACGTCAGTGCGTTGCTGGCAAACGAGATGGCAGCTTTGATCGGGTACGGTTTGCCGGTGAGCATGGCTTCCACGATGGAGGGTGGATGCGATCTGAGCCCGTACGCTTGGGAGATGTTGCGGCCGGAAAGGCGCCTGTGGTGAGCGTTCCTGAGTTCCCACCCCGGGAACGAAAGGAGCTTGCAGCGGTCTGCGGCGAGTTGCTTTGCCCGTATCTCGGCCGGGAGCACGTCGGCATCCTCGAGCTCGGGGTCGGTCACGAACGGTCTCGGGCGGCCTGCCGGAACGGGGAAATCGAGCAGCTCGTTTCCCCCGAACACGTCGAGGTTGCCGGTGATCCCGATGAGCGCCACGCGGGCTTGTTCGAGGGGCGCGCTGTTGAAGCCCGCCTGCATCGGCGTCATTCCGTACCAGATCGTGGACGGGCGCCCGGCGGCGTAGATTCGGGCAGCGGCGACGATGTCCTCCGCTGCTACGCCCGTGATTCCGGCGACCTTCTCCGGTGTGTACGGCAGGACCGCTTCAGCCAGCTTGTCGAAACCGAAGCACCACCGCTCGACGAATTGTGCGTCGAAGAGGTTCTCGTTGATGATCACGTGGAGCCACCCAAGGGCGAGCGCGGCGTCGGTCCCGGGGCGGACCTGGAGCCACACGTCGGCCTGCTTTGCCACCGAAGTCTGCCGGGGGTCGATCACGATCACTTTCGGCTTGCGCGGCATCAGCTTGAACTTCGCTCCTTTAGGATCCCTGCCGGTCCGCGGCATCATTCCGAGCGCGTTGAAGATCGCGTGCGCAACCGGGGGGCGCTTGACCAGGAACCTCAGCGGAATCTCCATCAGATGCGAGAGCGCTTCGGAGGTCGTGCTGCGGTCCTCGATCATCGGCCGGATCTTGTCGAGGACGAAGCTCCACGAATCGTCCATGTTCATGCCCCAGAACACGAGGCATCGTGTCAGCCCGCTTGCAGGCGACACCGTTCCGCCGGCAAGGATCTGGCCCATGGACTTGACGGCAAGGTAGCTGACGTTGCCGCCGTCTCCGACGTTGTGGGGGTTGCCGAAGTGGTTGGCGAAGCGCGCCCTGGCGAACCGGACGTTTCCCTTGTAGGTGCCTTCGAGGAAGGCAAGGCACTCCGGTCCGTGCTGCCGCTTCAGAGCTTCCAGCCGCTGTGCCACTTCGTCGAGGGCCCGATCCCAGCTTACGCGCTCCCACTTCCCCTCCCCGCGTTTCCCGACCCGCTTCAGCGGATGGAGGAGTTGATCGGGGTGATACAACCAGCGGGGTGCGTTCACCGCACGCTCGCAGATATACCCGCGTGTCAGCATGTCCCTGCGGTTGCCCGCAAGCTTCACGAGCTTCCCTTCCTCGACTTGCGCGATCAGTCTGCAGTTGGTGTGACAGAAGTGGCAGATAACGTTCCTGCAAGCCATGGTAAGGCTTCTACGCTTGAAATCGGTTCCCGTCAACAGGTAGGAATATTCCCATGAAGGTCCCCCGTTTGAAGAGTCCTGCGGGTTGGTCGATGGCTTCGGTGCACGCGGCAGTCGACAACGGTGCCGACGAGGTCTACCTGGGTGTTCGGTTGGCACCGGTCGCCGGCCCCTTTGTCTGCACGCTGGGGCTTCGCGGGCAGGGCACGTGCTTTACGCTCGATCAAGTCCTTGCTGCGCGGGAGTACTGCTCCAAGCACGGAGCGGACCTTCACGTGTGCCTCAACAACCACTACTCGGAACGGCTGTTCGAGCAGGCCCAGGAAGCGGCCCGCCAGTGCTATGAGCGAGGCGTCCGGCACTTCGTCGTGTCGGACTTGCCTTTCGTCGACTGGCTCGGCAGGACGTATCCCGATGTCTTCATGTCCGTGAGCGTCTTGGGAGGCAGCACCAATCGGCACACGGCGGGCATCTACAAGGGGCTTGGCGCTCGGCGGGTTACTCTGGAGGCGTGTTTCACCGTTGAGGACATCGGAAGGATCTCGGCGGCGTATGGGCTGGAAACAGAGGTCTTTGTCTTCGGTTCGCCTTGCGTGGCGCACCACGGAACGTGCTTTCTGCACGCCTACCGGAGCGCCGAGAGGGTCCAAGGCCCTCCGTGCGTGGGCCTCACGACGGTCACGACGGACCAGGGCGACAAGAGCGGCTGCTACATGAAGTTGCGCGACATCGAAGGCATACAGATCATTCCTGACCTCGCTCGTGCGGGCGTAACCGCGGTCAAGATTGAAGGGCGCCTCAAGTCGCCTCACTACGTGAAGGTGACGACCCGTGCGGCCCGCTACGTGCTGGACGCGGTGAAGGACGGCCGCGACCCCGCGCTGCCCAGGGGGCTCTTGCGCTCGTTGGAGCGGGTATACTTCTTCAGCAAGTCGCCGGGCTACTTGAAGTCGCGGCAGCCCGAGCCCGACTGCCTCTGCATCGACGGCGGGAGTGGCTTCAATCGGCTTCGCGACTTCCTGCGGACGCGCGGAGGCCTGGCAGTCGCGACAGCAGTCATGCGGCACGCGGGCAACCCAAAGCGTTCGCTGGCGCTCGCGGACCCGTACCTGGCGGAGCGGGAGATGGACCCGCAGGTGGCCGCAGCTCTGGCCTCGCTTCCGGTAACGAAACCGAAGCTGGTCGCGGACGTCTCGCTCATGTATCCCGTGATCCCCAGAGGGGCGGACCGCATCTGCATCGGGGAGCGGCATTGCGCAATAGCATTCCTGCACCGGTCGGACAGTCTGCTGAAGCTTGTCGACGAGGCCCGGGCGACTGGCGCTCAGGTGTACGTGACGATTCCTGGCCGCGTGAGGGAGCACCTGGTGGACGCAGTGCTGGACGTCGTTTCCGGGCTGAGGGGCAAAGTGGATGGAGCGCTCTGCTACGATCTTGGCATTGCGGCCAGGCTCAAGGGGGAGGTGCCGGTCACGGTCGCTGCGCTGGCCTTGTCGCCTCGGAGCTACGGCATGGTAGCAGACGTCGCAGGGGCGCAGGCCGTCAGGCCGCTCCATTTCCCCCTGCCCGCTTACCTGGATGAGGGTTTCCCACCTCAGCCCGTGGAGATCCCGGTCTTCGGCCACATGGCCCTGGGAAGCACTATCACGTGCCTGTCGCGCATCTGGACCGGCTGCCCGGAGAAGGAGCCGAAGGTGTTCCCGGTCAAGTTCGAGGACATGGATCTTCTCCTTGCCGGGACATCGGTGTATTCTGGGAAGGTGTTCTCCGCACACCAGGTCCGGGATGATCTGATGAAGCTCCAGCCCGCCGCGTTTGTGCTTGACACGTTCAACAATGGCAGAGACACTATAGAACATGTGCTCCAATTCTGGAGGACTGGGGGATGCTGGCCGTTACCTCTGGATGGGTTGTGCAACGGGATGCTGGCGGACGACAGCCTGCTTGCGGGCTTCGGGTGCGGCGGCTCCAAGGGTGGCTGGGTGAAGTGGCTGCCGGACTTGCGCGAACGGCTGTTCGGCGTGAAGGACGCGCCGGCGGAGCCGCTTTTGGGCTGTGGATGAAGCAAGCCGAAGCTCCTGTAGGGAGCTGAGGCCTGGAGTAGTGTGGCCGGGCGCCATGGGGGCGCCCGGACTGGCGACGCGGCGGATGCCACAACAGGGGATGGGGCGGGCGCCGCGACGAGGGAGGGAAGCCATGAAGAAGTTGGATGGGGTGGGGCTGGAGAACGTGAAGGCGGTCTACTCCGGACCGGAAGGAGACCTGTGGGAGCTGATCATGGGCGAGCAGATCCACGTCGGTGGATTCGTCTCCTCGCAGGCGCTCGCGGAAAAGGCCGGCATCAAGGCCGGCATGAAGGGGGTGGATCTCTGCTGCTGCAACGGTGCGGGGATGCGCTGCCTCGTCAAGACTCGGAACGTCGCATCGATGATCGGCGTGGACGCCACGCCTACGGTCGTGGAACGCGGGAAGAACCGCAACGCTCGGGACGGTGTCGCCGACCGCATCAGCATGATGTTGAAAGACGTGTGCGACACCGGTCTCCCTTCGGGCTCCGCCGATTTCGTGTGGGGCGAGGATGCCTGGTGCTACGTCGTGAACAAAGGGGCGCTGATCAAAGAGGCCGCAAGGATCGTGAAGTCGGGTGGCGTGATCGCGTTCACCGACTGGATCGAAGGAAGCAATCCGCTCACCGCGACTGAAGCTCAGCGCTACCTTTCATTCATGAAGTTCCCGTCCATCGAGGATCTGGGGAGCTACCGCAAGCTGCTGGCGGACGCGGGATGCGAGGTAATGGTCGCTGAGGACACCGGCCGGTTTGCCCCGTGCGTCGATCTCTACCTCCGCATGATCGGCGAGCAGCTCACCGGAGACGCTCTCAGGATCATCGGCTACGACACCGCGATGATGGAAGGGCTGGGCGGCGAGATGCTGTTCATGCAGCGCCTCGCACATGACGGCAAGATTGCGCAGGGCCGTTTCGTCGCTCGCAAGAAGTAGCTTCCCGTTCCCCAGACATATGCACTCGAACGCTCCCCGTCGCTCCATGGGACTCTCCGGACAACCGTAGCCGAACTCTTCCCCGGCGGCACCATACCTGCCTGACGATGCCTCCCTGACTACGAAAAGGAGAGTGCGCGCCTACGGTCGGCAGTGCGGGCGCGCTTACGCGATTGACAGATCTGTCCTACGTGATAATATCCGCTCGTCTGTAATGATTTGGAGACATGACAGTGGGAAAGGCTGAAGTGCCGAGACTCAAGAGCCCTGCGGGCGGCTCGATGGCAACTGTCCATGCGGCGGTGGACTACGGGGCGGACGAGGTCTACCTCGGCGTGCGGCTCGGACCGGTCGCACATCCGTTCATCTGCACGCTGGGGCTCCGTGGCCAGGGCATCAGCTTCAGCCCGGACGAGGTCCATGCGGCACACCAGTATTGTTCAAAGCACGGTGTGGACGTTCACGTCTGCCTGAACAACCATTTTTCGGAAAGGATGTTTCTCCAGGCCGTTGAAGCTGCACGGATGTGCTACGAAGGGGGAATCCGACATTTCGTAGTTTCGGACATCCCGTTCATGGAATGGCTTGGCAGGACCTACCCGGACGTGTCGATGACCGTGAGCATCATGGGCGGGACCACGAACAGGCACACCGCGGAGTTGTACAAGCGCCTGGGCGCTCGTAGGGCGACACTCGAGACGTGCTTCACCGTCGAAGACGTAGAACGGATCTCAGCCGCGTTCGGGCTGGAAACGGAGGTGTTCGTCTTCGGCTCGCCCTGAGTGTCCTACCATGGGACCTGCTTCCTGCACGCGTACAGGACGGCAGAGCGGGTCCAAGGCCCACCGTGCGTGGGCCCGATGACGATAGTCACGCAGCAGGGCGATTGCAGCGGATGCTACATGAAGGTCCGGGACCTGGAGGGGATACAGGTCATCCCTGATCTTGCAAGGGCGGGCGTATCTGCGGTGAAGATCGAGGGGCGCCTGAAGTCACCGCACTATGTCAAGGTGACCACGCGTGCTGCCCGCTACGTTCTGGATGCTCTGAAGGAAGGCCGCGACCCTGCGCTGCCAGGCCGTCTGCTGCGATCGTTGAACCGAGCGTACTACTTCGGGCGCTCGCCGGGATACCTGAGGTCGCGGCAGCCCGAGCCCGACTGCCTTTGCATTGATGGCGGAAGCCGCTTCAACAGGATCCTGGACTTCATCCGTACGCCGGGAAGCCTGGCGATCGCTTCTGCGCTGTTCCGCCATTCCAGGAAGCCGGAGCGTTCCCCTGAACCGGAGGAGTCGCTCGTCGCAAGCCGAAAGAAGCATCGCCAGGTGACCGCCGCGATGGCATCGCGGCCCGTCGTCACACCGAAGCTGGTCGTTGACACGTCCCTGATGTTCCCGGTCATACCGAATGGTGCGGACCGAATCTGCATAGGCGAGCGGCACTGCGCGATAGCGTTTCTGCACAGAGCGGGGAACCTGCCGGCGCTCCTTGAAGAAGCTCGAAAGACCGGAGCGAAGGCGTACGTCACAGTTCCGTGCCGCGTGAAGGAACACCAGGTCGACGCGGTCCTGGACGTGGTGAACGGCCTCTTGGGCTCGCTGGACGGCGTGCTCTGCTACGACCTGGGCGTAGCGGCCCGTCTGAAGGGCGTTCTTCCCGTCACGGTCGGTGCCCTGGTCCTGTCGCCGCGGAGCTACGGCGCCTTGGAGGACGTCACCGGTGCGCAAGCGGTTCGGCCGCTCCATTTTCCGCTGCCCCCCTACATCGAGACCGGCTTTCCCCCGCAGCCGATGGAGATCCCCGTATACGGTCACATGGCGCTGGACGGCACGCTCATGTGCGTGTCGCGGGTATGGACCGGTTGCCCGGAAAAGGAGCCGACGGTTCTCCCGATGAGGTTCGAGGGGCTGGACCTGTTCCTGGCCGGCACGTCCATCTATTCGGGAAAGGTCTTTTCTGCCCATTCGGTGCGGGATGAGCTGTTGAGGCTTCAGCCTGCCGCACTGGTCGTCGACACGTTCCGGCAGGACAAGCAGACATTGGAGGCAGTGCTTTCCTACTGGCGCGCCGGTGGATGCTGGCCGCTTCCCGAGGACGACTTGTGCAACGGGATGCTGGCCGAGGACAGCCTGCTTGCCGGTTTCGGATGCGGCGGATCACGGGGGGCGTGGGTGAAGTGGATGCCCGACCTGCGGGAGCGCCTGTTCGGCGCCAGGCAGGCGCCCCTGGAGCCGCTCAGCGGTGCTGGGTGAAGTAAACCGAAGCTCCTGTAGGGAGCAGCGGAAGGGGTGAAGCAAGCCGAAGCTCCTGCAGGGAGCTGGGGAGAAGGAGGGTGTGATGAACAGATCGGGCAAAGGGTGAACGTCGACCAGGCATGTCCCCGGCGGGGATCCTACACTGGACTGGTTTTCGTGCAACGAGGCCAATTCGCTTGAGTTCGTGCGCGCTGCAAAGGCGCAGGGGCGCCCGATAGTGGGCATCATGTGCGAGTTCACGCCCCGGGAGTTGGTCTTCGCAGCGGGCGGAGTCCCGGTCTGCCTTTGCGGCGGAGATCTCGGGACGATCGCACCTGCGGAGGAGCATCTTCCTGCGAACCTCTGCCCGCTCATCAAGTCAACATACGGCTATCTTGTGACGGGCACCAATCCGTTCCTCTCCATGGCTGATCTCGTAATCGCGGAGACGACCTGCGACGGCAAGAAGAAAATGTACGAGCTGATGGCGGAGTCGGTGCCCATGCACGTGCTGGAGCTGCCCCAGAAGCAGGCGGACGAAGATGCCAGGTCCCACTGGGAAGCGGAGGTGCGCAAGCTCCGGGGAGTGCTCGAAAAGAGGTTCTCAGTGTCGATCACGGACGACCGTCTGCGGGAGGGAATCCGTGTAATGAACCGCGAGCGTGCGCTGAGGCGTGACCTGGCAGCGCTAATGCGGTCGGAGTCGCCGCCCCTCACTGGGAGGCAGCTCCTCGAGTACAGGTCGATGGTATCAGGCATCCCGACCGACATGGCGCGCTTTGCCGAAGCGCTGTCGAGGCTCAGAGGCGGCAAGTCCGATCCGTCGTTGAAGGACCGGACCAGGGTGCTGTTGACCGGTGTGCCGACGGTCCGCGGGGCGGAGAAAGTCCTGGACCTCATCGAGGACCACGGTGGTCTCATCGTGTGCCAGGAGAATTGCACCGGAGTGAAGCCTATAGTCGAGGACGTGGACGAACGTGCATCAGATCCTCTCGATGCGATCGCACGCAAGTACTTCCACCTCCCGTGCTCCGTGATGACGAGCAACGACCGGCGCCTGGAGCTTCTTCGCCAGCTCGTTGCGCAGTACAGGCCGCAGTGCGTGGTCGAGCTCATCTGGCAGGCGTGCATCACGTACGACGTTGAATCGTACAAGGTGAAGCGGCTTGCGGAGGTTGAGTTCGGAGTACCGTACCTTCGCATCGAGACCGATTACTCGCCGTTGGATTCGCCTCGCATCGCGGTGCGCGTCGAGGCGTTGTTCGAAACCGTCAAGCGCACAGCTTGGGCCAACTCTCGAGAGACGCATTGGGCAAAAGCGGACAACAGGCCGACGGCCAATCCCCGCGTGTGATCGCATTCGAGTCGCCGTTCGTCCCCCCCGAGTGGATCGAGGCTCACGGATTCCAGCCCATGAGGATCATTCCCGAGTCGCCCCACGAGGAAGGTCCGTGGCCGCTCTCTGAGGGAATGTGCTCCTATGCGCGTGCGTTCATTAATATGATCTCCCACACGCCCGCGCTGGCGGGTGTGGTCGTCGCTTCGACCTGCGACCAGATGCGGCGAATGGCCCAGGTGCCCGGCGAAACGGCGGGAGCGCGTGGCAGCAGCCGCTTTGCTTCCGGGGCAGCCGGGGGCGCTGCGGCTAACGCGCCGGTCGCCCCCGCTCCCCTCCTCGCTGGCTGCTGCCATGCGCTGGATCACGATCTGCCGTCGGTCTTTGTGATGCACGTGCCCGCTACGTGGCAGGATCCCGCGGCACACAGGTACTTCCAGGCGGAGCTGAGGCGCATGGGCCGTTGGATGGAACGGCTGGGTTGTGGGCGGGCGCAGCAGCCGCAGCCGAAATTCGTGGGTGATGGGCGGGCAAAGCAGCCGCAGACCCCCTCGCCCGGCACGGCCCTCCCGATTGCCGTTCTCGGCCCTCATCTGCTGAGGTGCCAGGAGCGCATCTTCTCGATCGTGAGCGCCAACGGCGGCGTGGTTGTGCTGGACGGCACCGGCAACGGTGAGCGCGGATGGCCCGCTCCCGTCGATCGCCGGGGAGCGGCGAACCTCGTCGAGAGCCTTGCTGACCGGTACTTCGGTGCTATTCCGGACGCTTTTCGGCGCCCGAACACGCTGCTGTATGCGTGGCTGAAGCGTGAGGCCGAGAAGAGGGAAGTGAGGGGCCTCATCTTCCTGTGGCAGACTTGGTGCGACATCTGGCATGCTGAGGCATGGCGCATGCGAGAGTGGTGGCCTGGGCCGATGCTTTCGTTGGAGCTGCAAGGCGGTGACGGCATCGATGCAGCTACTTGCGGGAGAATCGAGGCATTCATGGAAGCGGTGCGGAACGGTGACGCGGAGGGGCGTTTCCGGCGCAAGCGGGGTGTGCGTTGAGCCGCATGCACAGAGGGCTGCCGCGGGGCGGAGATGGACCTCGGAAGATCACGCTTCAGGAGTGGGGCGAGAGGCGGGAGAGACTGGTCTTGGAGGGGCTCCGAGAGCCGTGGTACGGCGGCCCGCTGCAGAGGCACGTTGAGGAAGGAGACCTGCGGCTGACGAGCTTGATGTTCGACGACTCGGCGTCGGCGTTGCGCCTTTGGAACTTCCTGTTGAGCGAGGAAGACCGGCTGAGGGAGCACAAGGCCGCGGGCCGGGTGCTGGTTGGTGCGATGAAGGACCTGGGCACGGTCCCGGTGATGGCGTGGTCGGTACCCGATCTTGCCGCGTTCTACCTGGACGGGGCATGGTGGATCCCGTGCGTAATGGAGCTTTCGGCGCCATTGATGGACGTCGCTTCGTCGATGGGGCTGGACGACTCTTTCTGTCCGGTGCGCGCAGTGCTGGGTGCGTGCGTCACGGGGGAGCATTTCCCGCTTCCTGACATGGTGACATGCAGCGTCGGTGCGACGTGCGACGACTTGTCCGCCGTCGCACAGAGGTTGGAAGGGATCGGACATCCGGTGACCTGGTGGGAGGTCCCGCACCGGCGGCGCCCGGAGAGAGGTGAGGAGTCGGTGGTGTTGCCGGGCGGCTTTGTCGCACCGCAGGAGCAGGTGGACTTCGTGCGGGGCGAGCTGGAGCGCGTGCGCGCCGCGTTGCAGACGCGGTCACGCTGCAAGCTGGACGATGCAGCGCTCTCATCCGGCATCAAGGCAGCGAACCGGATGCGCGCCGTTCTCGAGGAGCTGAGGAGCTTGGCTTACTCTGCCGTGCCGTGTCCGCTGCCTTCGCTGGAGATGCAGGTGGCGGAGATGCTGGCGCTGCATTTCTGCTCTGACGTCGAGGAGTCGATCGCGGTGCTGACGGATCTGGCGGACGAGGTGAAAGCCCGCGTCAAGGCCGGGGTCGGCCCGCTTTCACGGGATGCCGTGCCCGTGTTCTGGGTGAACCCGGTGGCGGACATGCGGGTCATGAATCTGATCGAGGATTGCGGCGGCCGGGTAGCGGGGACGGAGTACCTCTTCTCGCATGCGCTGGACCCCATCCCGGAGGATGTGCAGCCGATGGAGGCGCTGGCCCGAACCGCGTTGGCGGATCCGATGGTGGGAAGCGCTGCCGATCGTGCAGCAAGGATCCTTGCGGACGTTGTGAAGTTCGGGGCCAGGGCGGTAATCATCTCGCGGATTCCTGGTGCCAGCCATTGCGCAACCGAAGGTCTCGCGATAAAGGAATATGTGCGGGCCTCGCTGGACATCCCGGTGATGGAGATCGAGGTTCCACCGCTTTCCGACGCGTTCGGGGCATCGCTCCGGACGCGAATCGATGCGGTGCTGGAGGCTGCGCGGCAGGCAAGGGCGCCGAGGTAGCGTCCGTTTGTTGGATGCAGCGCCCGCTTATTGGAGGCGAGATGCTCGCAGCGGGAATCGATGCAGGTTCGAGGGCAATCAAGATTGTCTTGTT
>Ga0172371_10009102_pt1 | contig 13712 bp, 19 predicted proteins | sample Lak12m_FD_114543 | JGI IMG/M metagenome (GOLD analysis project Ga0172371, IMG submission 114543) | Freshwater microbial communities from Kabuno Bay, South-Kivu, Congo - kab_022012_12m | ecosystem: Environmental > Aquatic > Freshwater > Lake | place: Democratic Republic of the Congo: South-Kivu... | reverse complement strand
TTTCAAAAGATATTGCCGGTTGGTTTTTAGAGAGGAACAAGGTGGTCGTTCTTGAACATTTCGGAGGAGACAAAGAGGACAAACAATATAGGTCTTTGGGTCCTTCGGTATTTCTTGAATATCCGGTAGTAGTCCTAATTAACAGCGGTTCTGCTTCGGCTTCTGAAATTCTGGCTGGCGCCCTAAGAGATAACAGAGGAGTGTTATTAATAGGAGAAAAGTCTTTTGGCAAAGGTTCTGTCCAGGAAATGGAAGAGTTGCAGGGAGGGTCGTCTTTGAAAATTACCGTAGCCAAATGGCTTACTCCGAAGGGGGAATCGATTTCCGACGAAGGTTTAGAACCTGACATTAAGGTTGAGATGACAGAGGAAGATTACGCAAACGACAGGGATCCTCAACTTGATAAAGCTATTGAAGTAATAAAAGGAATAAGATAAAATATTTTAAGGATATGAAAGTCGTATTGCTTAATGACGTGGAAAAAATAGGGAAGAAGTTTGACGTGAAAGAAATTAAGAATGGTTATGCCAGGAATTTTTTGATTCCTAAGGGGTTGGCTAAACCCGCCACAAAAGAGGCTTTAGAATGGTTAAAGGTCCAGAAGGAGATTATGGAGAAAAAGGCTGAAGAATCTCTTAAGGTATTTCAGCAGACCGTTTCTGCAATTGACGGTCAGGAAGTTATTGTTTCCGTAAAGGTAGGGGACGAGGGTCAGTTGTTTGAATCTGTCACTACCCAGAAGATTTCCGAAAGGCTTAAAGAAATGGGTTTTGATATTAAAAAGAATCAGCTTGAATTGGACAGCCCCATTAAAGAGGTTGGAGAATTTTCGGTTAAAGTAAAATTTGAGCATAATCTGGAAGCTGAAATCAGAGTCATAATTTCTGAAGAGAAAGAGTAAGTTAACAAAATAATTTAAATAAAGAGTATAGATATTTTTGGCTATGCCAAAATTTATTTTTGTCGCCGGAGGAGTTATGTCCGGCGTAGGAAAAGGTGTAACTACGGCATCAATCGGAAGAATCCTTCAGAGCAAGGGGTTTAAAGTGTCTGCGATAAAGATTGATCCTTACGTTAATGTAGACGCCGGGACAATGAATCCCGTTGAGCACGGAGAGGTTTTTGTAACCAAAGACGGGGTGGAATGCGATCAGGATGTTGGGAATTATGAGAGATTTCTGGATGAGAACCTGACTACAGAAAATTACATCACTACAGGCCGGGTTTATGAGACCGTTATCCGCAAGGAAAGAAATCTGGAATATGGCGGAAAATGCGTTGAAGTCGTTCCCCATATACCAAACGAAGTAATATCTAGAATTCAAAAAGCGGCTAAACTGACAAAAGCCGATTTTGTTTTAATTGAAATAGGGGGAACGGTCGGGGAATACCAGAATCTTCTGTTTCTGGAAGCGGCCAGGATGATGAAGCTTCAGTCTCCAAAAGACTTAGTTTTTGTTTTAGTAAGCTATCTGCCGGTTCCCAGAATGATAGGAGAGATGAAAACTAAACCCACCCAGCATGCCGTAAGAGCTTTAAATTCGGGCGGCATACAGCCAGATATCATAATCGCCAGGTCAGAAGTCCCCCTGGACCAGCCGAGAAAAAGGAAAATATCAATTTTCTGCAATGTTAAAGAAGAAGACGTCATTTCAGCTCCAGATATAGAGTCTATTTATGAGATTCCGATTAATTTTGAGAAAGATAATCTTGGCAGGATAATTCTGAAAAAATTTGGGATGAAATCCAAGAAAGAAAACTTAAAGGATTGGAAAACCTTGGTAAACGTAATTAAAAATACCAAGAGAAAAGTCAGGATAGGCATTGTCGGGAAATATTTCGAAACAGGGGATTTTACTTTGGCCGATTCCTATATCTCAATAATTGAATCTATAAAGCACGCAGCTTGGTTCCATAAAGTGAAACCGGAATTAACCTGGATATCGTCTGAAGCTTATGAAAAGAATCCGGCAAAATTGAAAGAGCTGAAAAATTTTCACGGAGTTATAGTCCCCGGAGGATTTGGAAGCAGGGGAGTGGAAGGAAAGATAAAAACCATTGAATTCTGCAGGAAACATAAAATTCCTTACTTCGGACTTTGCTTTGGCATGCAGTTAGCTGTCGTTGAATTCGCTAGGAATATCTGTGGTATGAGAGATGCCCATACCACTGAAATCGTAAAGCACTGCAAATATCCGGTAATTGACGTAATGCCGGATCAGAAGGTTTTGCTCGAGGATAAAAAATATGGGGCGACAATGAGGCTTGGAGAATACTCCTGTTTGATAAAAGAAGGAACTTTGGCTTATTCTTGTTATAAATCAGCCGGTTGGGGGAAGGCCAATAAAAAGGGAGATATTCTGGTTCAAGAAAGGCATCGCCACAGATACGAGTTTAATAACGAGTTTTTAAAAGATTTAACGAGTAAAGGATTGGTTAATTCAGGAGTTAACCCAGAAAGGGATTTAGTGGAGATAGTTGAGATTCGTAATCATCCGTTTTTCGTAGGCACTCAGTTCCATCCTGAATTTAAATCAAGGCCTTTAAATCCTCATCCTTTATTCAGGGGGTTCATAAAAGCTTGTTTGGGGAAATAAAAAAGACTGCCGTTTTGCTGGTAGTCAGTTTATTTTTTATCCGATTTCTTGTTTTCATGGCAGAACGTTCCGTGAACTTTAAAATGTTTTTCGCAGTAATGTTTTTTACAGGCGTGGCATAAGTTTTCGGGAGGTTTATTATGGCATCCGTATACTCCGCATAAGGTTCCTTTCTTGGACATTCTGTCCCACTGGATAATGCTTTTCTCGTTAGGAGACAATTTTAACCTCCTTGCTCGTTATTTCGTTTCTATATTAACAACCTTGACGATTTTTTTTGAGCCGTCGAAGCTGGTCTTTTTTTTCGTAATAAAATGGACTAAACCCTCCCTTTGCGCGTAAAGGGTGTCATCTTCTCCTTTTTTTATATTTTTTCCAGGAAGGAATTTGGTTCCTCGTTGACGCACTATAATCTGTCCGACTTTGGCAGTTTGTCCGTCACAGATTTTGACTCCAAGGTATTTAGGTTCAGAATCCCTTCCTAGTCTTGTGGCTCCCGTGTTCTTTGTTTTCGCCATAAATTTGAACGTTAGTGAAAATTTACAGGGTTCCCGCTGGCGGGAATCATATAGAAACATGTTAGCAAAAATAATTCAATTTGTCAAAGGCCATCTGGATGATATTATCCTAGTAACAGGCGTTGTTTTGGTCTCTTTGCTTTCTTTTTTGGCAGGATATATTACGGCCAAACAACAACAGAAGGAACCCATAAAAATTGATAAATATGAAACACTTGAAAGTAGCTATTATTGGAGCCGGGATCTGCGGGCTTTATCTGGCTTGGAAATTGGCCAGAGAGGGTCATAGCGTCACTGTTTTTGAGAAGAGGGGAATGGTAGGGAAAAAGGCCTGCTCTGGCTTGTTCAGCCACAGGATTTTGGAATTTATACCAGAGAGCGAGAAACTGATTGAAAACAGAATAGATTCGGTTTTAATTCATTTCCCCAAAAAAATATTAAAGGTTCTCTTTTCAAAGAAGTTTATTGTGATGAGCCATTTTGAGTTGGATAATTTAGTTTTAGGCCTGTCTGAGAAAGCAGGAGCTAAAATAGTTTTAAATAATCCCGTAAATACTTTGCCTGCAGATTTTGACAGGGTTTTGGGTTGTGACGGGCCTAATTCATTCGTGAGGAGGAATTTAAAATTGCCGAGGCCTGCTTTCAGGCTGGCTCTCCAGGGATTTGTTAATAAAGAGGATTATTCTTCTTTTGTCGAAACTTGGCCTATTAAAAAAGGTTTTATCTGGAAGATACCTCGGGGCAAGGAAACGGAATATGGGGTAATGGGAGATCCAAAAGAGATAAACGACGCTTTTGCTGATTTTTTGGATGAGAGAGGTATTAAGCCGGAAAGGATAGAGTCAGCCGTGGTGCCTGAAGGATTTTTACTGCCCAATAATGAGTTGATTACTCTTTGCGGGGATGCAGCCGGCCTTACCAAATCATGGTCTGGGGGGGGAGTAGCCTGGGGGCTTACAGCCGCTGAATTTCTATTGAAAAATTTCCCAGATTTTCTAAAATACAAGAAGGATATGAAAAGGTTTTTTCTGCCAAAGATACTCTTTTCTAAAATGGCTACCAAGCTTGTATATCTCTTTGGTTTCAATCTCCCCTGGATTTTGCCTAAAAACTATAAAATTGAAGGAGATTTTCTATTTTAATTCCCATTTTTAATGGAGGACCCTATAAACTTACTTAAGTTTTAAATATGTCTAATATCCCCAATCATTTAGGTATAATTTTGGATGGAAACCGCAGATGGGCGAAAGAGAAGGGTTTACCTGCTCTCGAAGGCCATAGGAGAGGCAGGGAGGTTACGAAAAAGGTGGTTAAATGGGTCAAGGACAAAGGAATAAAAATACTGACCCTTTTTGTTTTCTCAACCGAGAACTGGAAACGTACCAAAAAAGAAGTTGATTTTTTAATGAATTTGCTTGAACAGACTTTCAACGAAAAGGGAATTGGAGAATTAAACAAAGATTGGATAAAGATTAAGATAATCGGTCAGAAAGAAAAGCTGCCTGCTTCTTTGCAAAAAAAGATAAATGATATAGAAAAGAAGACGGAGAATAATAAGAAGATGATTTTAAACTTTGCTTTGAGCTACGGAGGGAGGGCAGAGATTATTGATGCTGTTAAAAATATAATTAAGAAGGGGATTTCTCCTGACAAAATTAATGAGGAGGTAATAAAGAGAAATCTTTGGACTTCTGACGTTGATTTGATTATAAGGACGGGTAAAGAGCAGAGGATATCCAACTTTTTAATATGGCAGGCCGCTTATTCTGAACTTTATTTTTCACAAAAATACTGGCCCGAATTTACTGAGAAAGATTTAGAAGAAGCTCTAAAAGAATACGCCAGACGCCAGAGAAGATTTGGCGAGTAAGAATCTGCCTACGGCAGAACCTTGATTCTTTCGAAATAAAAGAAAAACCCCAGGTTGACCCTGGGGACAAAAGAAATCGTCTTTTAGTTTGTTCCTTATATTAAGACGGTTTTAGAAAGGTTTTATTACATAACAAAGTAAAAAATATGGCAAGATTTGTTTCGGGAGGATCTTTATCTCAATTTCAAAATTTTAATAGAGAGGTGTATGGCTTGCCAGACGACAGGCTTTTTTCTCTTTCTGATTTATTATCCAATCAGGAGCGTTTCGCAATGAGGGCTTTAAAAGGAATCAGAAAAGGAGATATGGGAAAACTTAAAAGCAATCTTTTGATTTCTTTCTCCTGGCTGACGGCAATAGCCGGAAGATTGCATATTAACGTGGAGGAGGAGACTTGGAAGAGATTTCCTTTTCTTTGCTCTTATTGCGGAAAACAGCCCTGTTCCTGCAAGAAGATAAAGTTAATGAGAAGAAGAAAGATAACGGTTAAAAATTCCCTTAAACCGAAAAGTATGGCCGGCTTTCAGAAAATGTTTTCCCTAATTTATCCTGTAAATTCCAGGACTCTTTTTGAAGCAGGAGTTCATCTATCAGAAGAAATGGGGGAGTTAAACGAGGTTATCCACTTTTTTTTAGGGGAGCACAAGGCTAAATATTTTGATGAGATTAAAAAAGAGATTGCGGATGTTATTTCTTGTTTTTTCAGCGTGGCTAACTCGGCTAAGATTGATATGGCCTCAGGCCTGGTAAAAATGTACCATAATAACTGCCACATCTGCCACAAGGCTCCCTGTGCCTGTAATTTTTCTTTCGTGGCTAAGTTTGAATCCTAAATTGACAAATAATCGTTTTTGTCTTATTTTTAAGGTCGGAACAGTCCTTTGTATTTTTATACACCGTAATTAAAAACAGGAGGAGAAATGGGTTTAAATCAGCTGGGCTTAATTGAATTAGACCAAGACATGGGCCTTATTGGAGACACGGCGCAGATTATTAAAATAAAATGCGAGGTAAAGGGGTTCCCCAGATTAAGGAAATATCCGGTATTAATTGCTGTGGAGACGGAGGGATCTCCGAGTTGCGGGAAAATAGAACTCTCTGTGTCGAGGAATCTTGTCACAGCCCCGGTCTTTATCTCGGAGAAAACGCAGGTTGCCTATGTCTACGCAATCCTGCTCGACAGCACTAATCCTTGTTCGGAGGTTATTATTAAGATCGTGGTTTCCCCAGATGGCGAAGAAGGGTATTGCCAGCCTTTTCATCCTCAGAAAGACAAAGTAAGTTTTTTCGGTTTTGAAGAAGAACTTCACCTAAATCAGGAAGAGGCGATAAAATAGGATTGAGACAGGTCCCGCCGGTCCGATTGGATACGGCGGTTTTTTATTATTTGAAACTATTTAAACTTCGCCTCTCTTGATTTTCCTGCTAGGTTGAGTAAACTGACTGTAGCTAATTAATCTAAGAATAATAGCAGGAGGACATTAGAAATGATTCATTCTAATTTGAATATCAAGCTTCGTGGGAGGAAACAGGTTATTGAGATTAAGGAAATCATCAGCAAAGGGGAAGGGTTTATGGTGGTTTGTGATAAGCACGGCAAAGAGCACAAGATTCACAGGACAGATTTTTATATCTCCAGCGGTGGCTGGTACTCAATTAGTGTCGGCTCGGAAATTGAGGTTTTTATTACGGAATCGGTCCTGAAGTTGAAGATTTTGTCGGTCAAGGAGCCCATAGCAAGCCCTGTCTGGGAGAATATCCCGGTGCCCGGTTATTTATGGGTTTGCGAGGCTTGTAAGAAAAGGGGGGTCGTAAGCTGCGAGACAGGAGATGATCCTTCGTCCTCTGTTAACAGGATCTATGCGGATCACGAGAATCTTTCTCCTAAATGCGATCATGACAAAGTCCGTATTTTCAGCCATGATTTCGTTGAGATGACAGAAGCTGCAAAAATCATCGCTTTTAAAAGAGAGAATTGAAAGTGCAGCCCTGCTGAAAGTTTATCCGCAGACAGCGGATTCCGTCGGCCAAATTGGTTCCGACGGTTTTTTTATTGTTTAAAACCGCTGTGGATAACCAGGAGTTTTTTATTTTATATTTATTTATATAATTAAACTAGCTCCTAAACCTGTCACGGCACCTCCTGATAGCGCTCCCGGGCGTTCGACCTAGCCCGGGAGCTTATTATTTTTACAAAAAGGTTGCTTAAGAACAGGATACCTCTTCACGGCGGAAGGTATTGACAGCAGGTCTTTATGGGTATATATTCATAATAGGAAAAGCAAAAGGTCGACTCATTATAAAATCATTATATAAAAACAATATGCCAAAATTTGACGGAACAGGACCTGCGGGGCAAGGATCAAGAACCGGTTGGGGATTGGGTTTCTGCGGAGCCGGAATGAGACGCGGATGGGGGTGTTGGGGCGCTTATAGGAGATTTATCTCTCCGAAAAACGAACTTTCCGCTTTGGAAGAAGAAGAGAAAGTATTAGAGGAAGAATTGGCTGCGGTTCGCGAAGAAAAGGCCGCTCTTGAAGGCCAAAAGTAAAAGAAGGTCGAGAGCCCGGCTCTTTCTCTAGAGAGAGCCGGGGAGACCTTCTTTATTTACAAAATATCATTAAATGTTAATTTTTTCAATTTATGGTCAGACCAAGACTTTGTCGAAGAATAAGATTTAATCCGAATATAACGTATTTTAAGCCTCAGGGAGTGCCGATGAGGCATTTGGAAATTATAGAGTTAACCGCCGAAGAGGTGGAAGCTTTAAGATTGAGAAATATGAAGGATTTAGAGCAGGAAGAAGCTGCTAAAAAGATGAACACTTCTCAAAGCACTTTCCAAAGGATTCTTTGTTCGGCTTATAAAAAAATTACAGAAGCATTAATAGAGGGAAAAGCGATAAAGATAGTAAAGTAGGGCTCGTTGAGGTTAAACCTCAACAGTCTGTCTTTTAGAATGGTTAAACCTAAAAGGGCTTGCTTTTTTATCAAATAAGGCTTATTATCCCATATAGAAAATTACCAATTAGGAGGATTGTTTTGTTTATAGTAGCAGTAGACGGATTACCGGGTTCTGGCAAAACGACCGCTATCAGGTCATTATCCAGGCAGTTTAGGCTATTAAGGATGTCATTTAAGAGAAATAGCATAGGGAATGCTCCTTTCGCAAAAGCTATGGTACCGATGGCCAAAAAGTATAAAATTGGCCAGCTAGAGAGATCTCTCATTTTTTTCACCCTGAGAATGGACCAATTCGCAGCGGCAGAAATAGAGGGCAGATCTTGCGATATCGTGGTAATGGATAGATTCTTCGGTTCTTCCTTCGTATATAATATTAACGGCGATCAAATACCTCAGAAATATTTAGAATGGGCGAAGCAAACTCTTGAGACGAAAATAGAATTTGTTCTCTTTTTCGATGTTCCATTGCAATTAGCTCGCTCTAGAAAGAAATCGGACACATTGAAAGACGATGATTTTGCCCAAAAACTGGATCATAACTACCGTAAGGTTGCTCTGGAACAAGGGTGGCTGACTATAGATGCAACCCAATCTCCGGAAAAAGTAGCGGATGATTGCTTTCAGATTATCATAGAAAGGTTCATGCAAAAGTAGATTGTCCGGCTTATAGGCCTGTTGAGGTTTATCCTCAGCGAGTCGTCACAACGAGCCGTCAGCCGCTAGGAGGTTCTAGCGGTTTTTATTTTTGCGTTTTACAATTTATAGGCGAGAATTGCTTGACAAAGAGCTGATTTTAGCATATAATGGCGACATAGCTGAATCTCACGGTTTTTAGTCTTTAGAGAACACTCTTATAAAAACTTAGAGACGACTAGTCGCCTTTTTTTATTTGTTAAATAAGTATATGTACACAAGAAGTTTCAACAGAGTTAATAGCACAAGATCAAGAAAGTTTTTATTCAAATCTTCTCAATTTAAAAAAAGAGGAGGTTCTTTGGGTAGGGGACAGAGAGGAGAAAATATAGACCCTGCTAAATTTATCAATAAAGCTACCAAGGTTAGAGGAGTTGAGCATTTTATACCTGAACATAAATTTCAGGACTTTAAAGTTGATCAGAGATTAATACAGGCTGCTATAACTAAGGGATATAAGATGCCTACGCCTATTCAGGATAAGGTTATACCCCATGTCATCAATGGTTCTGATCTGGTTGGGATAGCTAATACCGGCACAGGAAAAACAGCTGCTTTCCTCCTTCCCCTAATTAACAAAGTCATAATTAACCCGAGAGAGCAGATTTTAATTGTTGCTCCGACCAGAGAGCTTGCCATTCAGATAGACCAGGAATTCAAATTTTTTACCAAGTGCATAAGAATGTTTTCCGTTTGTTGCGTAGGAGGAATGGGCATTGGGAAACAAATCTCAGACCTCCGCTATAGCCATAGCGTAGTTATCGGAACACCGGGAAGATTAAGAGATTTAATCGCAAGAAAAATGATTAATCTGTCCAGGTTTAATACCATAGTATTAGATGAAGCAGACAGGATGCTTGATATGGGCTTTATAACCGATACGAGATTTATAATGAACGGCATGCCTAAAGAACGCCAGGTGCTCTTTTTCTCAGCGACTATTTCACATGAGATAGAAAAACTTATCAGGGAGTTTCTCAGAAATCCGGTCAGAATTTCGGTTAAGACCAGGGATACTGCAGAAAACATAGAACAAGATGTTATAAGAGTGCAGTACGGGAATACCAAGTTGAGTATTCTTAATAACCTTTTGAGCAAGGAAGAATTTAATAAAGTGCTTATCTTCGGAAGGACCAAGCACGGGGTGGAAAAGTTATCAAGAATTCTTTCTAATAACGGCTTTAGGGCGGATTCCATCCATGGTAATAAAAACCATTCTCAGAGACAAAAAGCGTTAGGTTTGTTTAAACAAAACCGGATTCAAATTTTAGTGGCAACTGATGTTGCGGCTCGCGGGCTTGATATAGCTGATGTCAGCCATGTTATAAACTACGATATACCTTCAACTTACGATGATTATATCCATCGTATTGGACGTACCGGCAGGTGGAATAAGCCGGGTATGGCTTTGACATTCATAGATTAAGTATTAATATTGTGCGACATTTAGCGCAGCAAAGAAACCGTTAGGAGACTAACGGCTTTCTGTTACTGTTTCAAGTTCTTCCCGCTGTGGAACTGGCGGTGAACGTCCCTCAGTTTTTTATTAGTCACGTGAGTATATATCTGGGTTGTAACAATATTCCTGTGCCCCAAAAATTCCTGGATGGTTCTTAGATCAACTCCTTGATTTAATAAATCGGTAGCATAAGAATGTCGAAGGGTATGGGGAGTGGTGGAGATGGGGACTCCGGCCAGGATAGAATATTTTTTAACCAGCCTTTCTATAGATCTTGCCGTAAGGCGGCTTTCTGCCTGTTCCCGGGACCTGAAATGTATAAAAAGGGGCTTTTCCTTGTCTTTGCGGGTTTCCAGGTATTTCTTTACCCATCCCAAAGCTCTTTCTGAAAAGTAAACCGTGCGGGGATGGCTTCCTTTGCCGATGATCCCTATTTCCAAATCTTTCTTATCTTTGATATTAGCCAGCTGCTCGCGGTTTAAGGCTGTCAGTTCGGCTATTCTTAAGCCGGTTGAGAAAAGAGACTCTAAAATAGCTTTATCCCTGAGTCCCTGAGGGTTTTTAACGTCAGGAGCCAACAAAAGCTTCTCTATCTGCTCCAGACCAAGGAATTTAACAGTCTTTTCGGTCGTAGAAGCCTTTTGGAGCTGTATTTTGTCGGCAGGCAGTGATTCTATATCTTTAGCCGTAAAGTAGCCCAAAATGGCTCTTAGGGCGATAAGATAGTAGTTTTGAGTGACCTTTTTGAGGGACTGGCCCTTTTCGCCCGTAAAACGGCTTAAATAGAGCCGGTAAGACCAAATATCTTCAGATGTAAGCTCGTGGGGCAAAAGAGCCTCCTTTTTGGTATTTTTTAGCCACAATATGAACTTTTGGAGGTAGCGGGTATAGTTCAGCTGGGTTTTCTCAGAAAGACCTTTTTCAACCTCACAGTAATCCAGAAAGTCGGGGATATGCTTTATAATATTTTTATTCGATTTAATCATATAAATATAAAAAATGTTTCAAGATTCTGCACACAGAATCTTATAATTTGGGCCTCTCTCGACAAGGGCCTTTGAAGAGAGGTCAAGAAGGGCTCTGAATAAAGCCCCTTCTAAAGTGTCGCTTAAGCTACATTGTACGACCCTTTCTGTATCCATAATAAGGGGCTAAAAGACCTCTGTCAAGCACTCCCCTCGGGGATTATGGCCTATATTTTAAAGAATATATCTCTATTCGTTAAATTAATTATTTTTTATTTTATTTAAAAATATCAAAATTAAAATTAGAAATAAAAATCATAAAGAGGAAAGAAAAAGCCGTCAATTCCCTACCACCAAGAGGTATGGCTGGGTTTTGGCGGTCCTGACTAAGCGTCGTACAATATCGAGCTATTTAAACTGGATTACGAACAGTCCCTTTTCTCTGATTATCTCACTCTGCCCGAAGTCATCGAGCTTAAAGTTCATAACAAAATCCACTGATTTTTCAATCTTTCTGCCCGTATACTGCCTCGTTTCCGGATCCCATTCCTCAAGGATAAAGGTATCCCCTTCTTTTATATCAAAGTCAGCCACTCTCAGCTCAAATCTCTTTTTTCTCGAATTGACTGCGTCAAAATACTGGGGCCAGATTTTCTTTTTGATTATTGCCATAAGATTACCATTTTATTAAAAACTCATGATAGGGGTCGTGTCTGAAGACGCATTTTGTCTCTTGGCAGGATACTTCTCCTTTCGTTGACATCTGAGCCACTGCCCGGAAATACCCCAAAAGATACTGGCAATGGAATTCATTGAGTCCGAAGTTGGTAAGTCTCAATATCACCTTTTTCTCTTTTTCATTGTACTCTACAAGTTCTAGTTTCCCTTCGGTGTGGTATTTGCTCCACATTTTGGAAGCTGCTTTTGCCGCTTGTTCCAGGGATATGAAGTATTTCACGAAGAGCCTCTGAATAGGAGTAAATTTGACATCCAACTCCCCCATCTTCTGAAAATCATTATCGGTAAAATTAAAAAGCCTTTTTGCGGCCAGTAAAGTGGCTGAAACGAGCCATAGAGGTTTAAACTCCATGGGATCTATTTTTAGGTACTCTATTCTATAGCCGAGTTTTTCCATTAAATCTTCCACTTGCTTCAATCCCCTCTCGCCTTCCTGATCAAATATAAATTCGCCGATATTTTTCGGGCCGTTTCCCCTCAACTCTCCTTTGACTTTAGTCATTTCGTCGAATTCGTCTTTTAAAATTATCTGTGGCATGTTTTATTTTTGATCCTCGGCGAGAAATCAAGGTTCTGCCGTAGGCAGGTTCTTACTTTTCTAATTCTTTAATTTTATTTTTTAACTCTATAATCCTCATCTCTCTACCGATGGCCAGTTTGTTAAACTTTTCCAGCTCCTCGTTCTTTTTTTCCAATTCTTCCAGCGATTTTTTGAGCTCTTCCTGTTCCTTTTTACGCTCGGTCAGATCTCGTAAAATCGCGACATCTCCGACTATTTTACCTCCCACTCTCACTGCAGCGGCATTAATTTCTACGGGTTTTTTCCCTCCGTCTTTCATCCTCACGTCAATCTTATAAGGAGGCATGTCTTTCCCTTTCATTCTTTGGGTAAAAATGGAAACAATCTTGGGTATATCCCCCGGGAAGAATGTTTTTAATAGTCCCAATCTTTGGCCGATTAAATCTTCTTTGGTCCAACCTCCGATTTCAGTAATCGTTCTGTTTATATGGGTGACTTTTCCGGTTTTATCCATGACACATATCCCGTCCTTTATGCTGTCGAATATGTTCAGCAGCTTTTCTTCAAGCTCAGTCATTTTTTCCTCAGATTGTTTAATTTTTTTATTTGTATTGGTCATATTTCTATTTTAACTTTTCTCAAAAAATCCTACAAGAGCAATAAAAAGAGGCGGACAGACTGCCGCCCAGTTTTTTTGTTTGTGTTTATGCAAGACTATAATTAATTTCTCAGCGTCAGCGCCTTGGTTATCTCTTCTCTACCTTCAAGGATAATATTGATTATGCAGCTTTTTTTTGAAAGATCTAATATTAGTACGGGAAGGCTTGAGGTCGCGGCCAGAGGAATATCTATTTTTTTTCCGACCTTCGCGCAAAACACTGTCCTCGCCCTTGATCTCCTCCTATCGTTTTTGGGAGGAACCGCCTGCATCTCGAATTTGATTTTCTTTTCTATCAGTCTCCTTATGACTTCCGTACAATCTTCGTTGTTGATGTCGGTTATTAGCAGAGCCCATTTGATGCATTCAGAGCTTAATAAATCTATCATTGAAACCCCCCTTATTATATTTTATTGATTTATTAATAAAAATCAACCCTGGAAAATAAAACGAGAGCCAAGGGTGAGTTGGCTCTTTGTTTTTTGTACTTTTTGGCAATTTCTAAAAAATTGCCGAGAAAATTGTTAAAGTTCTGTTTAAGGGAGGAGAGGAAGGCGTTTAAGATAGCCGGTGCAACTTGCTGCGCTCGCAGAGCTTTTTGATGTCCAAGCCCGGACTCATGTAGCCTTTCTAATCGGCTTACGGCCAACGGGCAAGCTCTTTTGCGCTTATGCCAGAGGCAAGAATACACGCGCCTCCCTCCCTCTTTTCCTTAGGAAGGGTCCCTCCAG
>Ga0172371_10009101_pt1 | contig 13716 bp, 10 predicted proteins | sample Lak12m_FD_114543 | JGI IMG/M metagenome (GOLD analysis project Ga0172371, IMG submission 114543) | Freshwater microbial communities from Kabuno Bay, South-Kivu, Congo - kab_022012_12m | ecosystem: Environmental > Aquatic > Freshwater > Lake | place: Democratic Republic of the Congo: South-Kivu... | reverse complement strand
CTGGCTGCTGGTGGTGCTCCGCCGTCACCTGGGCCTGGCGCAGACCCTCGGGCTGCTGCTGGCTTCGGGCATCGTCGGGTTCTGGTTGGCCAAGTGGCAGGGATGGCGGACCCTGCAGCGCATCCGCAGCGAACTGGGAGCCGGCCGACTGCCCAGCGCTGCCATGCTGGACGGCGCCATGATCCTGGCCGCCGGGTTGCTGCTGATCACGCCTGGCCTGCTCACGGACGTTGCGGGGTTTCTGCTGTTGCTGCCGCCGGTCCGGTTCGCCCTCCGGCGCGTCGTGGGCTGGTGGCTCGCGCGACGCCCTGGCATCGTGGCCTTCTCCGCCGGGCCCAGTGCGGGCCGATCGCGCCCGGACGACCCGGATACCGTCGAGGGGCGGGTCGTGTCCGTCGAGGACGCCGACCGCCGCCTCAAGTGAGCTGCGCCACTGCCCATGGGAAATGCCGTACACCACGCCCAGATACCGCCGTGCACGCTGAAGCCAGCATAGAGCCAGGGGTCACGTTGCCTTCTCCGGGCGGCTTGTTCCTCCTCGGTTTCGAGACCCTGACCGCCCAGAGCCTGCTTCTGCGGGAGTTCTTCAGCGTCCTCTCCGGGAGCGACCTGGCCTTCGGCTTTGCGCTGGCAGCCTGGACCGTTCTGACCGCCCTCGGGGCGCTTCTGGGCAAGGTCTCGCGCAGACGCTTGCCCGGGGCATCCCGCTGGGGGCTGGTTCTCTACTCGCTGCTGACGGCGGCTGCTCTGCTGGCAGTCCGGTCCTGGGGCGCTCGGGAGGTCATCCCGTTCCATGCCTACGTGCTGGTTCCGGTCTACCTTGCGCCACTGTGTCTGCTTGGCGGGATGCTCTTCCCGTGGTTCCTTGCCGACAGCCGGGCCACGAGCGTCACGCGAGCCTATGGTCTGGAAGTCACCGGCGGGCTGGTGGCCGGGGTCCTCTGCGCCATCGAGTTCCACACGGGAGCGCTCGCGTGCCCCATGGTCCTGGGACTGCTGCTGCTCTCGACGGCATGGGCCGCGAGCGGCGCCGGCGCCTGGCGGCGCGCCTCCCTGCTGATTCCGGCCGCCGTTGTCGGGGCGCTGCTGCCACTGTTCCCGGCAGGCCACTGGCTGGAGTGCCAGGCCATGCGACTGCGGCTGCGCGAATGGCGTGTCGTGGACGTCCTCAACACGCCCTTCGCCTCGCTGGTGGCAGCCCGCGACCCTGGGGGTACGCCCATTCTGTATGAGAACGGCACGCCCTGGCCGCTTCCCGAAGCCACCCCTGGCCGTGCTGCCGTGGCTGCCTGTCTCTGGGCCCTGCCGGAGAGGTGTGACCAGGCCCTCTTCGTCCACGCCCTCAGACAAGGCTTCGGGACGGTCGTGCAACCGGCCCCGACCCTGACTCCTCCGCGGTTTCTCGAGACCGACCTGCGCGCTCAGGCCTTCGCCCGACGTCACCTGGGATCGGCGGCCGGGCCAAACATCGAGGCGGTCGCCTTCGGGGTGCGTGCCCTGCAGCCCCCGGCCGCCGGGTGGGACGTGGTGGCGGTGTTCGGTTCGGCCCCGGGGGGCCTGGTGGCGAACCTGGCCCTGACCACCGAGTTTGCGCAGCGTGTGCGCCCATGCCTGGCGTCGCGGGGAGTGCTGTCCATCGCCCTCCCGGCGGCACCCGGTTTCACCCATCCCGAGCAAGCGGCCTACATCGACACCGTCAGGCGCTCCCTGGCGGATGTCTTCACGGCGGTCTGCGAACTGCGCACGCAAGTGGGCTGGACGCTGCTGGTGGCGTCTGCCGAGCCCATTGACCGCCAGGCTGCGGTGCGCCGCCTGCACGCACGCGCCGGGGCAGTAACCCCCGACGCCATGGCCGAAGCCGAGGCCGTGCTCCGTGGGCAGGGCCCGCTTTCCATCGCGGCGATCGCAGCGGCTCGCGACGGCTCGGCCCCGGTCGAGGCCGGGCCACCTGCCCCGGCCAACCGCGTGGGTTCGCCCCAGGCTTACTTCCGCTTCCTGCAGTTCCACGGCGCCATGGTGGAAGATGCGCCCCGGTGGTGGCGCACTCTCTTCCGCCAGCGGAACTGGCTGAGTGCAGCGCTTCTCGTCGGCGTCCTCCTGGCGGTCGGGACCGTCCGCCGGAACGCCTGGGCCCTGCAGGGCGTTTTCTGGGCCGCCTGGAGTACAACGGTGACGCTGATCGTAGCGATCTACCTCTACCAGTCGCTGACGGGCCAGGCCTTCTGGGCCGTGTCTCTGCTCAGTGCGGCCTCGATGCTGGGGACCCTGGCCGGGACGGGCTTACGGCGCGGGCGCTGGATGGCGTGGGCAGCCCCCGGACTGGCCGCGGTCCCGGCTCTTCTCTTCCCTCTGTATCCGCTTCTCCAGCGTGCCTGGGCCCCCGCGGTCCTGGCAGCACTGCTGGCGCTGGTAGTGCTCGCCGGGGCTGGGCTGGGCCATGTCTTTGCCCACCGTGGGGCCAAGGCGCAGGACAGGGCCATCGGCGGGCGGCTGTTTGCAGTGGACCTCCTCGGCGCCGGCGCTGGCCTGTTCCTCGGCGGCGTTCTGCTGCCCTGGTGGTGTGGCTTTGCCGCGGCGACGGCGACGGGGGCACTGGCGGCGGCTCTGGGGGTGGCTCTGGCGACCCTCGTGCCGATGAGGGGCAGGCCACCCGCATCCTCCGGCCTATGAGCCGGGTCCCGGCAACCCCGGGGAGCGGCGGCCAGCGGCCCTGCCGGTGGGGTGCAAGGCCTGGTCACGGCGTCCCGGCAGCATCCGGGGCCGCTGGGACGCCGGCGCGCTGAACGGCGCCGGTCACACTGCGCATGATCCGCTCCAGACGGGGCCAGTGCGTGCCCTTCCAGAAGAGCTTCCCACAGCCCCCGCAGCGGTAGTAGGCCTGGGTGTAGAGCCAGGTCCGGGGTGGAACGAGATGCCGGACGGACTGGGGGTCCACGGCCGCCAGGAGACCATTGCACCCGCTGCAGCGTGACATGGGCCGGACATCCCGTCCCAGATCGAGGCGCTGGACCACCTCGCGCAACTGCTCGTCGGGCTGGTCAGAGTGCAGGTAGATGCCGTGGGAGACCACGGCTCGCATCAGCAGGCGCCGGTCGCGAGTCAGCAGGATGCGCAACTCCCGGGCGCTCCGTTCGGCCAGACGCGCGTCCTCCCAGGGCGCCTCGTAGGCACAGTCGAACCCCAGCAGCCGGAGCCGCCGGGCCAGCGTGCCCAGATGCACGTCGGCAATGAAGCGCAGTTCGCGCAGCGGGGGCCGCCCAAGCTGCGACGTCTGGCGGATGTCGAAGCTCTCAAAGGTCGGGTAGACCGCCACCCGCTCGCCGCCTCGCACCCGGTGGTCGAAGCCGACGGACTCCCCGTCCACCAGGATGAGATCGACTTCGGTGTGGGGCACCTGCTGGGCCTCGATCAGATCCTTGACCGAGCGTGCCTCCGCGATCTCGACGACGAAGGCCCGCTTCCGGCGCTCCGGGGGCAGGAAGTCGTTGAGTTCCTCGTAGAACCGCATCTCGACCGGTGCCGGTGGCATGGTGGTTGTGGCGTGGGCGGAAGACCTGCGCCAACGCCAAGATAAGCCGGCGAGCGGGCCCCGTCAACGGCCGGCTTCAGGGGGCGAGGATGGCTCCAGCCCCTCAGCCCAGGGTGGTGACGAAGTGGACCTTGGCCTGGATGCCCAGGCGGGCCATGAACTCGGCCTCGATGTCGATACGCAGGTTCGCCAGGACCCGCATCTCGTCCCCGAAACACTCCTGGGAGACCGCGATGTCGACACTGACGCCCCGCTCGGAGATGTCGAGCCGGAAGGGCTGTCCCGCGGCCCGCGTCTTGGCCAGGACTTGGGCAATCTGGGCCTCGTAGACGGGGGTCTCGTTGACCAGGAGGCGGCCATCCATGCGCGCCCCCGGCGTCAGCACCAGGCCCGTGCGGCCGCAGGGGCATTCCTGACGTGCCGCCGTACAGGCCACGCGGGTGCGGTAGCGGAGCAGCGGCATGGCCTCGCGACTGAGCGTGGTGATGACCAGCTCGCCGTGGTCGATCTCGACGTGGAAGTGGTCCTCGTTCGCGTGGAGAAGCCCGTACTCGCATTCCACGCACAGCCCCGGGTCCATGATCTCCGGGATGCCGAAGGTGCAGCGGACCCCGGCAAAGAGCCCCACCCCGAGCGCGCCCCTCAGGCGCTGGTCGATGGGGCGGCTGAGCAGGACAGTGCGCAGGTGCAGGGACTGCGGATCGATCCGGCGCGACGCCAGCAATGCGACCAACTCCAAGGCATTGGCCGGAGTCGTCACCAGCACTGTGGTACGATAGTTGCGCAGCACCTCCAACTGGTGCTCGATGTGAACGGGGTCCTGGGGAACCACGGGGGCCCCGATCTGCTCAGCGGCCGTCAGGTAGCCGAACGATTGCCCGAAGACGCCCGCGTCGAAGCCGATCTGGACCACGTCGTTGGGGGTCACCCCAGCCGAGACCAGTTGCCGCGCCGCCAAGCGGCCCCAGTGCCGCAGGTCGTTGGCGGTATAGCCCAGCACCAGCGGCTTGCCCAGAGGCCCCGCGGTGGAGTGCAGCCGCTTCACCTCACGTAGCGGCAGGGCGAACATCCCATACGGAAAAGCCTCCACCAGGTCCTCCGGCGTCGTGAAGGGCAACTGCTTCACCTCGGCCAGGCGGGTCACCTGGGCCTCGCCGAGCGGTTCCCGATAGCGGCGCACGTTGCGACGCAGGCGGGCCAGCAGGGCCTGCAGGCGCTCCAGTTGGACCTGCTCCAGGAGGTCCAGACGCATGGCCTCGCTCTTCGGTTCGAAGACGGTCATTCCCAGACCTCCCGGTAGCCCTTGCCGAGGTACGCGCGCTTCACTTCCGGGTTCTCGCGCAGGGCTTCGCCGCTGCCTTCGAGGATGACCTCGCCAGTCTCCAGGACATAGCCGCGGTCGGCGATGCCCAGCGCGGCGACCGCGTTCTGCTCGACCAGGAAGATGGTGACCCCCTGGCTGCGCAGAGCTCGGACCATCTCGAAGACGTCCTTGACGATCAGGGGCGCCAGGCCCGTGGAGGGCTCGTCGAGCAGCAGGATGCGCGGCATGCCGACCAGGGCCCGGGCAATGGCCAGCATTTGCTGTTCGCCGCCGGAGAGCGTGCCGGCGATCTGGCGTTGCCGTTCGCGCAGGCGGGGGAACTGGTCGAGGACCCTCTCGATCGCCAGGAGCCGGTCGCGGTTGCGGTAGCCGCCGATGACCAGGTTGTCCATGACGCTCATGTCGGCGAAGATGCCACGCCCCTCGGGCACGAGCACGACCCCCCGGGAGATGCCGCGCCAGGCCGGGGCACCGGTGATATCGCGTCCGTCCAGACGGATGGTACCGCCCCAGGCCGGCAGGAGGCCGGCGATAGCCTTCAGGAGGGACGTCTTGCCGGCGCCGTTGGCCCCGATGAGGCTGACGATCTCGCCCTGCTCGACGTGCAGGCTGACGCCCTTGATCACGGCCAGGTTGCCGTAGCCGCAGCGCATGTTCCTAATCTGCAGCACTGCCGAACTCCCCTCCCAGGTAGATGGCCACCACCTGCGCGTTGCTGCGTACGGCGGCCGGCGTGCCCTCGGCGATGGGCTCACCGTAGTTCAGGACCAGGATGTTGTCCGAGACCTCCATCACCAGCGACATGTCGTGCTCCACCAGGAGGATGGTCACGCCCTGGTCACGGATCCGGCGCATGACCAGGCCCAGGTCGGCGGTCTCCTTGGTGTTGAGCCCGCTGGCAGGCTCATCCAGCAGGAGCAGGTCAGGCTGCGTGGCCAGCGCCCGCGCCAACTCCACCAGGCGACGCTGCCCGAAAGACAGCACCGAAATGGGCCTCGCGGCCCGGTCTGCCAACCCCACCAGCGCCAGCGTCTCCATGGCGGCGGCCCGAACGGCACGCTCCTCCCGCAGGTGCAGCGGCGTGCGCAGGATCGCCGACAGCATCCCCGCACGCGTCCGGCAGTGCCGCCCAAGCATCACATTCTCGCCCACGGTCATGTTGGCAAACAGGCTGAGATTCTGGAAGGTCCGCGAAAAGCCCCGCCGGGCGATCTGGTACGGCTTCATCCCCAGAATGGCCTCACCGCGGCAATAGACCTCGCCCTCGTCCGCCTCGAGCAGACCGGAGATCACGTTGAACAGCGTCGTCTTGCCGGCACCATTCGGCCCGATCACGGCCTTGATCTGACCCGGGAACACCTGGAACGACACACCCCGCAGCGCTGTGACCCCCCCAAACGCCCGCGACACGCCGCGGACCTCCAGCAGGGGAACCGTCCCCTCCGGTACGGGCGGCGTGGAGGTAGGGGAGCGCGCAGGATGGGTGGTGGTACAGGACACGTCAGCGTCCGGGGCCTGGGTTGCGCGTTCAGAACTCAGCGTTCGGAGTTCCGGGTTCGGGGTTCGGAGTTCGGAGTTCGGGGTTCCGGGTTTCAGGTTCCGGGTTTGGGCTTCCAGGTCTCAGATTTCGGATTTGGGGTTTCGGGTTTGGGCTTTCAGCTTTCAGGTTTCAGGTTTCAGGTCTCGGATTTGGGGCTTCCGATCTGGGGCTTCCGGTTTCGGGTTCCGGCTTCCCGGTCCCGGACCTCGGTCGGCAGCGAACACCGACGCGCGCCAGCCAGGAGGCCAGCGGCCGCAGCGGTCCCTCGGGGGCCAGCGACATGATGGCGATCAGCAGTCCGCCGAAAACCGCGTGGTCGAAGGAACCGAACCAGCCGCGCAGGGAGAGGAACGTCAGGCCGGCGCCGAGCACCAGCGCCCCCCAGACGTTGGCCATGCCGCCGGTCGCCACCAGGGCCACATAGCGGACCGACTTCATCACGCCGGCCTCGGAGGGATCGATGCCGCCGTTGTAGTGGGTGAACAGACAGCCGGCCAAGGCCGCGATCACCGCACTGAGGGCAAAGGCCTTGAGCTTGTAGCCCGCCGTATCGACGCCCATGGCATTGGCAGCCCGCTCGCCGCCGTGGATACTGCGCAGGGCGCGTCCCACGCGCGACTCGGTCAGGTTGAGGATAAGCAGCAGCACCGCCAGCGCCGCGCCCCAGGCAACGTAGTAGTTCACGACCCGATGGGGCTTGCCGCCGGTGATCTCGATGCCCGGGAGGAGATGCCACGGCGGCACCGAGACAATCCCGTCCACGCCGCCCAGCGCATCGGTGCCCAGCAGCACACGATAGATGATCAGGCCGAAGCCGAGGGTCCCCATGGCGAGGTAGTACCCCTTGAGGCGCAGGGCCGGATACCCTACCGCGAGGGCCAGGGCTGCCGCCACGGCAAGGGCAATGGCGCAGGCCAGCCAGGGCGACACGGCCACCACGTCGGCGCCGTAGAGATCCTGCCGGGGGGCCAGGGCCCCGACGTGTCCAAGGGCCTCGCGGAGCCCCGCGGGCAGACGGGCCCCGACGTTGCGCGTGGTAAGGAAGGCGCTGGTGTACCCGCCGATCGCGAAGAAGGCCCCGTGCCCGAGGGAGATCTGGCCGGCATACCCCATCACCAGGCAAAGCCCCATGACCACGATGGCGTAGTAGGCCGCCATGCTGAGCTGGGTCAGGTAGAACGGCTTGCCCAGCGCGGCCGTCAACAGGTGCACGGCCACCACCACGACGGCCAGCGCGGCGACCCCCAGTATGGGCGACCGGCGCTCCATTCAGAACTCCCTCGACGAGGTGCCCACCTCCGCCGACCCGAACAGGCCGTGGGGGCGCACGAAAAGCACGGCCACCAGGATGCCGAAGGCCACCGCGTCCTTGTAGGCCGCAGGCAGCACCGCCACGCTGCAGGATTCGGCCAGCCCCACCGCCAGCCCCGCCACCAGAGCGGCGCTGTGGTTCCCGAGGCCACCCAGGATCGCTGCCGCAAAGCCCTTGATGGCGAGGCCAGTCCCCATCTCGTAGTGCGTCATGGTGATGGGCGACATCACACACCCCGCCAGGGCCCCCAGGCCGGCACTCAGCGCGAAGGAGGCCGTCCGCATCGTGGCGGCATCGATCCCCATCAGCAACGCGGCCTCGGGGTTCGACGCGCAGGCCCGCATCGCCTTGCCCGCAAGAGCATAGCGGAAGTACGCATGGAGCCCAAGGACGGCCAGGCTGACCGTCCCCAGGACCCACAGGACCTGCGGCGATACGGCCGCCCCGAACAGGTGTATGGAGGTGATCTCAGTGCCCGTGAAGTAGGGCAGCGAACGGACCTTCTCGTCCCAGATATGCAGCGCGGCCTCCTGGATCACGATCGAGAGACCGATGGTGATGATGATCATCTGCAGGGCGCTGGGGTGCCGCAGGCGCCGGAAGAAGGCGATCTCCAGCAGCGCCCCGCACAGGGCCACCGTCACCACCGCCCCGGCCACGGCCACCGGCAGAGGGAAGACCCGCAGCAGGCTGACTGCCACCATCCCCCCGAGCATGACGAACTCGCCCTGGGCAAAGTTGATCACGCCGGTGGTGCTGTAGATGATGTTGAAGCCGATGGCCACGATGGCGTAGATGCTGCCGACCGTGACCCCGGAGAGAATGTACTGGACGACCTGTGACACGCTGCCAGCCCCGGTTCCGCTGCCGCCTGCCGAGCCCCACGCCCCGACAGCAACGGCGGGGACCCCATGTGCACCCCCAGCGAGGAAGCGCACCTGGCCGGTCCCCGCCGGCACAAATCAGGCGCCGCTCGCACCGTCAAGGCTTGGCGGGAACGAACTTGCCGCCCTTGACGGTGATCATCTCGAAGGCGTCGAGACCCAGGCCGTTGTGGTCCTCCGCCGTGAAGTTGAAGATGCCTGCGGTGCCCACGAAGCCCTTCATGGTCTCGATGGCCCCGCGCACCTTCTCCGGGTCTGTCCCGGCCTTGCCGACCGCCGTCACCACAATCATGAGCGCGTCATAGGCATGGCCGCCGAAGGTGCTGACGGGCTCCTTGAACGCGGTCTCGTAGTCCCGCTTGTAGGTGGCCAGGACGGCCTTCTGCGGATGCGTGTCCGGCAGCACGTCCGCAATCAGCAGCCGGCCGGCCGGGAAGAGAATCCCCTCGGCCGCGGCGCCCGCCTGCTCGACGTACTTGATATTGCCGAACCCGTGGCTCTGGAACAACGGCATCTCCATGCCCAGTTGCTTCATGTTCTTGGGCACGATGGACTGGGCCGGCACGATGGACCAGTTGATCACCGCCTGCACGCCCTTGCCCTTCACCTTGGTGAGCACGTCCGTGAGGTCGGTCGCCCCCTTGTCATAGACCTCACTGATGGCGATCTCGATGCCGGCCTTGGGAGCCATCTCCTCCACCTGCTTCTTGCCGGCACTGCCGAAACCCGAGTTGTCCGAGAGCAGACCCGCCTTCGTCAGCCCCTTCTCCTTCAGGGTGCTGAAGATCCACGAGGCCGCCTGGCTGTCTTTCTGGGGGGACTTGAACACGTACTTGGCCACCGGATTCACAATCACCTCGGCCGCCGCGCAGGAGACGAGGATGGTCCCGTTCTTCTCGCACAGGTCCTTGATCTGCATGGTCTCGCCGCTGGTGGACGGACCGATGATGGCCAGGACCTGCTCCTCGTCGATGAGTTGCTTGGCGAAGGACACGCAGGTGGCAGGGTCGCCCTTGGTATCCTTGATCACCAGCTCGAGGCGCTTGCCGTTGATGCCGCCCTTGGCGTTGATCTGCTCGGCCAGCATCCGGGCCGTCTTGGTCTCCGGCGCCCCCAGGAAGGCGGCCGGGCCGGTCTCGGCAAACAGAGCCCCGATCTTGACCGTGTCCGCGCCACGAACGCCAGCCCCTGCTACCATGAGCAGACAGGCGCCACACAAACCCGCCAGCACGCGTCTCATGACCGTTCTCCTTCAGCGTTGGACGACACCCTGATAGCGATCCTGCACAGCCCTGTGGGGACCCCGTGCCGGCAACCACTCCCCGGCATCTACCCAGGCATCCCCATGGCACCACGCACGGGAACAGCCCTTCCGGCTGCGCGGCCTGACTAGCCCTCATAGCTTACCTGCGCTCGGCGCTCATGCAAGAGGGCCTGGGTGGACTTGGCCTTCGCCCAGGCTACGTTTCGGCGGTAACCTCCCGTGTGCGATGGCTGAAAAGGGGGATGCTCCATGGCATCCGTCGGCTCGATCTGCCGTCTGGGCGCCGGCGCGGCGCTCTGTCTCGCCGGCTGTCGGACGCCGGCGCCGCAAGTCGGAGACGCGCACATGACCGGGACCCGTCCGCTGACCCCCACGCCCATGGGCAGCACCGTGCGCTCGTGGCTGCTCTGCGGTCCTTTCCCCTGCGATCCGGGCGACCTCGACCGCGTCCGACGCACGGCCCATGATACCGATCTCCTGGCGGCGTCCGGAGGCGAGTCGGGCGTCCGCCCAGAGGACGGCCAACCCGCCCCCGGGACCCCGGGAACGCCGCCGTGGCTCTACCACGAGTCTCCCGCCGACTCGCTGGACTTCCTCAAAGCCCTGGCGGAGCGCCCCCCGCATGAGAACGTCGTGGCCTACGCCTATGCCGTCGTGCAGAGCGACCGCGCCCAGGATGCCTGGCTGGCCGTCGGCAGCGACGACACGGTCAAGGCCTTCGTCAATGGCCAGTGCGTGCTGGACCGCTACGAATTCCGTGCGCTCACCAAGGACCAGGACGTCGTCCCGGTGAAGCTGGCGGCCGGCCGGAACCCTCTCCTGCTGAAGGTCCTCAATGGCGGCGGCGGGTGGGGGGCCACCTGTCGGGTGTTCACTTCGGACCAGTTCCTGACACGGCTCTGCGATGAGGCCCAGGCCGCCCCTCTGGCGTGTGAGGCGGTCTTTGCAGGCGAGCGCCTGCCGGGGTTCCGGCTGGACCTGCCCGCCTGGGCCAACGGCCTCGCTGGGACCTGCGCCATCCGGGCTGTCTACTACGACACCGACGGCAAGGAGGTCGCTACGGCCGCGCGGCCGGGTCGATATGGGGCCATCGTCACCATCACCCCGGCTAACGGTCGCCCGCGCACGGAGTACGTGACGCTCTTCCGCCGACCCGGTGACGCCAACTGGCAGAACACCGTGTGGGACCGTTTCCCGGGCGAGCTGCCGCCGGGGCTGGGGATCGCACCGGACGTCGTCCGGCACCAGCAGGCCCTCCTGGCAGACTACTGCAAGTGGCTTGTGGCCGAGGACCAATCCAAACGCGGCGACGCGGCGGTGCTCCTGGCAGGCCTCTACGAGACCCCGGCCGACGCCCCCCCGGCGGTCCAGCGCACGGGCCCCTGGGCACGCGACCAGAAATGGTGGTACACCCTGCGGAAGGGCCTTGGAACGGTGAACACTCTCTACCTCGTGGACCTGCCGGCTGGATACGCCAACGATAGCGTGAAGCGCTGGCCGCTGGTGCTCTTTCTACATGGTGCCGGCGAGCGCGGCGACGATGTCGCCAGGGTCCGTATCCATGGTCCGCCGAAGCGCGCGGCGGCGGGCGACTCGTTCCCCTTCATCCTGGTCAGCCCCCAGTGTCCTCAGGGCACCTGGTGGTCTGTTTCCGAGCTTGGCGACCTCCTGGACCGCATCCAGGCCGAGTTCCGTGTGGACCTGGACCGGGTCTACTGCACGGGCCTGAGCATGGGCGGTTTCGGCACCTGGGCCATGGCCTGCGAGTTCCCGGACCGCTTCGCGGCCATCGCGCCTATCTGCGGGGGTGGCGATCCCCACGACGTCGAACGCATCGCCAAGCTCCCGTGCTGGGTCTTCCACGGGGCCAAGGACTCGGTCGTCCCCCTGGCCCGCAGCGAGGAGATGGTGACCGCGCTGCAGGCTGCCGGCGGCAAGCCTGGCCTCACCGTCTACCCGGAAGCCGGCCACGACTCCTGGACCCCAACCTACGACAACCCGGCCTTCTACGAGTGGCTCCTCGCCAACCGCCGCGGCCAGCCCGTCTGGCCGGCCGCCGAGAGCCCCGCCGCGCCCAAACCCTGACCCATGGTGCCACGTAACGGCGGACCGCCGCCGAAGCCCCAGGAAGGTGTTGCGTCCATGGTCCCCGTTCTCCTGGCCAACGGTGAGGGTGGCGTCGGAGTCCAGGCCACCGTCGAGGCGCTCCTGGCCGGCAAGGCGGCGCTGGACGCCATCGAGGCCGGCATCCGACGGGTGGAAGCGGACCCGCGGGCCCAGAGCGTGGGCTTCAACAGCCCGCCCAATGTCCTCGGCGAGATGGAACTCGACGCCGCGGCTATGTGCGGCGAGACGCTGCGGACGGGGGCTGTGGGCGCGCTCAAGGGCTACCTCCATGCCTTCTCGCTGGCACGCCAGGTGCTGGAGCGTCCCCCCCATGTGATGCTCGTCGGCGAGGGCGCGGCCCGGTTTGCCCGCGAGATCGGCCAGCCCAAGGCCGAAGTGCTGTCCGAAGGCGCGGGAGCCAGGCACCGCCGCTGGCTGGAAGAGCACGCCACACGGGACCAACGCGCCCGCTGGCCCGACGTCGAGCTCCTGCCGCTGGTCCGGCTCACCACCAGGGCCCCGAGTCCTGGCGGAACCACGACGTTCCTGGCCCGCGCCGAAAACGGTCACTGGGCCGGTGGTACCAGTACCTCCGGCTGGGCCTACAAGTACCCCGGCCGCCTCGGCGACTCGCCCATCATCGGCGCAGGTCTCTATATAGACGACGCGTATGGCGGTGCCGCCTGTACCCACACCGGCGAGATGACCATCCGCGCCGGCACCGCCCGGGCTATCGTCGCCTACATGGCAAAGGGCGCTACCGTGACCGAGGCCTGCCACGACGCGGTCGCGGATCTGCGCCGCCTGCGCGGCGGCCAGTTGGGCCCTGTCGTGATCCACGCCGTGGACCGGGAGGGCGAGCCCTGCGTGGTCAGCCTCGGCCTGCCGGATGGGGCTCTCTACTGGTTCTGGCGCCAGGGCATGACCCAGCCCGAAGCCCGCCGCTCGCTGCCCGCTCCATAGGCCGCCTGGCCCGCTGCGTTGGCTGGGGCGATGGGTCCGGTTCGGCCCCCGAGTGCCCGACCTAACGCCCACGGTGCGGCAATCCGTCCGCCCAGGCCACCGGCCTGGGTCCCCGGCCCCCTCGGCCCAAGCCCTGAAGGGACGAGACAGGCCCCCCGGCAAACGCGACCGTCACTAGCCACTTGGCCGCGGGTATGAGTTCTGACTGGGGAGCCATTCCTATCAAGCCCCGCCAACGCGGGGCTTTTCAGTTAGCGGACCGCCAAACGCCTCCCATCGCGCCGCAAATCCCGCACAGCCAAAGGGCTTTGCGACACAGGCCCCCGCCCGACAGAGACCCCACGACTCTCTCTCTGCCACCCCCGGACCCGCCGCCGGGACCGCCGGAAACGCCCCGAAATCGCCCGACCTCTCTCTTCCTCTCCGTCCTGAAGGCGGTTCGAGTTAACAGACACCGTAACGAAAAGAGGATTGGTGGGGGGGTGTCCGGCGCCCCCGAGACCTCTATTGGCCCCTGGGGTTAACAGCCGAGGCCGTCTGGCCCGGCCACCATTCATCGCGCTGAAAGCCCGTGGTTCCGCCCAGTGGACGTCCACCCGGGGGCAAAGAGCAGCCCCGCCCGCGCCTGTCGATCTCGCGGACGCGGGACTACTCGCCACGGGCAGGGCCTTCTTATTCAAAGTCGCGTTCAAGTTGATCGTAATACGGCCATGATCCAAGGCCACCCAGCCAGCGACCGGACGGCCGCGGTTTCCTGCTTGAGGTGGTCCAGGGCCGTCACTGCCTGAGCGATG
>Ga0172371_10009100_pt1 | contig 13716 bp, 10 predicted proteins | sample Lak12m_FD_114543 | JGI IMG/M metagenome (GOLD analysis project Ga0172371, IMG submission 114543) | Freshwater microbial communities from Kabuno Bay, South-Kivu, Congo - kab_022012_12m | ecosystem: Environmental > Aquatic > Freshwater > Lake | place: Democratic Republic of the Congo: South-Kivu... | reverse complement strand
GACCAGCGCCTCGATCAGTTGGGACTGTTCGGAGGCGAAAGCCGCTTTGAGCGGCTCCAAGATTAATCCGCTTTGAGCGGTTCACAATTTACAAGCCTCCGGCTTTGCCGGAGGTGGCTGACTGTTCATCGTGCGCTACGTCGGACTGCGCCGCAGAATGAAGCTGGCCTAAGCAACGGTCACATGAATCTCGAAAGGGCGGCTGGTTGCAGCCGCCCTTTTCATTGCCCTCGAATTGTGCTTCAGGATTAGTTTGCTCTTCTCGTTGGAGCTTTGAGATTAACTACATCATGACGCAGCCCGCTAGTGGATTTCAGGAATAGACGGGAGCTTCCCTCCCGATCCGCCCTTCAGCTCCACAAGTCCGCGTCAGGAGCCCGCGCGCAAGCGGCTGACCAAGGTTTCCAGCCGGTTCATTAACTGCGGCTCGATCTCGCCGCGGAATGGGCCGTAGAACCCATAGTAGATCAGCGAAGACTCGGTTTCATAGCCGCCCTCCTTGATGAGGCGGGCGGAGGGAATATAGCAGGGCACCTCGTAGGCATAGCCGATCGGCCAGGGGTGGTCATTGGCCAGCAGCCGCTTAAGGCGCCGCGAGTAATCTACTACCACTTCACCGCCCATGAGCACGAAGGTCAGATCTTCGCCCAGGCGCAAGGCCGCGACCGGCAATTTGACCGACGCCGGCAGCGGTTGGCCGGCGTTCAGCAGCTTCAGGTGCGCTTCAGCCCGCGATTTCACATGGACATCGCCGCTCCGGGCGTCCTGTTCCAACTGCTCGCGGCCGGGGGGAGCTACAAGCGGCAGTTCGACTTCCTCGTAGGCCAGCTTGAACGCGCCGCGAACCGGGCGCATGGGACGGTCCAGCACGCTGATGACGGCGCCGGCCAGTTCCAGGCCGTGACGCTTGGCGTTCAGCAATTGGCCCCGCGGCGCCGGGTCGGAATCCGCCCCCATGCCCGTGAGAAACATCGCTGCCGCGCCAGGTTGGTGTGCTTCCAGGTGCTGACGGGCGTAGGCCATGTATTCGCCGGAGACCACATACCAATCGTCGCCGCTGCGCACGGAGGTGCCATGGCAGGCGTAGCCGAAGAGAACCGCGCGGACCGCCCCGTTGGTGCCCTTGACCCGCAGCACGGGCACATCCCAGTCCACCGGACCGTCGGGGTTGTCGCCGAACACGACTTTGTCGCCTTGATAGACGCGCCGGTTCATGGCGAAGGTGGCGCGCCCCAGGCCGTGTTCGAGCGTTGACGGCTGGCAGTCGGCCAGCGCGGCGCCCACTACCTCCGTCAGTCGGGCTCGCAGCGATTCGCTGTATTTCGCAATCGCCTCGCTCTCCGGCGGCGACGGCTGGGTCATGTCCGCCAGGGTCTGTTCCAGCACCGGCGCCGAATGCGTGTGGCTGGAGACCACGGCGACAGTGCCGGGGCCCAGTTGGAAGCGGTCGGCAAGCTGCCGCAGCAGGGGCTGCATGAAGGCGTGGCTGACCTCGCAGTTGTCGAGCGCCACGAACACGAACCGCTCTCCGGACAGGTTCTTCAGCGCCAGGGCCTGGACCAACAGAGGATGCTCCACCTTGTCCGCTGGCCGTTTGCGCCCCGCGTAACCGGCCAGTCGGATGGGCAGCTCAGGGGTGATGTCCCGCACAGCGATGCCGACCGTGGGGGTCGGGCCGGCGGCGGCGATTCCCGGGATGGGCGCGAACGCCGCCAGGCAAAGCGCCAACGCGACGCCCCAGCCCCGGACGACAAGCTTGGCGAGGCTCATAGGACTCTCCAGCCGGCTCTCGTTTTCAGGCCTTGACCAGCGCGGCGCTATGGGCCTGAACCTTGCGAATCGCTTCGAGGATGTCGTCCATGCCCTTGCGGTCGGCCAGGAGCATGTTCTGGCCGATGGAAACCGTTGTGTCGCAGACCTGTTTGTTGCCTTTCAACTCCTGGAAGCTGTCGCGGTAGGCCTTGAGGCGCTCGGCGCTCCACAGCCGCTTGTAGCCGCGCGAGGCGATCGCTTCGTCGAGCAGGCCGTCGTAATACTGCTCGCGATAAACGCTGCCGCAGGGCACGCCCTCCGCGCCCATCGCCTTGATAAAGCCCCCGCGGGACAGGCCGTTGAACTGCGACGCATCGTAACGCCACGAGTAGAGGTGCCACGCGGGCCGGCTGTTCGCGGGCAGGCGCACGGGCGTGATGCCGGGGATCTGGCCGAGGTTGGCGCTCAGGTAGTCTGCGTTCGCCTGCCGGACTTTGGTTTCCTGCACCAGCTTGTCGAACTGCAGCCGGAGCAGGACCGCTTGCGCCTGGGTCATCCGATAATTGTTGCCGCGGGTGAAACTGCCGTTGCCCTTGTTGGTCCCGACAGCGCGCCCGCAGTTGTGGTAGGAATCGCACTTGTCAATCAGCTCCTCGCTCATGCTGGTGATCGCGCCGCCTTCGCCGGAAGGAATGTGCTTCGACTCCTGGAAGCTGAAGCACCCCACGTCGCCGATCGTACCGCACTTGCGGCCGTTATACTCCGCCAGCCACGCCTGGCAGGCGTCCTCGACCACCGCCAGCTTGTGCTTGCGGGCGATGGCGTTGATCGCGTCCATATCGCACGGCATGCCGAAGATGTGCACCGGCATGATGGCGCGCGTGCGGTCGGTGATGCGGCTCTCGATCGAGGCCGGGTCCATGGTGAGCGTGGCCGGGTCGGTGTCGGCAAATACCGGCAGGGCCATGTTGGTGAGGATGGCATTGTAGCTGGCGATGAAGGTGTAGGGGGAGACGATCACCTCGTCCCCGGCGTCTACATCTAGGACGTGCAGGCCGACGATCAGGGCGGTGGTGCCGCTGGCAGTCGCCAGGCAGCGCTTGGCGCCCAGCAGCTTGGCGTAGCCCTCCTCGAAATCCGTCACGTGCCCCGCGGAACCGCGAAACCAGCGGCAACTCCGCCAGACCTTGAGCATCTCCGGCTCCCAGGCCTCGCGCCATTGCGGCCAGCTCACCCACCCGCCGTGGTGGGCTGGCGTGCCGCCTAACAGGGCCGGTTTGGCGGCTTCGGCGGCGAACACCTGGGGCGCACGGCTCGCGCCGAGCCAGCTCAAGGCCGCGGACCCTACCGCGGCGGTACGGATGAAACTACGTCGTGTGAATGACAGATTATCTTTCATGGCTCTTATTGCTCGTCTTGGTTTTTCTAGGTCTGCGCTATCAGTGCCGCCAATCGTGTGCCCGGTTGCACGGTTATGCAATACTGGAATCGCACGGCCGACCGCGCCGGGTTCAGTCCTCCACTTCCAGCACCAAGGCGCCGGGTTCGACGCGCAGACTCTTGATTCCGCGGATGAGAGGCGAACCATTCGGCCTGCCCATGGCTTGGCCGATTAGATTCTCCCCTTTCAGCCCGCCCAACCACGCTTTGGGCAGACTCAACCCGAATACCGTGACGTCCTCCAAAATGGCGTAAGGCGCTCCGGTATCGGCGAGCGACAACCGGAACCGCCCCCGCGCACGGAACATTTTGCCGCCCCCGATGGGAAAATCTTCGGGGATGGGCACGACCACGTAGGCGTTGACGGCGTCTCTGCCCAACTCGATCCGCACGGACTTCCCGAGGTCGGTGTTGGCATTCAGGAGGCCGTTGAGCTCCCGTTCGGTCAATCTGAGAACCTTTGACCCCGGCACGTAAGGCCGGTCCGGCTCCCCTTTCGAGGTAGTGGCCTTGGGCGCCCCACCGGGGACATTGGCTTCCGCGTCAAGGCCGGGCGTGGGAGCGTTAGTGTCGGCGCGGGCACCCCCGTCACCGAGGCGACGGAGCTTTTCCTCGACGGCCGCCTTTTCCGGCGCCGATAACACGACCGGCTTGATCGGCCGCTGGATCCACCAGAGTGTGATTGCGACCGTTGCGCCGATTATCAACAACAGGGCAAGCAGACCCCCGCAGCCGTAAAGCAGGCAGGATCGTCGTTTTGAGGCCGGGGTTGGACCGCCTGGGCTTGCCGGCGGAACGGTGGACGGTGGAACAGGCGAATTCATAGCATGATACCCGCTAGTCAATGGTTCTGTCAGTCACTCGCCGGCTTGGCCGGGTCTATTATAGCTCGCAAGGACCTTTCGCTCACGATCAGCGTCCGACAAAGAACGCGAACAAACCGATTGCGACCAGCGCCGCCAGCACGGCGAACAGTATCTTCACCCAGCTCTTGGGATACCGTCCAGCGATCGCGCCGGTATAGCCGTTGATGACCACCTGGAAGGTGCGCGCGCCGTAACCGTAGCTGAGCAACCACACCGGAACGAGGATATGCTTGAACGTCTGCCCGGAGTAGTCGGTGTCCACGTTCAGGTTGCGGTGAGTGTCGCCCGGCACCTGCTGCGCGCACAGCGAAGTCATCTTCCCGTCCATCACCTCCCGCGCATGCCGCGCAGCGCCCAGCAGGTCAATCTGGTAGCGCTCAACTACCCAGCCGGACAAATAGCCAGCCTTGTATGGGGTCAGTTGGTCCGTCGGAAAGGGTTCCACCTTCCGCAACAGGTCCGGTTGGACCCCCCGTGAGGCGGCCACCAACTCGTCGTCGAAGAAATGGTCCAGCGAACCCGACGATGGCTGCCAGCGGACTTTCTGCACCTGCCGGGTCTGCTGTTTGCCATTGGCGTCCTGGTAGGTCTCGGTTTCGTAGTAATAGTAACCGGATTCCGCCGTCCAATCCGCGTGCACCTGCGCGTCGAAAGTCCAGTAAGGGATGTAAAGGCCCTTGACGGTGTCGGTAAGCGCAGCGCACTTGAGTTTGTTGGGCGCGAACCACCGGTTGCCGTACCAGCGGCGGATGTTTTCCCGGACTTGGTATTCGCTGACCTTCATGGGCAGGAGGCTTTCGGGACTGAACGCCTCCTTGATCTCCTCGTAAGGCACGAGCGCCGACGAACCGCAGAAATCGCAGCGCTGCCCGACGCGCTCGGGATCAAAAACCGAGACGGCCTGGCAGCTCTGGCATTTGACGGAAGTCTTCTTAGCCTGCCAACCGCGGGCGCTGTCGGGTATGGCGCGCAATGCGGCGGCCAGATCGTGTTCCTTGATAATCTGCTCGCCCGTGGGGGTGAGTTCGACCTGCGCGGGTGAAGTGGTCCCGCAAAAGGGACAAATCAAGGCGTGCTTGCCAGGGTTCCATTGGGCCTCCCCCCCGCAGGCGGGGCAGGAGAACTTCTTCTGGGCAGTGGCTTGAGCCATGAGAACTCCTCAGGGAAAAGGTCGTCCCGATAATAATGACGGCCCCCGGTCCTGATCGCTTAACTCTTCAAGAACTCATCCAGCGCCGCCCGCGTAATGCGCCAAGCCGTGCCGATCTTCTTGCCCTTAAGCGAGCCGTCCGCCAACGCCGCCATTACGTCGCTTTCGCTGACGCCCAGCGCCCGCGCCGCGTCTGCGGGGCCGAGCAATTCCGGCAGTCCGCCGGCTGGGGCCGCAGGTGCCGCCCCTGCCGCGGGCATAGCCGGGGGCACGGCACCCGCCGGAGCAGCCGCCGGCGTTGCCTGGCCCGCCGCCATTGCGGCCATCATTTGCTGGCCCATCGCCAGACCAGCTCCGAGGCCCGCGCCCGTGCCCGCCATGCTGCCGGCTTCGCCGCCGCCCTTGGTCATCGCCTCGGCCATCTGGAACTTCACATAATCGTTCAGGTTGCCGATCGCCGCCATGCTCGAGCGTTTGTCAATGGCTTGCTCGACTTCGGGCGGCAGGGAGACGTTTTCCACGATGAAGCTCGGAATCTCCAGGCCGTACTTGCTCGTGACCGCCGGATTGATGAGCGGCAGCAACGCCTCGCCCAGTTCCGTGTAACGCGCGGCCAGGTCCAGCACCGGCACCTTCGCGGTCGCCAGGGCGTCCGTAAACACGCTCACGACCCGGGAGCGCATGGTGTCGGCGAATTCATCGAGCCGGAAGTGGTCGTCGGTGCCGGCGACCTCTTTGAGGAACACCTTCGGGTCCACGACCTTGAAGTCGAACGTTCCGTAGGCGCGCGCTCGGACGATGCCGAAATCGGCGTCGCGCATCATGATGGGATTGGCGGTGCCCCACTTATTGCCGGTGAACAGGCGGGTGTTGACGTAATAAACGTCGGCCTTGAACGGCGATTCCAGCCCGTACTTCCAGCCTTTGAGAGTCGAGAGGATGGGGATGTTGTCGGTGACCAGCGTATGTTTGCCCGGGCCGAACGTGTCGCCGAACTGGCCGAGGTAGATGAACTGCGCCACTTGCGATTCCCGCACAATGAGTTGGGCACCGCGTTTGATTTCCTTGTCCTCATCCGGGAAGCGCCAGGAAATGGTGTCGCGTGAGTCGTCTTGCCACTGGATGATATCCAGTAACTGCGTCTTGAGATAATTGATTAAACCCATAGGTTGTCTTTCTCTTGTCGAATTGGACTATTGAATCGAAGTATGAACCGTGGCAGTGGTAGCTGGAAGTATAAAATTAGGTCCAGTTCGTAACCGCAGGGCCGCATCCAATTCGCAATCGCAGACCAAGGTTGGCAGGGACCTTTCGCCAAGAGGTCGGTGTTTGTGCGGGACCGGAAGCCTCGGCGAAGCGTCCCGATCAACCCAGTCAGTGCGTCGGAAGCCTGTCCAGCGGGGACTGCGGCCGCTGGTTGTCGCGCAGATTAGAACGGTGTTTGATGATCCAGTCTGCCAATGCCTGGACAAATCTGACGTCGTGACCCTCCACCCCAGGCTCGAGCGATTGGTGGTTCAGACTCGCTTCGGAGGTCGTCTCGACTTCTCTGTAAAGGGAAGACTTTTTCAGTGAGTCGTACACCGAAGGCCGCTCTTCTGTTTCGTCAAACATAACCGCAAGCAACACAGACTTGGATGACTGCTTCAGGTCGCCAACTGCTAGGCACCTCAGCAGTAAGCATCCTCCTGTGACAAGCAGAGTGTGTGCCGCTCTTCAAATCCGCCGGGATACTGAAACTGATTCGCGTCCGACGCGTGATTTTCACGCAGAACGTGCGATTCCCACACGCAACCGTGCGTTAGAACTACATTCCACCTGGCTCTAACCATGCCCGGGAAACTGTCACGGCTGCGTTCGTCCGGGAACAGGAGTTTCGGCGAGGCGTCCCTCCCCTCGATTTCTCGAGCCTGAGCAGCTTTGGATGCCTGGCTGCCCGGCTGCCTGGCTTTGTCCGAATTATATCCTTGCGTTCTGAGGCCAGTGTGATATTCTGCGCCCAGTCACCAAAGCGTTTTATGAGGGCCGAAAATCGTTCTCTATTCCTGGGTGTGAGAAGGCATCTCTCGATCTACAGTATTGCGGCTCTGTTCGCTGCGTTTGCAGTGCTGGACGGCACTGCCGCAACTTTCACCGTCACAAACACCAGTGTGAGTGGTGCCGGTTCTTTGCAGCAGGCCATTCTCGATGCGAATGCCTTGAGCGGCCCCGATACGATTGCCTTTCACATTCCGGGCGCGGGGGTGCATACGATCGCCCCGGCCAGCGCATTACCCCCGATTACCGATCCCGTGGTGATTGATGGAACCACCCAGCCCGGTTTCGCCGGCACGCCGGTGATCGAAATAAACGGCGTCAATGCCGGGATCAACACCGATGGCTTCACCTTGTCCGCGGGCGACAACACGATTCGAGGTCTCGTCATTAATCGCTTTGGGGGCGCCGGTATCTACGTCCAGGCGAATAGCGGCACCAACGCGTTCCAAGGCAACTTCATCGGCACCGATCCCACCGGCACCGTGAAACAAGGCAATGGCCAGGCGCCCAGTCAGGCCAGGGGTGTGTTGATTCGCGGCTCCGGCAACTTGATTGGCGGCCTGTATGCTACGAACCGCAACCTGATCTCGGGTAACGGTGGTTCCGGCGTGTACCTGCAAAACTGCAGCGGCAACACAAGTCAAGGCAATCTCATCGGCACTTCCGCGTCAGGCACGGTCGCGCTGAGCAACAGCAGCAGCGGCATAAGCCTTAACAGCGCGGGTGGAAACCAGATCGGCGGCACCACGACGGCCGCGCGGAACGTCATCTCCGGAAACGGCGGCAGCGGGGTCTTTATCGTCGGTCTGTCCAGCACCGGCAACCTGGTGCAGGGTAATTACATCGGAACAGACATCAGCGGAAGCGCCGCTATGGCCAACGCCGGCGACGGCGTCACAGTCATCACTGCACCCTTGAATACCATCGGTGGCGCCAGCGTCGGCGCCGGCAATCTGATTTCCGGCAACAGCCAAGGCGGCGTGGGGCTCAAAGGCGTCGGCACCGACGGCAACCTGGTGCAGGGCAACATCATCGGCACGGATGCCACGGGCTCGCTGGCGCTGGGCAATGGCTTATCAGGCATTACGGTTCTTGAGGGGAACAGCAATCTGATCGGCGGAACCTCCGCGGCGGCGCGCAATGTCATCTCGGCCAACAAGCTGGCCGGCGTGTATCTGACAACCAACTCCGTGGGCAACCTGGTGCAGGGCAACTTCATCGGCGTAAACGCTACGGGCACCGCCGCCCTAGGCAACCTTGCCAGCGGCATATCCATTTATCGCGCCAGCCTCAACACCATTGGCGGGACCACAGCCGGCGCGCGCAATGTCATCTCCGGCAATACCCAGGACGGCATCGTGGTTTTTGACCCGGCGGCCACTGGCAACCTCATCCAGGGCAATTACATCGGGTCGGACGCCGCCGGGCTGGGCGCTTTGGCTAACAAGCTCTGCGGGATTCATATCCAGTCGCCGGTGAACACCATCGGCGGACCCGCTGGCGGCGCGGGCAATTTGATCTCCGGCAATACCCAGGACGGCATCTTCCTCGACGGGGGCGGCGCGTCCGGCAACCTCGTGCAAGGCAACTTCATTGGCACCACTGCCGGCGGCACCGGTTCACTGAGGAACACCCGGGCAGGGGTGGGCATCTCCGAGGCGCCGGGAAACACCATTGGAGGAACCAACTCCGGTGCGGGCAACCTGATCTCGGCCAATGCGGATTCAAATGGTGACGCCGGGGTTTACCTGATCGGCAGCGGGGCGGCGGGCAATGTCATCCAGGGCAACAAACTCGGCACCGATGTCACCGGCACCTTGCCCTTGGGCAACATCCACGAAGGCATCTATCTTGAAGGCGCCCGGAGCAACACCATTGGCGGTGTGGTCGCCGGTGCCGGCAACCTCATCTCTGCCAACAAAACCCGGGGCATCTTCCTGGTCAACGCCCCCGGAAATGTCATCCAGGGTAATTTGATCGGGACGCGCCAGGATGGCATTGGCAACCTGGGGAACGTGTATCATTCCATCGAGTGCGAAGCGGGCTCATCCAACACCACAATTGGGGGTGCCGGCGCCGCTGGCAACCTGATTGCCTTCGCCCAGACGGTTTACTCGGGCGTGCGCATCAGGGACGGGAGCACCAACAACGCCATTCTTGGCAATGCCATCTTCTCAAACGGTGCCCTCGGTATTGACCTGAGCGGCGCAGGTGTCACCGCCAACGATGCGTGCGATGCGGACGGGAAGGCAAACATGCTGCAGAATTTCCCGGTGCTCGCCCAGGCTGTCAGCGGAAACGGCAGCGGGATACGTGGCACACTGAACAGCCGCCCTGGTCAGTCGTTCCTGCTGCAGTTTTTCGCCAGCCCCTCGTGCGACAACTCGGGAAACGGCGAAGGACAGATCTATCTCGGACAGCAGTCGGTCGTAACCAGCAATAATTGCGCGACGAGTTTTGCGGCATCGTTCCCGACTTCGGTCCCGGTCGGTTACGCCATCACCGCTACCGCCACTGACAGCGCCAATAACACCTCGGAATTCTCCGCCTGTGTCCCCGTTGGGCCGGTGCCCGCCTTGACTCTCAGCCCTTCGGCCGCCAACCAGGCTGCGCTGGCATGGACGAACACCGCGACCGGCTTTGTCCTCAAGCAGACCAGCAGCCTCACCCCTGTCATCCAGTGGACCACCGTGACCAATGTCCCCGTCGTCGCCAACGGCCAGTTTGTTGTCACCGTATCTACCACTGCCGGCAACCGGTTTTACAGGCTGAGCTTCGAGTAGTGTGATCGGCCAGCGATACTCCAGTCCGCTCGGCCCGCCGGGCTGGCGGCGCATCGGGTCCGGTGCCGTTCCCTGGGCGGCCCTCTGTCTGATCGCGGCAATCTTTTCCGCTGGCAGGCTTCCGCTGTTTGCCGCGGCCTCGATGCAAACCATCATCACCAACGGCCCAGCCTCCAATCGGCTTAATGTCGTCATCCTCTCCGAAGGCTACACCTCCAGCCAGCTTGCCCAGTTTCTCGTGGACGCAACCAACGCGGTCGGTGCGTTGCTGTCGCACTCGCCTTATTGGCAATACAGCAACCACTTCAACGCCTTCGCTATCAAAGTCGCCTCGACCCAGTCCGGTTCCGATCACCCCGCCTACAACCTTTACAAGAGCACCTACTTCAATAGCACGTACGACTCGATTTCAGATTACCTGATTACGATCCCCACTGGCAGCACGGGTCAGGGTAGAGTAGATAACCTGCTCCAGACCTTCATGCCCCAATCTCACCTTTCCATTCTGCTGGTCAACGACCCCGTGGAGGGCGGCTCGGATGGATCGGACAAGACCGCGATTGCTTCTACCGGCGCGGTGGTATCTGAGAAGCCTCCCTCGCCCCCGGGGATCATGTCACATGAGACCGCTCATGTCCTGGCCAACCTGGGAGACGAATACACGACGCCGTACCCTGGCTTTCCCGATATCGAAGAACCGAACACGACCCGGGAGACGAATCGGTCTCTCATCAAATGGCGTGCGTGGATTTCCACCAACACCCCGCTCCCTACGCCTCCAAGCTATGATTACAGTTCCGTTGTCGGCTTATTCGAAGGCGCCCATTACCACACGACGAACTGGTATCGCCCCCAACTCAATTGCGCCATGGCGTCTTCGGGGGTTCCCTTCTGTGCCGTCTGCAGCGAAGCCTTTGTCCTGGCGTTTTACCAGAGAGTGCGGCCGGTGGATGCCTTCTCGCCTGCCAGCACTAATCTTATAGCAACAAACGCCCAGTCGCTGAACTTCAGCCTGACACTGCTCCAACCCGCCAGCCACAATCTCACCGTTCAATGGCACACCAATGGTGTGCCCTGCAGCGGCGCTACCAACACCACCTTCACGCTTCTTCCGCAGAGCCTTCCCAACGGCACCAACTGGGTGAGTGCCTTGGTCAAGGACCCCACTCCGCTGGTGCGCGATGATCCGACGAATCTCCTCAGTCAGACCCTCGCCTGGAAGTTGAATGTGAGCCTCCAGCAGTTGCGATTGGATTCGCCGTTACGGCTGGCCAGCGGGAGTTTCGCCTTCCGTGTCCGCGGCGTCGCTCCTCAGGGCTTCGCGGTCCAGAATTCCAGCAACCTGTTAACCTGGGTTACCGTGAGCACCAATTACCTGGTCGGGGGCCAGTGCTGGTACACCAATGCTGGAGTTGGTTCAGTCCCGCGGCGATATTACCGGGCCCTCATATTTCCCTGAGCGCGCAGAAGCAGGCGTACAAGACAAAGGCGCGAGGTGTGAGCCTCGCGCCCCTGCAAAGTTCTTCAAGCTGCGTCTAGTTCTTCCGCCGCAGCCGGTTTACTCCAAAGATGCCCAAGCCCGCGAGCAGCGCCAGCACCGAAGTGGACGGCTCGGGAACATACATGCGGGCACCGAAAGAAATCGGCAGGCTGTTCGTCAGCAACACCCAGTTTGGGCTGCCTTCGCTTCCGTAATTCTGCCAGTAATCGTCGTAATTCTGCCCCACCACGGGCTGCGAATAAAGATCCACACCCAGCTTGTCGGCTCCATCCATCCCCCGGAATTGAACGCTCCACGTTATTTCCTCAGCCGGTATATTCAGCCCGCCGATGGCAAAATCAATCCCTTCCGTAAAAACGATCGTCTGACGGTAAGGATACGAGTCGGTCGTTTGGAGCCCGCTGAACCAGCCACTATCGAAAAACTTGGTTCCTGGCGTCGCGTAACCGTTATACAATGCTCCGTCGTTCTCATAAAACCGCACCCGAGCCTCCACGGTGCCCAAAAACGAACCAACAGTATTCCCAATCCCCCAGTACTCGAAATCAAAGTAAATCAGGTTCCGAGGAGTGCTTGGCTCGAGCACAATCTGGTCGCCCACCTCGAAGATGCCCGGATCGAAACGGGTCTCCAAATCATTGACCGAGTTGTCGTAAATCGACGTCCAGCAAAAGGCAGGGGAGGTAGAGCCGATGAACAGCACCGCAGCAACCAAAAGAGCATTCACTTTGAATGAGTTTCTCATAAACTTTCTTTCCCAGTCCCGAGTTACTACACAATTCTCCGACATTTTGAGGAAATACTACCGAAACTGCCAAAGCTGTCAACACCATTCTGCAAAAAATCTCGAACATTTTTGCGGGCGCACAGAAGCCCCTTTCCGAAGGCACAAAGACCCTCCCGGCGTCTGCCGCCGCCCGCTCCCTGGCCAGCACTGGTGCGTAACGACCGTCCATCCGGCAGCCTTGTGCCTGGTTGGGGAGCCAAGTCATCTGCCGGCTCCGCCGAACGGAGAGTCGTAACTTGCGTCGCCAAAACGATCTAACCTCACCGGGAGCGCTTGTGACAAGCGTGAATGCGTGAATGGATGGGCTGAACGGCAAAGGAGTGTGCGGAATGAGACTGGGCAAATGAAGCTTCCTGCCAGAGCGTCGGATCAGAGGCCGGACAGCATTCCAGACTCCGGCTTCTCGGCCAGACGGCAAGTGCAGGCGGAGCGCACTTGATTGTTACCCAGGCGTTCGGTTCTAATTGACGAAACCCTTCCCTCCACAATTTAATCAGGGTGCAGTACAATTTAATTATGAAGAAAGCGATTCTTGCCGGGGTGGTCCTGGTTGTGGGGCTGCTTGGCTTGTGGTTCTATGGCCGCCCCGCCTACCGGCATTACCGGGAGACGCGATCCGCGCAGCAGGCTGTGAGCCTTATGGCGAAGGGCGATTATCGCAATGCTTCCCTTAGTGCGCGCCAGGCTCTGCAGCGGAACCCGCGCAATCTCGACGCCTGCCGCGTCAGCGCCGAACTGGCTGACCTCTCACACTCTCCCCTTGCCCTCGACTGGCGTCGCCGCATCGCCGAGGTGGAGCCAACGTTCGAGAATAGACTCATGCTTGCCAGGACCGCGTTGCGGGTGCAGGAGTCGCCCTACGCTCTGGCAGCGCAGCCCCTTGAAGAACTCGCCGACTCGGGCAAAAGCCTCGTTTCTACCACGCCCTCGGTGCCGAGCTGGCCATCAAGCTCAAGAACTCGGGCGAGGCCATTACGCGCTTTGAGCAAGCCAGCCGTTTGGAACCCACCAATGAACTGTACCAGTTGAGCCTCGCGGTGCTCCGCCTCCAATCTACCAACCCAGCGGTGACAGTGGTTCGATTTCCAGTATCGGCGGCGAGCGGCGCGCCTCACTGCACCGGAACCGATCAGCGCTTGCGCGGGGAGTAATAGAGGATTACCGATCCCGGCGCGGCGGGGATCTTCACCGGTAACGCCGACATCAAGCTTCCAGGCACCGTTCGCCTATCCGGGGTATCCTCGAAGCTCAGGTCGTAGCGTGACTTGGGATCAATCGCGCGCAACGGCACCTGCTGTGACGAGTCCGGGCTCTTCTCGCGCCGGAAAAGGATGACGGCGCCGACGTTGAGGTCCGGGCGATGGAACTGGTAGCCGAACCACGCTGCGTCGCTTTCGCTG
>Ga0172371_10009097_pt1 | contig 13721 bp, 3 predicted proteins | sample Lak12m_FD_114543 | JGI IMG/M metagenome (GOLD analysis project Ga0172371, IMG submission 114543) | Freshwater microbial communities from Kabuno Bay, South-Kivu, Congo - kab_022012_12m | ecosystem: Environmental > Aquatic > Freshwater > Lake | place: Democratic Republic of the Congo: South-Kivu... | reverse complement strand
GTTTGGGACGGCGCGGAAGGCGGGCGGATGTTCTGGAGCAATGGGGTGGCCTATAGCCGTTACGTCGGCCTCACCTGGGACGGCCGAGGCAAGGCCGCGGTGGGTTTCGATCACACGGCCCAAAATCGCTTCGAAACCGAGGTCCGCCATCAGCACGAGGCCTTCCGCAACTTCACCGGTTTTGGCATCCGGGTCGGGCATCAGCAGAAGATCGCCTCGGCCGAGATCCTCTACCAGAATTGCCTGTTCGAGAATTGCGGCACGGCCCTGGCGCTGCTTACCTTCAACGACTACGACAATACGATCGATGGATGCGAATTCCGCAACTGCGGCACGGGCGTGCTGGACAACAAGGGGAACTTCTACGCCCGCAACTGCCATTTCCGGTCGAGCCGAGAGGCCGACTTCCGCGTCGGCAGCGAGCACGGCAGCTCCATCCGCCGCTGCACTTCGGTGGGCTCAAGGCGGTTCATCGAAGAATTGGGGACGATCGCGCCCCTGACGGTCCAGGACTGCCACGTCGCCGGCTGGACCGACACGGAAGGGGCCGTTCGCCTCAACGGCAGCCCGGTGCTGATGTTCGACTGTTCCTTTGCCCGGCCACCGTCCGACCGGCCGCCGGTCAAGCTGGTCAACGCCGCACAGAAACTCATGCTCAGCAACAACCGGCCGGGCGTGGTCGATCGCCTCGTCGGCGCCGCCTCGTCGGCCAGGCTGTACGTCATTCCGCCCGGGCGTCTGGGCGGCACGGTGGCTTCGGCAGAGCAGCGGTTCTTGCGCGACTCCGTCGCGGTCCCCGGCAAGGTCTTCGACGCGGCCCGCGATTTCAAGGCCAAGGGAGATGGCCACACCGACGACTCGGCCGCCCTCCAGGCCGCGATCGACGCCGCGCGACGGGCCGGACACGGGGCGATGGTCTACCTGCCGACCGGCCGCTACGCCGTATCGCGGACCCTCACCATCTCGGGCCGCGACTACACGGTCGGCGGCAGCGGCTTCCGCTGCGGATTGGTTTGGAAAGGCGAAAAGGGGCGCCCGATGCTTGCGGTGGCCGGCGCTGAGAACGTGACTCTGGCGGACCTCGCCGTAGGCAACCACGATTTCGGACTCATGAACCACGGCGACGACATCCATGTCACGTCGCCGGCCGGCGTGCCGTGCCGCGTCGTCCTCGACGAGGTCTACGGGTACGGCATGTACCAGAAGGCCCCGGACACGCACGGCATCCATTTCGACCGGTTGCCGGCGGGCAGCGTCGTGGATGCGGTGCACGTCCAAGGCAACCTCCGCATTACGGGTAGCGAACATGCGATGCTCCTGTTTCGCACCTCGTATGAGGGAACGGTCACGATCGAGGGGCCCGCCACATCGCGCGACGGAGTGATCGGGTTCCTCACCCGGCTGGCCACGCAATCGAAGCCGACCTTGCGCATCCGCGACAACCGCTCCGTGGTCATGAGCGACTTCTACAACGAGCAGAGCGATCAGCACCTGGTGCTGGAAGGGTCTGCGGGTCAGGCGGAAGGGGCCGTCACGATCCAGGGCCCGAAAATGCACATGTTCACCCAAGAACCGGTGTTCGATATCCGCGACTACGCCGGTCGGATCTACTACGGCCAGAGCCAGTTCTACGTCGAGCCGAAGGAGCCGCGATTCGTATCCCATGGAACCCGGCCGGTGCGGCTCACGCTGGCCGGCCACTTCTGGTACGGAACTCGCCCGCGTTTCGAGCTGGGGCCGTCCGTGCAGTTGACGCTGTTGGGAAACCGCGAGGTTCCCGACGCCGGAGTGGACGACAAAGCCATGGAAGCGGTGGCGGCCGCCCTGGACGACTTAAGGCGACTGGGGGAGCTCGACCACCGGCTGAGCGGCTTGCGGCCATGACAGGGGAGGCATTCCGCGTATGCGCGCAGTCCTGCGTGACCTCTCCCGTGATGCTCCCTCCGATCCTCCACAGCACTCGATCAGAGTTTTGGCCGCTCGTCGGAAAAGGGGACTGGCTCCGTCGCCTCGATAACGGTGTCCCTGCAAATTCGTGATCCGGCGGTGAGGAAAAAGGGGACAGGCACCGTGGCGGTAACGTTTCTGGGTATGCCATAACGGTTTGCGCCACGGAGCCAGTCCCCTTTTTCCGCGAACTAGCGCTGTAGTGCTAGAAGGGTGTGAACTAACGAACCGTCACCTCTGAGTCTCCCGAGGGCACGGATACCCTGACGAACCCGACGTCGCCGAAGGTCAGGCTGGAATGCTGCTGCTGGCGGCCGTTGACGAGCACCTGGCTCGCGCCCCGGGGCCAGAAGAGCAGGAGCTCGGCGGGATAGGCCGCCCGGACGCGGATCTGGTAGCCGGCCGCTTCCCAGCGCTCGGGCCCTGCCACTCGGCAGGCGAGCATCTCGGGCATGAGGAGGTTCGTTTCCTTTCCGTCGACGGAGCAGAAGGCCGCAGGCACCTGCGTGACGACGAAGAGCCTGGTCAACTCGCGCTGGAGGCACGGGGCCTTGATCTCCATCCGTTGCCGGATCGTTCCGGCCGGGAGCATCGCGCAAGTGCGGCTGGTGAAGAGCTTATCCCAGTCGGACAAGTTCTGAATGCCGGCGCGGCGTGGGAACTTGTCGGGGTCGCGCGGCACGAACTGCCAGACGAACGTGGGCCGGTCGGGCGACAGGCCCAGGAGGCGAGTGCTCGCCGAAAGCGTTGCATCCGCCGCCGGTCGCGCCGGCGAGGGGAGATAGACGCCCGCCTCTTTTGCGGTGGCCGCATCGTGCCAGAGCGCCGTGACGAGATGACACCCGCCCTTGTGGAACACGTAAGCCTCGATCTCCGTCTTGGGATCGCGCCACCAGGCCGGCTCGAGGTCGGCCTCCTTCCAGACCGCTCCGCCGGCCTCCAGCATCGCGTCGTGGTACGCGACCGCATGGGCGTAATTGGCCTGCCAGTCGGTTGCCCCGCTCGCCGGGTCCTTGAAGTGAACGTGGTACGGATCGTGCCAGCAGTCGGCCGGCGTGAGCAGGTGCGAGAGCACGAGGTTCGTGTAGTCGCGGTAATTCTTTTCCTTGCCGAACCGGTCGCCGCCGAGCCAGTAAAGGGGAATGGACCGCGCGCCCGGCCGGTCGTAGAGCCGGCGCATGAGGAAGCAGTCGGCCACGTCGCGCCACGTCTGGCCGTGGGAATCGTATTTGTTGAAGCCCTCCCAGTAACCCAGGTCGTGGAGGCCGTCGAAGGTGATCGAATTGAGGTGCAGGATGCCGCCTCGCCGTTGCACCTCCCGCCAGAGCCGCTGGAGAAAGTCGCAGGAGGCGTCGCTATAGCGGACCACGCCGTGCCCCCAATCGACCAGCGGACCGGTGATCGAGAAGTCGAGGTACACGTGCTGCATCTGGAAGTAGTCCATCTGGCGCACGAGGCGTTTGAGCAGCTCGTCGACGAAGGGCGGGGAGAAATCGCCCACCCCCATGTCCGGATGCCAGCCGCTGGGGACCGGTCGCCCGTCCTTCCCGCGCATGATCCACTCAGGGTGCTCCTTGGCCATTTGGGAGTAGGAGCAGATGTTCTGGGGCGTGTGATACCAGCCGGAAAGGACCCGCGGAAACCGCTTCTGCCCTTCGACGATCCCGGTGCGGACCTTCAGGGCCGGATAGGTCTTCGAGTCGGTGCCGAATTCGTAGTGGAGCATTGCCGCGTCGCCGGTCGGGTAGTCGCCGTGCCAGAGGTCGTTGTAAGGCGCCCCGTAGTGCGAGATGTCCTCGTCGGCACGGAGCCGCGGATACAAGAGGGCCAGCACCCGGCGGACCCGCGACTGCGGATCGAGCGGATTGTCGAGCCCTTCGGCCGGGCCGAAGTTGAGGTTGTAGCGATGGCGAATGCCCGCGGGACTAATCGGGATTTCGCCCACGACCGCCTGGCGCTCCGGCAGGTCGCGGTACTCCCCATGGAACGCCACCCGGTCGCCCTGGAAAAGGTGGTAGCGCATCTGGCCCGACTGCGGCGTCTTGGAGACGAAAGTCGCCAGCCAGGACATGTCCCAACCGGTGTCGGTGAAAAAGCTTTTGTTCCCTTCGTAACCGCAGGGGAGCACCCACTTGCCGTTGGCCGTGAGCCAGTACTGCCCGATCCCCTCGTCGGCCTGCGGGTCGACCGCGCAGAGGTTGGCCGCGGCGCCGACGTTGAAGAGGAAATGGAGCAACACCGGCTCCTTGATCTGTCGTGCCCAAAAGACGCAGCGCGGATCGCCCATCGTCCCCGCCGGTTTCACGCGGTGATAGTAGGCCCGGGCGCGGAAGGCTTCGTCGAAGAACGTGCGCGACACGAAGGCCAGCAGCGTCTTCTCTGCCGCCTCCCCGGCAACCGTCACCTGCTTGGCAAGGATTCGCTCCTGGCCGTGGAGGGACACCAGCGAGAACCGCTTGGTCAGGGTGGCGTTGGGGATCAGCGGGTTGCGGCAAACGAGCGTCAGGCCGCGATCGTCCGGAGTGGCGGAAATCACTTCGTCGAGCCGTTCGTCCGTTTTCCGCGTTTCCGAGACGGTTTCCACGGTGTACAGGTCGTAGCTCCAACCGACCATCGCCCGGCCCGTCTTCGTGCGGAGCCCGCAGAGGACGCCCGTGCGCGGATCGACGGCCGCCGTCATGGCGGGGCTGACGAGATACCAATAGCCTTGCGCCTGGGCGACGCCGGGCCCCAAGCTCGCCGGCGGCCGGGCCGCGCTCACGAACCCGAGCTTGTTCGCCGCCTGGACGTAGGCGGCCAGCGCGGCGTCGAAGTCGCGGAACTCCAGACGCGCCCGATGGAGAGCGTCCAACTCCGGCCGGGACAAGGGGACGGTCCCCTTCTGTTTTCCCTTCGGCGCGGCGCCCAGCGCTGCGCGGAGCCTTGCGGCCCGGGCTTCCAGGTCCCGCCGCGCGTCGGCGGTCGTGTCGGCGATCCGCGCGCGGGAGAGGATGCGACTCCCGAACGCCAGCTCCTTGTCGAACTCCTGCAACTTCGCCTTGCACGCCGAGAGCGTGGCGGCGACGTACTTCTCGTTGAGCTCCATTTCCGCGGCAGGCGCGCTCCCGGGCCGGTCGACGAAGAGGAGCTTGTCGAACTCGTCGGGGGCGCGGAGGCCGCCGGTCAATTCGGCCAGGGTCGAGAGGCCCTCCACCCCGCCGCCCGCCTGCCGATCGCGGGCCGCATTCCATCGCCAGAGCGTCCCCTGGCGCGGCGGCTCGACCCCCAGCGACGCAAACGGCACGGCCATTTCCAGCGTCCAGCGGTCGCGATGCCTCTTGACGGCGCGGCTCCAGCGCGCCTCCCATCGGGAGTCGAGCCCCCGGGCCGCGTGCCAGCCGTCGCCCGCGTTGGCCGCCAGGAGAAAATACTCGTTGAGCTTCTCGGGCCAAGGAGCCAGATACAGCTCCAGGGCGTCGTCCGCGGTGGTTTTCGGGTCCCTGCCGTGCGATTCGGCCTTGACCTTGCTCATCGCGCCTTCCATGCAGGTGACGGCGAGATAGAGATTCGCGTCGTCCCACCCCGCCTGGACCACCGTTTGCGCGTCGACGAAGGGATGCTCCAGGGTGGGCTGCACGAAGCCCGTCACCCGCGGCGCCGTTTCCCATGCGGGGTCCGCCAGGTCGCCGTCGATGCGGGGAGCTACCGCGAAGCGAGGCGCCGGATAGGTCCTCCGCGGAGCGGCGTAGAGTGCCGTCCCCGGGCCCCCGGCGGCAATGGTCTTCTGCTCCGCCTCCTCGCGGATCGTCGGGGCCTCTTTGGGAACCGGGATCTCCTTGCGACCGGCGAACCACGCGCGGTTGGCGATCCGCAGGCCGTCGATCATGGCATAGGCGTTTGGCGACTTGCCGTGCAAGTGGGTCGGGCCGGCGCCCAGGCGCATCGGGGCATCGGGCGCCGGGATGACAAACGGCCGATCGAGCGTCTTTTCGTCCACTAGTTTTCCGTCGACAAACATCCGCATCGACTGCGGCGTCCAGGTGGCTACCACGTGGTGCCAGACTCCCGGGCGGCTGTCGAACCCCTTGGGGGCATTTTCCAGGCGCACACCGACCAGCGCCTCGGACTTGCCGTCGTAGATGTGAAGATTGAACCAGGGGCCGAAGCGATTGTACCAGCCCACGCTGATCACGTTGTAAACGCCGCCCGCCAAAGGAATCACCAGCACGCTGTGCTCTTCGGCCTTTTCCGGCGTCTCGTACTTCCGGAACCAGTCGTAGCCGGTCTTGATGCGGAGCTCGATGGTTCCGCTGCGAAGATCCTGGATCGGGACTTCGTACTGGACGCCGGCCGCGCGGCCCGGATCGGCCAGGCCCAAGTCGAGCCCCCGTCCGGCGGCCTCGCCCGCGAAAGGACAGCCCTGGCCGGCCGTGGTGAGGGCCGCGCCGCCGCTCAGGATGGCTCGTTTCGAGGCCAGCGAGAAATCGGCGTCGGCCCCCGCGTTGTAGTTGGCCAGGAAGACCACCTCGGCCCGGGCCCCCCCGACGCAGATCGCGCCGGCCAAGAGGATCGCCAGTTCGGAAATTACCTGAGCGGCGTTCATCCGTCTCCCCATGGTCCCCTCCACATGCCAGAATCTGCCCGTTCCTCGCGTCCCCGCACGTCAGAAAGCATACTCGAATCGCTTGCCACGGGTGCCTCCATCGTACCTTCGCCTAGCCGAAACGCAAACATCCGGCCGCATGGTGACGAGAGGGGGCGAAGCGTGGTACAATCCGGCAGTCGCAAAAAGGGGACCGGCTCCCTCGCTTCGATCATGGTATCCGTGCAAGTACGTTCTCTGGCTCTCGGTGCCTGCCCCCTTTGGCGACAGGTCCTTGGCGCGGGCGAGTAACGAGGAGAATAGCGATGAAAAGCGGCGGATGGTTGCGGGCCGTGCTAGGTGGATGGTTGCTCGCCAGTGGCTCGATTGCCGCCGCGGCCGACTGGCCGACGTGGCGGTGCGACGCTTGCCGCAGCGCGGCCGGCACGGAGCACCTCGCCGAGCAGCTCCATCTCCAGTGGACCCGGAAGCTCCCACCGGCGATCCCGGCGTGGCCGAACGAGCCGCGGCTCCAGTTCGACGCCTGCTACGAGCCGGTCGTGGCCGGGTGCACGCTGCTGGTGGGCTCGCCCAACGAGGGGAGCGTGACGGCGTGGGATGCGGCAACGGGCGTTTTGCGTTGGCGGTTCTTCGCGGAAGGGCCGATCCGCTTCGCCCCGGTCGTCTGGAATGGCAAGGTGTATGCCGGCTCCGACGATGGGTGGCTCTACTGCCTCGACCTCCGCGACGGGAGCCAGCGGTGGAAGTTCCGCGGCGCGCCCGGGGACCGGCCCGACCGGCGACAGTTGGGCAACAACCGGCTGGTGTCGTTCTGGCCGGTCCGCGGCGGGCCGGTGCTGGCCGACGGCACGCTGTACTTCACCGCCGGGATCTGGCCGACGATGGGCGTCTTTGTCCTCGCCCTCGACGCCGAATCGGGGCAACTGCGGTGGCGGAACGACGGCCTCGCCTTCATGGAAAAGGTCCGGATCGATCACAATGAGCTGAGCACCAGCGGCCTCTCACCTCAAGGATACCTGGCGGTGGCAGGCGACAGGCTCTTGGTGCCCAACGGCCGCTCCATGCCCGCCGGGCTGGACCGCAAGACCGGCAAGCTCCTCTACTACGTGCAGGGCTATCGCAACGGCGACTGCCGCGTGACCGCGATGGGCAAGTACGCCTTCGTGGGCCGGACCGGGGTGGTCGACCTGGCCACCGGCCGCGAGGTGGGGAGCCGTTGGGCGGCGGCCGGGCGCGACGCCCCCAAGGCCTTCGACGGCAGCAAGATGGACCTCTACGAGGGACCGATCCACGACTACAAGCAGTTCACCGGCTGCTCCGCCCGCTCCGTGTTGACGCCCGGCGCCGCCTACGACCTGATCCCGGGCGGCGTTGCGGCACACGATCTCGCCGCGGCGAAGCTGGCGGAATACGAGTGGAAATGGGGAGACCGCACGCTGAGGCCGTGGCGGTGGGAAGTGCCTTTGCTGTGGACGTTCCCCAGCCAGGCCAGTGCGAATCGCACGATGGACGGATCGCTCATCAAGGCGGGCGACCGGCTCTACGGCCACAGCGGCGGAAACGTTTTCGCCCTGGGTCTTCCGCAGGGGGCCGAGGGAGCGAAAATCGTCTGGAAACAGCCGCTGGAAGGGACGCCCGGCACGATGCTGGCCGCCGCAGGCCGGCTGTTTGTCGTGACGCGGGAGGGCACGCTCTCGTGTTTCGGCCGAGAGCCGAGAAAGCCACAGCAGCATTTTCTCAAGCCCGCCCCGCTTCCGGCCGCCGACGAGAATGCCTCGCAGGCGGCCGCCAGGATCCTTGGCCACACGAAGGTCCACGAGGGCTATTGCCTCGTGTTGGGTATCGGCCGCAGCGGGCTGGTCCGCGAGTTGCTCCACCAGCCGAACCTCAAGGTCATCGCCGTGGATCGCGATCGGGCCAAGGTGAACCGCTTGCGGGAGGAGTTGATCGCCGCAGGTTTCTACGGGACGCGGGCAGAAGCCTTCGTCGGCGAGCCGTTCCGTTTCTCGTTTCCACCCTACCTGGCCAGCCTCATCGTCTGCGAGGATCCCAAGGGCGCTGGGTTTTCCATGTCGGCTGCCGCGACGCCGCTTTTCGATGTCCTGCGGCCCTACGGGGGCGTGCTCTGTCTGAGGTTGCCCGCAGACCAACATGGTACGTTTCAAGAATGGGCAGGCACGGCAAAGCTCGAAAACGCCGAAGTGCGGCAGGCCGGCGGGTTCTCCTTGCTACGGCGGATCGGGGCGCTGGAGGGCTCGGCTTCCTGGACCCACGAATCGGCCGACGCCGCCCGATCGTTCTTCTCCCACGACCGCCGCGTTCGGCCCCCCTTGGCCGTGCTCTGGTACGGCGACGGCAACGACTACGGCTTCTGGAAAGAGCACGACTACGGCACGGGGGTCAAGCCGCAAGTGGTGGGCGGGCGGGTGTTCGCCCTGCACGTCAACCGCGCGACGCTCTATTCCTATGACGCCTACACCGGCCGTGTGCTATGGAAAGTCAAGGTCCCTCCGTTCACACGCTATGCGTCGATGGAGGACGGCGTCTATGTGGCCGGCGGCGGGCGGTGCGCGGTCCTCGACCCGCCCACCGGCCGCCAACGGGCCTCCTTTCCCCTCGATCCGTTCCAGGGACGCCCGTGCTTCGTCGCCGACATCCGCGTGGGCGACGACGTGGTGCTCGTGGCCACGGCGCCGGAGAAGGTCCGGGTGATCGAGAAGGGACTCTGGGACGCCTCGGTCCTGGTGGCGCTCGACCGCACCAGCGGCCGGCTTCTCTGGCAGCGCAAGGCTGGCGACCGGTTCAACAACAACGCCATTGCCATGGGACCGGGCACCGTGTTCTGCGTCGATTCCCTCACGCCCATCGAGACCCCCGAGACCAAGAGCCGCGCCGTCAAGGATGCGACGGCGCCCTCGACGATCCTGGCCCTCGCCGCCCGGACTGGAGAAGTCCGCTGGTCGAAAACGGTGACGAACCGCTATCGTACTTACCCTCAGGAGTATTGGACCGCGATCCGGGCACACGACGACTGGCTGGCCTACTGCGGCGGGCCCGACGTGCTCCTGGCGGGCAAGCAGCAGAACGCCTGGGCCTTCGAGGCCCAAAGCGGCGAGGAGCTTTGGCACCGCGCGATCGGCGGGGCCCAGCCGTGCATCCTCCGCGGAGAGACGTTCCTCCAACAGGCGGGAGCGATGTTCGACACGCGGACCGGCAAGCCGACCGGCGTGAATGTCTCGTTGGCACGCGGCGGCTGCAATTATGCCGTCGGCAGCGAGCATCTTGTGCTCTTCCGCGACCACTCGGCGAGCTACGTGGAGTTGGCCACGCGAACAAAGCACAGCCTGTTTGCCGTGCGGTCCGGGTGCAGCAACAGCCTGGTCGCCGCCGACGGACTCTTGAACGTCCCCTGTTTCGCCGTAGGGTGCATCTGCAACTACCCGATCCAGACGAGCTTCGCCATGTTCCCCCTCCCGGAAGCCGCCTCATGGGAGCAGGGTCCGCCCCGCCGGTGAGAGCGGGCAAGACGGCCAGCACACCGTTCCAGAATCCTGGAACTGGCTTGCTGATGGTCAAAGTATGGTGACACAAAGGGAACAACCATGAAGCTCCTGATTTCCACAGTGGCCGGCCTGCTGTTGGTTGCGCCGGCCACAATCCGAGCCGTCGAACCCATCTCCGCGTTCGCACCCAACGCCCGCATCTTGTTCCAAGGCGACTCGATCACGGACGGCAATCGCGGGCGCAGTGCGGACCCGAACCATATCCTGGGGCACGGCTATGTCTTTATCGTCGCTGCCAGGCACGGGGCAGCGTTCCCGGACCTGAAACTCGATTTCATCAATCGCGGCGTCAGCGGCAACACGGTGCTCGATCTGGAGAAGCGGTGGCAGAAGGACACGCTCGATTTGAAAGCCGATCTCCTGAGCATCCTCATCGGCGTGAATGACGAGGGCAGAGGCGTCCCGCTCGATCAATACGAGCAGGTCTATGACAAACTCATCACCGAAGCCAGGGCGGCGAATCCTAAGCTCAAGCTGGTGCTGGGCGAGCCCTTTGTCAAGCCCACGGGCAGGATCAGCGAGGGCATCCGCAAGCGGCAGGAGATCGTCGCCAGACTCGCCCGGAAGCACGGCGCGGCGCTCGTGCATTTCCAGCGCGTCTTCGACGACGCCGCGAAGCGCGCTCCTGCCGACTACTGGATCTGGGACAACGTGCACCCGACCTACCGCGGCCACCAACTCATGGCCGATGAGTGGGAACGCGTGGTTCGCGACTTCTGGAGATAGGCATCCGCATGAAACACGCCCGCCTCACTTTCAGCGCCCTGCTGCCGAGTTGGCCGGCCGCGCTGCGCACCGTCGACTAAGCCGCACGGCGCGCAGAGCGGGAGGTTCAGGGACGCTTTCGGCCACGTACGCGAGCCTTCGAGGGAGCCATGTCAAGAACGCACGGGTCAATCGTTTCTTCCATGTCGTTGATCTTGGGGCCGGTTCTCTTTTTCCTGACGTCGCGCGGCGCGAGCGGCGAGCCGGTCTTCGACTGGCGCGACAACCGGCTGCGGGTCCGCACTGCGGCAATCGAGGTGGTTTGGGAGCAAGGAGCGATCGCGGCAGTCCGCGATCGGCGTACGGGCGAGGCGTTCTCCAAGGCCCGGCCGGCGGACTTTTTCGGCGAAATTCCCTGTGGTAGCTCTGCCGTCGACGACTGGGGCCGGTTCGTCGATCCGTACGGCCAGAAGACTCAAGCGGCCGGGAAGACCGGCAAGGCTGCGCCCCCTTCAGGTCGTCTCCGGCCGGGGCCCGGCTCCCGCTATGATTTCCGCCAGCGGGGACCCGACGAGGCCGAGATCCTGGTTGGCGATCTGCCGGGCGGGGCCCCCGGCGATGAGCTGACCTATCGACTGCGCGTGGAGAAGGACTCGGGCGAGGTGATCCTTCAGGCGACGAGCCGGAGCGGCGCGGCCGGCAAGCCCCCGGTGCGCCTGGAGCTTCCGCTGCTGGGACTCACCGGCAAGGGGGCGATCCTCAGCAGCGGCGCCTCCTACGCGCGGGACGAGCCGCCGCAGTGGGAATACGCCGTGCGATGGGCCAACAACCTGAGCTCGCCGCGCATGGCCGTCATCGAGGGACAAAACGGCTGTCTTGCGGTCTGGGCCGATCGGCCCTATGAGCCGGGCAATGTGGTGTTGGCCCACGATCCGGCCTGCGATCACATCATCCTCCGCGCCGAGCGGAGCGCGCTTCAGAAGGAGCAGGGCGTGCTGGCAACGACCACGTGGCGTCTGGGAGCGTTTCCCGCCTGGCCGGATGCCGCCCGCCGCTACCGCAGCCTCCTGGAAAAGGCGACCGGCGCCAAGCCGCTGTGGGAGAACCGCTGCCGTTGGACGCGGTCCATCCACGCCGTTTGCACGGAAATGCCGAACACGCCGGCGGAGGCCGAGGCGTACTATGCGAAGCTGGCCGGCTTGGTCGATCCGCACAAACTCCTGCTCTTCTACTGGAACGGCGACCGGATCCTGCTCTTCGGCGACCACCGCTACATGACGCACATGGGCCGGCCCAGGCCCGAAGCGATCGCCGCTTTGAAGAAACAAGGATTTCGCTGGATCGGCTACCATCCCTACGTGCTGGTCTTTGCGCCCCGGGCGATGAAGCCGCGACTGGACAAGTACGCGGCGAAAGGCGAGGTGCCGGCCGGTTACCGGTTCACGCCCGACTACGACGGGCCGCCCGACGGTTTCCCCGAGTATTTCCGCAGCGTGGCGACCGGCTACTACAAGCCGCTCGACGAGGCGGAGCTGTGGGTGATTCATCCTGGGAGCCGGTTGGGGCGACAATACCTGGTGCGGAATTTCAGCAACTACTGCCGCTTCCATCAGATGGACGGCGCGTACTTCGACATCCTCGGCGTCGATCACGGCTACATGTTCTCGCCGGAGAAGCAGGTTCTCGACGGCTTGGACTGCCGCGGCGGCGAAGACCGGATCCTGGCCGAGATCGCCAGCCACGATCCCGATCTGGCCGCGATGAGCGAGGTCGAGTCGGAATGGACGTTGGCACATACGTTCTACACGTGGGAGGGGGAGACTCATTTCGACTTGCCTCGGGCCCATGCGTCGATCCGCGCCCGGTTCAATCATCCGCTGCGCACGGCCCTGTGGGGAAGCTATGCCTGGACGCGCGAGGAGGAACTTGAGGCCGACGAGTCGGCCCTGGTCGGCGCGCTGCCGCGGCTGCGCGTGGGGGACGAGTGGAGCGTGGCCCGGGCGAAGCTCTTTGCCGAGGAGGAACTCTACAACGATCTTCCCCCGCGATGGGACCCGGAAGCGTTGGCCTGCTACCGGGCCAAGGGAGGCCGCTGGTTTCAGTATCGCCGCCTGCCGATGGGCGAGGGCTTCGTGGAAATGACGCCCCACGGACCGAGTCTGCGGCTCGGCGTGCTCCGCGGCCAGAGCGCCAGCCCGTTGGAGCAGCCGCTCCGCGTGCCGGAATGGATCGCCTACCGCGACGGCCGGCCCATCGGGCTGAACCCTCAACAGCGCTATCCGTTTTTGCTCGAAGCGCCCTCGCCCGACACGGCCCTATGGGTCACCCAGCTCCCGCAAGGCGTCTACCTCAGCGCCGTGCGCAGCGGGCGCGGCTTCGACGCGATCGAACTGCAAAGCACGAAGAAAGAGCCGACTGCCGCGGAGATCGGCGTCCGATTTCACCGGCGGTGCCTCCGCGTGCTCAGCGCCGAGGCCGATACGATGGGTCCTTGGGAAGCGGGCCAAACGGCCTCGTTCCGTGTGCGCGTGCCGGGCGGGCTGGTGTTCGTCGGGCAAGAGCAAGGCGCCTTGAAGGGCCCGCGCCTCGACCACAACTTTCAGCCCAGCCGCATCCTGCCCGGCGGCGCCCCCGATTCCTTCTGGTGCTACAACTCGGCCATCTACCAACAGAAGACGACCCTGGGCGGCCGGGAGTTGGCCGCCATCATCGTCGGGTCCGGCCGCTTCCGCGGGTATGCCGACTCCTGGGTCGAAATCCCGGCGGCCGCCCGCCTGAAGTTCGACGCCGGCTACCGGCCGGCCGAAGACAAGAAGCATGGGGCGCCCCGGCCGCTGCGGTTTGGCGTGCGGGTCAACGGGCACGAGGTCTGGTCGGAGCAGGTGCCGAGTGCCGACAAGTGGCAGGCGCGCGAGGTCTCGCTC
>Ga0172371_10009096_pt1 | contig 13724 bp, 7 predicted proteins | sample Lak12m_FD_114543 | JGI IMG/M metagenome (GOLD analysis project Ga0172371, IMG submission 114543) | Freshwater microbial communities from Kabuno Bay, South-Kivu, Congo - kab_022012_12m | ecosystem: Environmental > Aquatic > Freshwater > Lake | place: Democratic Republic of the Congo: South-Kivu... | reverse complement strand
GCCAGTCCCACATTTATTTTTTCGGCTGGAACTGCAAAATCCTCGTGCAAAATCTGGTATGCCCGGTGGAAACACCAATCGGGATCGCCCACCGCCGGGGCATACAGCGGCGTGTTGAAGTTGCTTTCGGGATCCCACGAGCCATGAAAATCGTAGGTCATCAGGTTCACCATGTCAACCAGTGGCAGCACATTTTCCCATTCGATGTTTTCGTAGTGATGTTGTGCGGCGCCAAAGCACGAAGTAAGCAGATATTCCTGGCCGGTTGCGGCTTCCAGATCATCCAAGGCGGTGCGGACATCCTGCAAAAGCAGCGTAAAATTTACCTTGTCGTCAGGTGTTCCGCCTTGTGGAGCGTAACCTGGGTATTCCCAATCCAGGTCAACGCCGTCGAAGTGGTAGGTTTCGATCAGGTCAACACAGGCATTGGCAAACGTTTGCCTTTTCACCGGGTCGGCGGTGATGGCCGGGAAATTTCCCGACAGTGTCCATCCCCCGATGGAAGGCAGCACCTTCACACCAGCCTGGTGAGCCAGGTAAGGGAGGCTTTTGGTTGAATCGTGCGTCACTACCGGCCACCAGATCATTGGGCCAAGCAGCAGGTTTTCGTCAGCCCAGGCATCGGTCGTTACAATGTTCCCATCAGCCTGCGGATTGAAAAACGCATAATTAATCACGGTGTATTTTTCGTAAAAAAGCGCCTCCGGGTCAACCAGCCCGCTTCGGTCGTACCACTGCCAGTTGGGGTAGTAGCCAACGATGTTTTTCGGGGTTTGGCCTATCGAAACACACGGTACCAGCCAAATTGCCAACAACATAAATCCTGCGAAAAATCTGCTTTTCATTGTAACAATCTTTTATTGAGTAATGTAGTCTTGTAAATTGGTTCAAAAGTATGGATTTTACGAAAATTAAATCATACTTCTGTTGGTGAAAATGTTGATCAGGTTCAAGCTATTTAATTTTTTTCTGATCATATCCCCATATTATTTTGATTAATAAGTGGGAAAAAATCAAAATATTTTGATTTTTTCCCACTTATTGATACTTTTGCAACAAATCAGATAGATTGATGACCATACAATGTTCCCGCTTTTTTACTGGAAAAACGAAAATACAGCCGAACTCGATTTTGTAGTTCAGATTGCAGGTGAAGTAATACCGGTTGAGGTAAAAAAAGGCAAACGGACAAAATCCACATCCCTCAACATGTTTGTAAAACAATACAATTGCAGGTATGCCATTCGTATTTCAGCAAAAAATTTTGGCTTTGAAAATCAAATCATCTCGGTGCCTTTCTACGCGGTTTGGTGCATTCAGCCTAATTTACTCTTAGCCTGAAATTCAGGTTTGGTTAAAACTGTATCATTTTTTGTTTATCCTGCCTGGCAGCATAAACTGGGCACAATTATTTCGTTCAGATGTTTTTTAGCGCCACCAACATCATTTTTCTGAATTTTCTTTTCAAGTGCTAATTTTCAGGTTTTAATTCTCATAAATATTTTGGAGGCATCTGCTTTTGGTGCAAATGATTCTGGCAGCGGTTTTGCCGGTCGATTGCTCAGTGTAATTTATTTTGTTGGGCAGAAAATTTGTAAGATGGCTGCTGCTGCCTTGCTATCCGTTTTTAATTTGTTTTCACAAACCCAAAAATTCACATACTTTTGAAATGTTGAATCAACACCTTTTGGTTATGAAATATGCTTGGATAGTTTTGATGGCTTTGATGGTAATGAAACCGGGAATGATGAACAGTCAGGAGTCGGTGGGCAGTCAGCCAAAGCACACCTTTTCGATTGGCGAAAATGATTTTCTGTACGACGGGAAGCCGTTTGTAATCCGCTGCGGCGAAATGCACTTTGCCCGCATTCCGCGTGAATACTGGCAGCACCGGTTGCGAATGGCACACGCTATGGGTTTGAATACGGTGTGTGCTTATCTGTTTTGGAATTTCCACGAACAAAAGCAAGGAACGTTTAACTGGTCAGGGATGGCGGATGCTGCCGAATTCTGCAGCCTTGCACAGCAGGAAGGATTAAACGTCATTCTCCGGCCTGGTCCTTATTCCTGTGCAGAATGGGAATTTGGCGGGTTTCCGTGGTGGTTGCTCAAAAAGGACGATATTAAACTCAGAACCCGCGATCCTTTTTACCTCGAAGCCTGCCGGGCATATCTGAAGGAGGTAGGCCGGGTACTGGGGCCTTTGCAAATTACAAAAGGTGGCCCTATCCTGATGGTTCAGGTGGAGAATGAATATGGCAGTTATGGAAATGACAGGGAATATATCGGGCAGTTGCGCGACTATCTGGCCGAGGCGGGATTTGAGGTGCCTTTCTTTACTTGTGATGGTCCATCTCAGTTAAAAAATGATGTGAGGGAAGATATATTCTGTGTTGTCAACTTTGGGGATGAACCGGAAGAATGCTTTAAAGCCCTTCGCGAAATACGGCCAACCGGGCCGCTCATGAACGGCGAATACTACCCCGGATGGTTCGATTCGTGGGGAAAACCACATCACACCGGGACTATTGAAAGGGTGAACGGTGAAATCACCTGGATGCTCGATCACCGGGCTTCATTCAGCATATATATGGTACATGGCGGAACCACTTTTGGAACCTGGGCAGGCGCCAATCATCCTCCATTTTCACCTCAGACATCGAGTTATGATTATGATGCCCCCATCAGCGAAGCCGGCTGGGACACAGATAAATTTCACGCTTTGCGCAAAACATTTTTGCAATACCTCGAACCCGGCGAAACAATCCCGGATGTTCCTGCAAGAAAGCCAACCATCACAATTCCCGAATTTGAATTGACGGAAGTTGCCCCGCTTTTTGAAAATCTGCCCACCCCGGTCAAAAGCCATGAGCCTTTGACTTTTGAGGAACTCAATCAGCCATTTGGATCGGTTTTATACAGGAAACATTTGCCGGCAGGACCGGCTGCAAAGCTTGTAATCACTGAAATTCACGATTTTGCACTGGTGTTTTTTGATGGTAAGAAAATCGGTACTCTCGACCGCCGGCATAACCAAAACGCCATTGCTTTGCCCGCTCATGCCAAAGAAATCATTTTAGACATTCTGGTGGAGGCTATGGGCAGGATTAATTACGGAGGAGCTATTCACGACAGAAAAGGAATCACCGAAAAGGTTGAACTGGTCACAGACCAAATGACCACTCAGATTACGGATTGGGAAATATATCCCTTGCCCATGAGTGAAACCATTGATTTCCCACTGAATTTCAGAACCGATCCTTGTACATTTCCGGCTTTTCACCGCGGCAATTTCACCCTTGAAACTACCGGAGATTGTTTCCTTGATGTAAGTCATTGGGGAAAAGGCATGGTTTGGGTAAACGGACATTGCCTGGGAAGGTTTTGGAATATTGGACCCACCCAAACCATGTATTTACCTGCTCCCTGGTTAAAAACAGGTGTAAATGAAGTGGTGGTTTTTGATATTTTGGGACCAGAATCGCCTGTTCTGGCAGGGCTGGAACAACCGGTTCTGGATAAGTTGAATGTTGAAAATGCCGTCAATCCCCACAAAAAGCCCGGCCAGGTTCTGGATTTAAAGGACGAAAAACCGGTTTTATCCGGTGAATTTACAAATAATGCGGAGTGGAAAACCGTGACATTCAAACCTGCTGAAGGAAGATATTTCTGTCTGGAAGCATTGAATTCATTTGACAAACAGCCTTTCACAACCATTGCAGAATTGTATTTGCTCGATAAAGATGGCAAAGAATTATCCCGTGAGAACTGGAAGGTGGTTTACGCCGACAGCGAAGAACTGATGAATGAAGACGGGAAAGCCGACAATATTTTCGATCTGCAATCGACCACCATCTGGCACACCCAATGGGCAGACGCCAGACCCGAACACCCGCATCAGGTGGTGATTGATCTGGGGGAGATTCAAGAAGTTGCAGGCTTCAAATGTCTTCCCCGGCAAGACTCAAAGAATGGATGGATAAAGGATTACAGGATTTTCCTAAGCAAGAATATGTTTAAAAACCTGTAGCTGAATCTCAGGAGGATGTTCAGAAAAAACATTGTTGAGAATTATTTCTTCCAATCCGGGTGCCGATAGTTGATATTTTTGTGGTTCATCAACAAAAAATGAGGCTCCATGCGTGTTTGAAAGGAATACCAATCGCGTGTGGAAGACCAACAAACTTCGGAAAGCGCCTGCAACCGCGGGAAAACAAGATATTCAAACCGTTGTTCCGATGGAATTTCTTCTGTCCACACACAGCTTTGAAGGCCGGTGACTTTTTCGTTTACCGCTGATGAATAGACCTTTTCGGGGTTAAAAAGATAGAGATTCTCTAAGGTCTCATCGGTGTGCTCGCCACTCAGATAAAAATGATCCCAGGGCGTAAGAATAATTTTGTTACCGTTGGCAGCGCACCTTTCAGGAGAGTCTGGAAGCCATTCACGCCAATACATCATGATTAGATTTTCATCGACATTTCCATCAATCACATCGTCCCACGTTATCACAACTTTGCCTTTTGACTCGAGGTATAATTGCATTTGTGTGACGAAATAATTCTGAATTTCATTAAGGTTGGTCATGTTGTGCTGGTTCATAAATTCCTGACAGTCAGCGGAGGTTTCCCATGTGTCTTTTTCAACTTCATCGCTGCCAATATGTACGGTAGGGTAGGGGAAGAGTTCGATGATTTCCTCCCAAACATCCTTGCAGAATGTCATCACCTCTTCCCGGCAAGGGCACAACGGGTACGAAAACTCACGTCCCCAGCCAATGGAATCGGTGCACGAAAGGGTTGGATACGCGGCAATGGCTGCCGACATGTGACCGGGCATGTCAATTTCAGGGATTACATCAATAAAATTGGCTGCTGCATATTCTACAATTTCATGTATGTCCTGCTTTGTGAAAAAACCACCATAAACTTGTTTGCCATTGACGATTTTGATAAACCGTTCGTCAATCTGAAAATCGGGGTTGGTCTTGGCTTTCTCCATGCAGGCAGAATCCAGGTTGTTGAATGACCGCCATGAGCCAACCTCGTTCAGTAGCGGGAATTTATCACTCTGAATTCTCCAGCCCTGATCGTCAGTCAGATGAAGATGTAGTTTGTTTAATTTATAATATGCCAGCCAGTCGATGATTTCGAGGATGTAGTCTTTGGTAAAAAAATGCCTCGATACATCCAGGTGAAATCCTCTCCATTCATACTCCGGAGCATCGGAAATGGTCAGGCAACTTAACTCAATGGATTCTTTCATGATTTCACCGGAAATATTCCAAAGCATCTGTTTGAGCGACTGGGCGGCATAAAACGCTGAAACAGCAGTTTTTGCCTTTATTTCAATTCCAACTGATGTGATTGACAAAAAGTAAGCTTTATCGGCAAGAGTTTCGTCATAAACAAAAATGATGTTTGTTTTACCATTTGGTTTCTCCTGCACATTGGCACCCGATATGAGCGCCGAATTCAAGGCGTTTTCCACAACTTCCACAGCCCGCTGAAAAACATTGTTTTTTACCAGCACAGTATTTTCGTCAATTGTAAAAACACCTTCCATCCGTTCGGTTTTAAGAGGCATGGGAATAATGCCACCTGTTTTGCCGGATTCGGGAGGTGTGTTTTCGGCCTTGTTTTTACAGCTTAACAGTGTCAACAGGATCAGGAGAATTACTCCCGGATTCAATGTCATTTTCAACCGGATTGTTTTCATACAATTTGTTTGTTTATGTTGGGATAAAGGTGAACATTTTTATGATAACGGAGGTGAAAAATCTAAAAAAGTAAAACCTCAAAAGCCCTTGAGACTTTTGAGGTTTACCCAATAAATTAATGCCGTATAAAACAAGGCATTATTTTTTATTCATCATTCTAATAGCCAATGTTTTGAACCAGGTTGGGGTTGGCATCCATTTCCAGTTGTGGAATTGGCAATACCCAACGGTTCTCAACGCATTGTGAATAATCCATTTTCACCGGGTTGCCGGGTTGTCCTTCCACGCAACTGTAGGTGTATTCTTCGAGACCTTGCATAACAATGGTGGCTACGCCATTTCTTACCAAATCATCCCAACGGTGTGCCTCAAAAGCTAACTCCAGCCTGCGTTCGTTCAGGATTGCCATTTTCATTTCTTCCTGCGACAGTCCGGCTGATATCGGATCGAGTTGAACCCTTTGTCTGACAATATTCATTGTTTCAGCGGCGCCGCCGGTATTACCGGTTTCATTTTGCGCTTCAGCTTTCAGCAGAAGTATGTCGGCAAGGCGCAGGAGGTAATAATCATCGCCACTAGCCCATCCTGCAGGGTGTTTTTGCTTGTTATTAAACGGGGTTCCGACCGTTGCATCCTGGCATGGATTCCAGTTTTCGTCAGCCCAACTAATCTGATCGCCGTTTATATCATGAGTCATAAAAAGAATATTTGCGTCTTTGCGGATGGCATCACCTGCGGCATCATAAGCAGCAACAAGGTCTTTGGAAGGAACACAATATTTTTGCCACCCGTCTTCCGGAGCTAAATACAGTTCAATTCCCCAGCTTGATGCTGACCAGTTGCCTTCTTCGAAAGGAATTTCAAGAATCGATTCCTGGTTCAGGTAATGATTTCCATCAAACAAATCGGCATAATTGCCCATTAACTGGTATCCTGCAGGGCTGTTGATCACTGCATCGCAATAGCTGATTACTTTTGAATAATCCCTGTCGCTCCTCTGCGCCCAAACCTTAGCCAGTAAAGCATTTGTGGCGCCTTTGGTTGCACGCACTTTGTTTACCGATGGATCATTGCCATAGGTGTCGGGAAGATTGGAAAGTGCAACTTCCAGGTCTTTTACAATCTGGTCATACACTTCTTTTTCGGTAGCCCTGGCTTTTCGGGTAATGGTGGGATCGGCTGTATTTGAAGCGAGTTCAATCGGTACGCCTCCGTACAATTTTACCAGATGAAAATAATGGTTAGCTCTGAGGAAACTTGCTTCGCCAATGATCTGATTGCGGCGTTCGGTGGTCAAAGCCGGATCGGTAACAGCACCAATTTTGTCAAGAAGTATATTACAACGGGCAATTCCTCTGTACAAAGCGCCCCAGTTGGTGTTGTTGTGCGTATTGCTTGGAGGCAAAATAAACCGGTCGTAATCGTAAAAGGTCTCTTCGTTGCCGCCTCCAGGATAGGCGTTGTCGGACCGGACATCGCTCAGCATTACATATTCCCATTGGTAGTAATCGGAACCGTAAAAAATGTTGTAACATCCTGCCAATACATTTTCCATATCGGAGGCAGTATTGTACGAGTTACCTGTTGTTAATTCTGTTACTGGCTTGTCGTCCAGGAATTTTTCACATGAGCCCAAAGTTACTGTAATCAAAAGCAGTAACAGGAAAAGTGGCTGGTTGATTCTATATTTTTTCATAATTTTCAAAATTAAAGATTAGAAAGAAACTTTTAAACCAATGATATAATCCCTCGACTGGGGATAGGTACCGTAGTCAACACCAATGGCTGTATTCTGGTTGGTGGCGCTTTGAGAGTTGCTGCTGAAAGTACTTACCTCAGGATCGAAACCGGTGTATTTTGTAAACGTCAGCAGGTTTTCAGCGGTAAAAAATAGGGTAAGACGGCTGATTCTTGCCTTTACCAGTGAGGCCGGGTTGAAGTTATAACTGAGCGTGAGTGATTTAACGCGCAGATATGACCCATCTTCCAGGTAGCGTGTCGAAGGGTTGGAATTGTTCCAGTCGTTTGGAGTAACTCGTGGAATATCAGTTATGTCGCCTGGATTTTGCCACCTGTCTTCAACAGTAGCCGACTGGTTCATGGTTAATGCCATCGACTCGGTGAGTACGCGGGTAGCATTCATAATCTGGTTTCCCTGAACTCCCTGAAGGAAAAAGTCAAAGGTAAAGTTCTTGTAGGTTAACGAACTGGTAAAGCCATAGATGAACTTTGGATTTGCATTTCCAATAATTCCGGTGCTGTCGGATCCATCAGCGGCTTTCAGGAAAATGATGTCGCCGGTTGCCGGGTCAACTCCTTGTGAAATTTTGCCATAAAAAGAACCTAAGGGCTGGCCTTCCTGAACCATTGCAGTATTAAATTCATCGCCGGCAGGATTAATGGCGCCTGTATGAATGGTGTTTCCTACGATGCTTAACACTTTGTTGCGGTTGAAAGAAATGTTGAAATCGGTGTTCCAATGCAAATTGGTTCTGACAATATTCATCGAACTGATGTGGAATTCAACCCCCTGGTTCTCGAGATCACCTGCATTTTGCAATGCTTCAGGGAATCCTGTACTGGTGGGTTGAGGCAATTCAAGCAAAAGATCAGTTGTTTTTTTGTAGTAATAATCGGCTGTAAATGATAACCTGTTGTCAAGCACTGCCATATCGATTCCAATGTCGAATTGTGATGTTTTTTCCCAGCGAAGATCTTCATTTTCTAAAGTTGACGGTGTAAATGCCGTGTGTGTAACACCACCAATCAGATATTTATTGCTGATGGTGTCAACGAGCCCATACCATGCATAAGGCGCTGCCCGGTCGTTTCCAACCATTCCCCATCCTGCTCTCAGCTTCAGTTCGCTGATTGCGGTAACGTCTTTCATGAATTCTTCCTGCGAAATTCTCCATCCTGCCGAAAATGACGGGAAATATCCCCAACGGTTTTCCGGAGAAAATTGTCCTGAGCCATCGGCACGGAAATTTGAGGTAATATAGTACTTTTCCTTGTAAGAATAATTGATACGACCAATCACTGAAACGTGCGATTTTTGAACGAAATTCGGGATTGGCAGACTTTGTACCGCACCTCCATCCACCGACTGATCTCCGTCGATGGCATGGCTGAAATCGTGCGATGACCTGTACAGATTATCGGTTTCCTCTCTCGAAACAATAAATCCCGCCATCAGCGAAAGGCTGTGATCCTTCATTTTCTTGTTATAGCTTGCTGTATTTTCCGATACCCAGTATTTGTATTTGTAGGTGTTTTCCACAGCAATTCCCCCAAGGGACTTACCATATTTGGTTTTCACTGAATCCTGGAAGGAGGTGAAAATACCATCGGTGTTTTCAAATCCATACAATGTCTTTAACTTCAAATCTTTAATAACTTCAGCCTCAGCATACACATTGCCATGATACCTGTTGTTTTTAAACTGATGCTCAGGCTGGTAAACGGTTGAAACAGGATTTTCGAGGTCGTTTATGAACGGGCTTCGGGCATACATTTCAGGATTATTTTCATCCCAGATACCAATATTTGGAATTGTAGTATATAGCCTGGTGATAACGCCATTGCGGTTTCCTTCCGAAACGTCGATGTCCTTCCAGTTATCATACGAGAGGCTTGTACCGACTTTGATGATTTTAGTCAGTTGATGGTCCACATTTGCCTTAATTGTACCTCTTTTCAAACTGTTATTCAATACAATACCGTTTTGACCAACCCAAGAACCAGAAACATAATAACTCGTTTTTTTGGTGCCGCCGGTAGCCGATAACTGGTAATTTTGCGAAAGTGCATTCCTGAAAATTTCATCCTGCCAGTCGGTATTTTTGTTGTATTGATCCCAGAATGCCTGATCGCTGGTTTCTCCCAGATCAATGGCAAGCTCTCTGAATTGATTTCCATCCAACACATCCATTCTTTTCCATGCCTGCGACATGGTTAACGCAGTGCTGAAATCGACCTTCAGTTTCTGATTTTTTCCTCTTTTGGTGGTAATAATCACAACCCCATTGGCACCGCTGCTTCCATAGATGGCGGCAGAAGAAGCATCCTTCAGCACAGTAAGGCTTTCGATATCGTCAGGATTGATTTCATTTGTACTATACGTTTGAACTCCATCCACAATATAGAGTGGATCACTGCCCGAAGTAATGGACGATGTTCCGCGAACTCTGATCGAAAAACCAGCTTGTGGCTGCCCGGAAGACCTGATTACCTGAACACCTGCAGATTTACCCTGGATGGAATATCCAAACTGGGTATTGGGTCGCTCCTCAAATTCTTTTGATGAAATGGTGGCAATGGCGCCGGTTACATCCTTTTTGCTTTGAGTTCCATACCCAACAACAACAACTTCTCCCAGATTTACCACATCCTCAACCAGCATTACGTTGATAACGCTCTGACTGCCAACAGCAATTTCCTGTGGGGCGTAACCCATATACGAAAATACAAGAATTGCATTTTGTTCGGTAATGTCGATCGAATACTTACCATTGGCATCGGTGGAGGTACCTTTGAGAGTACCTTTTAAAACTACACTTGCACCAGGTACTGGTTGTGATTTAACATCAGTAACAGTACCTGAAACCTTTTGGCTTTGCTGTGCAGAAAGGGGTTGAATTGCACAAAGTAATAATATACAAACAAGAAAAACACTAAAAACTGGCTTGAATAACCAGGGGCTTTTTTGGGGGAGATTTTTATCTCCAGTACCTTGACTGAAAACTAATTTTGTCATAGATTTAATTTGTTAAGATACACGATAATGTCAGTTTTTCCAAAGAATCAAACCTGAAGATAGTCTTGATTGATTAAGTCATGGACAGGCTTCTTTTACACGGACTCTGACGTTAATTGTTAAATTTTTTTTCCTCGGTTTAGTGAGCAAACACTGGTTTGCCAAAACTAATTTGTGATTGGTTGTACTATTTTGTCATAGGCAAGAAAGTTTTTTTGTTAATACTCCTAATTATTTATTTTGATCAAAGATAAAATCAATCTAATGCAAAACCACTAAACTATTTGAAAAAATATTAGTAATGCGAGCCTAATACAGTGAATGAGTCCTTGTTTTTGAAAAAACCGAAAAACGTTATTTCGGTACAAAAATGTGTAAATTATTTTAATTGGAATAATTGTTTGTATTTATCAACAAAAAATTGGTTCGATTACATCACAAAATACCAATATTTCAAGAAATTACTCATTGGGAATCCAGGCCACAACGCGATAATTTTTTCGATTTCTTGTAATCCGATCAGAGTATCGATTGGCCTGACAGAAAAGAGATATTCCGGTTTTTGGAGTGGGATTTCTTTTGTAAAAAATAGCACCTGACCACGCCAAACCATGGCTTGTTTGCTTAACAATATTTAACAGCGGGCATTTTCAGGCCAAAAATCAGGGGAGTGTTTTTTTCTACTTTTGCAAAAACTTAAAAAAAAGCATCATGAAATACGATCTGATAATATTGGGCAGTGGTCCGGGCGGTTATGTAGCTGCCATAAGGGCAACGCAATTAGGGATGAAAGTGGCAGTTGTGGAAAAGGAAAATGTAGGCGGTGTGTGCCTCAACTGGGGATGCATTCCTACCAAGGCGCTGCTTAAGAGTGCACAGGTGTTCAATTACCTGAAACATGCCGGCGATTATGGTATCAAACTCAGCGGCGAAGCGACACCTGATTTTGAAGCGATGGTTAAGCGTAGCCGCGATGTAGCTAACGGAATGAGTAATGGGGTGAATTATCTTTTCAAAAAAAATAAAGTGGAAGTCATTCATGGTTATGGGAAAATTAAACCCGGCAAAAATATTGAGGTGACCGCAAATGACGGACAAGTTACGGAATATTCAGCCGATCATATCATCATAGCCACAGGCGCCCGCTCGCGCGAATTGCCCAACCTGAAGCAGGATGGCAAAAAAATCATTGGGTACCGCGAGGCAATGACATTGGATAAAAAGCCTGGATCGATGGTTGTAGTGGGTTCAGGAGCCATAGGCTCAGAGTTTGCCTATTTTTATAATTCAATTGGAACTGAGGTTACGTTGGTTGAATTTATGCCGAATATTGTTCCGCTTGAGGATGAGGAAGTTTCAAAACAATTGGCACGTTCATTTAAAAAAGCCGGAATGACGGTGATAACCGACTCTACGGTGGAAGCTGTTGACACCTCGGGTGAAAAATGCAAAGTGACCATCAAAACCAAAAAGGGCGAGGAAATCAAAGAAGTGGATATCGTGCTTTCGGCGGTTGGAATAGCTACCAATCTCGAAGGAATCGGCCTCGAAGAAACGGGAATTGCCACAGATAAAGGCAAAGTGGTTGTGGATGATTTTTACCGCACCAATGTTGAGGGTTATTATGCCATTGGTGACATTGTTCGTGGTCCGGCGCTGGCGCATGTGGCATCGCACGAAGGCATCACCTGCGTAGAAAAGATTGCAGGAAAGGAAGTCCACCCGATTGACTACGGAAATATTCCGGCTTGTACTTATACTGTTCCCGAAATTGCCTCGGTAGGGATGACCGAAAAACAAGCCAAAGATGCCGGATATGAAGTGAAGGTAGGAAAATTCCCGTTTACGGCATCCGGAAAAGCCAGCGCTGCCGGTAATAAGGATGGTTTTGTAAAGGTGGTATTTGATGCAAAATACGGCGAGTGGCTGGGTGCATCCATGATTGGCGACAATGTAACCGAAATGATTGCCGAAGTTGTAGCTGCCCGTAAACTGGAAACCACCGGCGAAGAAATCATCAAAACCGTCCATCCACACCCGACAATGTCGGAAGCCGTAATGGAAGCCACCGCAGCGGCTTATGGGGAGGTGATTCATATTTAAAAGACAAAAGAGACAAGGAAGAAGAGCCAAGGAAAAAGGCAAAAGATAAAAGATAAAAGAAAATCCTACTCCGTGTATCTTTGTATCTCCGTGTTTCCGTGTTTAATTTTTTTCGTTTGAAATGAAAAAAAATACAAGAAAAATGGGTCATGCCAACGAATGTATCATAAAAATGAAACACATTCTTCTTACTTTAGTTTTATTGGTTTTACTGGCTTTAACAGGATTTTCACAGGAAATTCAGGAAAACCGGGGTGAGGATCGCTCTTTCAGAATGATGTTTTACAACGTTGAAAATCTGTTTGATATTTACGATGATTCTTTGACCTCAGACGAGGAATTTACTCCTGAGGGTGAGCGCCACTGGAATAACAAAAGGTTTTATACCAAGATTAACAACATCAGCAAAGTGATTATGGCCACAGGTGAGTGGTCGGCTCCATCTTTGATCGGGTTGTGTGAAATCGAAAACCGGTTTGTGCTTGAAAAGCTGGTTTATGAAACGCCCCTTGCCAAATCAGGATATAAAATTGTTCAACACGATTCGCCCGACCGCCGGGGAATTGAAGTGGCATTGTTGTACAGGGATGAGGATTTTGTGTTATTTTCTGATACTGTAATTCGTGTTGGTTTTGAGTTTGACACTGCTACTGCCACCCGCGATATTTTGTACATAAAAGGACTGATCGGAGGCAGTGAAATGCTCCATATTTTTATCAATCACTGGCCATCGAGGTATGGTGGTTATATGGGTACCTTTGAAAAGCGAAACACGGCTGCCCGGATGCTGAAAAAACACACCGATTCGCTGTTGGCCATCAATCCAACCGTTTCGATTGTGATCATGGGCGATTTTAATGATGATCCTGGAGATGAAAGCCTGACCAAAATTCTTGGTGCCAAATACCCTCATGAAAACGATACGCTTTCGTGCATTTATAACCTGATGCTGAAAAAACCTGACGACTGGCCGTATGGTTCGCTCAAATTCAGGGAAACCTGGAACACATTTGATCAGATCATTGTTTCGGGGAACCTGCTCAGCACAGAATCGGACATCAGGTCAGGTCAGGATGGTTCCAGGATTTTTCATGCTCCGTTTTTATTGGAGGACGATGAAACATACCTGGGTAAAAGGCTCTTCAG
>Ga0172371_10009094_pt1 | contig 13727 bp, 9 predicted proteins | sample Lak12m_FD_114543 | JGI IMG/M metagenome (GOLD analysis project Ga0172371, IMG submission 114543) | Freshwater microbial communities from Kabuno Bay, South-Kivu, Congo - kab_022012_12m | ecosystem: Environmental > Aquatic > Freshwater > Lake | place: Democratic Republic of the Congo: South-Kivu... | reverse complement strand
TTGCCGCTTGAATTGAAACCGGTTATGAGTTGGAAAACTAAGGTCGTTATGGTGCGGGAAATGCCCAAAGGCTCGACAGTCGGTTATGGAATGACGCATCGCTTGAACCGCGATGCGCGCATCGCCACCCTGCCCATCGGCTACGCCAACGGCTATTTGCGCGCTTTTTCCAATAACGCCGAAGTGTTGATTCGCGGAATGCGCTGTCCGGTTGTAGGACGCATCTCCATGAATATGACGACAGTCGACGTTAGCGACTTACCGGAAATGTTGGCGGGCGATGAAGCGGTTTTATTGGGCGAACAAAGGGAAGATAGAATCACCGCCGAAGAATTAGCGCAACGCGCTCAAACCATCGATTACGAAATCGTCTGCTTGATCGGCGCTTGCAATCGGCGATATTTAGAGATAGAGGGATAAATATGCAATTATATTTTATAATTATAAATAATTATGGAATTTTTTTTTATAAATATATTGACGTTTTCCGTTTATGGATTATACTTATATTTGGGCTTCCAACCTCCAGGGCCGCTAAGAAATATCTGAAACCCTTCATGATATTAGCGGCCCTTTTTTTATTCACCCACGTTACGCAGCTTGGGAGCGCAGGCGTCTTGCCTGCCTGTAGCAATAACCGCTCCATAGTGGCGATTGGGCTTTATATCTTTTGCGTTTCTGAATCACGAAAACACTAAAAAAACGAATTTCACGAAATATTCGAATCACGGAGATCGCAGATTCTTTTGGATTTTAATGGAAAAATCTTCTTAAAGACTCATTCTATTTGGTAAAACAATTTTTATTTTCTATTGTTCGTCTCGAAGACGATAGAGTATTTTTCGTTTACGCAAGCGAGACGCCCGCACTCCCGGTCGCGTAACATGAGTTATTTCGTTTGCAAACCATTGAAGGGATTAAAAAGGGTTTGGAATCTATGAAAGAGGGGGAAGGACTATCTTCGGAAATGGTTTTAGAAAGAATAAAGAATAAATTGGATATCATGGCGGATGAATGAAATACAAATTCGCGTAGGTTGGGATAAAAGCGAAGCGTACCCATCACTTCCCCAAGTCCCCCAGTCTCCCTTCTGCATCCCTTGGAAAAACCGGCAGTTTGATTATAATTCCTTTTTCGATTAACACTCCCCGCGAACAAACGGTAAGTTGAGGAAAAATCGTCATGGCGCATGAATGTCAAATTTGCGGAAAGAAACCTCAGGTGGGCAACAACGTGAGCCACGCCAACAATAAAACCAAGCGGCGCTTCCTGCCCAACCTGCAGCGAATTACCATCAAAAAAGACGGGAAGACGACGCGGATTCTAGCGTGCACCCGCTGCATCCGCACCGGTTCTTTTTTGTAAAATTTGTTATTTTCCAAAAAATATTCAAGCGGCGGCCGCCTGCGATTCCCTTCGAAAAGGCGGCCGTCTCTGTTTGTTTTGTACCTATCGGGTTGACGCTCCTCATCGCTCCGCATAGAATCCACTGGCTCCATCCAACATTCTAAAGAGAAGCGAAGTAGATTCATGGCGGAAACCTTTTCCTACGATCTCGTCGCCTTTTTGCGGGTACTCTACCGGCGCCGGTATTTCATTGTAAAGGGAACGATAGCGGCGGCTGTCCTATCTATAATCCTTTCGCTGGTTTGGCCTCAAACCTGGCGCGCCTACGCGAAAATCCTGGTTACTACTCCTAAATATAAAGAACAGCTACGGCTCATTCCCAAACAGTTCGACGTGTTGACCTATCGCGGCATCATGGCGCAAGACAGCCTGTATCAAGAGATCGTATCCACGCTGAAATGGCAACGGCAAGCGATTCATCGGCTGCTGCAAGAACCGGCGCTGGGACGCATGAAGCAGAATCTGCGAGAAAAAGCCCAAACTCTCAACCAATTTCAATTAATCGAAAATACCAACATTCCCCTAATGACGGAACTTTTAGCGCTGACGACGCCGCCAGGAGAAGCATCTGAGCCGTTACTGGAAGCGCGCATTTATATGTTGGCTCATTTGAGCGGCGAGCAGATCGAAGAATTGTATTCGACAAGGGAAAGCGACCTGGACGATCTTACCGTGTTCGATTTGCGCAAAATGCTGCGGTGCAGCGTCGCCGTCATCAAGGAGACCAACCTGGAGACGATCTATTCCCAAACCATTGAACTATCCGCCGACTACAACACGGCGGCGGGCGCGGCCATGATGGCGAATACCTGGATCGGCCTCTTTGAAAAACGGGCGGAGGATATTCTGCGCGCCGCCGTGGAGAAGCAGATTATACTCACCCGGGAGAGCGCGGCGAAAGTGGAAATCGAATTGGCGTCCGCCGAAGCGGAATTGGCGGAAATCCGCATTGCCTCCAACTTGGATCGTTTGCAGGCGGAAGCGGCTTCGCTTCTGATCCACCTAACGGGCGTGGCGCCTATCCATCTTGCCGGTGAGAAAAAAGACGAAGACTTCAACTTGGAAGACGAGAATCAGCCGTTCATGAAGGAACGCACGAAAATCTATGACGCGCTTTCCTTCGAAATGACGCCGCAATATGCGGAAGCGCTGATTCCCAAAAGCCGGGAATTGACCAAGTCGTTCGCCGCGCAAAAGAATTGGATCGGCGCCGTTGAAAAGCAGGGAAACGCCGCGCCAAAGGATGCGCAAACTTCGTTGTTGAAAGACGAGACGGAATTGGAAGCTGTCCATCGTCAAATTGCGGAAGCGACCCAACAAATATCTTATCTCAATCAAACCATCCGGCGGCAGGAAACGAAAATCGCCGCGATGGAGCGCTTCATTCAACAAAAGCGCAACGCTCTGCAAGACCTTCAGCCGCTGTTGAACGAAGCGGACTTATTGGAAAATCGCCAGAACTCCGCGCAATACCGCGACGTAAGCGTAGGCCGCGCCATCAAGCCGGATAAGCGCGTATTTCCCCGCCGTTCGATCATGGTCGTCGCTGGGACGGGATTGGGCTGGGCGCTGTTTTGCGGCCTTGCCTTCTTCTTGGATATCTGGAAGCAAGTCATCGCGCCGGAGGCGGAAAGCCTAGGCGCCGATGGCCGGGAACCGTGACCCCAAGAGTTTCGTTTCACTTGCGCGGCGCGGCGCTGGCGCTGCTGACGGGAATCCTTTCCTATTTATCCTTCTTCGCCGATCCGGAGGGACAACCAACGCAAATTCGTTGGCTCTTGTTGGTTCTGGGAGCCATGTCGTTGTTTTATATCCTAGCCTCTTTGACGGCTGCGCGTGCGGACAGCGGCGTAAAACTGGGAGATGTTCTGTTTTGGGCGGCGATTTTCCGGTTGTTATTGGCGCCTAGTCAGCCGATCTTGGAAACCGATTATTATCGTTATTTATGGGATGGTTATGTCCTGACTAAAGGAATCAATCCCTATCGCTATTCTCCCGCGCAAATCATCCGAGCCGTGGAGACCGATCCTTCAATCCCGCAAGAAGATCCCAAACTCAAACATCTTGCGGACGAAGCGAGAAAATACGATAGAGCGCGCACCGTTCTCGACGAGGTCAACAGTCCCGATCTCCATACGATCTACCCTCCATTCGCGCAAATCCTGTTCGGCGTCTCCTCTCTAATAGCGCCGTTATCGATCTACAGTTGGCGCTTCGTGGTTCTTTTCTTCGATCTGGCGCTGATCGCCGCGCTGATTCTGCTATTGCGCCGCTTCGCCATGCCTCCCTTATTGGTAGTGTTTTACGCCTGGTCGCCGTTGATTTTGAAGGAATACGTCAACACGCTGCATTTCGATGTCATCGCTTTGTCGGGCTTGTTTTTGGGAATCTTGTTTTCAGTAACTGTCTATCCTCGCCGCTCCGCCGCCGCCTTCGCCTGCGCGGGATTGACGAAGTTCTTTCCAACGCTGCTATTTCCCATCTGGACGAGAAAATGGCCATGGAAAGCCTGGCTTGTCTGGGGTGGAGTAACGGTTATATTGATTCTTCCATTTCTTGGAACGGGCGCCGGTTACGAAAAGAGCGCCATTTCCTTCGCCTATTATTGGGAAAGCAACAGCAGCTTTATCGCCGGATTGGAATGGACGTTAGGAAAGTTGGGAGTGCCGGAATGGGGAACGGGGCGGCGGTTGTTTTCCATTGCGGGAGTCGATTGCGCCTTCGACGCCTTCTTCACCGCCAAAGCGATTTCATTATTATTATTATTCTCTCTATTTCTCTTCGTTATGCGAAAATGGCTGAGGGAAAAAGAGGCGTCCGCCGAGCAGCGAATGCGATGGACGTTTTGGCTGGTCGGCGCCATGATTTTATGCAGTCCGTTGTGTAATCCGTGGTATATCGCCTGGTGCGTTCCTTTTCTCTGCTTCTTCCCCAACGCGGCGTGGCTGTATCTCTCCCTATCCTGCTTCGTTTATTACTCCTATTTCCTATCCGAACCGTGGGGATTTCCAGCCTGGAGCCGTCCGCTGGAATATGGGCCGTTCTTTCTTCTCTTATTATGGGAAGCCAAGCGAGGAATGATGATTCCGAAAAAATGTCGCGTAACGTTTTAGCCGATTGAAGATTATTCTGTTTTTTGAGCCCCAAAGGGGTAAAATAGAATAGCCAGAGGCAACGCCCCGGGTAACTGTGAAAGTAGGAAAACAAGCTTTGAAAGGGCGGAATATCGGATTCAAATCTCCGATACGTCTCCTATAATCTTCTTTAGGCTAAAACGTTACCATTATTTTAGACTTTTATGATTAGGAAAAGGGAATGAAATCTACATTCTCAACATAACATAAAATCAATTCCGTTTAACTTAGAATTGGGATGATATTTAATATGCACGCCATATTTTATAGTGTTACAGTGGTTTTCGCGCTTTCTCAATATGCTCATTGCCATAATATGCACTATTGGAGGACATGGAAGATTACTGACGGTTTAGCGGAGTCGTATTCGCGGACTGTTTCCGTGAGTTCGGATGGCATTGTATGGGTGAATCATGGCGACATTCCACAAATGAGTTGGTTGGATGGATATTTTGTACACAATATCGTCAGTCCTATGCCAATGGCCCCAGTCTATGAGAATCAATCTCATGACATTTGGGCCTCCTATGATGGAGGACTTCAGCAGTATATCAATGGAAAATGGATTCAATACCCAATTAACGATTTTGAAGCTTCAACTCCTTTTTTGCCTGCGTCTTCGGATGAAATATTTATCCTGTTCTCCAATTCCATTATAGTATTCGACGCCAAAACCCATCGAACGAAGTTGATCAAACACGTTCAAGAAACTAATCTTGGCCAATTTAAGAGTTTTTCTATAACGAAAAACGACTCTTTTTGGATTTCGGGAGAATATGGATTAGCGAAAATGCAAGCGTCGATTTTATCTTCTCGGCCAACCGAATGGAAAGAATATAACGCAAAGGATATCGGCATTCATAATTTTAGAGAGCCGCTTGAAGGAGAAAACGGTGAGGTTTTCATATCCGCTTCCTGCGTGGATAAGCCACTGTATGCTCTGATGCGAATGCATGATTCGGAGTGGCGAATGTTATATTCGTCCGAAGAAGAAATCATTCGCGGTTGGCGTGGATCGGATGGAAATATCTGGGTGCAGAGTAAAGACTCCTTCGCGCGGATTACAAAAAATGGGGTAGAAATTAAAGAGACGGAGGAGGAATTCTTAGGACAAATTTTTAGCATTGCCTTGGATCGAAATGAAGCGTTTTGGTTAGCAACATCGCATGGTCTCCTGAGATATACGCCTCCTTTATGGCGAACGCCGAATGCGTTTTCTAATATAGATACAAATGTGTACGCTATCGCGGAAGATAAAAATGGGGCAATATGGAGCGCAAGCAAAAATGCCTTGATTTATTATAAGGATGACGATGAATGGAAAATTTATCCGTATCCAAACGGTGTTGAAGGGCATGGCAACGAAACCGACGCGCTTTGTTTTTTGCCCGATGGCCGCCTTTTGATGAACTGTACCGTAAGCAGGCATTTATTAACATTTAATCCTGCGAATGAAAAATACGAATTTATTCAACATCCGCAAAAGCGACATGTGCGCTTGATTGCTTCACGCAGCGATGGAAGCGTATGGATACGTACTTACGAAGATGGAGAAAATTATTGTTTAGAGATATTTGATGGCGCTGAGTTTCGGCTTTTTTTGGATTTTAAGGACGAAAACAGACCGATTCACATCCGGCATGTTTGTGAAATGGAAACGGGAGATATTTGGATCGGGGACTTATATGGTTTGGTTCATTACAAGGACGGAACATACCGTATAATTGGCGAAAAGGAAGGTTATCAAGGGATGGGAGGTCTATATATCCGAGACCTGAAAAATGGCAAAATATGGGTAGGCGACAGAAATCGCGTTTTCGAATACGATGGAAAGGATTGGAATGTAGTATTATCTGATTTTGATATTGTCTATTCAATAACACCTTCAAAAATAGGGGGAATGTGGGTTGCTTCCAGCGTTGGACTGAACCGATATCTGCACGGATCGTGGATTAGAATTGAGACGGAAGAGGGTCTGCCTTCTTCCATCGTCAATAAAGTCTTTGAAGACAGCCAGAACCGGATTTGGGTGGGAACAAACAAAGGTCTTCGTTTATATTATCCGCTGGCGGATCAAGACCCTCCGGAAACAATATTATCTTTGCAGGAAAACTTGCAAGAAACGCCGCCGGATGGAAAGGCGCGCATCGTCTTTTCAGGAATAGATAAATGGAAGGCTACCCCTGATAACCGATTGTTATATGCATGGAGGTTGGACGCTAGTGAATGGTCAAAATTTTCTGCAGAGAATTTTGTGTCATTTGTTAACTTGCCGCCAGGAAAACATCATTTTGAAGTTAGCGCTATGGATAGAAATTTTAATGTTGATCCTACTCCCGCATCGATGGAATTCACGGTTTTGCTTCCATGGCACCGAACTTCAGATTTTCTGCTATTAACGTTATTAAGCGGAAGCGCTATCGCCGCTCTACTACTATTTGCCATCTCTCATCATCGACGCGTGGAAAAACTTGTTGGATTGCGCACGGCGGAACTTACGATCGCCAATTTATCTCTTCAACGGGAAATCGTGGAAAAAAATAATGCGGAAGAAGCTCTGGCTGCTAGCGAGCGACTATATCGAAAAGCCATAGAAGCGGCGGAAGCAGTGCCATATTATAGAAACTATATTACGGACGCCTACGATTTTGTTGGCGATCGAATAGAATCGCTAATAGGTTATCCTACAAGCGAATTTACGCCGGAATTATGGAAATCGATTGTACGATAAATTATTCCTTCAGGCAAATGCCGAGAAATATTCGATTTTGAATACGTCGATAATTTTCGTCAGGGAGACGAAAATTATTGGAACGCGGATTTTCTTATCAAAACACGTCAAAATGTGGAGAAATGGATTTCTAACGCGGCGGTTGATATTAGGAATGAGAAGGGAGAACTTGTTGGATCTTTGGGATTGTTACAAGATATTACGGATCGAAAAAATACGGAAAACGCTTTAAGAGAAAACGAAGCCAGAATATCGGCGCTTGTCCAAGCGATCCCCGATTTGATTATGCGGATCAATAAAGAAGGACTTTGCTTGGACTATAAGTTGCCAAAAGAATTTCATGCTTCTCCCTTATTCATGGAAAATATGATCGGTCAAAATATTTTTGATGTATGGCCTTCCGAAGCCTCGCATTCTTTATTTTTTTATGTGCAGCGTTCGCTGGAAACGGGTAAAGCGGAATTATTCGAATTTCAAGTCAGACTCAATGGCGAAATATACAAATATGACGCCAAGATTGTTGCAAGTGGAGAGAATGAAGGATTAGCGATCATTCGAGATATAACTCAAAAAAAGCAACTAGAAAAAGAAATATTGATGATCCGAGAAATGGAACGTAAAAGGATAGGAGATGAACTCCACGACGATTTATGCCAAAGCCTCACAGGCGCAGCGATCAAAAGCAAAATCCTCGAGGATAGATTGGCCAAACAATCTTTAAAAGAAGCGGAGGAATCGGCGGATATCACAAAAATTATTAATCAGGCTATTACAAAAACGCGCATGATCGCAAAAGGGCTTCACCCTATCGATCTTGAGATCTACGGATTGAAAAAATCTCTGGCTTCTCTCGTTGAAAATATGAAAACGCTATTCAATATTTCATGCTCTTTCAAAAGCAACCTTGCATCTTCCGTCGATTTTGACGAATCTATCCATATTTACCGCATCGCTCAGGAAGCGATTATAAACGCGATTAAACATGGACAGGCCAAGCGTGTTTGGGTGGAACTTATGGATATGGAAGATCACATCGTTTTGCGCGTGGAAGACGACGGCGTCGGTATTCCCAGCGACTATGAAAAAAATCGTGGAATGGGAATTCGGATTATGAATTATCGCGCTAGAACGATTGGCGCATATTTAGATATTCAGCGTCTCATATCGGGCGGAACGTTAATAACATGTTCTTATCGCCGCATTCCAAATTGACGTTTGTGGAAATTGAATGATGATGAAAAATCTTGAAACAAATAAAACCAAAGTGTTGATCGTTGACGACCACCCCATCGTTCGGCAAGGCCTTTCTATGCTTCTCAATCAGAATGATGATATGGAAGTTTGCTGCGAAGCGGAAGGATTGATCGATGCTGTCCACGCCATTGAATTACATAAGCCTGATATTGCCATTATCGATATAACTCTAAAAGATGGAAGCGGCCTGGACTTAATTCGCGAAATAAAAGTGCGCGGCTTTAGCATTTCAATTCTTGTCTTATCCGTTCATGACGAAGCGATCTATGCGGAACGTGCGTTGCGAGCGGGAGCAAAAGGCTACATCATGAAAGAGGAATTGACGGAAAAAGTCGTTGACGCCGTGCGAAAAATCATTCACGGAAAAGTTTACTTAAGCGATGCGATGTCATCCCGAATGCTCGATAAGCTTGCGGGAGGCGCAGATTATTCCAGCGGATATATCGATGGCCTAAGCGACCGCGAGTTAGAGGTATTCAAATTGATTGGCAAGGGATTTGGCACTCGCGAAATATCCGAGAAAATGAATGTCAGTCCAAAGACGATTCAATCTTACCGCGCTAGAATAAAAGAAAAATTGAATCTTGAAAAAACGGCGGAATTGCAGCAAATAGCATTTCAATGGTGCGCTAACGATAAAATTTAATTTTTTATTTGATTTCTCTGACGAATCGGAAAAAAGTCAATATTTTGGGGTGCGGGCTTCGAGCCTGCACAAGATATAATGCAGGCATGATGCCTGCACCACAATAGGTAGATATCCTGTAGCATCAACAATACTTTTTGCCGGATCGTCTTCTCTACAATTTTCAGGATTTTTTTGCATACGCATGTAGGCAAATAGCCTACATGCGTTGTTCGTTTTGACTACAAGTATTTCCGTTATTGCCTGATAGTAATATTTCCCACAAGACATTATAGTATGCTTGGCGCGGTTCAAGACTGGATCATTGCGATACATTTTACGTTTCCAAAATCCGTCGGAACCGCGCCAGGATATATTTAAATAATATGTAATAAGTAGTATAGATTTTATAAGTTTATGTCATCAGCTTATATGCTCTTAGATAATGGGGATTGTTGTTTAAATGTAGCGGATAGTATTCATGCATATATTTATATATATGTAATTATTTCCAACATATTATTTTACAGTTAAAAATTCAACTATAAAAATTCATTGTATATAAAATACAATCATAAAACTCATTGTAGTTGTGAGGATAAAATTATGAAAAAAAATGGTTTTACTTTGATCGAATTATTAATTGTGGTCGCCATTATCGGCGTATTAGCGGCAATAGCCGTTCCGAATTTTCTTAATGCGCAAATGAGGGCTAAAGTGAGCCGAGTTCAAGCCGATATGAAAGCGCTTTCTACGGCCTTGGAACAATATTTTTTAGATTATAACACGTATGTGGAAGATCATGATTGGCCTTCGGATACAAGCCAAAGAGGGTTATTCCGTTTAACGTTCCCCGTGGCATACTTAGCGGCGTTGCCAGAGGATCCCTTTCCCTCTGGAACCGCAAAAAATTATTCGGAAAAAAATCCGAATTTTGAATTCGGTTCGGGCAATGCTTCAACGCCGTCGAAGGCATGGCCAAACCAAGCATACATCATTATATCCCCAGGACCGAATTTAGTGGAAGAAGTCGATGGGAACGATTCTTTTCCGTTTAATGTGACAATACGCAGCTACGATACGAGTAATGGATTGAATAGTGGCGGAGATATCTACCGGATGGGGGGCGGATATAACTCCGGACGCATCTTGATTGATGGAAAGATGGCTTACGGAAGTTGAAATTCAATTGATAAAAAAACGCATGAAAGGAGCCGATGTTGTGTGACAATCGCGTCTAGACGTTTAGCACTAATAATATGTTAGGAGGTTTTTTATGAGCATAAAATCGTCAATCAAAGCGAAAAATAACTTTAAAATGAAAAATATAAAGAAAAATTCTATGTTATTAGGAATAGTATGCGTATATCTATTTATTCCTTTTCAGGCAAGCGGGCAGCAAGCGCTTATATTCCAAGAAACGAATAACGGTTATGAAGGTACGTATGGAACTTTTTTTCAAACGGCGGATCCGTATGCGTTTAATGGTTTCAGTGACGAATGGGAATGGGATGGAGAGGACAACGCCGGCGTCAATTATATGTGCCTCCGCTTTGAAAATATTGTTGGAAGCAAATCTGGACAGATTCCACCAAATAGCGTGGTGATCCGCGCCGTACTACAACTGTACGTTACGGATCCAGGAGATTCCGCCTCCGTTCATGAATTACTGATTCCCTTCAATGACGAGAGCGATTTGATCGATTTCGGCGATGGGATAAGACCTCGATCGGGAATTGATTATAAAGCGGCCGCCGTCGCCAATGCTCCATCATCGAATGCGGCGGGAGAAACGATTGAAGTCGATCTTACGGAATCGCTTAAAAAAATCGTTTCTGGCGAGGAATTTTTGGGTTGGATATTCATACCAAGCGGATCAGGCGGTCACGGATTCGCTTCGGCTTGGGCGGATGCCAATCAGCCTAAATTGATCGTAATTATCGAAGGCGAACCGACAACGCAGGGCATCCGCTCCATATCGAAAAAAATCGCCAATATTGGCGACGCAATCGATATCAGCATCAAACTAAGTTTAGAAAGCGGCGTTCAAGATGTAAAAATGCAAGAAATTCTGCCTCGTGGCTGGTCGGCATCCGGCATCAGTGATGGAGGAGCGCTCGATTCTGGAATCATTACATGGAACATCAATAATTTTAGTGGAACGAAAACTTTGACGTACAAAGCCCAGATCACAACGGATACTAGCATGATTCCAATTTTCAAAGGAACCGTTAATGAGCTATTTGAAATTGCGGGAGATAATAAATTGCAAGTGCTCGTTCCGTTATATGAGACGGGAAATGTTCTTGCCGTCGGAGTTTGGAACGACAGCAGCAGCAGCAGCGATCTTGTGGTTACGGCGGAACTTAGCGATAACAATGGAACCGTATATGTAAGGGATTCGGGAGCGCCAGAAGGATGGCCTGCAGGAACTATTTTCCGATGGATAACCGTTTGGGACGGTTTTTTGGGCGAAGAACAGCCTGGCTGGCAACAAAGGGAATTCAATGACAGCAGCTGGACGGAAGAAACGTCTATCGGCTTTACCGTTGGTCAAGGAGGTTCTAATGAAAATGGCGAGATTACGCTTACTGAGTTCGATGAAACCGTTTACACCCGCTCCATATTTAATGTTAAAAACATTAATTCAATTTATAAAATGACGTTGAAAATAGAAGGCGACGATTCCGCCGTCGCATGGCTGAATGGCGTGTATATCGGTTACGACGGCGCCAATGCGGGCGATAACGGAGAAAGCCCTCAAGAATATGTTTACAGCACGACGACGGGCGGACGTTCGGGAGACATATCCGGCGAAGCGTCAACCGACTATGTTCCAGGGACGATCTACACGATTATGATTAAACCGGAACCGATGAAATTGTCGCGCATTTTTCCAGAACCCGCCTTTACGCCAGGAAAGACCATTGAGGGAATCCAAGTTGCTGTCGCCATTCCAGAAGGACAGACTCCCAATGTAACCGTAACGGAAACGCCGCCGGCGGGTTGGAATGTTGGGAATATCAAATCGAGCCGAGGAGACGCCAAACTAGAAAACGGAAATATTCTTTGGACTATTCCCAATGCCGCGGGATCCATTACATTGACGTATGCTATTACTCCTCCATCCGACGCTGCGTCTGGAAACTGGAGCGGCTCAGGCAATGATGGAACTTACAATGTAGCGATTTCCGGCGTAAACGTATTGAATCCCTATCGCGGCCCCGTTCCGCTATACAAAGAAGAAAATGTATTAGCCATCGGCGTGTGGAATGCAGATAATACTAGCAGCGATTTAGTCGTTACCGCAGAACTTTCGGACAATAATGGAAACGTTTACGTTCGCGATTCCGGCGCCGCAGGCGGATGGCCGAAAGGAACAATATTCCGATGGAAAACGGTATTCTTTGCGGATGGTTCCGGAGAAGAAGAACCGGACTGGCAACAACGCGGATTCGACGACGGCGCTTGGACAGAACAAAAAGATTTAGGATTTACGTTAGGTCATGGAAGCGGCGGTGAAAATGGAGAGACGTTGATTGACGCCAATCAAGAAACTGTTTATACGCGCTCCATATTTAATCCGGCCGCCTACGAATCAATAATCATACTGACGTTGAAACTTGAAGGCGATGACACCGCCGTCGCATGGATCAATGGAGTGTATGTCGGATATGACGGCGGATCAACGGGAGACAATGGCGAAGCTCCATCCGACTTAGTTTTTAACTCGACGACCAACGGCCGGTCAAGCGACGTATCCGGTGAAATAGCGACGGATTACGATCCAGGAACCATTATGTATTTACTTGTCGATCTGGTCGAATCGACTCCCGTTTATGAATGGTTTTTGTATTAATTGTTTTGTTGACATGCGAGGCGGATTTCATGCCGCCGTCTCGCATTATTTTTTGTTTGGCAGGGGGATTCATTTTGAAAGGAGGTGACGCTGTTTTCAAAAAGAATTCTCGACAATGAAAAGATGTTGGGAGGAAAGTATGATTTCAATCATAATGAAAAGAAAAGGAATCAAATTCATGAAGACATTCATAAAAAGTTTATTATTCATGGTATCCGTGGGTATGGCTGCGAACGCGCAAATTCCAATTATTTTTCAACAAGGACTAGGGGGTTATGCGGGAACGCATGACACCTATTTTCAAACCGGCGATCCAGTGGCGATTCATGGAACGGAAACCGAGTGGGAATGGGATGGTTCCGATGCGAGCGGCTTGAATTTTGGCTGCATTCGCTTCGATGACATCATCGGATCTCAACCTGGACAGGTTCCCAGCAACGCTAAAATTCTGAAAGCGATATTGACGTTAGTAGTAACCAACAATGGAGCCGCCGATCAAATCGGGACGATGCATGAACTCATCGTTCCTTTCGACGATACGCAGGATTTCCTTGAATTTGGCGATTTAAGCGGCGCCGAACCTCGCGCAGGAATCGACTATGCGGAACCGTCTCTCGCCGATATTCCCGGCCCTGCTGGCGGCGATGTGCTTGAATTGGATGTGACCGAATCCATCAAGAAATATGCGGCGGGTGAAAAGAATTTTGGATGGATATT
>Ga0172371_10009090_pt1 | contig 13729 bp, 11 predicted proteins | sample Lak12m_FD_114543 | JGI IMG/M metagenome (GOLD analysis project Ga0172371, IMG submission 114543) | Freshwater microbial communities from Kabuno Bay, South-Kivu, Congo - kab_022012_12m | ecosystem: Environmental > Aquatic > Freshwater > Lake | place: Democratic Republic of the Congo: South-Kivu... | reverse complement strand
TGGCGCTTCTTGCAAGTCCATCATTTTTAGTGATCATCGTTATTTCGCTTGGTTGCGAAGCTCTCCCTTAGATAGCAAGGTCATAAGTACCTTTATTTCCCTCAGTTTATATGGTCACCCTCATCTGTCTGGCTGTTTTCTGCTCATCCGCACTCAGCTACTACAAACCATAGGGGGGCTTGATGATCGGTTCTTCATGTACATGGAAGATGTGGATCTTGTTCGTCGTATTGGGAATGTGGCAGCAACGGTTTATCTGCCAACAGTTCAGGTGACACACGCCTACGCAAAGGGCTCGTATCGCAATAGGAAATTGTTGGGATACCATTTATGCTCAGCCATCTTGTATTTTAACAAGTGGGGCTGGTTTTTTGACAGTATCAGGCGGAATCGGAACCAGTCAATTACCTGAGTCCGTAAACTCAAGGGCGCGAAAATTCTGTTCACAATGTGAAAATCCCTTTCACATGAGGGGTGGAAGGAGTATTTTTTGCACCTCATCAGAAAAATATCGGGTTACGTTGCGCTAACCCGACACGCAGCTAACAGCATGTAGGTCAGATTAGCCTCCTAGATAGTGCCTATGCTCACCTCTCTCCCCCAAACCACCCTCATCACCCTCTCGCTCTTTGGCGTCTTTTTTAGCGTCGCCCTTCTGCTGGCCATGCTGTTGACTCCGCTCTCCATCCCCTGCGCTCAATGGTTGGGCATTATCGATCAACCGGACCCTCGCAAGGTGCATCGTGCCCCAATCACCCGCATGGGGGGCTTGGCAATCCTTGGCGCTATCGCCTTTGCTGTCTTGATCTGTGAGCGCCGCACACCATTTGTTCAGGCGTATCTCCTGGGCTTAGCGACTATCTCCGGCGTCGGCCTCGTTGATGACAAATATGCGCTCCCCCCGGTGATGAAACTGGCCGGGGAGATCGTGACTGCCTTGATCTTTGTGCGGATGAGCGGGTATGTGTTGACTGATCTTGGCGATCTGCTGGGTACCGGGGCCATTACCCTCGGAGGACTCTCCCTCCCGGTCACCATCTTTCTCATGGCGGGTGTGATGAACTCGTTGAACCTCTCGGACGGGCTCGATGGGCTGGCGGGCGGCATCACCTTGAACGCCGGGCTCTTCCTCTTGCCGCTCTTGCATGGCGCTCAGGCCTGGGACGCCTTGGGAATAACCGTGATTATGATGGGGGCGGTGCTTGGATTTTTGCGTTACAATTCACACCCGGCCCGCCTATTTATGGGAGATACCGGTAGCCTTATCCTTGGCTATTCGCTGTCCTCGATTGCCTTGGCCCTGCTCCATGCCCAGCCCGGTGTCCCAGGGTTGACGCCCATCGCTATCTTCATTCCCATAAGTTTTCCGGCCATCGACATGATGGGGGTCATGGGGCGGCGGGCCTTTTCTGGGCAGTGGATATTCCGCCCCGACCGCCTGCACCTGCACCACCGGCTCTTGGCGCTTGGCATGCCCCATTCCATAGTGGTCGCTATCCTCTATGGAGGCTGTTTTGGGTTAGGCATTCTTGGTTGGAGGATATCCGGGCTAAAGGAGTGGCAACAGTTTGCCTGGCTGATTGGCGCCTTGGTTGTTTTCTATGGAGGGGTTTATTGGCTTGAGGGCCGAGGAAGGGAGTTGGTAAGGACGTTCAACCAGCGAGTGCGGCGTTGGAGACGGCAGTGGACGGCCATGGCACGCCCCGCGATAGGGGGCATGGTGGCACGGGTTGGGGTGCTCTTTTGGCTGGCCATTTTTGCCCCCTTGCCCTTTATTCGCCCATTTTCAGCGCATTGGGCCTACCTGTCAGTCGCTATAGCCGGGATCATGGCCACTCTCTACCCCTGGCGAGGGAAAAAATGCCGCATGAATTATGCCCATGCCTCCCTGTTTGTCGGCATCTTCTGTTTGTTCCTCAATTACCATTTCAACGATGTCACTGTGGTGTGGCTGGAAAGGTATTTGACCGTTTTGTCGCTGATCTCAGCCCTGTGGGTCGTTCTCCTGTTGGTGGTAAGGACGCGCTATGTGCTGATCTTTCCGAGCAGCTTTGAGGTGTTGCTGGTAGTGGTCTCCTTGGTGATCCCCCTGGTGTGGGGGGACGGCTGGCTATCGCAACAAAGTCAATATAAGATTCTCTATTCCTGCCTGCAATCGCTCGCCGTCTTTGCGGCGATAAAGTCTATTCTGCGGCGACAGGCCCAGCGCAATGCCGTCACGGTGTGTTGTCTGATTGGTGCCCATCTGTGCTTTGGCTTGAGCGCGTTATTATAAGCTGTAGACTTCACTTCTGCGGCATAAGGTGGATAGGTACACCGGGATACTTGTTTAATGGCAAGAGCCAGGTAGGCATAATGGTTGACACGGAGAGAAAGTTTGGCTGATGTTGCCAACGGGAGTAAAGCGATTTTTCACGACGTGACTCCCTGCGTTTCAGATCAATTTGGCAAGCCCATCTTTGAATGGTGAATTTTGGGCGTGAGCTTTTAGTTGTTTGCTAAATTAAAAATATCGGTTATTTGTTGTCCATGATAAACAGAAAACTCTATAAGCCGATATCCGACGCAATAATAAACGATTTGATCCTGGTGATTGTCGGTGCCAGGCAGGTTGGCAAAACAACTATTCTGCGACAACTTTACAGAGATTCTCTTCATCGTGGCGAAACAGCATATTTCATCAATCTGGAGCGACTTGATTATTTAGCTTTGCTCAACCGGTCGCCGGAGAAAATATTTGCAATTCTGCCTTGTCCTGCTGAGGGTGAACGCGCTACTGTTTTTATTGATGAGATTCAATATCTTGAAAATCCTTCAAATTTTCTAAAACTGTTGTTTGATGAATACAGAGGTCGCCTGAAGCTTGTGGTGACCGGTTCTTCGGCGTTTTATATCGATCAGAAATTTACAGACTCCCTGGCGGGACGCAAACGTCTTTTTCATCTGCCAACCCTATCTTTCAGTGAGTTTCTTTCGTTCAAACAGCGCACTGATCTGGCGGCTCTCCTGCCGACATCTTTTTCTCCTGATAATTTCATTGCCATCTCACAGCTGCCATTGATGCAGCGTGATGAGTTGCTCCTTTTCTTCAACGAGTTTTCCAGGTTTGGTGGATATCCTGCGGTGGTACTTGCAGCCGATGAATCTGAAAAACTTCTGTTACTTGAAGACCTTATTAATTCTTCAGTGAAAAAGGATATTTTGGAGTCTAAGATACGATATCCGGAGCCTTATTTTATGATGATCAAGATGTTGGCATCACAGGTAGGCTCGCTTTTGAACCGCAATGAACTGTCAAAAGCAATCGGTGTCTCTGTGCAGGCAATCGATAATTATCTTTATGTGCTGCAGAAGTCATTTCACGCTGTGATGATAAAACCATTCCACGCAAATGTGCGTAAAGAGCTGACCAAAATGCCGAAGCTTTATTTTTCCGACATGGGAATGCGTAATTATCTTGTGGGGGATTTTCGTGATTTCAGCCTGCGTAGCGACCGTGGTGCTTTTCTTGAAAATCTCTGTTTCAGGCAGTTGAACAATCATCTGTCGAGCGATGAAATATCTTTCTGGCGAACGCAGGACAAAACAGAACTGGATTTTGTCGTTAAGGGGGATTATGGGTTCGAGGTAAAATCGAACCCTGAAACTTTTACGCCATCAACGTATACCGGCTTTCGGGAACGTCATCCCACAATTGCGGTGGATGTTATGACCTTTGATAGTTTTATTGAGAAGCCGACCCATCGTGTATGGGGAGCGTTTGGATTTTAAGGCCAAGGTGATTGTACTGTTTGGACGGAAGACGCAATTCTTCTAACCGGGCAACGATGGCAATTGCCTAATAAAGGATCACTATGCCACAACTAAATTTACGACGCTTTGCCAGTGTAGGAACCTTACGGGCGATTGACCCGCCCTTGCTGGTGCGTTTTCTCACCCCCTATGCCGAATTTTTCGAGGCCAGGGGTGTCTCTCTGGCACTGGATGAGGCAGGGGGGCTCGACTACAAGGGCTTAGCCGGGGTTCTCATGCAGCCGGACGAGGACACCCCGTACGACTTGGGCGAGGCCCTGTACTTCATCGATGAGCTGGCCACCGCCGAGGGCATGGAGCAGTTGCAGGGGGAGGCGATGTTTACGGCGGGTGGCGATCCCCAGCCTGTCCGGGGACGTCACCCCGGCGGATTTTGCCATCCATGTCTGGCTGGTGAATAGGAGCCTTGTTGAGCGTGTGCACGCGGAGCTCATCCTAGTCAGGCCAAAATCGTTCGACTATTTCCAGTCGCTGGCGAGGCCTCGATCGTTGGCTGGTGTCTCTGGGCTAGCTAGCTCACACAAGGCTACGCACTCTGTGTCCCAGGCAACAGCGGATACAAATTTTGTCTATGATGTTTGAGAAAATTTTTGACAATTTGCATAAGAATGGCTAGGGTGCCGCCATGATTGTACGGACGGCAGAACAGACTATCCTCTCCCTGTTGCAGGGATTTCCTATTGTGACCATTACCGGGCCGCGACAGTCCGGCAAGACCACGCTTGCCAAAATTATCTTTGCCGGCAAGCCATATGTGTCACTGGAAGACCCGGATGTTCGGTTGGCGGCCATTGACGATCCGCGTTCTTTTCTGGAGCGTTTTCCCGACGGCGCGGTGCTGGATGAGGTGCAGCGCTGCCCTGAAATTCTGTCCTATCTCCAGACTCGGGTTGATGCGGATGGCAGGATGGGGCTGTTCATTCTGACTGGTTCGCAACAGTTTGGGCTGTTATCCGGCATAAGCCAATCATTGGCGGGCAGAACCGCTTTTCTGGAATTACTCCCCTTTTCTACAGAAGAGTTGGCTCGCTCCGGCATGCTGCCGCAAAAACTTGACGAGATGCTGGTAAAAGGCTGCTATCCGCCGCTCTATGACCGTGAGGTTCCCCCGCGAGCCTGGTTTGCCGCCTATGTGACAGCCTATATCGAGCGCGACGTTCGCCAGGTGCTCAAGGTTCAGGAACTGGATACCTTCCAGCGCTTTGTCAGGCTGTGCGCGGGCCGAACGGGCCAGTTGCTGAATCTTTCTTCGCTTGCCGCCGACTGCGGCATCACCCATAATACCGCCAGGTCCTGGATATCGGTGCTTGAGGCGAGCTATATCCTGTTCTTGCTACGCCCCCACCAGGCCAATTTCAACAAGCGGCTGATAAAAACACCCAAACTGTATTTCTATGACGCCGGCCTGGCATGCTGGCTGCTGGGGATTCAGACTCCGCAGCAGATGGAGTCTCACCCGCTGCGGGGGAGCATCTTTGAAACGCTCGTCGTGGCTGAACTGATGAAGGCACGTCTCAATAGCGGGGAACGGCCAGAGATGTATTTTTGGAGGGACAGTAACGGTGTCGAGGTTGACATTATCCTGGAAAAGGATCTGGAGTTACTCCCTATCGAGATCAAGTCGGGGCTGACCGTTGCCCGGGATGCCTTTGGCGGGCTGGAGAAGTGGTTGGCTCTTTCCGGAAGTCTGGCCGGGCAACCATCGCTGATTTACGGCGGTGATCACTGCTACCGGCACAAGGGGATTAGAGTGGTTGGCTGGAAAGAGACCACGGGGCTTCTGTCCTGCCCTCCTTCATCGGAACGGCTGTTACGATGACGTTTCATATTCTCCCTCTCCCAGCGGGAGGGCCGGGATGGGGCAAAAAAGGCGCAACTCATGACCATTTCCAGTATATATTACCAACGCACTCCGACACCAAGACAGAAGTGTGATGGCAATGTAAAATCAACAAGTTACTAGTTTGTTACTTGGGAGCGTTCCTTATCTGGCCGGAGACACGGCCGTGCAACAATAACTAACCAGCATCAAACACCTCCCTATGGACGGTAACGAGTAGAGATGACCATTCATTATGACGAGTTGTGGAAGAACGTAATTGAGAAAATGTTCCCCTACTTCCTGGCCTTTTACCTGCCGGAATTGCACGCCGATACGGATTTTGCCGCTGGCTATGAGTTTCTCGACAAGGAGCTACAGCGCATCAAGCTGAAGGGAAAAAAGGGGAAGAAGTTTGTCGATAAGCTGGTCAAGGTGCGATTACGACATGGCGGGGAAAAATGGTTGTTGATTCATGTCGAGGTACAAGGTAAGCCCGAAGAGGATTTCTCACGGAGGATGTTTCAGTATTTCTATCGGCTCTATGACAAGTATGAGGTCGACATCACCGCTTTGGCGATTCTGACCTACGATAAGGCGGAAACCGATGAGCCATTTCGCTACGATGTTTATGGTACCGCCCTCACCTATCAATACAACATGGCGAGAATTGGCGATTACCCCGAGTCGGAAATGGTCAGCAGCACAAATCCTTTCGCTCTCATCACGCTTGCCGTACGATACGCAACTCAGTACCATGACAATGAAGAGTGGAAGTTGTTCAAGGTGAAACGCCGACTGATCAAGATGCTTTGCGACAAGGCCTATTGCCGGGAAGAAATTGTCGAACTCTTTGAGTTCATTGACGATGTCTTGTGCTTGTCTGATACCATGAAGAATACAATCATTGATGAGGAAGTCTCTACCATCTTAGAGGAGGGTAATCCAATGGCCTATGTGTCAGGATTCAGAAAAAGGGCGATAGCCGAAGGCAAGCTGGAAGGCAAGCTGGAAGGCAAACTGGAAGGTAAGCTGGAAGGTAAACTGGAAGGCTTAGTTGAAGGTATCCAGGGAATGCTGGAGATCAAGTTTGGGGATGTGCCCAAGGAGATTTTTAGAAAAATGAGTTCGATGTCCGATATTACCAAATTGGAGACGCTTAAAGAAGCCATAAAAAGGGCGTCGACGATGGATCAAATTCGCAATGTCTTGTACGACAAAGGTAATTGTGTTTGATGGCTTAATCCCACCAATTCTGCGAAAGAACTCAATTCTCTCAACGTACCACGCTGACTTATGACGCCACAAGAGTTACAAGAAATCATCCAGCAGGGGGAAAATTCGTCCGTGGAATTTAAGGAATCAGCCGTCCGGCCTGAATCCTTGGCCCGGGAGATGGTAGCCTTGGCGAACAGCTCGGGCGGGGTTGTCATCATTGGTGTGGCCGATGATGGCATGCTACGAGGCATCGACGCAGAGATAAATCGTGAAGAATGGGCGATGAACATTGCCCGAACCGCCGTCAATCCCGCCCTCAATGTTACCTACGAACTGCTTGAGATAGAGGGCAAACGGCTTGCGGTCATTACCGTTCCCAAAGGGCCTGACAAACCGTATCAGACGGGCGACAAATATCTGATCCGTGTTGGTTCAACGAACCGCGTTGCCAGTCAGGCGGAGTTGATGCGTCTCTTCCAGATGTCTGGCGTTTTTCATTACGACACCGTTCCGGTCATTGGTGCCGCTCTGCTTGATTTGCACCATACGGCCTTGGATGCCTATTTTTCGAGTTGTGAAATTGAATTTTCAAAAGAAGACGAGGCAACCAGATCAACGCTACTGATCAATACGGATATCTTAACCGCAGATCGCATACCAACGTTAGCAGGAATGCTGGTGTTTGGCGTTAACCCTGGCCGGTTTCTCCATCAGTCCGGTATCATGTTTGCCCATTACCGGGGGAACGAACCGGGAGAGGAACTGATCGACAGACAGCAGATCGGTGGAACTCTTCCCCAACAGGTCGATACTGCCCTTGCTGTCATTAAAAACAATCTGTTGCGGCCCTCGCTTATTGCAGGTGCCAGGAGAGAAGAACCCCCCCTGTTCCCGCCGGAAAAGGTATTTCGAGAAGTGATTGTCAATGCCTCTGTGCACCGCAATTACGCAATTAGCGGCTCACAAATTCGCATCAATATGTTTGATAACAGGATAGAATTTATCAGCCCGGGACGCCTTCCCAATACGGTTACCGTTGAAAAACTCCGCACGGGGGTCTCGTACGCCAGCAACCCGGTCATCGTAAAATTTATGGATAACCTCCGCTACCTGGATCGCCTTGGCCGTGGATTCCCGATGATTTACCGCGAGATGCAAAGACTTGGGCTGAAATTGTCGGTCAGAGAGCTTGGGGAAGAACTGCGTGTCACGTTAGCTTTGTGCTGCTGATGAGGTATCCTGGGGACAAGGGGATCAGTGTGGTTGGCTGGAAAGAGACAGCCAAAGCCGGGAATGCCGGGTAGTGGCGGTGTCTTACTCATAACGATGCCTTCTCTTCTGAAAGGCCTCAAGCAGTTTCCACATGACTACTGGAATCTCCTGCAAGATCTTGAGTGGTACGCTGTAGAGGCTGCTCGGTTCGCAGAGCTCCACCGTGTATTGCTTCGCTAAGTCAAAGGCCCCCTCCTCACCAAAGAAATCACCCGCTTGCAGCAATTCCAAGGCCTCGCCGCCGAATCGGTTGAACGTGCCGCTCTTGACCAGAAAGAGCGAGTTTCTGTCCTGTGGCAACGGTTTGTCGCTATGGTAGTAATTGCGCAGTTCCATCCTTTCGGCAATCAGCCCCTGTATGGTTGGTGAGATCGACTCGCCAAAGAGCCAGGTCTTTTGCAAAAATTCCCGATTTTCATGGAGCCGTTCGATCTGGCGATACATCCGGTTCTCCTTGACGAATTGGCTGTAGGAGGCGGCGGGCAGGAGTAGGGCCTGAATGTAGCTGATCGAGCGGTAGGTGGCGTTTGTCTTAAAGCCATGCAGACCGGAATACTCACCGATCAAGCCCCCGGCGGAGAGGAGGTTGTACACCCCCTCTTCCTCGTTGATCATCTCGACATTGCCGGTGAGCAGCAGCAGGATATCTTTGTTGACCTCGCCGTTGCGCAGCAGGATCGATCCGGGGTTGTATTCGACGATGCGGTTGTTGAGGAGTTTTTTTAGGTTGTGGGGGGGCACCGCGTTGAAATAGGTCGAGAGGAAGGTGCTGGCAATCGAACGGATGATGTTGGCGTAGTCGGGGATGAGAACATCGACTGTGCCGAAGGGGGCGCTTGAGCCGATCTCCTTCTGTTTGGCGACCAAGGGCAGGGCGGTATGGGCCAGGATGATCCGCTTGGAGACATCGGACTTGAAGTCCTCGGCCAGCCCGTGGATCATGCCGGCACCGATATCGATCTTCTTCAACTCCACTTCTTGCAGGTAGACCTCCTTGGTGGTCTCGAAGAAATCGCGGCAGACGCCTGGTTCTTTCGGCTGGTCGGTGATCATCGCCTGCAGGCCCTTGATGGAGATGATGTCGGCCAGATGGGCGTAGGTGAGGTAGGCGCCATCCCAGAAGGTGCGGAAGAACATAACCGTGGTCTCGACCGGGTGAGGGGAGAGGACAGGGCGTACCTCCATGCCATCGATGTCGTTCCAGGTATCGGCCTCCAGGTCATGGATGTCGAAGTAGGTGGCGAAATCGTCCTCGTTGACGCCGAGCAGGGCCGAGAGTTTCTTGAAGACCGAGGCCCGCACCAGTGGGGTGGCGTAGTACTTGATCTTATGGTCGCTGCGCACCAGGGTGGTGAGGCCGGCGAAGTGGTCGTCGTGGCAGTGGGTGTGGAAGATGCCCTTGATCTCGTTGATGCCAATCCCCAAGGCGGTAAGGGTATAGGCAATGTTGGGGCCGGCGTCGACCAGGTAGACGTTGCCCTGGTACATGATGATGCTGGCCATGCTCGATCGGTTACAGTCCCAACCGTCACCTTGCCCGGAATGGATGACGGCAAAGTACTCGCGTTGGATCTTCTGAAAGCCCAAAGGATAAGGGCAACGGTAGGTTTGCAGCGCTTGCAGGTTGAGGTCGACCACCACCGATTCTTCGCCGTAGTCGATGGCGAAGACGTTGACCCCTAGCCGTTTGATGAAGACCCCATTGCGGATCTCCAGCCGTTGCTCTGCGAGCACCAGGCTGTCGAGCAACTGCTCCGTCTTGCGCAGAGCTCCAAAGGCGAAGCGGAGCTTCATGCGCATCAGACTCTCTTTCATTTCCGCATCTGCCCCAGCCTCCTCCATCTCTTCTTCCGAAATTAGGCCGTAATTGCCACGGTAGATGTATTCCAACTGCGATTTGATCTGCCCCTCGGCCCCGATCAATAGCGGTTTTGTCCCCTTGTTGCCGGGGTGGTTGGGGATCAGCATCCCTTGGCGATAGAGCATCTGCAGGACGGGGAATTCGGCCAGGTTAGAGAAACAGCCGTTTTGCAGCAGTAAATCGGAAAGGAGGATGGCGTTGGGGCCGGTCTCGAATTGGCAGCCGTTTTCTTCGATCGGCAGGATCAGTCCTCGCTGGAGGAGGTGCTTGACCGAGTCCTCCGGACAGCCGCATTGGATGAAGAGATCGGCCTTGGGAATAGCAACCCAATAGACCCCGGGGATGACTTCTACCTTGGTGATCAGTTTCATGGTGGTGTCTTGTGCTGGTGATTAGGCTTGATCAAGGGGAGAGCGGGGTTTCGCTGTGCCCTCGCTCATGGATCAAAAGAGATCCTGCTGGCTGATCACCGCCGGTAGGCGTTGGGGCGCCTTGATGCGGAGCACCTTGTTGACATTCATCCGGCCGGAAACCACCTGGATGTCGCTCACCGCCACCCCAAACTCATCGGCCAGGAAGCGCACCATGTAGTCGGTGGCCTTGCCAGCCCTGGGCACCGCCTTGACACTGACGCAGAGTTGGTGTCCCTTGACCTTGCCAACGGCATCTTTCTTGGCGTTGGGCGTGCCGAGGATATTGAGCACCAGGATATCCCCTTCCCAGCTATAAAAGGGTCGTTTCATCATACCTCCAAGCTTGCTTACCTGAAAAATGGGGGCCAGAGGGGGCTTTGACTTTTTGCCCGATAAACCGCTGATGGCTGGCACCAGTGGTATTCCTACGCAAAGAGGGTCTGTTCGTCAAGCAATATTCTGTTTTTCCCGGCGTAACCCTTACCTCAGTGGAGGATGATCTGCCGCCAATTTTTTTTCGCTCGTCCTCAGTCAAGGCAAACAAAAAGCGTCGTTCTCGAAAATTGTATGCTATACTCGCCACACGTTGCCCCATCCATGTTTGAGACAAGCCATCAGCCGAAAGGATCTGTCGATGCCTCACGAGAACACCATACTGATTGTTGACGATGATGAAATTGTCCGCCGCCTGCTGCATGGGGTCTTGGCTCCGATCTACCAAATATTTTCGGCCAACTCTGCCCCTGAGGCACTGAAGTTGATCGATGAGGGGCTGAAGCCGGATTTAATCCTCTCCGATCTGATGATGCCGGGGATGAGCGGCTTTCAATTCTGCGTCCAGTTAAAAGCGAACCCGGCGACCAAGGACATTCCGGTCATCTTTGTTACCGCCCTGTCCCAACCGGGGCAAGAGGAGGAAGGCCTCAAGCTGGGGGCAGCCGACTACATCACCAAACCGATCCGCCCCCAACTGATCAAGGCCCGAATCAAGCTTCACCTCGAACTGAAGGCCTACCGCGATCACCTCCAGGCCCTGGTCGCGACTCAGACCAAGGAGCTCATAGCCAGCCAACAGGCCCTGCGGGTCAAGGATAGTGAACTTCGCTATCTCTTTGAAACCATGGGCGAGTTGCTGGCCAGCCGTGACCATTATACCTCCGAACATGCCCTGCGGGTGGCGGAGATCTCGGTGCGCATGGGCCGGGCCCTCGGTCTGACCACCAAGGACCTTGAGGTCTTGCAATTGGGTTGCTTGGTGCACGATATCGGCAAGGTGGCGATTCCTGATGATGTCCTCTTGAAGCCTGGGCGCTTCGATAAACAGGATCGGCAGATCATGGAGTGTCACCCCCTGATTGGCGCTCAGTTGTTTGATAATCGTTTCGAGGATAACCGCTTGGCCCTGATTATCCTTCAACACCACGAACGCTTGGATGGCAGCGGCTATCCTCATGGGGCTAAGGCCTCGGAGATTGACCCACTGGCCACGATTGTTATGGTGGCCGATGTCTATGAAGCCTTGATCGCCAAACGCCCTTACAAACAGCCGATGCCGAGGGCAAAGGCCCTGGCCATTCTCTACGCCGATGCCCGCGAGGGCAAGGTGCTTGAACCGATGGTCAAGACCTTGGAGGAGGTGACCGCTAGCTGGGATCCGCTGTCGATTACCCTGGATGTCACCGCCGAGTACATGACCAGCCTGGAACTCTTTCGGCGGAAGACCTATTTCCGCGAGCCGTTGAGTGATTTCTTCAACTATCGCTACCTCTCATCACTCGATCGTGCCGGGGCGCTCTGTAAAAATACCAATCACTACTGGCTGTTGATCGCCGATTTCAATGAACTTAAGGAGCTGAACAGCCGAATCGGTTACAGCAAGGCGGACACTATCCTCGATGAAATTGGCCATGCCTTCCATGAGTTGATTGAACAGGCCCTCCATGAGCACACCCTGCCCATCAACGCCTTGATGCTGTTACGACGTGGCTCGGACTACCTAATTTATTCGGAATGTGACGAGGAGATCATTCAGGGCCTTGACTGCCACTGTCAAGAGATCTTGACTGAGGCCCATCGTCAGTGGGGGATCAAGGCCACCCTCCACACCTCGCGCTTCGACAAGGGGGAGCCCGTCGACGCGGCACTGGATACTATCTTCAGCCACCAGTTGCCCGAAGAAGGAAAGGGCAAGGGGTGAGGGGGGTATGAGGATCGAGAGCCAAGCCCTTGGCTTGCGGCTCAAGTCGCGGGGCGGGGCGAGCCAAGCGATTGTTGAGGGGGTCAGCCTCCAGTTGGCCTCCGGTTCCCTAACCGCGATTATTGGTGAGTCGGGGGTGGGGAAATCCACCCTGCTTAGTCTCTTGGCCGGTGTTCGCCAACCGACGTTAGGTCAGGTGCTGGCCGATGGTCAACCGATGAACGGGCCGTCGCCTGATCGGATCATCCTCTCTCAGCAGCCAAGCCTCTTGCCCTGGCTATCTGTGGCCGACAACATTGTCTTCGGCTGCCGTCTGCGCGGGGAAGTTGACCACCTCTCGGAGAGGTTGCGGGCTGTGGTCTCCCTGATTGGCCTCCTGGGTTTCGAGCACCTCTTCCCCGCTGAGTTGTCGGTGGGTATGGCCCAGCGGGTCTGCCTGGCCCGGGCCCTGATTGGTCAGCCGCAGGCCCTGTTCCTGGACGAACCCTTTGCCTCCCTCGACATCTTTACCCGTATCCGCCTGCAGAATGAATTGATTGCCATCTGGCAACAGCGGCCCTTTACCGGGATCCTGGTCACTCATGACCTCGATGAGGCCCTGATCGTTGGCCAGCAGGTGGTCATCCTTGGCGGGCATCCGACCACCGTTGCCTCGGTGTTTGTGGTCGATTTGCCCTACCCGAGGGATATCGCGAGTCTCCCCTTCTTTGAGGCTAGGTCCCAGTTGTTGGCTAGACTCCGGGTCCTCTCTTCCAACTCACCCTTCCCCTGAAACGCCATGGGCTTGATTACGCGACGTCAATTCTTACAAGCCGCCGTCGGCGCCTCGGCCTCGCTTGCCCTGCCATCCTTCAACCGCCGGGCCCTGGCGAAGACAGAGCGACGGTTGAGGATTGGCTATCTGCCGATCACCGATGCCACTCCACTGCTCATTGCTCACGCCAATGGGTATTTTAGCGATGAAGGGCTCACGGTAGAGACGCCGGTGCGGATTCGTAACTGGTCGACCTTGGCCGAGTCCTTCCTGGCCGGCAAATTCGATGTCACCCACCTCCTCTTGCCGATCCCCATTTGGATGCGCTTCAAGAATCAGACGCCGATCAAGATCCTCGCCTGGGATCATACCAACGGCAGCG
>Ga0172371_10009089_pt1 | contig 13729 bp, 14 predicted proteins | sample Lak12m_FD_114543 | JGI IMG/M metagenome (GOLD analysis project Ga0172371, IMG submission 114543) | Freshwater microbial communities from Kabuno Bay, South-Kivu, Congo - kab_022012_12m | ecosystem: Environmental > Aquatic > Freshwater > Lake | place: Democratic Republic of the Congo: South-Kivu... | reverse complement strand
TCATCGCCATGACCCATACCAATAAAGGAACACCAAAGATTTTAAGCCGTTGCACATTACCGCTCACCGCTTATAAACAAGCAAATCTCATCGTGACCGAAATGGCAGTTATGGAAGTCAAAGAAGATGGCCTTCATTTATTAGAAGTTCATCCGGATTATACGATTCAACAAGTCAAAGATATGACGGGCGCCAAGTTAATCACAACACATGTGGCGCCAATGAAAGGAGTTTAACATGAAAACAATGTTACGAATTCGCATGTCATCGCACGATGCGCATTACGGTGGAAATCTTGTCGATGGAGCCAAAATCATGGCCCTGTTTGGAGATGTCGCAACGGAACTATTGATTATGAGCGACGGCGACGAAGGGCTGTTCCGTTCTTACGAACAAGTCGATTTTCTCGCACCAGTTTATGCGGGAGACTTCTTAGAAGTATCCGCTGAAATCGTTTCCTTTGGCAACACCTCAAGAAAGATGGCATTCGCTTGTCACAAAGTAATCCAAGCTAGACCTGATATATCGCCATCTGCAGCGGATGTGTTGGAAGAGAAGATCCTTGTTGCTTCTGCTGTTGGAACCTGCGTCGTTTTGAAAGAGTGCCAACGTAAATCATGACACCATGCATTATCACTTGCGCCATCACCGGCGCCGAGGTGACAAAGGAAATGAATCCTGCGGTACCTTATACCGCAAAAGAGATGGCTCTTGCCGCATACGAAGCAATGAAAGAGGGCGCGAGTGTCATCCATTTGCATGCACGCACGGATGATGGGAAACCGACTTCGAATCCCACAAGATTTCAGGAAATCATTGATGAAATTCATTCCTTGTGCGGGAATATCATCGTTCAAGTCACGACCGGCGGTGCTTTAGGTATGACTTTTGAACAACGTTCACAAGTTCTATCGCTACCTGTCGAGATGGCGACTTTGGATTGCGGAACCGTCAATTTCGGATATGATGATTATTTCGTCAATACGGAAAACGACATCATCAAATTTGCGAATTTGATGAATGAAAAAGGGATTCATTATGAGTTGGAATGCTTTGATAAAGGTCATGTGGACATGGCTTTGATGTTGCATAGAAAAGGCGTGATTCGCGACCCGATGCATTTCAGTTTTGTCTTGGGAGTTCGCGGAGGAATGACCGGTGAAGAACGAGATTTTCTCTTTTTGAAGGATTCGATTCCTTCGAACGCAACCTTCAGTGTGGCTGGAATTGGGCGATATGAGTTCTCATTGGCTGAACATTCGATCCGTCACGGCGGCCACGTTCGTTGCGGACTGGAAGACAATCTTTATTTGGAAAAGGGCGTTTTGGCAAAATCAAATGCCGAATTGGTACGTAAAGTGAAGCAAATGATTCTGTCTCACGGAAGAAGCGTGGCGACCATCGAGGAAGCCAGAAAAATACTGAACATGGAGTGATAATTTGAAAACACCATCAAAATATGGATTGCATCGTGTCGTTGAACCACTTGGAGTTTTGCCACAATCTTGTGACAAACTCGATAACACGATGATTTGTTATGACAACGAAATATTAGTCGACGTAAAGACGCTTAACATCGATTCTGCATCCTTTACACAAATTGAACATGCGTGTCAAAATGACGAAGAAAAGATGAAAAAAATGATTCTCGACATCGTCAAAATCCGCGGAAAAATGCAAAATCCGATTACGGGTTCTGGCGGAATGTTTTTGGGTGTCGTCAAAGAAATCGGGAAGTCATTGAAAATTGACTTAGCGAAGGGCGATTGGATTGCTTCGTTAGTATCCTTGTCATTGACACCGCTAAAAATACACGAAATCAAACGCATTGACTTCGAAAAAGATCAAGTCGAAGTCGATGCGGAAGCGATACTTTTTGAGAGCGGGATATATGCGAAAATTCCCACGGACTTGCCAAAGAATATTGTGCTCAGCGCTTTAGACGTTGCTGGTGCTCCGGCACAAGTACAAAAGTTAGTGTCCCATGGAGATAACGTTCTTATCTTAGGCGCGAGTGGAAAAAGCGGATTGCTTTGTTCCTATCAAGCACGCAAAAGCACAGGGGAATCCGGAATGGTCATTGGTGTCATCAACGACGTATCTCAAAAATCCGATTTGGAAAAACTTGGAGTTTGTGACCACATCCTCGTTGCCGATGCAACAAATCCGATGGATGTTTTCGATAAGGTCATGAAGGCTTCCATAGGAGAACTCATGGACGTCACCATCAATGTCGTCAATGTCGCCAACACGGAAATGACTTCGATTTTACCGACAAAAGACGAAGGAGTTGTATATTTCTTCAGCATGGCCACGTCGTTTACCAAAGCGGCGCTTGGGGCTGAAGGCATCAAAAAAGAAACGACCATGATGATTGGAAATGGATATACCGCCGGACATGCGGAATGCACGCTCAATCTGCTTCGCGAATCAAAGACGCTATATGAAATCTTCGCGAAACGCTACGGAAAAGAGGAATAGAATATGGAACTTAACACAAAATACTTGGAAAGAAAACAAAAATACTTTCCAACTGTCAGCGAGAAAGATTGGAACGATTGGCACTGGCAAGTCAAAAACAGGATAACATCTGTCTCTGACTTGCAAAAATACATTCCTTTGACCTCGGAAGAAACCGAACACATTTCTTCGGTTTTGGACAAATTTCGAATGGCAATCACGCCATATTATTTGACCTTGATTGATCCCGAAGATTCCAACTGTCCGATTCGCAAACAAGCCGTTCCCGGAGTCGAGGAATTGCTCATCGGAAAACATGATATGCTGGATCCGCTTGCGGAAGACACGGATTCACCAACTCCAGGACTTACTCATCGTTATCCAGATCGTGTTTTGTTTCTAATAACAGACATGTGCAGCATGTATTGCCGCCATTGCACGAGAAGACGCTATGCAGGTCATAACGACACTGCTGCACCGAAAGAGCGGATTGACAAGGCAATCGATTATATTCGAAACACGCCACAAGTAAGAGACGTCTTGCTTTCGGGAGGCGACGCACTGCTGATGAGTGATGCGGCTCTTGAAGATATTATTTCTCGTCTTCGTGCAATTGAGCATGTGGAAATCATCCGCATTGGAACGAGAACACCAGTCGTCATGCCACAAAGAATCACACCAAAACTCGTTGAAATGTTTCACAAGTATCATCCCATCTGGGTGAACACGCATTTCAATCATTATGATGAAATCACGCCAGAAAGCAAGCATGCGATCGATTTGATGGCAGATGCAGGAATTCCTTTAGGAAATCAAAGCGTTCTTCTTCGAGGCGTTAATGATTGTCTACATGTCATGAAAAAACTAGTAACAAGACTCGCTTCGATTCGAGTTCGTCCTTATTACTTGTATCAATGTGATTTGTCGATGGGAATCGAACATTTCCGAACACCGATTTCCAAAGGAATTGAAATCATGGAAGGATTACGCGGTCATGTTAGTGGATACTGTGTTCCTACTTATGTTGTGGATGCCCCTGGCGGCGGCGGTAAGATCCCGTTGATGCCAAACTACATCGTATCCATGGCTCCCGGCAAAATGGTATTACGTAATTACGAAGGCGTCATTACCAGCTACAGCGAACCAGAAGGATACATTAACACTTGCCAGTGCAAAGATTGTGAAAATGAAAAAAACTCCGGCATCATCGGATTGCTTCATGGAGACGCGGTTTCCATTGAACCTGGCAATTTGGAAAGAAGAGAAAGAACATTAAAACACTAAGCGAACTCATCCGCGGATACAATAGCGTCAGTATTGTCGGGAATGCAAAGAACGCCGGGAAAACGACGGTTTTGAACGCTCTCATCGAAAAAATAAAATACGAACGACAAATCGCCATCACGTCTATCGGACTTGATGGAGAAGAAATCGATCAACTGACACGACTTCCAAAGCCGCGTATTACTGTGTATCCAGATATGCTTGTCGTGACTTCACGACTTTGTCTCAAGGATTTGGATGATTTCTATCAGGAACTCGAGACGTTGCCCATCCGTACTCCTTTGGGCGAAATCGTGATTGCGAAAATCATCAAGTCAACTAAAATACTCGTTGCAGGGCCGTCGTTATATGATGACATGCTTACGGTGAAAAAAAATTTGAAGAAATACGGAATCGATTTGTTCTTAGTCGATGGCGCGTTTTCGAGACAATATAATCTGTTGGCTACAGAAGTGTTTGTTTTTTGTGTCGGCGCAAGCCGCTTTCGAACAGTCGACGATCTTTACGAAAACACAAAAACACAACTATATCGCTTTTTTATGGAAAAAACGTCAGAGTCAATAAGCGGATGCATTCCTATTTTTCTGTCTGGGTGGGTCCTCGAAGGATGCAAATTTCAAGTTGTGGAAGAAGATCTTGATTTGTTCGATGAAGAACGAATTCCTTCGAATGCCAAATATGCATTTGTGTCACACTCTTTCACCACAAGAATGGCAAGAATGTGGCTGACTCTTGAAAAACCCATCGGTGTGATATTGAACTCGCCGATGTCTTTACAGGCGGATTTACACATCGTTTCCTCGATGTGCAAAAAAAACATGGAAATCTATTGTATTCATCCTCTCAAACCCGTGGCAATTTGTATTAATCCGACATCGCCATATCATTCCGGGTTTGAAACTGCGGAGATACAAGAAAAACTTCAGAAATTATCGGACTTGCCAATTATAAACATCGAAAAAGAAGGTGCTTGACATGAATGTGCTGAATTTGAATCAAAACGAGATCCAAGAGTCTCGTGATTTTGCGATGAGAATCGCAAATCAAGTGTCTGCTTGGATTGAGAAACATTCCACCGTGAGTGTCGAGCGATCGATTCTTCGCCTTTTCGGCGTTGATGGAATCAATGAAATCGATGTTCCCATGGTTAACGTCATGGTTGATGACATATGCAAACACGCTGACATCCGAAATGGAGCGAGTGTGTATTTGGCGAGCGCTTTATCGTATCATCAACTGACATTGACCGGTTTTATCGCCAAATACCAACGAAAAGAGATTTCCTTAGTCAATGTACCCTTATTGACTCAAGAAGCAGCCAAGAAGATTCTCATGCCCTATGTTGTGGACCGGATGCGAAGGCTCAAAGACAACCGCACTCAAAGAGACACATTCATATCCAAATATCCCGAACCAAAGACTCAGAAATACGTGATTGTCGCAACTGGAAACATTCACGAAGATGTGACACAGGCAAAAGCTGCTGCGAAAGCAGGGGCGGATATTATCGCGGTCATTCGCTCGACTGGCCAATCGCTACTGGATTTCGTTCCCTATGGCGCCACGACAGAAGGTTTCGGTGGTACGTTTGCGACTCAAGAAAACTTCAAAATCATGAGAAGAGCTTTAGATCAAGTTTCCAATGAGGAGAAACGATATATCAAGTTGGTGAATTATGCCAGCGGGCTTTGTATGCCTGAAATCGCTGCGATGGCAGCGATGGAACGACTTGACGTTCTTTTGAATGATAGTATGTACGGTATCATTTTCCGCGACATAAACATGCAAAGAACATTTGTCGACCAGTATTTCTCAAGACTGATTAATGCGTATTCCGGAATCATCATCAATACTGGCGAAGACAATTACTTGACAACCTCCGACGCAGTTGAGGAAGCTCATACCGTACTTGCTTCCCAGTTCATCAACGAGGCGTTTGCGCTAAAGTCTTTATTGCCAAGAAAATTGATGGGGCTGGGTCATGCGTTTGAAATTGACCCGACCATTGAAAACAGTTTTTTATATGAAGTAGCTCAAGCGGAAATGGCGAGACAAATCTTCCCTGAATCTCCGCTGAAATATATGCCTCCGACCAAACACATCACGGGAAACATTTTCCGTGCGTTTGAACAAAACACTCTGTTCAACGTTGCGACAATTCTAACGAACCAATCGATACATCTTCTCGGCATGATGACGGAAGCGATTCACACACCTTTCTTATCTGACCGATACAACGCAATCGAGAACGCGAAGATGGTGTACACTACCATGGCTTCTCTTCGCGATGAAATTTCCTTCAAAGAAGGAGGCGTTGTCGAACAAAGAGCCCAGTTCGTGCTACATAGAGCCCACGAACTATTAAGAGACATCTCTCAGATTGGATTGTTTCATGCATTAGAAGAAGGCGTATTTGCAGGGATTAAACGACCCTATGACGGCGGAAAGGGACTGACTGGCGTCATTGAGAAATCTCCGCTATACTTCAATCCATTTGAAGATAAGATGAGGGAGGAGTTATCATGAAGATACGTCCTTATGGTGATACATTCCACGACGGAAAGGTACAGGTCTCATTCACGCTACCGCTCAAAGCGGATGCGTTAGGAGTTGAGGCGGCGAAATTGCTCGCAAAGAAGATGAATTTGGTCGACCCACAGGTCGTATCCGCCGAAGATATCCACGAAGGTTTTGGTTTTTTCGTGGTATATGGAACCATGCCATATGAAATCCAAACAGATGACATTCATGTTCAAGAAATCGAGTCAAAAACATTGTCTCGAGAAGAAATAGAAGGTCTGATTCACGAAAACTTTGATCGTGATTTGGTATTTGTCGGCGCTTCTACGGGGTCAGATGCACATACAGTCGGAATCGACGCCATCATGAACATGAAAGGTTTCGCTGGGCATTATGGGCTAGAACGTTATTCTGGTATCAAAACATATAATTTAGGCTCGCAAGTAGATAATGAAGACTTTGTACGTTTCGCAAAAAAAGTCAATGCGGATGTCTTGTTGGTATCACAAACCGTAACGCAAAAGGATATTCATATTCAAAACCTGACCGATCTTGCGGAACTTCTCGAATCGATGGGAATGCGCAAACAAGTACTTCTCATATGCGGCGGTGCGAGAATCTCACATGAATTGGCGAAGGAACTTGGATATGACGCAGGATTCGGACCCAAAAAATATGCAGAAGATGTTGCGAGTTTTGCGGTATTGGAACTGATTGCCAGAAAAAAGGAAAGTGAGGAAGCCAAGTGAGAATATCGAAGATGGAACATATTTCCACGAAAACAGGAGACAGCGGACAATCTGAAAACTTTGTAAAAGAACGATTTGATAAAGACGACTTGTTGTTTGAAACGCTTGGAACGATGGACGAGTTGTCGAGTTTCTTGGGGCTGTCCTATCAAATTCGCAATTATGATTATCTACGCGTTATTCAGCAAAGACTTCAGGATATCAATTCCCTCATTGCGACAAATCCAAATCACCAACTATATGCCAAATTGAGACCCATTTCAGAAGATGATTTATCTGTTCTTGAAAAAGAGGAACAAATATTGTTGGATCAAACTAACATTGAGCCGAAATTCCTGCTTCCAGGTAGTGATACTTCACTTTCTGGAAGTTATGTGGATGTATCCCGCGCGATAGCGAGAAAAGCGGAAAGAAGATTGGTTCATTTCATCAAAGGAACGAAGCGAGACGATTTGAACAATCCGCTGAAATACATGAATCGATTGAGTGATTTTTTGTTTATCTACGCTCGATTTTTAAGCGAAACAGAAGCAAAAAAATAAGGCTCTTTTCGTAGAAAAAGGAATGGATTTGCATCGTCAAAATATGCTTTGAATTTCATATTGCTTATGATATAATGTTTGTGTGTAAAAACGCTTACAACAGAGCCGAAGGAGAATACTTTGAAATCAATTGTGATTGGCGTGATTGGCGCTGACGTACACGCCGTTGGTAACAAGATTATCGAATATACATTAGTAAACGCAGGATACAACGTCGTGAACATCGGCGTATTAAGCTCTCAAGAAGATTTTATTAACGCCGCAATCGAAACGAATGCGAGCATGATTTTAGTCTCGAGTCTTTACGGTCATGGTGAAATCGACTGCAGAGGAATGCGAGAAAAATGCGAAGAAGCCGGAATCGGTGATATTTTCTTGTATGTTGGTGGCAACATTGTCGTCGGCAAGCAAGATTTTGCGGAAGTCCAGGATAGATTCTCAAAAATGGGATTCAACCGCGTATATCCTCCTGGAACGCCAATTGATCAGGCGCTTCGCGACATTCGAGAAGATTTGGGAGAATAATATGTTGTATCTCTTGATTGATTTTGGCTCCACTTTTACGAAGTTGACTGCTGTGGATACCGATATTGAAGACATCGTCATGACGTCTTCTCATTTTACGACCGTGGAAGAAGATATTACAATCGGTTACCACAACGCACTTCTTCAAATGAAAGAAAAACTTGGGCGAGAGCTCCATTTTGACCAAGTCATCGCCTGTTCCTCCGCCGCCGGCGGGCTGAAAATGGCAGCCATCGGACTCGTCGAAGAATTGACGGTCGAAGCTGCCAAACGTGTATGCCTTGGTGCGGGAGCAAAGGTGGACTTGGTTTTTTCTCATCATTTGAACAAACATGAAGTGGACGAAATCATCAATCAAAAAATTGACATCATTTTACTTGCCGGAGGCGCGGACGGTGGCAATTCCGAATGTGTACTCTATAATGCCGAGCTGTTGGGAAAGATGCAAGTAACGATTCCTATCGTCTATGCCGGAAACAAATCCGTTCAAGACGATATCGAAGAGATTTTCAAGAAGTATCACCTAAATTATGTGATTTGCGATAATGTCATGCCTAGAATCAATGTATTGAATGTCAAATGCGCAAGAGCGAAGATTCGTGAAATATTCTTGAAGAACATCATCGTCGCCAAAGGAATCAAGAAAATCGAAAAAGAAATCGATGAAGTGCTTCTACCAACCCCAGAAGCGGTACTCTTGGCGTCTGAACTATTAAGTAAAGGGTATTTGAATGAAAAAGGACTTGGCGATTTGGTAGTCGTTGACATTGGTGGAGCGACAACGGACATGTATTCGATGTGCAACGCATCCAATCGAAGCGATGTCATCATCCATGGATTGGAAGAGCCGTTTGCGAAAAGAACCGTTGAAGGCGATTTGGGTATGCGATATTCCGCTCCTGGAATCATCAAGGCGTTGACCAAAGAGGAAATCCAGTTCCTGAATTTGGAACGTGGCGTCGATATTGAAAAGGAAGTTCAGTACCGCTATCGAAACGTTGCCAGTCTTCCTGAAAATCCACACGATGAGTTTATTGATCAACTGCTGGCGGAGATGTGTGCATATCGTGCAATGCATCGTCACGTCGGTAGAATCGAAGAAGTCTTCACACCGATGGGACTCATATACAATCAGGTTGGGAAAGACTTATCGGAAGTCGAATATGTGATTGGAACCGGAGGCGTAGTCATTCACTCCAAGAATCCAATTGGCATCTTATCGAAGACAACAAACATTTTGCACAATCACCAAGAATTAAGACCGCTTCATCCAAAGTATTTAGTGGATCAAGAGTACATCATGGCGGCTATGGGTTTGCTTAGTCAAAAGGATCCGTTGCTCGCCTTAAAAATCATGAAAAAACATCTTATTGACATGCAGTAACAGAGGAGAAACATATGGAACTCAAAAACAAGAAAATTCCATTAGAAGTATTTCTGGAAGAGAGAAAAAAAGTCCTTTCAGATTGGGCGACCGGAAATGATGAAGCGCTAGATTTAGGCGTTAGTTTGGCATATCTAAAAAATGTTCCGGAGCATAAAAACTTCGCGAAAGTTCTTGAAAAAGCAAAGAAATCAAACATAACTTTGATTCAACCGAGAGCTGGAGTACCGGTTCTCGAAGAGCATATCAAATTGCTTCAACACTTGGAAACTTCGGGAGCAGATTTGTTACCATCGACGATTGATAGTTACACCAGACAGAACCGTTATATCGAAGCTGAGAAGGGTTTAAAAGAGAGTCAACAAATCCAAAGAGCACTTCTCAATGGCTTCCCAGCGGTCAATCACGGTGTCTCGGGATGCAAAGCTGTTCTGGAGGCGGTAAATCGCCCATTACAGGCCAGACACGGAACTCCGGATGCACGTCTTTTAACAGAAATCATTCTCGCTTCTGGATGGACTTCCAATGAGGGCGGAGGCATCTCGTATAACATTCCTTACGCGAAAAGTGTTCCTCTCGAAACTTCTATCAGAAACTGGCAGTATTGTGACCGTCTTGTCGGGTATTATGAGGAACAAGGAATTCGAATTAATCGTGAGCCTTTTGGCCCGTTGACAGGAACTTTGGTTCCACCATGTATCTCAAATACCATCGCAATCGTTGAAAGTCTATTGGCTGCCGAACAAGGTGTCAAGAGTATTACGGTCGGATATGGTATGGGCGGAAACATGGTTCAAGATATCGCAGCGATCCGTATGCTTCAGAAACAGACCGAAGAATATCTTCAAGAATATGGATACAATGATATTGATGTTTCTACCGTCTTCCATCAATGGATGGGTGGCTTTCCAGAAAACGAAGCAGAAGCAATGGGACTCATTGCATACAGTTCAACTGTTGCTGCTTTTTCGAAAGCGACGAAGATGATTACGAAATCTCCACACGAATCCATTGGTATTCCCACAAAGGAAGCAAACGGACTTGGAATCAAGGAATCTAAATTTGTCATCAAACTTTTGAAAGACCAAAAGTATCCCGATTCTGAAAAATTGTCGGAAGAAATGGGACAAATTGAACGTGAAGTCAACTGCTTGATGGAATGCATTGCTCGTTCCGGCGAAGGAGATATCGCCGTGGGAATCGTTAAGGCATTCGAACAAGGGTTGATTGATGTTCCATTCGCTCCAAGCAAGTTCAATGCAGGTAAAATATTACCCGCAAGAGATTTGGAAGGCAATATACGCATCCTTGAATTCGGAAATATGTGCTTTACTGACGAAATCAAACAATATCATCAAAAGAAAATACAAGAGCGTGCGGATGCACAACATCGTCCGATTTCGTTCCAATTGACGGTCGACGACGTCTATGCCGTCAGCAAAGGCAGATTGGTTGGAAACCAATAGAGGAGACTTTTCATGAAAATCAAGAATATCTACTTGTCAGAGTCCTTTACCGGATTTTATTTCGATGACCAAAAAGCCATTAAGAAAGGCGCCGTTCAAGACGGCTTTCTTTATATGGGGGAACCTATTCTCGACGGATTCACCTCCATAAGACAAAAAGGTGAAGCGATTTCGGTTCAAATTGAACTAGAAGACGGAACTGTTGGCGTCGGTGATTGTGCCGCCGTACAATATTCTGGAACCGGAGGAAGAGACCCACTGTTTTTGGCGAGCGTCTATATTCCATTTATCCAGGAAAAACTGATTCCTCTCCTCATGAAAGAAGAGATTGGAAATTTCAAAAGTCTCGCAGAAAAATACGATCAAATCATGATTGATGGTATGAGACTACACACCGCAATCCGATACGGAATCACGCAAGCTCTGTTAAGTGTAACTGCCAGATTTCATCATGTGACCATGGCGGAATTGATTCGCAAAGAATATGGAATTAAAGAATCAGTATATCGCCAGATTCCGATATTTACACAAAGCGGAGATGACCGATACTTAAATGTCGATAAGATGATTTTGAAAGAAGCAGATGTACTTCCGCATGCCTTGATTAACAATGTGAAAACGAAGCTTGGTGAGCATGGCGAACTCTTAAAAGAATATGTAATTTGGCTAAGAAACCGAATTCTAAAACATCGCATCAAACCGGATTATTCTCCTGTAATGCATATCGATGTATATGGAACCATTGGCATAGCCTTTAATAACGACATGGATTTGATGGCTAAGTATTTGCTCGAACTCGAACAAGCCGCAAAGCCATTCAAGATTCGAATCGAAGGCCCAGTCGATTCTGGAGACCGCGAAGGAACCATGCTCGCGCTAAAAGAATTGACGAAGAGAATGGACGATGTGTCTTCGACACTAGAGATTGTTGCAGATGAGTGGTGCAACACCCTCGAAGACATTCGATATTTCGCGGATAATAAATCCGGACATATGCTTCAAATCAAGACACCCGACCTTGGTGGCGTAAACAATGTCATCGAATCCATCATCTATTGTAATGAATTGAAGATTGGATCCTATTGCGGAGGAACATGCAACGAAACAAATGTTTCTGCAGAGGTCACGACCAACATCGCGATTGCTTGCAACGCAGACCAATGTTTGGCAAAACCTGGAATGAGCGTCGATGACGGCTTCATGACAGTAAAGAACGAAATGAACCGAGTACTCGCAAGAGCAAATCACCATTAGGAGGCACCCTATGAAAAAAGGAATCGCGGGATCGAAACAAAGCAGTGACTGTTATTGTATCGTTACCGACAAGCAACCACAACAAATCTTAATCGACAGTGTTGTCGGCGCCTTTTTTCATGACCAAATGCTCAAAGTCATTCACAGCACGCTTCATGAATGCGGAAAAGACCACTTAAGCGTGGAGTTGATTGACCGCGGAGCGCTAGATTCCACAATCAAATCCAGATTGCTTACCGCAATCGAAAGGATGAAGGAAGATGAATAGAAGTTACTTGTTTATCCCCGGAAATCAACCGAACATGCTTCAAAATGCATTTCTTTTTGATTCCGACGCACTTATTTTCGATTTGGAAGACTCAGTCCATCCGGAAGAAAAAGATAATGCTCGCAATCTGGTGAAACAATTTTTGATTGCCAATGAAAACTTCCGAAAGGGAGAATGTTATGTACGTCTAAACGGTATGGACACTCCTTTTTTTGATCAAGACATTATTGAAATGTTGATTCCTCAAGTAGATGGCTTCGTCATTCCCAAAGCGACGAAGGATACAATTAAGCAACTTGAAGTTGTCATGTATAAACAAGACCCGAATCATGGTAAAAAAATTATCGTTATCATCGAATCGGCACTCGGATTGATTGATGTGGAACAAATCGCATCTCGTTCCTTTGTTCATGGCTGTTTGTTAGGCGCGGAAGACTATTCCAAGGACTTGGAACTCGTACGCAGTAAACAAGGAAATGAGATAGCCTATGCGAGAAGCAGAGTCGTCAATGCTTGTGTAGCTTTTCATAAAGAAGCAATTGACACACCGTTTGTCGATGTATTTGATGATGCCTCTTTTGAACAAGATGCTATCATCGGTAAGTCTTTTGGAATGACGGGCAAAAGCTCAATTCATCCTCGTCATATTGAAGGAATCAACCGAATCTTTTCTCCTTCAAAAAAAGATATTCAAGATGCTTTGGAATTGCTTCAAGCGGTAAAGACCGCTGAAGCAAACAAAGTAGGCGCATTTAGTCACAAAGGAAAAATGGTCGACCGACCGATTATTGAACGCTCTGAGAAAGTGATTGAAAAGGCAATCAAATATGGCTTATTGCCGAGGGAAGCGAATGAATAGCTTCGGAAGAGATGTTCCAAGCGGTAAAAGGCCGTTTGTTTCTAGTCATGATTTTGAGTTGACAAAGATAAAGGCGACGAGAGACATTCAAAAACACGTTGGCCCAGTCGTATTTTGGAAAACACTTCATGATGCTTTGAATCAACTCAATATTCAAGATGGAGCAACCATCTCTTTTCATCATCATCTTCGAAATGGTGATTTTGTCATCAACATGGTATGCGAAGAATTATCGAGGCGAAACCTTCATAATTTAACGTTAGCACCAAGTTCAATATTTCCGGCATACGAAGGAATTGCGAAACTCGTCCGTGAAGGTCGAGTTTCTAGTATTTATACGAGTTATATGAACGGCCCAGTTTCTGAATTGGTTCAACAAGGAAACCTAAAAGGCGAACTCGTTATGCAAACTCATGGG
>Ga0172371_10009085_pt1 | contig 13738 bp, 17 predicted proteins | sample Lak12m_FD_114543 | JGI IMG/M metagenome (GOLD analysis project Ga0172371, IMG submission 114543) | Freshwater microbial communities from Kabuno Bay, South-Kivu, Congo - kab_022012_12m | ecosystem: Environmental > Aquatic > Freshwater > Lake | place: Democratic Republic of the Congo: South-Kivu... | reverse complement strand
CAGACCATGGCCAGCATCCACGAACAGCTTTACCGTTCCACTAACCTGGCTAAGATTGATATGGCAAAATACATCACGGGTCTGGTTGAAAAATTATATTACGCCTACTCTTTTGCAGATATTCAAGTAAAATTTGACCTGGGCGAGGTGAAATTGAGCATTGACCAGGCCATCCCTTGTGGCCTGATTCTGAATGATCTGGTTACGAACGCCTTTAAGTACGCTTTCAACAGCGATTCGCCGGCTCCACGAACGATCAATATCAGCCTGAACGAGAACGGATACCTTCCTGGTGTTGATGCAAAGCAAGCGATCTATACTATGAAAGTCAGCGATAACGGAATTGGTTTGCCGGCCGGGATGGATATGGAAACCTCCCGCAGCCTGGGTTGGCGGCTGGTGAATGGCCTGATCGGCCAGCTACATGGGCAACTGGCGGTTGAAAGCGCGCCCGGCGCTGGCGTCTGTTTCACGCTTGTCTTCCCATCCGCGGAGTAAACATAGGGATATAACGATGTTCAATCTGGTTCCCAAGAAACCTGCCCCCCGCGCTTGCTGGCGGCTAAGGCTGCTTACCAGCGAGTATCTGGTCGAAGGTTCTTTTTATCCGGACGAATATAAAGTGGGCAGCGCCAATATTTTTGAGTTAGCCAGCGACCCTACTCTGGATGGCGGCGGGGCCGAAGCCTTCCAGCGCCTGCAGCTATACGACGTGGGTCTCTTGCCCACCGGCTTATTGATCCTGCCCGTACAAACTTATCCCGAATGGGGATTATCCGTGACGGATCATGTGATCGCGCTGATTCCGGGCGATGAAGCGAGCTTACAAACTGCCCAAAAAGCCTTCAAAGAATTTCGCTATCCGCTGCAAGCGGATGTGTTTGCCTCTTCCTATCGTCTGAGCGGTTGCTTGATGTCTGATTCGACTATTCCGCACCGTTCGCCATTTATGGTGAGCCAGTTCATCCCAATGGTGCAGGCTGAAATTCACAGCCTGGCGCCCGCCGCTGCCTGGGGCGGGCTACAGGCAGCCTGGGCGCTGCTGAATGGCAACGCTCTCATGCACGGCTATGGTCTGAGGAATCCCTAAAACCCGACAGGTCTTTAAGACCTGTCGGGTTTATTGAGTTTATTCCGTCGCCTGGAACGTGAAGCGGGTCGCGCCAATCTGGATCACCGCCCCGGGCAGCCGGGTCGTATAAGCTTTGTCATATTGCGCCTGGGCGGCCGGCTGGCTGGCGTAAGAAAATATTTCCACCACCCATTTATCCGGTTCGCCGCCGGGTTTATGCCAGGTGCAATAATCAATCCCATCACGGTTCGCCGCTCCTGCAAACTGGTAGCCTTGCATTTCATCGCTGAAATAATCGCACAACTTGCTGGCAGTGTAGATAGGCGACACAGCGGTAGAGGCAACCTGGTTGGCAGGCAGAGGCGTAGAGGCCAAAGCAGAGGTCTGGATAGCCAGTAGCAAGACCAGTAAAACCCCCAGGCGTGCGCTAAAACGGGCGAATTGAGATTCAAAGTGTGGCATAGCGAACCTCCAGCAAAGGTCATTCACCGTTTTTAAATTGATTGGGTCAAGATGGCTGCGTTGTTCTCGTGATTATACACGTTAAGCGGTCAAGTTACTGTATAATGGGCTTATCAGACCAGGAGCAGCCAGTTTTGTTAGCTCAAGTTGATCTGCAAACAGCCAACTTATTAAAGAGTCGATTGACATTGATCACGCCGGTAAAGCGACTTGTGGTCTATGGTTCGCGTGCGCGCGGAGATGTCTCGTCAGAATCCGATTTAGATATCTTCATTGAACTGCCGGCTGTAACGCCCTCTCTGCGGCGGGAGATCAGTGAAATCGCCTGGGATATTGGCCTGGAACAGGGTGTAGTCATATCCACATTTGTTGCTTCTACTGAGGCAATCCAATACAGCCCATTGGCTGCTGACCCAATTTTAATTGCAATTGAGAATGATGGTGTCCCTGTATGAATGATGAATTGCGAAATCAGCGGATTGAGTACCGCTTATTGCAGGCAGATGATTCCTTACAGGAAGCTGAAGCGTTGTTTCGGGTGGCGCTTTATCGAGGGGCGGTTAATCGCGCCTATTATGCTATGTTCTACGCAATTCTCGCTTTGTCAGTCTTCAAAGGGCAGGTTCTGTCTAAGCATTCTGGGGCAATTGCCTTCTTTGATCTAGAATTTATCAAATCGGGTGTATTACCAAAACAGTTATCAAAGATATTGCATCTTGCTTTTGACCAGCGACAGGCGAATGACTATGGGGAATTATGGTCTATAGATCAAACAGAGACCGAACAAGCGATACGTAATTCGAGAGAGTTCGTTGCGAAAGTTGTAGAACTCTTGCGAAGCGCCAACTGACTGGACTTTCGAATTGGATGTCCTGAAGAAAAACGCGCGCCGTTTTCTTATGTGAACTTCTCATAACCTTCTTATTTTCTTACACTTGACAATCACATAGGTGGGTTGTAATATAGCTTTACCCCCCCCCTACGGGGGAGGGATAAAGCGAGTTGCGCTATAAAAACCATATAGGAATAACCTATGCAAAATGAAGCAGCCTTAAAACGTCTTAAAACCATTGAAGGGCATATGCGTGGCATTATCCGGATGGTCGAGGAAGACGCCTATTGTATTGATGTTTTACGCCAGATTCAGGCCGTGCAGGCTGCGCTGAATAAGGTCAGCGTCGGTATTTTGGAGGATCATCTGGCTTGTTGCGTTACCACTGCCATTCGCGGTGAGGACCCGGCTGAACGGGAGCGCGTCTTGAAAGAAATCACCGACGTCTTTGAGACGGCTACTAAAGTCTGATTGTCGAAACCCGCCGGTTTTCCCTAATTTTTACCCAGGAGATAATACTATGAAAACGATTACCTATTCTGTACCGAATATCAATTGTGGACATTGCGTTCACACCATCCAAACCGAAGTAGGCGATTTGCAAGGCGTTCAGTCTGTCAAGGCCGACGCGGTCAGCAAAAAGGTCGAAGTTACCTTCGACGCCCCGGCCTCAGAAGAACGGATCAAATCCCTGTTAGCTGAGATCAATTACCCGGTTGTTGCATAGATTGATTTCCCCCCGAAGCAACTATACCTTTGTAGCGTTGATATTGAGGCGATATGAGTGATACGAAGCAGCTCACGCTGCCTGTTACCGGTATGACTTGCGCCAACTGCGTCGCCACCGTCGAACGTAGTTTGAAGAAACTGGATGGCGTTTCGACTGCGGTGGTTAACCTGTCTTCAGAGCGGGCGACGGTTGAGTTCGATCCGTCCAGGCTGGCGCTGCCGCAGATCATCGCTCGCGTGGAACGCGCCGGTTATGGCATTGCAACCGGCGAGGCTGACCTGCTGCTCAAGCGATTGGCAGATACGAATGATGTCGCCCGTCTGGAAAAGGCTCTGCTCAAGCTAGACGGCGTGCAGGAAGCTTCGATCAGCTTGACCACCGAGCGAGCGCGGGTTAAATACATCCCCACCCTGGTCAGCCAGGCGGAAATCCGCCAGGCGATTGCTAAGGCCGGTTTTGAAGCGGTCGAGACCGGCGGCGACGCAGAGGATGTCGAAGCCCAGGCGCGCCAGCGCGAGATTAACGATCAGTTCCGCCTGCTGGTGATTGGCCTGATCTTCACTGCGCCGTTATTCCTGCTCTCGATGGGCAAAGACTTTGGCTTGCTGCCGGCTTTCTTTTATAGCTCTACTGGCGTCGAGATGAGCGGCATGCGCACAGCCCAACCCTGGTTTAACTGGTTGATGTTGGCTCTGGCTACGCCAGTGCAATTCTATGTGGCGCGCCAGTATTACATTGGCGCCTACAAGTCGTTGCGCAACGGCTCTGCGAATATGGATGTGTTAATCGCGATGGGTTCGTCGGTCGCTTTCCTGTATTCGCTGCCGGTGACTTTTGGCTGGTTGAGCGGCCATGTTTATTTTGAGACGGCAGCGGTGATCATTACCCTGATCCGCCTGGGTAAATACCTGGAGGCGCGCGCCAAGGGGCGTACCAGCGAAGCGATTAAAAAACTGATGGGTTTACGCGCCAAGACCGCCCGGATCGTGCGTGATGGGCAGGAACAAGAAGTTCCGGTGGATGAGGTGCGCGTGGGCGATGTGGTGTTGGTTCGCCCAGGCGAGAAGGTACCGGTGGATGGCGTAGTGATCGAAGGACGTTCAGCGGTGGACGAATCGATGCTTACCGGCGAATCGCTGCCCGTCGAGAAGAAACCCGGCGACCCATTGATCGGCGCCACCTTGAATAAATTGGGCTTGCTCAAATTCGAGGCTACCAAAGTGGGTAAAGAGACCGCCCTGGCGCAGATCATCCGCCTGGTGGAAGAAGCGCAGGGCAGCAAAGCCCCGATTCAGAAGCTGGCAGACCAGGTTTCGGCAGTGTTTGTCCCGATAGTTATTGGTATCGCGGTTTTAACTTTCCTGGCCTGGTATTTCTTAGCGCCGCCATTGGCGATCAACTCGGACCTCACACCTTTTACCCGCGCTTTGATCAACATGGTCGCGGTTTTGGTGATTGCCTGTCCGTGCGCGATGGGATTGGCAACCCCCACTGCGGTGATGGTTGGCGCTGGCAAAGGCGCTGAATTGGGCATTTTGTTTCGCAATAGCGAAGCATTGGAACGCGCCGGTAAGGTCACCGTAGTGGTGTTGGATAAGACTGGCACGATCACAAAAGGTCAACCGGCAGTTACCGATATCGTGACTGCCGAACAATGGACAACTGAGCGCCTTTTACGTTTGGCTGCGTCGGTCGAAAAAGGTTCTGAACATCCGCTGGGCGAGTCGATCTGGGCCGAGGCGACTACCCGCAATCTGACCCTGGCAGAACCAGTTGGTTTTCAGGCGATAGCCGGCCAGGGCGTCAGCGCCGAAGTCGAAGGTCATCAAGTGGCGGTGGGTAACCTGCGCATGATGGAGGCGCATCACTATCCGTTGAATGGCCTGGCGCGTGAAGTGGAGCGGTTGCAGTCGGAAGCCAAGACGGCCATGCTGGTGGCTGTGGATGGATCGGTGAGCGGCGCTATTGCCGTCGCCGATACGGTCAAGGATGGCTCGCGCGCTGCGATTGCCGAGCTGCATCGCATGGGATTGAAAGTAGCCATGCTGACCGGCGATAACCGCCAAACCGCCGAAGCGATTGGCAGGCAGGTGGGGGTGGATACAGTCCTGGCGGAAGTTCTGCCGGATGGTAAAGCCGCCGAGATCAAAAAACTCCAGGCTTTGAATCTGGCAGGCGATAAAGGCAAGAATATTGTGGCTATGGTGGGGGATGGGGTCAATGACGCTCCGGCGCTAGCCCAGGCGGATGTCGGCCTGGCTATCGGCACCGGCACGGATGTAGCGATGGCTGCTGCTCCGGTTACGCTGATCAGCGGCGACCTGCGCGGCGTGGCGCGCGCCATTCTACTCTCGCGTAAGACGCTGGGTACGATCAAACAGAACCTGTTCTGGGCTTTTTTCTACAATGTAGTGTTGATCCCCGCGGCTTTCCTGGGATACCTGAACCCGATGCTGGCTGCCGGCGCGATGGCCTTCAGCAGTGTTTTTGTCGTTTCCAACAGTCTGCGCTTGCGCAAGGCCAAAATTGTGTAGTAAATGGTGCATGTTTTACCAACCAAGTCTGAGAGGATATGCGATGAAGAAAATCATGTTCCTGATGGGTATTTTTGCGATCTTGCTTTCAGCCTGCGCCGCCCAATCCGGCCCGGCGAAAGCTGAATTGCCGGCTGGAAAGGCGTATTCCGAAGGCAAGGAGATCTTTTTTGTTCACACTGAGGCATCGGATGCCGCGATAGCCGAAAAGTTGACCAAGATGATGCAATCTCCCGTTATCCTGGTTCCAGCGCTTGCGCAGGCGCCGGAAAGCGCGCTGGCCAATGTTTTCGTCTTTAGCAATGGATTGAAAGGCAAAGGTCCGTTGGGTTTTCAGCCCGATGTATTTGATAATCCGCCCGGCAGCGCTGGATATTCCCCCTTGCGTCGTCTAAATGTGGCAACCTGGATTGATCCAACCCAGGCGCGCGAGTTGAAATCAGCCGCGGATGTGTTGGCGGCGCAAACGGCTGGCGAATTGACCATTGAGCAACCCGGCGTCGTGATAAACATGCCCTTCGTAGTTTGGGATGGCGGAAAACGGTAGAGCGCAGCCAGATGAACCAATACCTGATCGCTTTCATCACGGGTTTAACCACCGGTGGGCTTTCTTGCCTGGCTGTGCAGGGCGGGTTGCTGGCAAGCTCGCTGGCGCATCAAATCGAGCGGGATTTGCTCAACCAGACTGCCCAGGCGAAATCACGGCCTGGCGCGAAGCCGGGGAGTCAGAAGAAATTTCGCCCACTCGTTGCGCTGCCCATCGCGCTCTTCCTGGCTGCTAAGTTGCTTGCCTACACCGCGCTCGGTTTCTTGCTCGGCGCGCTGGGCAACGTCTTAACGCTGACCCCCATGATGCGCGCCATCCTGTTGATCGCCATCGGTATCTTCATGGTGGGCAATGCCTTGCGCATGTTCAATATCCACCCGATTTTCCGTTTCTTTGCGCTCGAGCCGCCCAAATTTGTTACCCGGTATATTCGTAAGACTGCGAAAAACGGCGCAGACCTGGCGGCGCCGCTCTTCCTGGGCGCCCTGACGGTTTTGATCCCTTGCGGGGTTACCCAAACGATGATGGCGGTCGCCATCGGTACCGGCGACCCGCTCCAGGGCGCGTTGCTGATGTTTGCCTTTATCCTCGGCACAAGCCCGGTCTTTTTTGCAGTCGCTTACCTGACCACTCAGCTTGGGGCGCGCCTCGAAAAATGGTTTATGCGTTTCGTAGCGGTCGTTGTTTTGTTGTTGGGCATCGTAACCTACATCAGCGGATTGCGTCTGGCTGGTGTACCGGTGAACTTGCCGGATTGGTTGCAATTCGGTTCTGGCCCGCAGCAAGCCGCGCTCTCTTCAACCAGCACGGTCGGGACGGCGTTTGTCCCTGTCACTTCCGCCCAACCGTCTACCGCCTCATCCATTCAAGCAACGCCGGCGGTATCAGGCCTCGATCCGCTTTCAACGTCGGGCGTCGCGCCGGCTATGACTGAAGCCCCGCTTGCCCCAACCGCGCCTCAGGCGACAGACCTGACCCTCAATGCTCAAAATGACGGTTATTATCCTCAACAACTGTTTGCCAGCGCTGGCAGTCCAACCCGGCTGAATGTTGTGACCGACCATACCCGTTCTTGCGCGGTTGCGTTTGTTATCCCGGAATTGAATTACGAAACGATCTTGCCGCAGACTGGCGTTACAGCCATTGATATCCCGCCTCAGCCGGCTGGAAAGGTGATGGCCTTCACCTGCTCGATGGGCATGTACACCGGCGAGATTGTGTTCAAATAATTGAGACCGGATCGCTAGCAAGCTACTGAGTTTTTTCTTAAGCCTTTCTCTGTGGCTCTGAGGTGAAGATTTTGAGGCTTTATGATCAAGAAAATATTTAAAATTCTGGATATGCATTGCAGCAACTGTCCCATGATCCTCGAGAGTATCGAGGACGACCTGCCGGGCGTCAAGCAAATCTCGGCCAGCTACGCCAAAGGTACAATGGTGGTTGAATTTGACGAGGGTCTTTTGAACGTCGAGCAGATTCTGGCGGCGATCAAGCAGAAAGGCTACCAGGGGCTATTGTCTTAGGCCGAACGAAAAATAGGAATGGACGAATCGGGGGCTTCCGCTTTTTGATTCGTCTTTTGGCGCGGCGCATGCCTGAATCTTGATAGCATGCGCCGCGCCTTATGGATTACTCCATGTCTGGTTTCCACACTTCCCAAACCTTGCCCACCAGATCGGGTCCAGGTTTGAGAGTTGGCTTTCCAGGTTCCCAACCGGCGGGGGTGGCTTCTTTGCCGCCCGAAGCGCGCACATGCTGGAAAGCTTGAATTTGCCGCACCGATTCGGCAAAGCGCCGCCCTACCGGGGGCGTCAATACCTCCATTGCCTGGATCACGCCGTCGGGGTCAATAATGAAACGCCCGCGCAGCTCGATACCCTGGTTTTCATCCCAAACGCCATAAGCGCGGCCCACATTGCCGGCCTGGTCAGAGGCCATGTGGAAAGGTACGCCGCCATTGACCATCTTCACCAACTCATGGTCGTTCCACATCTTATGCACAAAATGGCTATCCACGCTGACAGAAATCACTTCCACGCCTAAGCTCTGTAAAACAGGGTATTTGTCGGCGACCGCCGACACTTCAGTCGCTCAGACGAAGGTGAAATCGCCAGGGTAAAAGCACAACAACACCCACTTGCCGGCAAAATCGGTTAATTTGACCGGGGTGAAGCTGCCTTTATAGTAAGATGGGGCAGAAAAATCGGGGGCTTTCTGTCCAACACGGGCGGTCATAACTGCTTCCTTTCGTTCGGGTGATAGACTCGGTGGGGCTTCGACTGATAAGGTAGGTTTTTCACTTGTTATGTTGCCCGTTACGCGGGCGCATCCGGCGATCTCTGCCATAGGCTTTCCTTTCTTTTATGAATGATTTGGGCGCTTCGTTACCTGACTTTAGTGTAACAGGTGCGTGTGATCAACGATCTGTCCATCGGCATAAGCCATTACGGCTTCGTCAATCCCTGCGATATCTGTAACCACAGGGATTATACCTTGCTGTTGCATACTGGAATAGGCGCCTGCGCCCATGCCACGGCAGAGCAGCGCCTGGCAATCCGTGATAGCTTGCGCCATGCGCGCATGACGGTCATGTGCAGCCTGGCTAAAACCATGTGGTTGACCAGAATCTTCGACTTCGTGCGCCTCGTTTGAAAAATGGGCATGGCCCAATTTTTTACGTAATTCACGCGTCACAATTTGCCCATCCTCCACGGTCGCAACCAGATAATAGGCTGCCCGGCCAAAATGTTGGCTGATGGTCTTGCCATCGTCTGTGATTACAGCAATTTTCATCGGTAATTTTCCTTTTGTTTTCAATCAGGCTGAACGTATTCGCGTTCAGACCGCTATTATCAGCCAGGGCGCGGATCGAAAGACCTTGTTGAAGACGCAACTCGCGTAACCGGCGACTGACGCTGATGGTTGAGCCTGGTTGGCTTGGATCGTGAAGTTTTGTCATGCTCAAGCCTATAATTCTCAATTGTTTGGTCTGTGGTTTTACCTGTTGGAATAACCAAAGACTAACCAATCATTGTACTAATATTATAGTACATAATCATCTAAAGTGCAACCATTTTGTACCAATATACTGTACTAATTTTGTCTCGCAAGGTAAAAAGCGAAATGGATCTCCACGCGCCTGAATTGGCGCTTCTATGTGATTCGGGTGCGCGCTTAACCCCAATCCCGCCCCTGGTCAGTTTCAGGAGCGGGGAAAAAGTTGATTTCTTTATGATCCTATAGGGTTGATTATGGTCTACCGCCTCGATTCCCGCCGCCCCGGCCATTGCTTGCGCTGGAATTAATGATATTTTGGTAAGCTTCCAGGCTCAAATATTGCGGCTGGTAAGTCTCGCCAGTCTGAGCGCTGATATTTGATGCAAATGCCTGTAAGTGGTTATAGGAACCTTGCATCAGGCTGTTGAAAACCTGCCGGATGTCCGCGTTGTCGGTTTCAGCCAGGCGCTTTTCCAGGTCCAGGATATCAATTTCCTCAATCGCCGCGCCAACTTTCAACGCCTCAACCACTGATAAGCCGCCTCGCCCGGCCAACTCATTGTACAACGACTGCAGGTCAGAGTTGGTAAAAATGCCTGGGGTGTTGGAGGCTGGGTCGGCCAGTCCGTAGCGGTCAAGCAGTGTTTTGATCGCCTCGGTGTGAGTTTGCTCGCTCTGGCTGATGTTTTGAAAGACACGCAGCCCCCATTTTTCATACAGCGCAACGTAAACATCATGAGCCAGTTTTTCTTCTTCCCGAAGATAGATCAACGCTTCGGATTCGGCGGCGCTTAACTCGCCGGGGGTTGCCGGAGGCAGACTCAATTGCCCGCCGTTGCCCTGTCCTTGTCCCTGGCCGCGCCCTTGCCCGCCATTTCCGCGTCCTTGTCCCTGGCCCTGCCCGCGCCCTTGCCCCTGTCCTTGTCCATTGTAAGGCAGCTCGCCTGGCTGGGGAGTGGCAGAGACATACTCGCCGCTATGCGTTCCGCTACCTCTGGAGCCTTCCTGGGAGTTTTGCGCCAGAGTGCGATTGACTGCGCCAAAGACTAGCAAACCGATTACAGTTGAAGTTACGGCTATTAGTAGAATTTTCTTGAACATTGTGTTTCCCTTTCTGTTTACTTTTGGATTGTTATTGAGGGTACGTGATTGCCGGTGTGGATGGAATCCCTGGCGCGGGCGATAGAACGCCTAATATATTGCGCGTTACTTTAGTGACCCATTTCCAATGGATGACAAGGTGGATTATCGCCGCCGAAATCAGCGCTACGCCGGCCCAGGTATGGAGTAGATCCCAGGTTGAGCGACTGAATAGAAACATGGGATCTGCCGTCCAGCGCCCACCGGGTACGAACAAAAAGTACACCCCGCTGGCAGCGGTCAGCAGGAAACTGGTTGCTACAACCAGATTGAGCGCCAGGTTCCAGCGGCCGCGCGGTTTGATACAGCCACATTGGCCGCTTATTTCCTTCCAGACACGACGGGTCGAACTGGCGATCCACGACCAGTGCAACAGCAAATGGATTGACGCCACCACAATCATTAACACCCCGCTCCAGGTATGCAAGTCATCCCAGGTGTGGCGGGTGAACAGAATTTGAACGTTATACAATGGATTGCGCCCGCCCTGGAAGCCGCCTACAGGCAAGAACAGGAAATAAATCCCCGACAGTGCGGATAGTACCGCGCTGCCAAAGAGCGCCGCGTTTATCCACCAGTTTCTTTGGGTTGGTTTGGAGACAAGTTGATTAGCCATCTTTTTCTGCTTTCTTCACCAGAAGTACTCGTTAGAAGTACTCGTTTGACAGGATGAGCAGGTATCACTCGCTGCTCTTGAACTACTGCCTATCATACAAAAAAGATATGAAGTTCTCGTGAAGAAGCTTCGAAAGAAGGATGAATGTTTTAGTTATATGCAATCAACAAAGCAGCCGACTTCCACATTACCCAAGGCGCGGCGCAGGTCGGCTGTTTTCATTTTCAAGGATTATCGTCGCTTTCCTTTCGGATTCAATCGCGCCAGAGTACCCGGCGGCAAAGGATCGGGTATAATTCGCCTGTTCTTCTGTGACGACGATGGATCGGGCGCATTCCCGTGTGTGCGCCTGATCCCCAAAATGGTGGACACGGATGATTTGAAAGGAGCAATGTAATGCTGAATGGTCGTAAATTTATCTGGATTTCTTCTCTTTTAGTCTTGTCAATCTTCCTTGCCGGTTGTAGCCCGGGCGTTTCCGAGACCAGCCAGGCGCCGGCTGTAACCACAGCGCCTCAGGTTTCAACTGCACTGCCTCCGACGCAGACAGCGGTGAGCCCAGAAAATACGGCTGCGCCAGTCGCGTCGCCGGCAGTTACCGAAAGCCAGCCAGTTTCACCGGCAGTTACTGAAGCCCAGCCAGAAACTCAAGCGTTGGATGGCGCTGCGCTGATGGAATCTCGCTGCACGGTATGCCATAACGCCAACCGGATCAAAGCAGCCAAGAAATCGCAGGCGCAGTGGGAATCTGTGGTGAGTCGTATGATCCAGAAGGGCGCGCAGTTGAGCGATGCGGAGAAAGCCGCCTTAATTGCATATTTAGCCCAGACATACGCGCCGTAACAGGCCCGCATGGTCGAACCCTGACGGGTTAATCAACCGTCAGGGTTTTGCTCAAATTGCGCGGAAAATCGGGGTCATAACCGCGCCCAATTGCCATATAGTATGAAATCAATTGCAACGGCAACACTGCCAGCAAAGATGAAATAAGCGGGCTGGCCTCGGGGATGCTGATTACATCGCTGGCGTTAGCTTCCAACCGGCGGTCCGCTTGTCCGATGGCGATCGCGCGCCCGCCGCGACAGGAGACTTCATTGATACCGCTGACGATCAGCGGCACATCCTGTGGGCCGACTGCAAACAGCACTGGGAAGTCTTTCGTCACCGCCGAGAGTGGGCCGTGCTTGAACTCGGTTGAAAGCATCCCTTCGCAGTGAGCGTAGGTAATTTCCTTTAGTTTCAGAGCGCCCTCCAGCGCCATCGGGTAGGTGGCGCCATAACCCAGGCAATAAAGATCGCTCCAGGCATTGATCTCGGCGGCCAGTTTCTGCGCCGAATCACGCGTCTGGTCTAAGGTTCGTTCCATCAGCTCCGGGATTTGTTCCAACTCGTCTATCTCTCGTCCGCCCAGGCGATAGGCCAGATAAAGGAATGCGATGACCTGGTTAGTAAAGGTCTTTGTTGCAGGTACGCTAATCTCATAGCCGCAGCATAACGGCAGCCAGCCAGCCGCGGCTCTGGTAAGCGTCGAGCCGATTACATTTGCCAGTCCATAGCAGGTCATCGCGCTGGACTCGGCGGCTTGCAAGGCGTTCAGGATGTCTTTCGTCTCGCCGGATTGGCTGACAAACAACCCCACATCTTGCGCGTTGACGGCGGGCAGGTATTGCGGGATGAACTGCGGCGCGACCACAGGAATAACCGGTTTATGCGCCATTTGGGCAAAATAGACTGACCCGGCCAGGCAGGCGTGATAGCTGGTGCCGCAGCCAATGAAGTAGACCTGGCGGGCAGCGCGCATTTTTTCCAATACTGTATCCACTTGCGGGCTGCCCTGCAGCATGTGGATTACCTCGCGGGCTACCTGGGGTTGCTCGTAAATCTCTTTGAGCATGAAATGCGCATAGCCGCCTTTTTGTACGGCCTCCATAGTCTCGGTAACGATTTCGGGCTGGCGCTCGATCCGGCGGCCATCCAGCGCCGAGTGTAGCTCAATGCCATCCGCGTGCAGGGTGACGATCTCGCCATCTTGCAGCCGCACGATTGTGCGGGTGAGCGGCAGGATTGAAGGCAGGTCCGACGATACACACGTAAAACCTTCGCCCAGCCCCACCACCAGCCCGGAGCCTTTTTTGATTGCGTACAAGCAATCTTCATTGACCCTTCCAATTACATAGGCGTAATCGCCTTGCAGATCGCCATAAGCGCGGCGGATGGCTTCAATAAAGCCGTAACCCTGATTGATATAACGTTCGGTGGCGTGTACGCACGACTCGCCGTCATTGTGCGAGCGCACAGTCATTCCTTCCGCCATGAATTGCTGGCGCAGTTCGACATTGTTGACCACGTTGCCGTTGTGCGCGCCTACCAGGTCTCCGTCAGAATCCAGGTGTGGCTGGGCGTTTACCTGCGATGGCTCGCCAAAAGTCGCCCACCGGAGTTGGGTGATGCCGCGACTTCCGCTCATCTCCCCCAGGTTATATTTTTCGGCCACCGCGTCCACCCGACCGACATCCTTGCGCAAATCAATTTTCGATCCACTGATAGTGGCCGCTCCGACCGAATCGTAGCCCCGGTAAGTCAATCGCCGCGCTGCCTCGATCAAGATCGGTCCGAGAGTCTGTTCTTTATCGGTTACGATGCCAAAAATTCCGCACATAGCGCTCCTATAAGGGGAAATATTGGACTAGCCTCCGTATTATAACAACTGATGAAGTAAAATAATGGTTATGCTGCCCAAACCCGAAAAACAACCCTCTTCGATATCGCTTACCCGCTTTGCCTGGATGTCAATTGCTGCTGCGTTGT
>Ga0172371_10009083_pt1 | contig 13740 bp, 11 predicted proteins | sample Lak12m_FD_114543 | JGI IMG/M metagenome (GOLD analysis project Ga0172371, IMG submission 114543) | Freshwater microbial communities from Kabuno Bay, South-Kivu, Congo - kab_022012_12m | ecosystem: Environmental > Aquatic > Freshwater > Lake | place: Democratic Republic of the Congo: South-Kivu... | reverse complement strand
TTCGCTTCCACTACGACATTGTTATCATGCTGTTCCCATTTGACCCTTAGATTGGATGTCCCTATTTTTATGTATGGCTCTAACACATTTGAAAAATTCACAGAATACTTTAAATCCACATTCTGGCCTTCTATCTTTATATTCTTATCATCCGCAGGATCAGCTTCAAGCTCTTTCTTAACTATAAATTCCACATCAAAGCCTGCTTTCATATCTACAGCTGACTCATAAGAGTCCAGCGCGTCCTCAACAGCATCCGCTTTCATAAAAAAAGACGCCTCGGGAATGCTCATATCAGCCTGGCCGCCGACAGTCTCCGCAAAAGACGAGGCCGCAAAGCTTAACAAAAATAAAATGGCTATTATATTCCTCATTTTAATATCTCCTAATAAGCTAAAACTTCATTGCCCCGCCTAAACTCAACGCGACCTGGTCTATAAGCCTGAGTTCTATGCTGTAAATAAAAGAGCTGTTCAGCCTAGGCATAATATCGCATCCTAATATAAACCCGTAAGGCTTTTTATTGCCTGCCTTAAATATATTGTAGTCAGTAGTCGGCATATTGACATAATTAAAATTCACATCTACTTCTGAATCAGAATAAGCCATGCCTGTATATGGCACAACATAAACACTCTGTAATTTCAGCGGTATCTCGAACTTCTTGCTCAAAAGAAGGCTTACCTGCCACTCATCCACCTTAAATTTCACGCCATTATCTTTCGCGCTAACGCTGTTGACCTCTGCCTCCTTTACATCGGTATCAGTAGTCCTGTATTGCGCGTCTCCTGTCAACCTGATGCCCCAAAATTCCAGTATATTCGCCTTTAATCCGCCTCCCCATGCAAAACCATTATCAGCGTCTACTTCAATTGTCTCCCCGCCGTGTTTCCACCTTGCCTCTAAATTAGAGGTCCCTACCTTCACATACGGCTCTACTCTAGTCAGGACTGTCATCCCCCATTTAGCCATACACCACTGGCCTTTCAGCTCAGCCCCGCTTAATTCATCAGTCACATGCAATTTTTTATCAAATACGAACTCCGCATCAAATGAAGCCTTTATCTTTATTGCCTGCTCGTATTCATTCAGAGTGTCTGTCACAACATCCTGGCGCAGCATACTAGACGACTCAGGAAGATCCAAGTCAAGCGGATTCCCAACAGTTGCGGAAAAGCCATATTTTGTAGTTACGCAACATATTGATATTATTATAGATAAAATAACAAAAATCTTCTTTTTCATAATATATTACCTTTCTTTATAATGAATTATAATATAATACTTTATTTTATAATGAAGTATACCTGATACACCAACGCTTGTCAAGCCCCGCTCTTTTTCTTAGGGCTTTGGATATCATATTCAAAGGGGCGGGGCAAGCCAGCGAATTATTTTTCACTATTTTGAAAGAAAACGCCTCTTTCCTGTGTCTAATATAATATAACGGCGACCCACATGGCCGGATAGGAGGTAATCATGTTATCTAAGGTAATTTCAGCCGCAACAATAGGCATTGAGGCAATGCCTATTGAAATCGAAGTTGACATCACAGAAGGCCTGCCAAAGATAATCATAGTAGGGCTTCCTGACACTGCTATCAAAGAATCAAGGGACAGGGTAAAAGCGGCTATAAAAAACAGCTTTTTCAAGTATCCTTCTGGAAAGATAATCATAAACCTGGCACCATGCGATATCAAAAAAGAAGGCCCCTCATTTGACCTGCCTATTGCAATAGGGATACTTGCCGCTTCGGGCCAGGTAAATTTTAAAAACCTCGGGGATTTTGTATTCATAGGCGAGCTTTCCTTAAATGGAGAGATAAGGCCGATAAAAGGTGCCCTTCCAATAGCAATGTCTTTAAAGAATCTTCGTAAAAAATTAATCCTGCCAGAAGAGAACGCCCCAGAGGCAAGCATAGTAGAATACGTTAAGACCTATCCTGCGAATAAGCTTCATGATGTGTCTAATTTTTTAAACGGCATTAAAAATATTGTTCCGCTGGAGCCTGATAAAAACACACTGCTCGAAAAAATCCAGGACTATGAATTAGACTTTTCAGATGTAAAAGGCCAGTTTCTGGCAAAAAGGGCCATGGAAATAGCTAGCGCAGGCAGCCACAATATAATCATGATAGGGCCTCCTGGAAGCGGCAAGACCATGCTCGCTAAAAGGCTTCCGTCTATAATGCCCGAGATGACGATTGAAGAATCCCTGGAGACTACAAAGATCCACAGCGTATCAGGCCTTATTCCGGCAAAAGGCTCTATTGTGCGGACAAGGCCTTTCAGGACGCCCCACCATACAGCCTCTGATATATCATTAGTCGGAGGCGGAACTATCCCAAGGCCAGGCGAGGTAAGCCTTGCCCATAATGGGGTATTATTCATGGATGAGCTTCCTGAATTTCACAGAAATGTCCTTGAAGGGTTAAGACAGCCGCTCGAAGATGGATATGTAATTGTATCCAGAATAAACAGCATAGTAAGATTTCCTTCCAAATTCATGCTCGTCTGCGCGATGAACCCCTGCCCGTGCGGATATCTTACAGATACCAAGAGAGAATGCCATTGCACGCCTAATCAGATACAAAAATATATGTCAAAGGTCTCTGGGCCATTGCTGGATAGGATAGATATCCACATAGAAGTGCCTTCTGTAAAATACAAAGATCTATCAGATGAAACCTCGGGAGAAAAATCAGAAATAATAAGAGAAAGGGTAATGCTCGCAAGAGATATACAGCTTAAACGATTCAAAGATGACGGCATCTTTGCAAACTCCAATATGAGTCATAAGCTAGTTAGAAAATACTGCAGGTTAGATGATATAAGCATGGATTTATTGAAAATGGCTATTACAGAGCTTGGGTTCAGCGCAAGGTGTTATGATAAAATATTGAAGGTTTCCAGGACAATAGCAGATTTGGGAGGAAAAGAAAATATATCGCCAGACCATATATCAGAAGCTATACAGTATAGAAGCTTGGATAGGAATATGTGGATGTAGCTTATTATTTTGAAGCCCGTTTGGAACGCTTGCGGATAAGAGGGTCTAAAATCTTTTTTCTCCGCCTAAGGCTTTTGGGTGTCACCTCCAGAAGCTCGTCAGGCCCGAGATATTCTATGGAGAGCTCCAGCGTCATTTCCCTGGGAGGGGTAAGTATAATAGCCTCATCAGATCCGGCGGCTCTCATATTAGTAAGTTTTTTTGTTTTGCATGGGCTAAGGTCAAGGTCTTCAGGCCTGGAATTCTGGCCGATAATCATGCCCTCATAAACATCCATATTCGGGCTTATAAATAATTCGCCGCGCTCTTGAGCGTTATTAAGTGCATATGATGTGGAAACCCCTGTCTCTGAAGACACGAGCGACCCGTGAGAATTGACAAATAAAAGGCTTTCGTCCATAGGCTCATATTCATCGAACGCATGGTTTATTATAGCTGTGCCGCGGGTCTTTGTCATGAACATGGCTTTTAAGCCAATCACAGCCCTTGTCGAGATTTCATATTCAAAATATATCCCGCCTTTTGGCCCCTGAAACATATTTCTAAGGCGCGCCTTGCGCCTGCCTACTTCTTCTATCACAGTGCCCTGATATTCTGAAGGCACCTCAATAGTTAAAAACTCAAACGGCTCCATAGTTATCCCGTCTTTCTCAATAAATATCGCTTCTGGCTGGGAGACCTGCAGCTCATAACCCTCGCGTCTCATAGTCTCTATTAAAATAGCCAGATGCAGCTCTCCCCTGCCGGAAACTAAAAAGGTATCAGGGCTGTCTGTTTCTTCCACGCGCAAAGACACATTGGTCTCAAGCTCTTTAAAAAGCCTTTCCCTTAGCGCCCTGGAAGTGACATATCTGCCTTCTCTTCCTGCAAAAGGGCTTTTATTCACCCCAAACATCATGCGGACAGTGGGCTTCTCTATTTCAGGAGGGCTTAAAGGCGATGGATTTTCAGCGTCGGTTATAGTATCGCCTATACCTATCTCATCAAAACCCGCTACCGCGACTATCTCTCCTGACCCTGCATTTTCGCGCTCAACCTGTTTAAGCCCCTCATAACTTAAAATAGCTGTAACCCTGGAGGAGCTCTGGGTCTTATCCCTTCGCGCTAAAATTACACTCATGCCCTTTGAAATAGACCCTCCTGTGATCTTTCCTATGCCCATCTTGCCCTTATAAAAATCTGACATCAGCGAAAGCACTAATATCTGTAATGGCGCGTTAGCGTCAGCTATAGGCTTTGGAACCACTTCAAGGATAGTATCTAGGAGAGGATATATATTTTCAGAAGGCTTTGTTATATCCAGAGTTGCAAAACCTTTCAACCCAGACGCATAAATAATAGGGAAGTTCAATTGCTCTTCGCTCGCGTCAAGCTCGCAGAATAGGTCAAATGTCCTGTTTATTGCGTGGTCTATCCTGGCATCAGCTGTATCTATTTTATTGATAACAACTATTGCCCTGTGGCCTAATTCCAGGGCCTTTCTAAGGACAAACCTCGTCTGAGGCATTGGGCCGTCTTTCGCGTCCACAAGAAGCAATACCCCATCCACCATCCTAAGGGTCCTCTCTACCTCTCCTCCAAAATCAGCGTGTCCTGGTGTATCAACTATATTGATCTTGGTACCTTTATAGATAACGCTCGCGTTTTTCGCCTTTATAGTAATGCCCCGCTCCCGCTCAAGGTCCATATTATCCATGATACACTCGCCCATCTCGTTGATATTTCTGTCCACATGGGTCTGGCGCAGTATGCTGTCCACAAGCGTGGTCTTCCCGTGATCAACATGCGCGATAATAGCGATATTTCTTATATCTATACTATTTTCCATAGAATATCCCCTATTTATTCAGGCGTATAGGATACCTTTTTGAGAGAATATAATCAAGAAGAAAATATTTTTTATCATAGTTCTTTATCCGATTTCATCTTGTCCCGCTGCGTCGGCGGACCTTTTGGTCCGCCGACGCAGCGGGACAAGGTCAGAGTATCAGATTACAGGTATCGGATTATAATTTTAGTAGATCTATCGCATTAAGGGAAAATATGCGGGATTTGAGGCCTTCAGGGATATCCAGGTTATTCAAAAAATCTATGTCTTTTTCCTGGTCCACGATGGGAAAATCTGTGCCAAAAAGAAGCCTGCCAGCAGGGTGGCTTAAAAGCATTGATTTTATCTCCTCTTTTGGCAGGAAATGAAAAAAGAAAGACGTGTCCATGTATATATCCTTGCCAAGCAGGTATTTTTTTACCTCATCCCAGAGCTCAAACCCTCCAAAATGCGCCGCTATAATCTTAAGCCCTGGAAATTTTTCCATAACCCTGGCCATCCTATCAGGAGAAGACCTCACAAGCATAGTGCCTGAAAGCTCTTTGCCGCAATGAAATATAATAGGGAGCTTAAGTTTCTCTATTTCCTCATACCAGGGCAATATATTATCATCGTCAATATAAAAATCCTGGAACTCCGGCTGGAGCTTTATGCCGTCTCCGCTATCTCTTATCTTCTTAAGCTCTTCTCTCCAGTCTTTATATCCAGGATGGAGGCTGCAGAATGCCTTTACCCTTTTTCCTTTTACGCTGAAAAGCCATTTATTTATTGAAGGCACTTGTTCGGGCTTTGTGGCAACCCCGCATATCGCGCTTACATCAATATTATTCTTATCCATGTAGGTTAAAAGAGTGCTTAAGGTAGGATCCCCTACAAGCTTCACTTTAAAGACCTTTTCAAGATTCTCCCTGGCCCTTCCAGAGACCTTCTCAGGCCAGGCATGGGTATGCATGTCTATAATCATAAATCGTTAATTTAATACCTTAAAACCTTCTTTATCTAAGATCCGGCCTGCCTTCTTTAAGTCCTCAGGATTGAGCTCTAGATAACAGACGCCTCTCTTCTCTGACTCTATTACAAAGCCGTAGCTATCCAATATATTTATCTTATTCTTCAAAAGAATCGCCGCAAGCCTCGCGAGATTGCCTATCTTATCTTTTGGAGATATCACCATGACATCCTTAAGCGCTGACGCATATCCTCTCTCAGTAAGCGCGAGATGAGCATTTTCAGGATCACTAACTATCAGTTTTATCAGGCCAAAATCTCCTCTATCCTGTATAGTAAAAGCGTCGATGTTTATCTTGAAGTCGCTCAAAACCTGCGTAACAGCCTTTAGCCTTCCTGGCTTATTCTCTATAAAAACATTTATCTGCTTTGCCATAATGGCCTCCCAAAATTTACGAAGTAAATTTTAATCCCGCATCGTGCCGAGGCGTAAGCAAACAGGGCGCTCGGCGCCGAGGCAAGCGGCCTTATATCGCCTCTGTGCCGCGAGGGACTTATATCTTTTTCCTTAAATCCACAACCCTCTTTGCCTTTCCCTCAAATACAGGCAGGATGCCAGGCTCATGAAGCTCCATGACAGGATTTATTATGATAGAAGCCTTTAACTCTGCCTTTATCTTTTCTTTTAACGCGTCCAGCTCCTTTAAATCGCCTTTAAACAATTTGGAATATATTTCAACCTTTACTGTCATCTTATCCAGCGCGCCTTCTTTTTCCAGATATACCTGATAATTATTCCCTACTTCAGGTATCCGCATTATAACCTGCTCTATCTGCGATGGAAAAACATTCACCCCGTTTACAATCAGCATGTCGTCTGTCCTGCCAGTAATCCTTGAAAGCCTGCGATGCGTTCTCCCGCATTTGCATAGCCCCTTGTAAACAAACGCCAGATCCCTTGTCCTGTATCTCAATAGAGGGGTTGCCCTCCTATCAAGAGTAGTAAAAACTACCTCTCCTTCCTTCCCATCCTTAAGAGCATTGCCTGTCTTAGGATCTATTATCTCCATTATGTAGGCGTCTTCCCACGCGTGCATACCTGATTTGTAAACGCATTCGAAAGCAACGCCAGGCCCATTCATCTCGCTAAGGCCATAAGAATTATACGCGTCTATATTAAAAAGCCTTTCTATCTTTTTGCGGGTGTTTTCAGAATAAGGCTCTGCCCCCATATACGCCTTTTTAAGATTAAAGTCGCTTAGCGTAAAACCACACTCCTCAAGCTTTGAATAGATATGAAGCATATAGCTTGGCGTTATGTGGATAACTGTTGTTTTAAAGTCTTTCATAAGCTGCATCTGGCGTTTGGTATTGCCTCCCCCGACAGGGATAACAGTCATCCCAACCTTTTCAGCTCCATAGTGCAGCCCTATCCCTCCTGTAAAAAGTCCGTAGGTCATCATATTTTGAAAAATATCTTTTTTAGAAGCCCCTGTGGCTACAATAGAGCGCGCGACAAGCTCTGTCCAGTTGTCTAAATCATGCCGCGTGTGATAAATCACTGTCGGTATCCCGGTTGTGCCGCTGGATGTATGCAACCTCACAACCTCGTCCAATTTCACGCTTAAAAGGCCATCAGTATAGCATTCCCGAAGATCATCTTTTGTTGTAAATGGAATTCTTTCAAGGTCATCAAGGCTTCTTATGTTTTTGCCGGAATTTATGCCTATCTTTTTAAGCCTTGCTTTATAAAATCTGGCCTTCAGGGCGCTATCTATAGTATTCCTTAGCTTTTCTAACTGCAATTTCCTTAAAGCGCTTCTATCTATTGTCTCTATGTCTTTATTCCAGTAAGCCATACCCATCTTCAAACTCTCTCCATAGCCTTTGCGCCCACAATATTTATCTTGTTTTTTTTCAGGACTGATATCGCCTTATCAGGCGAATCAAACCTGAAAACAAGAAGCGCCTTGTCTGAAAATTTCTCAACAAACCCATACATATATTCCACATTTATGCTGTTATTGTAGAAAATCCGCAGTACCCGCGCTAGACCGCCTGGCTTATCATCCACTTCCACAGCCACAATATCAGTCAGCTTGGCTATAAAACCTTTTTTCCTTAGAATATCAACCGCATCCTTTGGGTTATCTACAACCAGCCTTAATATGCCAAATTCCGGGCTTTCAGCTATAGTCAGCGCCCTGATATTTATATCATGATTTCCCAAAAGAGAACAAACATCATGAAGCCTGCCTTTCCTGTTTTCCAAAAATACAGATATCTGTGTAAGTTTCATAAGTCCTCCCAAATTTTGTGAAACAAAATTTGATCCCGAGCGACCCTATCTTTACTCTCTGTCGCGAGGGGCCTAATTTGCTTTGTGAAACAAAATTTGATCCCGAACGACCCTATCTTTACTCTGTGTCGCGAGGGACCTTTTATATATTCCTTTTATCTATCACCCTTTTCGCCTTGCCTTCGCTCCTTTCAATCGTCTTCGGCTCTACGAGCTTTACCCTGACAAAGACCCCAAGTATTGATTCTATCTCTCTTTTTATCTTTTCTTCCAGGCTTCTCAACGCCTTCATCTCATCCGAAAATATCTTTTCTTCAACCTCCACAATCACCTCCAGCTCATCCAGCTCCCCTGCCTTTCTGTCCACTACAAGCTGGTAATGCGGATGTATGCCTTCTATCCCGAGCAGCACATGCTCTATCTGAGAAGGAAAGACATTGATGCCTCGGACTATAATCATATCGTCTGTCCTGCCTATAATCTTACTGATACGCGGCAACGTCCTGCCGCATGCGCATCTCTCATAATTTATGCTCACTATATCCCTGGTGCCATAACGTAAAAGCGGAATACCCCTCTTGGTAAGAGTCGTTATTACCAACTCCCCTTTCTCCCCTTTTTTAACCTGTTTTCCAGTTTTAGGATCAATAACCTCTGGATAAAATTCATCTGAGAAAATATGCAGGCCTTTTTTATGCTCACATTCATGGGCTACGCCTGGGCCGATAATCTCCGAAAGCCCGTACACATCTGTCGCAAGCATATCCCACGTAGCCTCTATCTCTTTCCTCATTGACTCGCTCCATGGCTCCGCGCCAAAACTGCCTATCTCCCAGCTGGATTTTCTTGGGTCAAGCCCCATCTCCTTGGCCTCTTCAGACATATACAGGCAGTAACTTGGGGTGCAGGCAAGTATCCTTGGCTTAAAATCATTCATAAGCTTAAGCTGCCTCTTTGTCTGGCCAGAAGAGGCAGGCAGGACTGTTAATCCCATCTCTAAAGCGCCGTAATGAAAACCTAGGCCTCCTGTAAAAAGCCCGTATCCATAAGCTATCTGAATCATATCCCCAGGCTCTGCGCCCGCGCATCCAAGGGCCCTTGCCATCACTTCAGCCCACAACTTTAAATCCTCTTTTGAGTAGCCTACCACTGTAAAATTCCCTGTAGTACCGCTTGAAACATGTATCTCTGACACCTCTTCTACTGGAGCTGAAAAAAGTTGAAACGGGTAACTGTCACGCATGTCATTCTTAGTAGTAATAGGCAGTTTTTGTATATCGCCTATATCCCTGATATCCTTTGGGCCTACCCCATGCCTATCCATCTTTTTCTTATAAAAACTGCAGTTTTTATACGTATACTCCACTATCTTTTTTAGCCGCTCCGACTGGATATTTTTCAGATTTTCCAGGTCCATGCATTCCATCTCTTTATTCCATATCATATTATCCCCCCAAATCCGCCTAAGGCGGATTTGATCCTGAGGCAGCGTCAAAATGCGAGCAAAGCGAGCATTTTAGCTGCCGAAGGACCTATTATTCGTCCCGAGCCCCGCTGTTTCGCTTTGCGAAGCAAAGCGGCGGGGGCGAAGAACTGTATCTCTGCCTTGATTAAAAACCTTTTTATTCTCTTCCAGATATTTTACAGGCAAAAGCCTTGCCATGGCATCCAGCCAGCTGGATTCTTTTATCTTGAGATATCTTGAAAGCGCCCCGAGAAGAAATATATTTATATACCTCCTATCCTTTATTATCTTTTCGCCTTTTTCCAGATAATCTATGAAGTCTATGCCTTTTGGCCGCAAAAAATCTCTTAAGCGGCTTTGCTCGTCTTTATAAAAAGAGACTAAATAATCAGCCCCGCCTTTCGGAATAAGCGGGGAAAATACCTCTTTCCCAAATCGCAGATGCGATTCCACTGACCCTCCCCTCTGGGCCATGCCATGCACCTCTGACTTTTTAACATGAAACCCGTCAAAAAGCGCAGCCCATCCCAGTATCTCCGAGGCCTTCAGGACGCCCTGTCCCCCTATCCCGCAAAAAAGCACATTAATTGTTTCTATCTTTTTCATTTTTCAAATCTGTCAAGTTAGCGCGAAGCTCACTTTGTTCGCTTCGCTGCTCCAAAAAATTGCGGAGTAGCGGAGCGACTTGTCCTGAGCGGAGTCCCGAGCTTGCCGAGGGACGAAGTCGAAGGAAGCTCCGCGCGAATAAGAAAACTTCTATGCTGTCAAGTTACGCTTAGCTTATGCTTGAATTATAGCGCCAAAGCTGCACGTCTCAGCGCACAGGCTGCACCCAGCGCATAAATCAGGGTCAATATGTATAAAACCCTCTGATGTCTTCGTGATAGCAGGACAATCTATTGACAGACATATGTAGCATTTCCTGCAATCCTCTTTTTTATATAAAGGCGCTGGGCCTTTTTTCTTCTGTATCAACCTGCACGGAGATCTTGCTATTATAACGGATAGCTCCTCCTTATTTATCTTCTCCCTGACAAGCCTTTCAAACGCCTTGACATCGTTCTGGTCAACCACATCTACATTATCAGCCCCAGATGCCCTGCACATATCTTCAAGTATCAGCTTCTTTGTCGGCTCGCCTTTTATAGTAGAGCCTGTAGCTGGATGCGGCTGATTGCCTGTCATCGCTGTGGTGGAATTATCCAGTATTATAATAAGGCCTTTTGTTTTATTATAAGCCAGATTTATAAGGCCAGGGATGCCTGTGTGGACAAAAGTGGAATCGCCTATTACACCTACAATATTTTTTTTCAACGCCTTTTTAATGCCTTCAAAAAATGTAATCCCTGCACCCATGCATAAACACGTATGCAGAGCACCCAGAGGCGGAAGCGCGCCGAGGGTATAACAGCCTATGTCCCCTGTAACCACGGCTTTTATCTTTTTTAGCACCCAGAATACAGAGCGATGCATACATCCAGGGCATAAAACAGGCTTTCTCGTGCCTAATGCCTCTTCTTTTTTCTCCCTCCCGCTTACAATATCTGGTATGTATTCTGGCCTTAGCTCCCCTGTCCTGTAAGAAGGATGCTTTGCATTGAATTTTATGCCTAACGCTTTTAATTTGTTCTCTAAAAAAGGCTCCAGCTCTTCTATTACAAAAACCTCTTTTACCTTATTGGAAAAATCTATTGCCATAGCTTCAGGAAAAGGAAAGCTAATGCCTATTTTCAGAAATGAGGCATCAGGATACATCTCCTTTACATGCAGATAAGACACCCCGCTTGTAATAAAACCTATGGCTTTATTATTAAACTCTGTTTTATTAAGCGGGCTATTTTCTGAATATTCTTTCAGCCCGGCAAGCCTCTTTTCTATTTCCAGGCGTCTCTTGTAAGCATTCTTCGGCACCATTACATATTTAGGTATATCAATTTTAAAATCTTTCTGCGGAATCTCTCTGCGCCCGCCTACGTGGACATTTTCTTTTGTATGCGCAATCCTTGTGGTAATCCTTATTATTACAGGTGTATCAAATTTTTCGCTTATCTCAAAAGCTGTTTTCACAAATTCCTTTGCCTCATACGGGCTGGAAGGCTCAAAAAGCGGGATCTTCGCGACCTCTGCTATTAATCTGTTATCCTGCTCGTTCTGGGAAGAATGTATGCCTGGGTCATCTGCCGTAACTATAACAAAACCCGCGCCCACGCCGGTGTAAGCCGAAGTCATGAGAGGATCCATTGCCACGTTCAGCCCTACGTGTTTAGAGGCATATAGGCTGCGCAGGCCTCCGATGGAAGAACTTAACGCTACCTCGAAGGCAACCTTTTCATTAATTGACCACTGGGAATCTATCTCATCAAATTTAGAAAGGCTTTCGAGTATCTCTGAAGCGGGCGTGCCTGGATAAGACGCCGCTACCCTTAATCCTTCTTCGTAGGCACCCCTGGCAAGAGCTTCGTCTCCAGAGAGAAGCATTATATTCTCATTCAAATTTTTACTCATTAGCCTTTAGAATTTAACCTGGACTTCTGTCCTCAAAAATACGCCTGGATCATTGTCCTCGTAAAAATTCCCTGGTTTCAGATATTCGCCAAGAAAATAAGTGGCTACATTATCATTAATCTTATAATCAAATCTTATCTGCGGCAAATGGCCCCTCTCCTTGCCTGTCCCTGAAAATCTGGTGCTCGCCGCCACCTGCGCGTTTGCCTTGAGATAATTATAATTTAAAGAAAGTTTTGTTTTCTTTGTTGTGCTAAGGCCAAGCTCTAACCTGTAAATCTGCATATTCGTCCAGTAACCTAACACCCCTGTCTCCCCTGCCATAGTAAGGACATATAATTCTGACATCCATGGCCATCTGGAAAACAATGGATCCCATCCTTCGTTTCTATCGCTTGATTTTTTATCGCCTGATAAATATATAGCCCCGGCGCTAAGCTTTGGAGAAAATCTCGCATCCTTAAATTCCCTGTCAATAAATCCATATCCGCCATAAGCAAACCTGCTGTTCGAGCCATAATCTCCGAACTGAATCGCAGCCTGCTTCCTGATAGTAAATGGCGCCATATTACATTTTGTGAATGCACCAAGGATATTTAGCTCTCCAGGTTGAGACTGATAACCAGTCGTGCCTCCGCCTTCCTGGGCTTCTGTCTTATAGATATAATATGCCTCGAGATATTTATCTTTCATGGATTTATCTTTAAAATAAATAATACCCGCTTCTTCATCTGTTGTATTCAATAACTGCGGGGCCTTATTTAAACTCGGGGCGCTTGCGCTTGGCACCATTAATCTGTTGATCACGGGCAATGTCTCTTCATCCCTTGGATTGTTTATATATATAAAATCCAGGCTGCGCTTATCGTCTATGCGCCAGCTCGCTTTTGCCGCATTAAAATAAAATGTCCTGGAGCCGTCCTGGGGGGTCCCATCCATTATCAAAAATCCTTCGCCGTATGCGCCTAAAAAATCCTGCCTGCCAAGACGCAAGTCTACAGGCATATCCAGAAACCCTTTTATATCAGCATACAAATTATCAAAGACAACCTCATTTATATCAAAACGATACCCTCTTTTATCATTCGTCTTATCCGGGACAGACGATGTTGTGCCTCCGAAATATGCATATGATTTGAATTCATTTGTCAGTTTTACGTATAAACTAAAATCCTTATCTACATCGATCTGCCCCCAAAGGGAAGTCTTGAACCTGAAAAAATTCCTTGCATCTAACTGGCAATTATCCATATCCAACCAATTTTTCCAGTATTCGTGCCTCATCCTTTCAGACCCGCCATATTTAAATGTGGTTTCAGCAGACGCCTGGCAGGACAAAAGTATGCTTAGTGCCGCTGCCATAAATAATGAAATAGATATTTTTCTACGCATATTTTCTCCTTTTCCTATATATTTTTAAAACAGGCGTTAACATGCTCTTTGTTCATTTTCTTTGTAAAAAGGCTGACCCCAAACGCCACTATCAGCGATATAGGCAGTATTACTACAATAGGATCAACTACAGCCCATGGAAATTTGGCAAGGGCGGGTTTATTAAATATAAATTTGAGACCGTTGAAAAACCCTTTATTTGTTAACTAATTTTCTCCGTCGGTAAAAATCTACTTTACCGACGATAAAATGCTGTTATATTACTCCAAGTTGTGGTATATTATATACATACCA
>Ga0172371_10009082_pt1 | contig 13741 bp, 11 predicted proteins | sample Lak12m_FD_114543 | JGI IMG/M metagenome (GOLD analysis project Ga0172371, IMG submission 114543) | Freshwater microbial communities from Kabuno Bay, South-Kivu, Congo - kab_022012_12m | ecosystem: Environmental > Aquatic > Freshwater > Lake | place: Democratic Republic of the Congo: South-Kivu... | reverse complement strand
TTACTTTTATAACCATGAGAGGATACAATTAAAAACAAGACAGACACCTTACGAAACGAGGTGCCTGTCCAGTTGACACATGGGGGCTTTCTTATATGTCTTGTCTAAAGGGTGCAGTCCAATAGGTCGCCATTTTTATATTAGACATAAGATTAAGCTCTTGAAATAGATATTTTCTCCTGGCGAAGTTTGTAATTACCCGTATTGGATAAGACCTGGGCAACATATTGCTCCGGGACATCAACCCAGGTTAATTTGTCTTCAATAAGAATTTTCCCAATACTATTTCCGGGTATATCAGCGAAATATGCGATCGTACTTACAATGTCATTTGGACGAACCCCATGTGACCGACCTTTGCTTACGCTTAGACGTACCATACCTTCTTCATGCGAAGTTTTAGACTTATTGGTGGGATAAGAGTTTCTTGAATTAACTTTAGTATTATTTCTAACTCCCTTGCTTGTTCGGGAATCCTGTGCTTCAAGTACGGCTGTTATGGGGCGTTGTTTTTCTTCTGCCCGTGCAATTTTCAAGGCAGCAGCAGCTATATCCTCCACCTGGTAGCCATCTTCCACCAACATTGAAACGATTTCACGTTCTTTAGTGAAACGTGCTCGTTTCAACCACACAACAACCTGATCTACCAGTTGTTTTTGGCGGTGATCATGAACATCTTGCTCGGAGGGTAAGGATGAGCGAGTTATGCTGGTTTTTGTAAAGCCCTCAATACGACGCAGTCGCCAAAGTTCTTTCGGAGAAAGCAGGGTGAGCGAGATACCTGTTTTTCCTGCACGACCAGTTCGGCCTATGCGATGTACGTAAAGTTCGATCTCATCCGGTAAATCATAATTAATTACATGCGAAATATCGTCGATATCAAGTCCACGCGCAGCAACGTCGGTTGCCACCAGGACTTTGATCTGGTTATTTCGAAAGCGCGCCACAACCCTCTCGCGAGCATCCTGGGTTAAATCACCATTTAAAGTTTCAGCCGGAAAACCTCGGGAGTTCAAGGCATTGGTAAGATCTCCAGTGCCGGCGCGGGTTCGAACGAAAATTAAAGCCCGGGTAATAGGTTCTACTTCAAATAGAAGTGAAAGTGCGGCTAACTTATCGCGATCATTAATTAGATAATAACGTTGTTCAATGCTGTCAACAGTCAGGTGATCCCCTTTTATTGTGATTGACTGTGGATCCTTCATATATGTTTTTGCCAACTTTTGTATCGTGGACGGCAGGGTGGCAGAGAATAAGGCGGTTTGGCGATTTTCAGGTGTTTGCTTTAAAATAGATTCGATATCTTCAACGAATCCCATGCTAAGCATTTCATCTGCCTCGTCCAGGACTACTGTGTTAACTTGACTAAGATCGAGGACTTTTCGGTCTATCAAATCCAATAATCGACCAGGGGTGCCAACTACAATATCAACGCCTTTTTTTAATCGGGTGATCTGGGGACCATATGGTTGCCCACCATAAACCGCGAGAATTCGAGCGCCAGAAATCTTGCCGTATTCCTTGAAAGCATTGGCAACTTGCATTGCTAATTCGCGCGTTGGGGCTAAAACCAAGGCCTGGATATGAGTTTGATCTTGTAAAAGGTTATTCAGGATAGGGAGGGCGAATGCGGCTGTTTTTCCGGTTCCGGTTTTAGCTTGACCAAGAATATCTTGCCCGGTCAACATAACGGGAATTACTCTGCTCTGAATAGGTGTTGGGGTTATATAACCGCAATCAATTACAGCCTGCGCCAACTGCGGGTGCAGGTTCAAATCGTTAAAATCTGAAGTCATCAATATCTCCTAGTATGTTTTGATGACTCCGATGCGCTTCATGACCTTTTCAGGTCATATCCCATAACCTACCAACAACCAGATGATCTTTCGATAAACTGGCTACGTGCAAGAAAAGATCCCGACAAAACTAGCAGGCCGGGATCCTACTGGAATGATCAAAACATTATAAATTTTATGGTTTCTTCTCAAATATTGAGTATATTGCTTTTAGGGGCACTTGATCAATATTTTTGAATCTGCCGTTTGAATGTAATCCCTTGAGGATTAACAATCATGAATTATAACACAATTTGGTAATTCTTCGATCAGGAAATTTCAAGATAGCGTTTTACTTCCCAATCAGTTACAGCTGTACGATATTCATCTCTTTCAGCTAATTTTGCACGCCTGAAGGCTTCATAAGTGACAGGTCCGATGGCTTCCTGGATAACCAAATCCTTCTCCAATTCTACGATAGCTTCTCCTAAAGATCCGGGCAACGAAGAAATACCCATCTTCATTCTTTCTTCCTCGCTAAGGTGATATACATTCACATTATTTAGTGGAGCAGGAGGAGTCATATTTTTTTCAATTCCATCCAAACCTGCACCTAATATTGCCGCAAAAGCTAGATAGGGATTCGATGAAGGATCTGGGAATCGTAATTCAGCCCGAACGGCTTTATCGCGTCCTTCGGTAAATCGCGGAATCCGAATAAGTGCTGAGCGATTTTGTTGTGCCCAACCGATATAAACAGGGGCTTCATAACCTGGAACCAGACGTTTATATGAATTTACTGTTGGCGCAACGATCGCGGCCAGGGCTCGGGCATGGGTTAATTGTCCTGCAATAAAAGAATAAGCCATCTTTGAAAGATGGTATTCATCCTTTGGATCGAAAAACAGGTTGGTCCCGTTAGAATCAAATATTGACTGATGACAATGCATTCCAGAGCCGTTTGATCCAAATAAGGGTTTGGGCATGAAGGAGGCTATCAATCCATATTTGGCAGCAATCGCTTTGACGGTATATTTGAAGGTTAATACATTATCTGCAGTATGAAGGGCATCTGCAAAACGAAAATCGATCTCATGCTGACCCAAGGCGACTTCGTGGTGACCAACTTCGACATCCAATCCCATGGAATTCAAAGCATCGATCAGTTCCGTTCGAACCCGAACGGCTTCATCATCGGCAGAGAAATCAAAATACCCACCAACATCATATGGTACAGGGTGGATGTTTTCCCCATTTCCATTTCGTTTGAAAAGGAAAAACTCAGGTTCCGGACCAACATTGAAAATCCATCCGCGGTTTGTAATTTTCTTAAGCATCCCTTTTAGAGTTCCACGAGGATCTCCTTCAAAGGGTTGGTCATCAGGAGTATAGATATTGCAGAAAACGCGGGCTCTTTTAGCCTCTGGTGACGACCAAGGTAAGATGGCATAAGTGGTTGGATCGATTTCCAAACGCATATCACTTTCTTGGATGCGTGCAAATCCTTCCACTGAAGAACCATCAAACCAGACCCCATCTTCGAGTGCAGATTCCAGGCGATTGATTGGTGCATCAACGCTCTTAACTGCACCAGTCACATCAGTAAATTGGAGGGAGATAAATTTGACTTTATCTTCCTTTACTCTTGAGATTAAATTCTTTGCATCCATTTTGATTCTCCTTGTTTAATTAATTACTGACAGATTGGGTGGGTTATTCGATCGATAAAAATTGAACCTTTTTTTGTTTGGAGGGTGAGTTTTTAATAATATTGTTATTGATCAAGAAGACAGAGCTGATAATGATCACGGCAGCCGTAAAAATTCTCAGGTTTAACGGCTCTTGAGCAAGACGATGACCAATTAAGATGGCAATAAGAGGATTTACATAGGCATACGTTGACACCAATGTTATAGGAGCATTTCGGAGAAGCCAGGTATAAGCGACAAAGCCGATTAGTGAACCAAATACCATCAGATAGATAAGACTAAGAAACGATCGAACCGAGATCAAGGAAAAGGAAAATTTCGAAAATTCCCCTGTTAAACCACTCAAGATAAATAGCCCGATTCCTCCAGCTATAAATTCCATTCCTGTACTAAGCAAAGGCGAGGTCGGCAAATGGGCATTCCTGCCAAATAAAGAACCTGCTGACCAGAAGATGGCTGCCAATAAAATAGCAATAACACCAAGTGGATTGATATTGGAACTGGTCCCAAACAGTTGAGATGGACCAATTAACAATGCGATCCCGAAAAAACCCAATATTGCTCCATAGATCACCACCTTATCGAGATGCCTGCCTTCAGGTTTAAAAAGATTCAATACGATTATCCATAGTGGAACCGAACCAATAATCAACGCCGCCACTCCTGACGGAATAAATTGTTCAGCCCATGTAACACCGCCATTTCCACCAACCAGCAGTAATAATCCAATGACGATGGTTGATCTCCATTCGAGAAGTGAAGGTCTTGGATCCCCGGCAACCCGCCTCCAGAAATATAATAGGAACCCAGGGAACAGGAAACGAGAGGAAGCCATCAGGAATGGAGGAATGGTTTCAATCGCAAAACGAATGGCAAGATAAGTTGATCCCCAGATCAGATATATCGCAATTAATGGAATCCATATTCGAATTTTCAAATTAATCCTTCATAATAAAAAAAGGCATGCCAGGCATGCCTTCCAGATAAAAAAGTAAGAGCAGCCCTTCCATGTGAAAACAGGTAGTAAAAGAAAACGACCTGAATCACTGTGCCAGCCTTGTAACGCCTGTCGCCAGGTGCTTTTCGGTTGAGTGTGTTATCAAATCCACACCCGCACTTTTTTTGGAAGGGAGAAAGGAGTTTGTGATCAAAACTCCAGAGGCATCCGCTGATCTATCCGATTTTTCCAGTTTTATCCTAAATTTTGGAAGAATAAAAAAACTGGTTAGCGCCCTGTGCGAACAGGGGAACCTCCACCTCGTCATCTCGCATTAGCGAGATGCAGCCGCTGAATCTCCTCATATTCAATTGTTAATAAATTACCCCACCATGCCGTGTGCTGCAAAGTTTTGAACCTGCTTTCGCAGGTGGGTCCCGCCTCGAAGACTTCGCCTTGGCTCAGGCCTATCGCGTCGTAGACGTAAGACAAAGACCCCTAATAAGAATGTTGGCTCAAAACCGTGAACGCAGCATCACGCACACAGCAGGGCTCTTATCTTATACCATAAACACAATTTGTTGGGTAGATATTATAAATATTCTGATCATGGATTAGGACCCAATGGTTGGGTTTATGGGTAGACGCGTTTAATTGTTCGGGGGAAGGCAATTGATTCACGAATATGTTCAATCCCACATATCCAAGAAACTGTTCTTTCAAGTCCAATCCCAAACCCGCTATGGGGTACGGATCCATATTTCCTAAGGTCCAGATACCATTTGAAGGACTCTTCAGGTAGATTGTGTTCTCGGATTCGTTGAAGCAAGAGATCATAATCAGACATTCGCTCAGAACCTCCAATGATCTCACCGTAACCTTCTGGAGCAAGAAGGTCCACACTCTTACAGATTTCAGGTCTTCCTGGCCAGGGTTCCATATAAAATGCTTTAACTTTGGTTGGGTACCCATAAACAAATACGGGTTTCATAAATTTACCAGTTAATTCGGTTTCGTGGGGAGCGCCAAAATCCATTCCCCATTCAAATTTCAACAGGTCTTTCTTTTCCAGATCTGTTTCTTCAGATCGGATCTGTTCCATCATTTCAGTCGCTTGGTCGTAAGATATTCTTGGGAAAGGTGCTTCAATCTGTTCAAGTTTGGTCAGATCTCTTCCGAGGGATTTGAGTTCAGCTTGACGATCTCGAAGCACGCGCTTGATGATATGGGTGATGAATTGCTCTTCAATCTCCATCAGTTGATCGAGATCACAAAATGCAATTTCGGGTTCAACCATCCAAAATTCAGTCAAGTGACGACGGGTTTTAGATTTTTCAGCACGAAATGTAGGACCAAAACTATAGACTTTTCCAAAAGCGAAGATGTTTGCTTCATTATAGAGTTGACCCGATTGAGCTAAATATGCCATTCCTTCATCGAAATAGGGAGTTTCAAATAAAGTGGTTGTGCCTTCACAAGCTGCAGGAGTAAGGATGGGTGTGTCCATGTTGATAAACCCATTATTGTCCAACCACTCTCGCATAGCACTGATGACTGTAGCCCGGATGCGTAAGATAGCCCATTGGCTTGGCATGCGTAACCATAAATGACGGTTATCCAAAGCGAAATCAACCCCATGTTCTTTTAAGGACATCGGGTAATCTTCGTTGGCTTCTTGAATGATATCAATTTCCTTTATGCCTATCTCAAATCCACCAGGAATGCCAGGTGCTCGTGTATCAGCGCGAACTTTGCCTGTGATTGCAACAGAAGTTTCTTGTGGGATACGCATGATTTGATTAAAAGTTTTTTCATCAAGGTCGCCTTTGAAAGCTACACACTGAACGAACCCCGACCCATCCCTGACAAGAAGGAAAACAAGTTTTCCCTTATCGGTGCGGTTATAAACCCAACCTTGAATTCTTACTTCTTGATCCGTATAATTTGAGATTTGGTCGACCCGGATAATAGATGGCATAATTACTCCTGATTTTTATTGCACTTTTAATTTTTCTGTTAATAATCTCTGCACAACCTGGGGATCTGATTTGCCTTTTGTTTCCCTGGATACCTGACCCATGAACCATTGGTAGAGAGATTCTTTTCCAGCTTGATACTGTTTTACTTGCCCGGGGTTTTCTGAAAGGATCCTCTCAATAATACCAGCAAGAATATCTGCATCAGAAATCTGATGGAGCCCTTTTTCGGAAACGATATCAAGCACATTTTTATTTGAGTTGAACATCTCAATAAGTATTTCTTTTGTAGTAAAGTCATTAATCACTTTGGATGAAAAAAGATCCAATAATTGGGCAAAATTCTCCGGTGTTACAGGTATGGCTTGATAATTAATTTTTCTCTCATTGATCTGTCTGGTAAAGTCACCCATGAGCCAGTTGTAAATCGTTCTAACCGGGCTGGAAGAAAGCAAAGCAGTTCTTTCAAAGAAATCTGCAATATCTTTTTCGCTTGTCAGTGACCGGGTTTCCTGAATGGATAAACCATATTGATCTATAAATCGTTGGTTTTTGGCATCAGGCAATTCTGGCATATGTGAAGATATCATCTCCACCCAAGATCTATCAATTTGAACAGGGGGAATATCAGGTTCTGGAAAGTAACGATAATCGTGAGCTTCTTCTTTTCCTCGCTGGGAATATGTTTTTCCTTTCAATTCATCCCAACCCAGAGTCTCTTGAGGAATAGTTTCACCATTATCGTAACAATTAATTTGGCGATCAATTTCATAGTTGATCGCTTGTGCCATGGACCGAAAACTATTGAGATTCTTGATTTCGGTTCGTGTATATAATTCCTGGCAGCCATAGGGACGCACAGAGATATTTGCTTCAAATCGTAAAATGCCTTTTTCCATATCTCCAGAGTTTACACCAAGATAACGCAGATAGGTTTTTATCTTGTTGGCATAGGATAAAACAGCTTCCACAGAATGCATATCAGGTTCCGAAACAATTTCCAGAAGAGGGACTCCAGCGCGATTAAAATCGATAAGAGAATAATTCTCGTGGTGTGTTAATTTGGCAGTGTCTTCCTCTAGGTGGACGCGTCGTATTCGTACCCGCTGCTTCGATTCCATACTATCTTCGAGGATATCAAGCCAGCCATTGGATGCTACTGGCATGTCGTATTGAGAAATTTGATAGCCTTTTGGTAAATCTGGGTAAAAGTAGTTTTTACGAGCGAAAATATTGGTTTTATTAATATTACAATTTAATGCCAAACCAACCAGGATACTCAGATCAACTGCTTTCTTGTTAAGAACGGGCATTGCCCCGGGTAAGCCAGTACATACCGGGCATATTAAAATATTGGGATCAGATAAGGATGTATGATCAGCATTACAACCACAAAACATTTTTGTATGTGTCTGTATTTCAGCATGTATTTCTAGTCCAATAACAGGTTCGAATTTCATGTTCTGTAAGATTTCAGGGTTTCAAATAATAGGTGGATGGATCTTGTGCCATTCTGTTTCTGCCTGATAGGCATAACCAATCTGAAAAAGCAATTCTTCACTCAAATGATTTCCTATCAATTGCATACCTACAGGCAACCCTTCAGAAAATCCACACGGGAGGGATAAAGCAGGTACGCCTGCAGGATTTGTGGCAACTACATAAATATCCGATAAATACATGGTTAACGGATCTTGTTTCTTTTCTCCAATTTTGAAAGCAGTCGTCGGGCATGTTGGGGCAAGAATTACATCACAAATCTCAAATGCGGATTTGAAATCTTCAATAATCAGAGTTCGAACTTTTTGTGCCTTCAGGTAATAAGCATCGTAATATCCAGAAGATAATACGTAAGTCCCCAGCATAATCCTTCGTTTGACTTCTTCACCAAAACCTTCCTGTCTTGACTGAATAAGAAGATCAACAACATTTTCGAAGTTGTGATTTGAAGAATATCCAAAACGGGTACCATCAAACCGGGCTAAATTGGCACTGGCTTCAGCAAATAAGATTAAATAATATACCGGGAGAGCAGCCTGGGTATGGGGTAAAGATACCTCACATATCTGCATGCCCAATTTTTCGTAAACACGTATGGCTTCTTGGATGGTTATTTCAACACCTTCATCCATACCTGCTTGAAAATATTCTTCTGGGATCCCGAGTCGTAATCCTTTGATCGACTTTCCCAACGATGAAGTATAAGCCGGAACGGAGGCAGGAAGTGAGGTGCCATCCATGGAATCCTTTCCAGCGATTGTTTGTAATACCAATGCGCAATCGTACACATCTTGCGTTAATGGTCCAATACAATCAAAAGAAGATACCAATCCAATATGTCCATAGCGGGATACACGCCCATATGTTGGTTTCAAACCAACAATATTACAAAACCCAGCAGGCATACGGATGGATCCACCGGTATCTTCACCTAATGCAAAGAGACTGAGACCACTTGCCACCGAAGCCGCGGAACCACCACTTGAGCCTCCCGGAACCCTGTCTAATTTCCAGGGATTATGTGTATTAAAAAACGCGGAATTTTCGCAGGATGAACCCATTCCAAATTCATCCATGTTATTTTTTCCCAGAAGTACTGCTCCGGATTTATCCAATTCTTCTACTACTGTTGCGTTAAATTGAGGGACGTAACCATCAAGAATTTTTGAGCCACAAGTGGTGCGGATACCGCGGGTTGACAAACAATCCTTTAGCGCATAAGGGATCCCGGTTAGTGGCGTGATATTTTCCTTTGCATTTAACCGGATATCTGCCTTGAGGGCTTGTTCAAGAGCATGGGTTTCAGTTACCGTCAAGTAGGCTTTAATTTTTGGATCCAAACGCCGAATATTTTCCAGAACTGCTGAAGTTAATTCAACACTGGAGATTTGTTTATTAACTAGCATTTCATGAGCTTTTCGAACGCTCAAGTTGCTTAATTCCATCAATAATTATCCAAACCCAATATTCATAAAAAGGTTTTCATCGATCATCAAATATCCGGGGTACTCTTACAAAATATCCATCATGATGAGGTGTGTTATTCAAAAATTCTTCACGCGACATGGAGGGTTTTACCACATCATCTCGAAATATATTGTTCATTGCCCAATTTTCATTGGCTGGTTGAATATCCCCAGTGTCAATTTCAGTTAATTTTTGAAAATATTCGATAATTTGAGAAAATTGATGACTGAAAACTCTTGCCTCTTTGTCATCGATCTTTAGACGAATGAGGTTGGCAATGTAATGGACAGCATTGATATCAATTAAGCTTGAAAATTCTTTATTGGAAAAATCCATTTTTAGGTCCAGAGGGTTATTATCCAAGGTCAATTTTGATATGCAAATCTTTCAACTGCTTGGTATCAGCTGCAGATGGAGCGGATGCCATGACATCGCGGGCATTTTGATTTTTTGGAAAAGCTATAACTTCCCGGATATTCTGTTCATCAGCGAGCAACATACAAATACGGTCTATACCCGGTGCAATTCCACCATGAGGTGGAGTACCATATTCAAAAGCCTCGAGCATGTGTCCAAATCGCTCTTGGGCAACATCAGGATCAAGCCCAATTAGCTTGAAAACTTTTTCCTGGAGATCTCTGCTGTGAATTCTAATGGATCCACCACCAACTTCGTAATTATTCAAAACCAGGTCATATTGCGCACCACGTGCCTTACCGGGATCTTTATCCAATAATGGTAGATCTTGCGGTAAGGGAGAAGTAAATAGGTGATGACTTGGATCCCAACGGTTTTCTTCTTCATTCCACATTACGAATGGGAAATCGATCACCCAACAAAATGCAAGGACATCCGGGTCTCTTAAACCGAGAATATCTCCCATTTTCACCCTGAGACGCCCCAGGGTTTCAAATACCAGGGAAGATTTGTCGGCTACAAAGAGCAATAGATCTCCCTGTTTTGCTTCCATTCTGGAAAGGATGGTCTGAATTAATTCTTCTGATATGAATTTAGCGAAGGATGAACGAACCTCGCCTTGACTGGTGAGAGCCATGTAAGCAAGTCCTTTGGCTCCGAGTTCCTGGACAAATAACGTCAATTCTTCGATCTGTTTTCTTGTATAGTCACCACATCCGGTTGCATTGATCCCGCGCACACTTCCACCTCTGGCAATCGCATTCTCAAAAACACTAAAACCGCAATCGGCGACCAGATTACCAATATCTTTTAATTCCAACCCAAACCGGATATCAGGATTATCTTTTCCGAATTTGTCCATGGCATCCGCATATGTGAAGCGTGGCCAGGGACTTGACAGTAAATGTTTATGTGGGACCACTTCAGCGACCATTTTTGTGAACATTTCTTCAACCAGAGACATAACATCATCTCGCTCAACAAATGACATTTCCATATCCAGTTGAGTAAATTCAGGCTGACGATCTCCGCGTTGATCTTCATCTCGAAAGCAGCGGGCAATTTGAAAATAGCGTTCCATACCACCCACCATGAGCATTTGTTTCAATTGCTGTGGAGATTGAGGCAGGGCATAAAATTCTCCTGGGTGTATCCGTGATGGAACCAGATAATCGCGGGCACCTTCGGGAGTTGTTTTAAATAGAATGGGAGTCTCGATTTCAAGAAAACCTTTGGTATCCAAATAAATACGTATAAATTTGATTAAATTGTGACGAAGAATTAGATTGGATTTCATTTTTTCACGCCTAAGATCCAAATAGCGATATTTCAGTCGAGTGTTTTCATCAGCCAATTGTTCATCACCATTGATTAAAAATGGTAAGGGTTTTGCGGGGTTAAGAACTTTTATGTTATTGGCGATAACTTCAATCTCACCTGTATCTAATTTGGAATTAACCATACCTTCGGGTCTTTTTCTAACAGTTCCTGTTATTTGCAGAACCCATTCAAGCCGAACAGTCGAGATGACATTTACAAATTCCTGAGGAAGGTCGGGATTAAAAACTACTTGCACCATACCGAAACGATCCCTCAAGTCGATAAACACTACTCCGCCATGATCGCGACGACGATTAACCCAACCTGCAATTGTGACGATCTGACCGGAATGAGATGCTCGGATTTCTCCACAGGTGTGTGATTTATACATAAAACTCTCCGTTTATTATCATTCTACGATAGTATCGAATGGTTGACCATAAAAATAATCGCCCTCCGCAGTCAGCTTTGGGCGATTGATTGTTCAACAGAGAATAATTACCTAAACAAACATCGCCCTCCAAATGGGGGTTGATTATTGTAATTATTATCGTCAACAATTAATGGTAAAGATTGAGCAATCATTATTTAAATTATAGCATAAAACACACCAGATTGACCCACTATAATAATACGATTAGAATAATTCCAACCCCTAGGAGGATGCTTGACGAATCGATTAAAAATCCTGAGCACAGTATTCTCTGCAATAGTCGTAATTGCGATCCTGACAGGCATGGTGTTAGGAAATATTTTCTATACCCGAAATCATCCTGTAGAAAAAAAATTCCTTACACCCTGGTTGGGATTGCGTACTTTTTTGGAGATAGGGAGTGATCCTTATGGTGAAGCAGCAACTCAACGAACACAACTATTGTTTTATGGAAAACTCGCCGAAACCGGACAGGATCCGCTCATACTCAATCAACCTTTTGCAAGTGAAATCCTTTATTTCCCACTAGCATTAATTAATGATTACACAACAGCAAGGGTGTTTTGGATGGTGTTCTTGGAGCTGCTGCTAATTGGATCAGCTTTTTTATGCCTGCACCTGTTTGAGTGGAAATTGCCAAAATTTATTTTAGCTGAATTTATCATATTGGCTGTTTTCGGTGCCCAGGCTATGTTACCACTGCTGGAAAATGACCAGGTGATCCTGATTTTTTTTCTCTTGTTGGTTGGGCTTATCTGTCTGCAGAAAGGAATTGATGAAGTAGCTGGGGGTGTTTTTGCGCTGGCTTTTTTTCAACCATCTGTTACAGGTATTTTATGTCTGATGACTTTCTCGTGGGCTATTCACAACCACCGCCGAAGGTTTTCTTTGGGTGCCATGATGGCTTGGGGTTTCTTAATTCTGACATCATTTGGTTTGTTTCCCAATTGGTTTTTTCCATTCATCCGGTCTTTTAGGTCTGAGTATATTTTTATCAACTACCAATCAACTTTTGGCATCTTATCAGAGCTTTGGCCGGTGATCGGAACGAAAGTCGCTTCAGCGTTATCAATTGTAGTTGTTATTACTCTAATCATGGAGTGGAGGAAAGCATTTAACAAGGATTTTCGTTGGTTTCTTTGGATAGCGTCATTAACCCTGGCAACATATCCATTGGTGGGTTTTCCCACAGTTGCAGTTAACAATATCGTTTTGTTGATGCCCCTTACTTACATATTAAAGGTTATTTCCGAAAGAATGGGTGGAAAGAAAAAATGGGTGTTTGTTGGCTTTTGCTTGGGATTCTTCTTGTTATGCGGATGGGCTATTGAACTTGGAATGCAAAATTTCAACAATATTGCGGCATTTAGAATGATAAGTTTTATTGGTCCTTCCTTGCTCATGATTGCGGGACTATATTGGATCCGATGGTGGGCAACACGGCCTCCTCGGACGTGGATGGATACAATTGATCGGGAGCTTGATTGATATGCTTAACTGGCGGCGTCTGCTCATTCTGGCAGCACTGGGATTTCTCATTTCAGGAGGAATTGCTTATTTTCAGAAATCACCAGGATATATGGATGCTGATTATTATTTTGCAGGTGGTATTCAACTGGCAAACGGGAAAGGTTTTACAGCACCATATTTGTGGAACTACATGGATAATCCAGTCAGTTTACCTCATCCATCCCATTCTTATTGGATGCCACTGGCATCCATAATAGCTGCAATTGGAATGAAGATTGCCGGTCAAAATACCTGGTTTGCAGGTCGGATAATATTTTTGATCATAGCAGCAAGTATTCCAGTCATTACCTCGACCCTGGCTTTTTCGATCTCAAAACGAAGAGATCTGGCACTAATTTCAGGTTTATTGGCAATTTTTGCAGGTTATTATTCCGCGTTTATGCCTATAACAGATACATTTGGCATCTATATGATGCTTGGAGGTGTCTTCTTTTTGATTGTGCAAAAGCAAGGATTTTGGATGAGTCTTGGTTTGGGTGTTGTCGCAGGTCTAATGCACCTGACAAGGGCTGATGGTATCTACTGGTTATTGATTTCTTTCCTGGTAATTCTATTCTTGACTTTAGAATGCTGAACAAAACGCCGAAAAGGCGCTCGAACCTTAATAACTGATAAAGTAGACCAAAACCCGCATTATGTGCCGGGTGAAGCCCGATCTGGAACCGAAAACGTCTTTT
>Ga0172371_10009081_pt1 | contig 13741 bp, 6 predicted proteins | sample Lak12m_FD_114543 | JGI IMG/M metagenome (GOLD analysis project Ga0172371, IMG submission 114543) | Freshwater microbial communities from Kabuno Bay, South-Kivu, Congo - kab_022012_12m | ecosystem: Environmental > Aquatic > Freshwater > Lake | place: Democratic Republic of the Congo: South-Kivu... | reverse complement strand
GCAAGCTAGCAGTGGCACCCGAATACGACACCGTATTTGCGAAACGGTATGCTAAGTACTGGTTTTCGTAAATACGGTTACGGATCGGGGCTCCAGGAAGCATGGCCGGAGGCCGCCGTACCGGACGTAGGGGCGGGGTTTACCCACGTCCGCCTCTTAGGTTCCCGGATATCGGGCGGGGATAAACCCCGCCCCTACCTGGCGGTAGCATCGTGATCATTCGGACCCGCCGTCTTTGCGCGACCGTATTTCCGACATAGAGCACTAAGTCGTTTCGGCGCATCATGCACTTGCAAGAGCTTCCGCCTTGCGTCGCTCAAGTTCGGCTATGGCTTTGGCGCGCTCCAGGATCATCAGGGCCTGCTTGTATATCGGCGTGTCCACCATACGGTTGTCGAGGCTTACCGATGCTCGCCCGCTTTTAAGGCCTTCTTCGAACGCTGCCACCACGCGCCGAGCGTGCTCGACTTTCGCGGGGGAAGGGGAGAAAACCCGATTCAGTATTTGTACTTGATCCGGATGAATGCAAAACGCTCCTGTGCACCCGATGTCGCAGCCGCGGCGGGCGGCGCGTTCGAAGCCTGCCGCGTCCCTGAATCCCGCCACTGTCCCGAAGATGCCCAGGGGGCTTATCCCGTTGGACTTACAGACCACTATCATGGTTGAAAGCGGAAAGAGCAGTTCCGTGGCTTCTTCAGACGGCTCCACACCGAGGTGCAGGCAGTAATCGTCAACACCGATGCTCATGGACTCTGTGCGTGTGCCTGCCGAGGCTAGCTCCGGCATACGCAGCACGCCCGAGGGACTCTCGATATGCAGTGAAACCTTGGTGCTGCCGGGTTCCATTCCTCGCTTTTTTTCAAGATGGACTATCTTGGATTCCAGTCCTGCAACGTCTTCCGCTGACTCGACTTTGGGAATGAATATACCGTGAAGGCCTGGATATACAGAGGCATCGAGGTCATCATCCATCATGTCCGGCTCGTTGTTGATCCGTACGAGAACGTCGGCTCCCCCCCGGCCTGCTGTGGTGATGGCGTCCTTGACCAACTTCCGGGCGTTGGCCTTTTCAGAAGGCGGAACCGCGTCCTCCAAATCGAGAGCGATCGCGTCGGCGCCTCTCTTGTAAGACTTTTCCACGAAGCGCGGGACGTTGACCGGCAGAATCAGCATGGAGCGTTGAATACGCGGTGTCATATATTTTCCTCCTGGTAGGGTGACCGAAGGACGGTCGAGGCCGACCCGTGCGGAACGGCCATACCGATTGTGCCCTATACCGCGGTCGTGTTGGAAGTTTTTTTCGATGTGGCTTCAAATAGGCAACTTCGGGCACGAGACTTCTGGGATGGATTCTATGTTTTCAAACCGGGATGGGCCAGATCCTTGTCGCAAGAGAATGATCCTTGGTTGTCTTTGCTGTTTGAAGCCAAAATGGGATAAGGGCCCGCGTTGTGGTATGATCGGGGCCAAGGGGGATTCCCGAATTGCTGCTTCGCTCCTTGAGGTGACCCATGAGAGTGCTAATGATAAGCCCCGAGCTACCCTATTCCTTCTGGTCGTTCAGAGAGACGTGCCGTGTCCTTGGCAAGAAGGCGATGGTCCCGCCTCTGGGGCTCATGACGGTTGCTGCACTTCTTCCGAAGGAATGGGACCTGCGCCTTGTGGACTGCAACGTCCGGCAAGTGAGAGAAGAGGATTGGCAGTGGGCAGAGACGGTCATGTTGTCCGGCATGATAGTGCAGAGGCACGGTCTGCTGGGTTTGATACGGGAGGCCAAGCAAAGGGGCAAAGTGGTGGTGGTAGGCGGTCCGTATCCAACCGCCCTTCCCGAAGAGGTCCTGCAAGCCGGTTGTGACTTCCTTGTGCGAGGGGAAGGGGAGAACACTATCCCGCTCTTGCTCTCGGCGTTGAATTCAGGGCAGGCCAGCGAGGTAATAGAGGCCCAGGAAAAGCCGGACATGTCAACTTCGCCGGTGCCCCGGTTCGATCTGGCGAGCCCGGCTGATTACGTCTGCGCGGCCATCCAGACTTGCCGCGGGTGCCCTTTCGATTGCGAATTCTGCGACATTGTCAGTCTGTTCGGCCGGAAGCCGCGCTACAAGAGCCCGGAACAGGTTCTTCAGGAATTGGAAGCCCTTTATCGCCTGGGATGGAAAGGACAGGTCTTTGTCAGTGATGATAATTTCATAGGCAACAAGTCACATGCGAGGGCGGTGCTCGAAAGAATCATCCCACGTCTTGACGCTCTCGGGGAGCCGTTTGACTTCATCACCCAGGCCTCGGTCAATCTTGGTCAGGACAAGGATCTGATTGACCTGATGACGGCGGCCAATTTCTGGGCTGTTTTTGTGGGGGTGGAATCTCCGGATGAGGACGTGCTTGCCAAGGCGGGTAAGTTCCAGAATATTAAGAACCCGTTGGCAGAGTCGTTGCTTAACATGAACAAGAATGGTCTTGTGGTGATTGCCAGCTTCGTCATCGGCCTCGATGGGGAAAGACCCGGAGCCGGTCAGCGCATCGCCGCCCTTGTGGACAGCACTGCAATTCCGCTGGTTGCCTTGAATACCCTGCAAGTGTTGCCGAACACCAAGCTGTGGTTGAGACTAAAGAGTGAAGGCCGGCTGTTTGCTGAAACCCCTAGCGGGGACCCGACGATGGGCGGCATGAACTTCTTGCCCACTCGTCCCGCGGCCGAAATAATAGGAGAGTTAGCCGGCACCTGGCGCTATCTTTACGAGCCTTCTCATTATCTTGACAGGGTTTACCGTTACGTGATGAGCATGAGGCCGACCAGGAAGGCTCTCGGCGTCGAGAAGCGCTCAGAGGAGCGGGTGGTCCATCATGGACTCTCGATTCGTGGAATCAAGACTAACCTTTACCGGTTGGTAAGATTCCTGTGGGTCCATGGAGTCCGCTCTGATTACAGGGCCCAGTTCTGGCGGCAGCTTCTCGGAGTAGTGAGAAAGCACCCGAGCCGGCAAATCCTGTACACGTTCTCGGTAGCTATGGGTGAAAACATGTTCGCTTTTTCCGACGAGATTGTTGCCAGAGCGGACTATGAACTGAGAGCAGCCGAGGCTACAGGTTCCGGGTCATCCACAGCCGGGAAAGCCGGTAGCAAGTTATGAGTGATTGGGAGGACAATAGCTCGATGGATGGAAAGCGCTTGTATTTGAAAGTGATTTTCTTGGTTGGAATCATGACGATATGCGCTGTTGGCACATGTTTCGCCCAGTCGCCGGAACGTTCGTTTCCCGCGGAGAAATGCGGCGAGCTTCAGCGCCAGATTGACCAGATTGTTGAGATTTGGCAGTCATCGTCCATGAGTGACAAGGAGAAGGTGGCCCAGTTGACCGCTTCCTTGACTCAATCCATGGCTTCTCTTCTCAAACCGTCCAGTGATCCGGAAGCAGCAAAGGTATCCAAGGACATGTTTGATTCCATCAAGTCGCTCCTCTCGGCGTCGGGAGCACAGGGAGCGACCCAGGACAAGCAGGTCTCCGAGAATGCGGCCAAGGATTTGGAGATTATTCGCCAGCGCACCAAGCCCTACATTGCCGTGATGCAGATGTTCTGCCCGGATCTTAAGGTCCCCAACCTGGTGACCAAATAAGCCGGCTTGGAGTCGCAGTGACACTTGGATGCCGTTTCGTGTTCAGGCGAGGGGGAGCGCGTGCCGCGCGCACCGCTCGCGGCTTCGGTTCCCGGACTTGTGGCCGGGAAGATCTCGAATGATGCGGTTCTCTTTGGTCACCGCATCCTACGGGACCTCAAGTCTTGGTGGGGCGGGCATCTTGCCTGCCCAGGGATGGCGGACAAGATGCCCGCCCCACCAGCGCATAGGAATTATCGGCCATCATTTCCGGCAATTGCCTTATTCACTGAGCAGCCGTTTCAGAACCCGGTGCCCGCCTAACCAGCTCACGTCTCCGTGCTCCACGTCGTAAAGCGCGCCTATGAGCTCGACGCTTCTCGCCTTCAGGAACTTGCGAATTGCGTCACTGTCCCGGACCAGACTTTCCATCTGGCACTTGACGTTCTGTATGGCGCATTCGGTGAGAAGCTCGTCGCCCGTGAGGCCGTCTGCTTGGTTCCTGGCCTTTTCCACCGCCGGGACGATTTTTTGGGCAAGATCAAACAGGTAACCGGACACCTCTTCTCCGTCGGCCACGGCGGTGATTGCTCCGCATTTGGTATGGCCCATTATGACCACCAGCGGCGTCTTGAGGCGCTCCACAGCGTACTCGGTTGATCCTATCTCACTAGGACCACACACGTTCCCCGCGACCCTGACGGTGAAGATGTCGCCGATGCCGCGATCAAAGATCACCGACAATGGCACTCTTGAATCAGAGCACGAGATAATGGTTACAAATGGTTTTTGCCCCTGAGACGCGGTCAGTCGCCTCTGTTCCTTCGCGCGGTTGGGACCTTCCGTCTGTGAACACACAAACCTGGCGTTTCCTTCCTTTAGGAGCGCCAAAGCCTCCCGTGCAGACATGCTTGAATCTTCCATCCTGTGCTCCTGAATGCCGTTGTTACTGATTACCGGTTACCCGGAAGCGGCTTTCACGATCCGGCTTTCCAAGCGTTAGAGCCGGCGGGGGACCTCTCGTGTTTCGAACGGAGGACCTGACTTCGCTCGGGAGGTCGCCCGCCTGACGCGGACTGGCACACGATTTGTTTTCAAAGTGATTCTTTTTCCCCAACGCCCTTTCTCTCCAGGAGGGAACGGATGTTGGGAGTCCCATCTCCCCGCGGGAGAGGGCCATTGTGAGGGGGCCTAATCTAATCGAAACTTAGTATAGCCTGATTGAAGAAGAAACGGAATTACTCGAACCTCATGGCTTCGACGGGATCGAGTTTGCTGGCGACTCTGGCCGGGATTACGCCGGAGGCCACCCCTAGCCCCACGCCCAGGAATACGGCAGCGAGCACGCTGAAAAAGAACATGGTGTATGTGGGAGAAGCGTTGAAAACGTGCTTCAATCCCCCGATGGAAACCGCGGCCAGTAGTATCCCGGCCAGCGCTCCAATCATGCTTGCGGTCACAGACTCGCAAAGGAATTGGGCCACTATCATATTTTCAGTGGCGCCAACCGATTTTCTGAGGCCTATTTCACGCGTCCTTTCTTTGACTGCTGCAAGCATAATGTTCGCGATGCCGAGTCCGCCCAGCAGAATAGTCACAACTATGGCGCACCACAAAAAGAACTTGAACAGGAACGCCACGGTCTTCACCGCTTTGATCCGCTCCTTGTAGTAGACAATGTGCATCGTTTCCGCCAGCCCGGGCTGGTTTCCTTTCAGTACCGCTGAAACCTGCTCGTGCAGGGTTGGTACAGAGTCCCAGTCCTTGGCCCTCACGTAGATGTCCCTGATGCGCTGCATCCCCTCCAGTTTGGCCAGCGCGACAGTGATGGGCACCATGACCATTTCCACGTGGTCCGGGTCTTCGGTGCCTCCCAGCAGGCCGACAATATGAAACGAACGGCCGTCTATTACGATGCTCTTGTCCAAGAACGGCTCCTGCCCGAAAAGTTCATCGCGAACCTTCCTGCCGATGACACACACCTGAGACCGCTTTTCCAGGTCCTCCGCCGTGATGTTGCGGCCCTGCACTATGGGAAGATAAAGGGCTTTGAAGAAGCTGGGCGCTATTCCCACCAGGGACACCGGGGTCTTTGCCTTTTGATGGGTGGCGTGCCTCTTGGCTCCCCAGACGGCCGGGGCCGCCACCATGACACCCGGCAATTTGGAAAGGTCCGCCACATCCTTGAAGGAGTACTCTCCGTCGCGTATTCGGGCGGCCTTATAGCTGTCCCACTGGGCTTTGACTATAGTGGCGCTGCCGAGAATCTCCAGGTTCTGCCCTAGAGAACTTTCCACAGAATCACCAAGCGTCAGGACCGTAATCAGCCCTCCGATGCCGAGGGCCATGCCCAGGATGGCACCCCTGTAACGGCGCCGGTTTCTGTAGATCTGTCGGAGAGAAGTCTTAGTAAGGTCGTCAATCAGCATGACGTCAACCGCCGACGACCCATGTCTTGGCCTGGTTCAAGCATTCACCACCTGTCGGCAAAGGATTTCCGATATATGCGGTATCTCTTGAAGACTCTCGCACCGTACTCGGATTCAAACTGGTTTATGGCCTGATTGTCCTCCAGGTTCCAGCCCAGTTCCAGGTACCGATACCGGGATTGCCTCCGGAAAATATTGTAAGCGTGATCGAGAGCAAGAAAGGGAAGGCCCTGTTCACGGTACTTGCTCTTGATGCCGAAGAGAAGTCCCCTGATGCCGTTGACCTCATTCCTGTAAAACAACATTTTCAGGAGTCCGGTCAGGCCTATGCTTCCATTGAGCCGCTGCAGCAGAGGATTGATGTCCGGGACCGCCACGGCCACGGCCACGGGTTCGGTCTCGCGGTATATAAAGAAGATCAGGTCAGGATCAGCAAACCGTGCGAGGTTCTTGCCCATTTCGGATATCTCTTCCTCGGTCATAGGCACAAATCCCCAGTTTTCGGCCCATGATTCATCATAAACCGCTTTGACCACGGCAAGTTCGTTCCGGAGGTTTTCTCTCACCGGATGTCTTATGGTGTACCGAGGATCCTGCCTGATTCTTTGGGCCACGGTGGCCATCCACCCAGGCGGCCGGCTGGATTCTTCGTCGTCAATTATGTATGAAAGAAGCTCCTTTTCTTTGTAGAAGCCCCATGATTCGACCAGATCCACATAGTAGCGCGGATTGTACGGCATCATGAACGTCGCCCGGTGCTCAAATCCTTCGGTCAGCAGTCCGATCTCGTAGTTGGTGGATGGGTTGAAAGGCCCACAGAGATGAGTCATTCCTTTCTCTCGCACCCAGTCGGCAACCGCGTCGAAAAGACCGTGAGCAGCTTCGGCGTCATTTTGGCATTCGAAGAACCCCCACGTCCCCCTACCGGTCCGGTGGTACTTGTTGTAATTGTTGTCTATTATTCCGGCAATACGCCCCAAGACCTCCGATCCTCGGCGTGCCAGAAAGAGGACGCGCTGGGAGAACTTCCAGAACGGGTGAAGCCTGGTGTCCAGCATGTGCCGGACGAAGCGCTTCAAAGGGGGCACCCAGTTGGGGTCGTTCCTGTAAATCTTCCAAGGCAGATTGATAAAAGCAGCCAGATGAGAAGGTCGCTCTACGGTAACAATCTCAAGCTTGGGCATTAAGTCCGCTCCACTATTACTTGCGACCCTCTAACGCCGCCGAATCCGCATGTCATGATTTCGCCTGGCCCTTATACGCTCGCTGGATCCGTCCGGCGGGTCGGAGCCCAGCCGGAGGTTGAAGCCGATTTGACTCCCAGAGACCGAGAGGGTAGTCTAAAACGTTGCCGAGTACTTTTGCAAGGGGTAACGGACTCCGCCATTGGGCCCGCCTGGAGGTTTTTCCGACTATCCTTCGGCGATTGTGTGATATTTTATCTGGTTGTTTTCAGGAGGCCGTTCAGGAGTAACACGGATGAATGCCGGCGACCAATATAATGAAATTGCTTTTCTCTGGCGTCTCAAGGATGTGAAGCCTCAGGTGCTGGATTGTGCGTCGAAGAACAGGGTCACAGCCATCTTTGATTTAAGTTCGTGCGATCTGGATGCTGCTGCGACCACTCTTTTGAGGGCTGACGCAGGAGCACATCGGACAGGTGTCAAGATCTCGCCGGAACGCGTCCTGGACGGTACTGCCCGGGACTTCATGAAAGAGACCGGAATCAGTGCGGTATGGCTCGAACTTCACCCCTTTCTGATGAGCCAACCTGCTGAAGTCTACTTGAGCAAGCTTGAGGAACTCTCCGCTGTTGCCACTTGTTTCCCTGTCTGTGGGGATCTCGGGCTGATAAGCAAAATCTTAGACTCCCACTCTCGAATCGGCAACCTTGCCCTAAAGGGCTCCGAGGCTTCGGGCTTCGTGAGCCCCGAGACAATCTTCACCCTGTTCACAGCTGTTCGGAAAATGTCCTGCGTCCTCGATCAGCCTCCAAGGCTGTTTATCTGGGGCAGTATGGGAACCCCCGAGGCGGCCGCCGCGTTCCTGTCCGCAGGGGCTCGAGGAATAGTCTTCGAGAGCGTTCATTGGCTAACGGACCTGATTGACCTGGAACAAGCGACACGGGACCGGATCGCCTCAATAAAGCCGGAACATACGGACCTGTCCGGTTTGAACCTCGGAGTTCCTTGCCGCCTCTTCAATAGGGGCAACTCTATTGCCGTCAAGGAACTCAAGATGTTTGCGGGTTCACTGTGCGGAGGGGAGATAGCGGACGATCAGCGGCGATCCTTTTCCGCAAGGGTGGCCAACGACGCTGTTCATCCTCTGGAGGGCAGCTTCTCCCGGGAGGAACTAATCCCTTTGGGAGTTGAAGCGGCTTTCGCAGGGTCCTTGGTCAGGCGGTTCGGCGTTTCCTCGGAAGAGGCTCTCGGACGTTTCGTGGAAAAAATCCGGGAGTGCCTTAGCCTCGCTCCCGAGAAGCTGTCGGCCTTCACAGACGGCCCGGTCGCGGAAGAGTTCGGGACAAGATTCGCTCTAATCCAAGGCGCCATGTCGTGGATCACCGATGTTCCTGAGTTCGCAAGGGAAGTTGCGCGGGCAGGAGCCTTGCCCACGCTGGCGCTCGGGATGATGCCTGAGCAAATCCTTGACGAGAAGCTGGGCAGAATAACTGAGATCCTCGGAGACCTGCCTTTTGCAGTGAACGTGATCACCCTGCCGGAGAATCCCAATCGGGAAGAACAGCTCGCGTGGATAAAGAGAATCAGACCCAGATTTGCTGTAATAGCTGCGGGGGAGCCTTCCCACGCACGGGACCTGCTAAAGGAGGGAGTGGAAGTAATTTATATAGCCGCGAATGAGCGGTTGGTCGAGATGGCTTTCGACGCGGGAGTCCGTTACGTGATCTGCGAAGGCCACGAAGCCGGCGGCCACGTGGGCGAGTTCTCGACGGTCACGCTGGCACAGGTCCTGTTAGACCGGAGAGATCGAGATCCGGTCATGTTCCGGGGCCGACGGATAATCCTCGCGGGCGGCGTCTGCGACCGGGAATCGGCCTTCATGGCAGCGATGCTGGGAGCCGACGCAATTCAGGTCGGAACCTCCTACCTGGCTACTCGGGAGATCGTGGAAACCGGCGCTCTGACGGAAGTCTACCAGCGAATGGTCCTTGAGAGGGGGCCTGGCTCCACCGTTGTCACCGGAGAGGGCACGGGGCTCAGGGTCCGCTCTCTAAACACCCCCAGAATAGAGGCCATATGCAACCTGGAGAGGGATTTCGCCACAGGCTCCGGGGACGAGGCGTCTTTCAGAAGGAACATAGAACAGCTCAGCGCCGGCAGCCTCCTGGTGGCGGCCCGAGGGCTGGATGGTCCCGGCGGTACTGCGCTGGACGAACAGACCTGTCTGGAGCAGGGACAGTTCATGTGCGGCGCGTGCGGCGGCGTCTTGGACCGGGTTCGGACGGTCCGCGAACTTCATTTTGATCTTCTGGAGGCTCCGCTTTTCGAGGGCCTGCCCTCTGTTGGCCCCATCCCTGACGCCAGGTTCGGCCGGCCCGAAACAGCCGAAGAGAACCGGAAGGGATCCCGGTGGGAGGGAAAGCAGCGAAGAACTCACCACGACCCTGACCGCGAGAGAATCGCGATAACCGGGATGAGTATCGTCAACTCCCTTGGCCACACCCCGGAAGAGGTATGGGCCGCAAGCCTTGCAATGAAGAGTGGAGTCATCCTGGTGCCTCCTTCCAGGTGGAATCACGAGCTTTTTTACGATCCGAGGCCCAGGGTCCCTGAAAAGACCTACTGCAAGGTCGGGGCTTTCCAGAACATCGAGGTCTCCCGCAAGGAGCTCGGTGTCCCGCCGCAGGATTTTCGGACCATGACGGCATCCACCCGGATCACCATGTGGCTCGCGAAGCAGGCAATCGAGGATTCGGGAATACTGAAGTCAGGAATCCCAAGGGAAAGGATCGCTGTCCTGATCTCGCAAAATTCCGGTGAAGCCGCGGCTACTCTGGAGGACATGATCATCAGAGGCGCTGCCGGCAGCATCGTGGACTCGGTGAAGAGCGTTCTGTCGTTGACACGGGAATCGGAAAAGGCCGTGGAAGAGGCGATAAAGTACGGGAGGCTTGCCGTTGACGACACCACTTTGCTGGGCCGTCTCAATTGCACGGCGGGCGGATTTATATGCAACCGGTATGGTTTCATGGGCCCGAGTTTTGCCGTGTCCGCAGCGTGCGCCACGGCCCTGGTCGCGCTTTTCAGTGCGTATCAGATGATCCGTAATCGCGTGATAGACGCGGCGGTGATCGGAGGCGCGGAAGAACCGCTCACACCAATGCACTTCCTTGAGTTCTCAGCTCTGGGAGCTCTCGCCGGACTTTCGGGTGTGGAACGACCACCCTCCGAGGCAAGCCGTCCTTTTGATGTAGAAAGGGACGGAATGGTCCTCGGTGAGGGCGGCGGAATGATCGTTATCGAGCGTGAATCCGTCGCTCGTGCCAGAGGAGCAAGGACACGCGGCTACATCACGGCCATGGGAGCGAGCAACAATCACCTGGGTATGGTGGAATCATCGAGAGTGACCCAGGAAATCGCTATCCGCTCCTCGTTCGATGACGCACAATACGGACCCGAACAGGTGGACATGGTGGAATGCCACGCCACGAGTACGGTGCAGGGAGATGCTGAAGAGGTCGTGGCGCTGAGGAGGTTCTTTGACTGGGGCAAGCCTGCGGTTCTGTCCTCTTTCAAGTCCCAGATAGGTCACACCCTGGGGGCTTCGGGAGTAAACAGCCTGATTCGCGGGATAATGGCCATGTCTGCGGGAGTCTTACCGGCCACGTTAAACTTCGGGGCGCCTGATCCTTCGATGGCGCTTGAACATTCCAGGCTCCGCGTGCTCGGGCAGCCTGAAGAGTGGGCAGTGCCGTCCGGCAGGGGCAGAAGGCTCCAGCTGAACGCATTCGGTTTCGGAGGCTCCAACTACGTGGTCCAGGTGGAGGAATCTCTGGACGCCCGCGGCCTGGTGATGGTTTCTCAGGGTGATATTCCGGAAAAGACGGCGAAAACGGCCTCAAACGAAGCCGGCCTCCCCGACGGGGTACACTTATTCAGAACCAGGATTGGCGGAAATCACTGCCGGCTGGGTATCGTGGCAGATACCAAGGAAAAGGCTCTGGACCTTCTGGAAACCCTCGCGGAGTCATCCAGTGATCTCAGTCCGAAACATATCCGCAATTTGGCGAGACAGGGTGTTCACTTAGGCTTTGAGAGCGATGCGACGCTCCCGACGGGTTTGGTCTTCCCGGGCCAGGGCTCGCATTATCAGGGAATGGGCCGAGAACTTTACAACACGTATCCCGTGATCCGCGAGTGGCTCGACCGCGCAGCCGCGGTGGCTGACTTTGATCTCCTGAACCTCCTTTTCTTCGACAGCGAGGAAGACCTTCAGAAGACCCGATGGCAGCAACCCGCGCTGTTCTCCCTCGAGTTCGCCCTGGTCAAGTATCTAACTGCTTTGGGAGTGCCGCCTGTTGCCCTGGCCGGACACAGTCTGGGCGAGCTCACCGCCTTGTGCCTGGCGGGCGTATATTCCTTCGAGGACGGCTTTCGAATAGTCAACATGAGGGCCCGTTGCATGGACAAGGCCTGCACCATGCACGCGGACCCCGGAATAATGATGGCCTTGGACGCGCCTCTGGAACTGATCGAGAAGCGACTGGCCGACTGCGAGGGAGTGTACGTCACCAACATTAATTCACCCCATCAGGTCGTGGTGGGCGGCGATACCGAGGCAGTAAAGGCCCTGGGCGAAGAATTCAAGAGCCAGGGCTATCGCCGCAGCCTTCTCCGGGTCAGCATGGCGTTTCATTCGCCGATCATGAAGTGCATCCACGACGAACTGGAGGAGTTCATCGCGGGCATAGAGTTTCACGGGCCGAACATTCCGGTGATCTCCAATACCACGAAAGAACCGTTTCCGCAGGATCTTGCCGAAATCAAAAGAATAGTGATGGCTCACCTGGAGTCGCCGGTTCACTGGATGGAGAACGTGAGAACTCTCCGGGAATTCTTCGGGGTCAGGAGGTTCGTGGAAGTGGGCCCACGCGACATCCTTACCAATTTGATCCTCGACACCGACAGCGAGGCCGAGTGCATTCAGACGTGCCTGCCGGGATCGGAATCACATTCTTTCAGGACCGCAACGGCTCAGCTTTACGCGGGGGGCTATTTTCCGGAAGGCGTGCCCTGTGACCAAATCGTTTGGCCCGGTGAGAAGAAGACGAGTTCTTCCGGTCGGCAGCGGGGAGGCTCCCAGGTGCGGTTTCAGTCCGTGGAAGGAACTGCCTCGCGTGCAGAGACGGATCCCGCCCTCGTGGAGCATGTGGCTGCGTTTGTACAGGAGAAACTCGGTAGTTCTCTAAAGCCCGAACTTCTTGAGGCTCTCCGCAAGGATTATGATCCCGGGATTTCCACCGAACGGCTCGATGCGGCTTTGGGGGTTCTGTTTCCCGGCTTGCTTGGCCGGCTTCCGTCCGCGACGAAACCTGTTCACCCGGAAGCCGGCGCTCAGGCTGCCCCCGGCCGCTTTGAATCTGAAGTCACGGCGAGGGAGGCTATCCCTGTTTCGGAAGATGAAATCACCGAAACGGTGATCCGCATGATCATGGATGCCACCGGATACGAACGGGACGAAATCGAGCCGGGAATGGATCTCCGCGAAGATTTGTCCATACGTTCCAGCAGGCTTCCCGTGATCATGGACAACCTTGAGGGCCGGTTCGGGATCAAGATCCGACTCGAGGATTTCATGGAAGTTCGCACGGTGGCCGACATCGCTGAAAGACTTCGGCAGATAGTCGCCGCGAGCGGGGGAGCGTCTTCCAAGCGGGCCACAAGCTCCCCGTTTGAGTCTTCCACACGAGAGGTTCCGGCGGAACCGGATTCCGGCGAGCGTGAAGCGCCCGTGAAGAGGATAGTGTTTCGCGAGGAACGCGTTGTGCATGAGAGTCGAGGCCCCGCGCAGCTTGCCGCCGATGAAGCGGTGGTGGTTTTCTCAGCTGGAGGAGCTGAGCTGGCGGCGCGGGTGGCGACCGCGTTCCAATCTCAATACCGCGCGAAGACCATTCCCTTGAGAATTGTCCGGGAACCTGCTCCCGCAAGCGGCGAAGCTTTTGACATGTTCACCTTGGAAGGAGCGGAACGTGCTGGAGCCAGAATCGGTAAGGCCGGTTCGTCGTCAGGGATGGTTTTCATTCTTGACGAGCACACGGAGTCCTTGCTGAAGGATGCATTTGACGTTCACAATCTTCTCACGGGAATCTTCGTGGCAATCAAAAGGTTTCTGGAATCTCCAGCAAAGAAGTTCGCCTTTCTCCTGCACGAAGGCCCGCGGCGGGATTCCAACTCGATGCTTCTTTCGGAAGGGATTCTGGGCATGTTCCTCACCCTGGCCCACGAGTTCCAGTCGGTTCAGTTCCGCTCGATTCGATTTGACAGCGAGGCTGATCCGACGGTCGTCATCCGGTCCGCCCTGGATCGAAGCCAACCGGTGATTGAAACCATTTATCGGAAAGGAGAGCTGCTCTCACCGAAAGGCAGTGCGGCCCCGGTCGTTTTCAGCGACCCAGCCTCAAGGGAGATCACTCAGGAAGACGTGGTGGTCCTTTCCGGAGGCGCTCGAGGAATAACCTACGAGCTGGCTCGCAATC
>Ga0172371_10009080_pt1 | contig 13741 bp, 9 predicted proteins | sample Lak12m_FD_114543 | JGI IMG/M metagenome (GOLD analysis project Ga0172371, IMG submission 114543) | Freshwater microbial communities from Kabuno Bay, South-Kivu, Congo - kab_022012_12m | ecosystem: Environmental > Aquatic > Freshwater > Lake | place: Democratic Republic of the Congo: South-Kivu... | reverse complement strand
GGACGTCTTCAACATCCTCAACAGCCAGCAGCCGATCTCCTACGTCAAGGAAGACATCGGCCTCTTCGGCCAGGTCTGGGGACGCCAGCAGCCGCGCCAGGCGCGCCTGTCGGCGAAAATAGTTTTCTAAGCCTTATTTACTCCACCGTAACCGACTTGGCCAGATTGCGGGGCTGGTCGACGTCCGCCCCGCGCTTGGCCGCAATGTAGTAGGCGAAGAGCTGCAGCGGCACGACCGCCAGGAACGGCGTCAGCAGCGGGTGGGTCGAGGGAAGGGGGATCACGACGTCCACGTGGTCCCGGATCATCGTGTCGCTCTCGTCGGCCACGGCGATGATGAATCCCGAGCGGGCCTTGATCTCGGCGATGTTGCTGAGCATCTTCTCGTAAACCCGATCATGGGGGATGATGGCCATCGTCGGCATTTTCTCGTCGATGAGGGCGATCGGGCCGTGCTTCATCTCGCCGCCGGCATAGGCCTCGGCGTGAATATAGGAGATTTCCTTGAGCTTGAGGGCCCCTTCCATGGCGATCGGGTAGTTCACCCAGCGGCCGAGATAAAGGAAATGGAAGAAGGCCATGAACTTTTTGGCCAGCTCCTCGATCGGCTCGACCCGGCTGAGGACCTGTTCGATCTTATGGGGAAGCCGCTGGAGCTCCTCGATCAAAGCCAGCCGGTCCTCGCGGGATGTCGCGTTGCGGGCCTGCGAGATCGCCAGGGCGATCATGGCCAGCGCGGTCATCTGGGCGGTGAAGGTTTTGGTCGCGGCCACGCCGATCTCCGGACCGGCGTGGGTGTAGAGCACGCCGTGGGCTTCGCGGGCGATCGAGGAGCTGACGGCGTTGGTGATCGCCAGGGTCATCGCGCCCCGGGCCTTGCAGGCCCGCAGCGCCGCCAGCGTGTCGGCGGTTTCCCCGGACTGGGAGACGACGATCACCAGGGCGTCCTTGTCGAGGATGAAATCGCGGTACCGGTACTCGGAGGCGTATTCGACGTCGGCCGGGACGCCGGCCAGGGACTCGAGGAGATACTTCCCGACGAAACCGGCGTGCGAGGACGTGCCGCAGGCGATGATGACCGCTTTGCGGATGCGGCCGAAGACGGAGGGATCGAAGCCGATGTCCGAAAGCAAGACTTCGCCGCTGTCCAGCGACAATCGTCCCATCAGGGTGTCCCGGATGACCTGGGGCTGCTCGAAAATTTCCTTGAGCATGAAATGCTTGTAGCCCTGTTTTTCGATCATCAGAGGATTCCAATTGATGACTTCGATCTTCTTGTCGATCGGCCGGCCTTCAAAATCCTTGAAATGCGGCCCGGCCGCGTCGAGGACGACCATTTCCCCGTCCTCGAGGAACGCCACCCGCTGGGTGTGGGCCAGGATCGGATTGATGTCGGAGGAGACGATCGTCTCGCCGTCCCCCACCCCGACGACCAGCGGCGGGCCCATCTTGGCCGCGACGATCTTGCCCGGGTCCTTGACCGCAAAGGCGCCGATCGCGAACGCCCCCTCCATGACCGAAAGCGCCGACCGGACCGCCTCCTCGAGCGAGCCGGCGAAATGCTTCTCGATGAGATGGGCGATGACTTCCGTATCGGTCTCCGTTCGGAAGGCATGGCCCTCGGCCTTGAGCCTCGTCTTGAGATCGAGGTAATTTTCGATGATGCCGTTGTGGACGACGACGATCTCGTTTTTGCAGTCCACGTGGGGATGGGCGTTCGTTTCGCTCGGGCGGCCGTGGGTCGCCCAGCGGGTGTGACCGAGCCCGGAGGTCCCCTCGATGGGGTTTTTTCGCAGCGTTTCCTCGAGGACGGCGACTTTGCCCTGGACGCGGCACAGGCGGATTTCACCGGGACAGGCCACGGCCACGCCCGCGGAATCATAGCCGCGGTATTCGAGCTTCTTCAAACCCTCGATCAGCACGGGAACGACGTCTTTCGGCCCGATGTATCCGACGATTCCGCACATGCGCGCCCCCTCCCCGGGGTGGAGATATCGGTTGTCCGGCGGCGCCCTTATTTCGGAGAGCCGCTTTTTTTAGCCGCCTGAATTTTCTCCCGCCGGGCCGCGGCCCAACCGGGCTTTTCGACCTGGTGCCCGCGGGCGATGGCCAGGGCGTCGTCGGAAACGTCCTTGGTGATGACTGATCCCGCCGCGACGTACGCTCCGCGTCCGATCCGGACGGGGGCGACCAGCTCGGAGCCCGAGCCGATGAAGGCGCCGGCCCCGATGAACGTCGGGTTCTTGTTCACTCCGTCGTAATTGCAGGTGATCGTCCCGGCCCCGATGTTGGCCGCCGCGCCGACCTCGCTGTCGCCGAGATAGGAGAGGTGCATGGCCTTGGATCCGGGGCCGAAATCGGTCTTTTTCATTTCCACGAAGTTGCCCACGCGGGAACCCGACCGCAGCCGGGTCTGCATCCGGATCCGGGCGAACGGCCCGATCCGGACGTCGTTTTCAAGCTCCGCCTCGTCGATCACGGACGAGGCGAAGACATGGACGTCGTCGCCCAGCACCGACCGGATGATGTGAACGTGCGGATGGATCCGGCAGTCGCGGCCGAGGACCGTCGGTCCTTCGATGACCGCGCCCGGATAAACGACCGTATCGGGCCCGATGGTTACGGCCCAGTCGATCCAGGTCGAAGACGGATCTAAAACCGTGACCCCGGCCTCGGCCAGGGACCGCATCTTGCGCCGTCTCAGCCGATCGCCGGTTGAAACGAGATCCAGGCGGGTCGCGATGCGGCGGACGTCCTCCGGCTCGGGAGCCGGGACGACGCCGACGGGACGGCGGGCCGAGGCCAGCCGTTCAAAGGCCGCGCTCAGATCGGGAGCGGCGTTCCGGCCGGCTTTAAGGGCCCGCGGGAGGACCCGGGAGAGCTCGCCGGCCCGGAAGATATAAATGCCGGTCGGCCGCCGCCGGGCTTCCGCGCCTTTTCCGAATTCCGGGTCGTCCGCCCACAGCATCGTCGCCGCATATCCTTTCCGGCGATGGCGGGAAACGAGCGTCCGCAGGACGGCGGGCGGAACCAGAGGGATGTCGGCCGGAACGGCCAGGACGTCGCCGTTTGGATCGGCGGCCCATTCCTTTCGGGCGGCCGAAACGGCGTCCAGGATCTCCCGGCCTTTGCCCGGCCCGACGATCGTCACCCTCAGGCCGGCCAGATCCGCCGACGCCCGTTCGGGCTCAAGCCCGGCGGAAACGATCAGTTTCGCCGGGCGGACGGCCTGGACGGCCTCGACGGCCAGACGGAGGAGCGACGTTCCCAGGAGAGGATGAAGGATGCGGGGAATTGAGGATTTGAATCCCGACTCGTCTCCCCCGCCCAAAATCAACCCGACCAGGCGGTCGTCCATGGCCTTCCCTTCTTCAAGCGGTCATCAGGCGTTTTTGGTGATGGCTTTAAACCGTTTATCTTCCCACAAGGGGGCGAAGTCGATTTCGTTCTGGGCCAGGATCCGGTAGGACTTGTCGTTCTGGACGGCTTTTTTCAGGGCTTCGAGGGCCGCGTCCGCCTGTCCGCTCCGGCAAAGGATATTGGCATGGAGGAAGAGGACCCGGGCGTCCTCGGGATCGGTTTTCAGGGCTTTCTCAATGAATTTCGCGGCTTCATCGACCGCTCCGGCGTTCAATTTATAAACGGCGGCGTGGATGAAGTCTTCGACCGACTTGGGAGTCGGGATTTCCCGCGGCTCGCGGGACCGCTCCTCGGCGATCGCCTGATAGGTCCGAGCCCGGGCGGCCAGATCGCGTTCAGCCTGATATTTCTCAAGGAAATCCTTGAACAATTCGACGGCCTTGTCCCACTTCGACTTGCGGAATTCCTTCACCGCGTCGCTGAACGCGGCCAGGGCTTTCTGGTATTCATCTTTCTTGGCTTTTTCGTCTTTCACGGGATCATCTCCGGCTTCAAGATGGGCTGTATTCTATCCGATCTCCCCCGGAAAGTCCACAATTCGGGCTTTTCCCCCCATAAAAGCGTCCGGCTTCGGGACGCTTAACCTGGATTATTCATAAATATTTCAAAATTCTTATATTGATGAGATGAGGGCAGCTTCACCCTCCGGGCTTTGCCGTCCTTCGCGACGCTTCGGAGCCAGGGCGCTCCTCGCATCAGAAGCCGCACTTTGGGGTCCGAACGATTGCCTCACCAACAGTCCTGCGGCGCACGTCCCCGAAGCCGCGTAGTTTCTTTGTCCATATTCATCATGTCTTTCGGCGGAGGGGGCTACGGCCATCTCGACTCGTGCATAATCCAGGTTAGTCCTTTCGGACGACATAAAAATCCGGATGATCGAGCAGGAAGCGGACGGCCTCCTGATGAAGGCGATGGCCGGCTTTCACCGCGGATATGCGGGCCCGGAGCGGCCGGCCGAGGAGGGCCAGATCGCCGGCCAGGTCGAGGAGCTTGTGGCGGACGAATTCGTCCGGAAAGCGGAGTTGTCCGTTCATCACCGACGTCTCGTCCAGAACGATGGAGTTCTCGAAGGAAGATCCCAGGGCCAGACCCCGGGCCCGAAGCAGGTCGACGTCCTTATAGAATCCGAACGTCCGGGCCGGGGCGATTTCCCGGATGAAAACATCCCAGCGCAGGGGCCGGCGCAGCGTCTGTTCCCCGATGGCCGGGTGGGAGAAGACGATCGTGTACGTCGCCTCGAGATCCCCTTCCGGACCGGCCGGGGAAAAGACAATCTCCGCTCCCCCGTCCTCGAGCCGAAAGGGCTTGACGACGGACAGCGTCCCCTCGGACGACGGAAACGCGTCGACGCCGACCGCTTGAATGGCCCGGGCGAACGGCTCGGCGCTTCCGTCCATGATCGGGACTTCGTCGCCGTCGAGCTCGATGACGGCGTTGTCGATCCCCGGAATCCACAACGCGGCCAGGAGATGCTCAACCGTCCGGACGGAAAAAGCATCGCCTTGAAGGACCGTGCAATTGCGGGCTTCGGCCCGGGCCGCGCTCAGGGGCATCTCGGCATTTCCCAGATCCGAACGGCGGAACACGATTCCCGGACGCCGGGAAGGAAGGAGGCGGAGGAGGACCGGCCGGCCCGAATGAACGCCGATCCCTTCAAAAGAAACCGGCGCGGCCAGCGTTTTTGAATAAGGCATGCTCCTCGTCCTCGGCCGGATATTCTATCATATTTTGTGCTACAATCCGGGCATGAAAAACCAGATCGAAGACATTCTGGCCCGGGTCCGCCGGGGGAGCCTTTCGCCGAAACGGGCGATGGCCGCCTTGAAGGATTATCCTTACGAGGAGCTGGGCTTCGCCAAAGTGGATCATCACCGGGAAATCCGGAAAGGAGCGCCCGAGGTCGTCTTCGGCCTGGGAAAAACCGACGAACAGATCGTCCTCATCGCCGAGGCCATCGTCGGCAAGGGAAGCAACCTTCTGATCACCCGGGTGGGCGCGGAAACATTCGCCGCGGTTAAAAAAGCCATCCCCGGGGTTCGATACAACCGGCTCGGAAGAACGATTTCTCTGAAAAACCGGCCCGCTCCTGCCGGAAAAGGCACCATCTTCGTCCTGACGGCGGGAACGTCCGATATGCCGGTCGCCGAAGAGGCGGCCGTGACGGCCGAAATGCTGGGCAACCGCGTCAGGCGGGTTTACGACGTCGGCGTGGCCGGCCTTCACCGCCTCCTGGGAGAATACGACCGGATCAAGAAAGGCCGGGTCATCATCGCCTGCGCCGGCATGGAGGGAGCCCTGCCGAGCGTCGTCGCCGGGCTTTTTTCCGTCCCGATTATCGCCGTCCCGACGAGCGTCGGCTACGGAGCCAGCTTCAAAGGAGTCGCCGCCCTCCTGGCGATGCTCAATTCCTGTCCCGGGGGGGTCGGGGTCGTCAACATCGACAACGGGTTCGGAGCCGCCTACCTGGCCAGCCTGATCAACCATTCTTCCTGAAAAAAAATCGGGCCGGCGGCTTGACAACCCGTTTATCGGGACTTATATTACTGGAAACTTTGCGCAATTCCATATCCTAAAGGTTATCGTTTTTTAGATGGAGACTCTCGACTTAGTCCGAAACGCGGCCAACATCGTCGAAATCATCGGACAACATACCGCCCTCCGCCAGCGGGGCAAAAAGTATGTGGGTTTGTGTCCCTTTCATTCCGAGAAGACGCCGTCCTTCACGGTGGACGCGGAAAAAGGGCTCTATCACTGCTTCGGCTGCGGCGTGGGCGGCGACGTCTTCACCTTCGTGATGGAGAAGGAAAACCTCGGTTTTCCCGAGGCCGTCGCCTTTCTGGCCGAGAAATACCATATCCCCCTGCCCGAAAAGAAACGGCTTTCGCCCCAGGCCCTCAAGCTCGAGGAACAGCTCAAGAAGATCTGCGAGTCCGCCCTGGCCTTTTTCAAAAACAGCCTCCGGACGACGGTCGAAGGCAAAAAAGCCCTGACGTACCTGAAAGAACGGGGCCTTTCGGACGCGGTGATCGAGGAATTCCAGCTCGGTTACGCGCCGAACGCCTGGGACGGCTTGTCCGGCTATTTCAAGAAGAAAGGCGTCGCCCCGGCCCTTCTCGAGAAGGCCGGCCTGGCGCTTCCGGGCCGGAAACCCGGCGAGTATTACGACCGGTTCCGCGGCCGGGCGATTTTTCCGATCTTCACGATGACGGGAAAAGTCGTGGCTTTCGGCGGACGGTCGCTGTTCGCCCAGGAGCCGAAATACCTCAACTCGCCCGACACCCCGCTGTATTCGAAGGGGCACCTGCTCTACGGCTTGAACGCGACCAAGGACGCCATCCGGGAAGCCGGTGAGTTCGTTCTCGTCGAGGGTTATACGGATTTTCTCAGCCTTTATCAGGCCGGCCGGAAAAACGTGGTCGCCTCTCTGGGGACAGCCCTCACGCCCCACCAGGTCGCCCTGGCCGCGCGATTCGCGCCCAAGGCGGTCGTCAATTATGACGGGGACGCCGCCGGCCAGACGGCGTCTTTCCGGGCCGTGCCTCTCTTTTTTGAGAAAGGCGTGGAAACCCGGGTGGTCGTCCTGCCTGAAGACCTCGACCCCGACGGCTTTCTGAAAAAAAAGGGAGCGGCCGCATACGAAGCCATCTACGCCCGGGCCGTTTCCGGCCTGAAATTCGTGATCGACTACACCTCGCGGGGCAAGCGGCTGGACGTTCCGGAGGTCAAAACCCGGGTCCTGCGGACGGTGATGGACGTCATGGACGCGGTCACCGATCCGGTGATCCGGTCGGAATACCTCCGGACCGTTTCCGGAGAGCTCGGCGTGGACGAGGCCCTCCTCCGGTCGCTTCAGCGGGGGAAGCCCGCGGAAACGCCGGCCGCGGCCGCCGCCGAGACGTTTTTCCCCGCGGAAAAGCGCCTCCTCCAGCTCCTGATGGAGGACCGCAACCTTCGGCCGGATGTCTTCGTTGACCTTAGTGAGGAGGACACGGCCGGCTTGAAAAGCGGCCCTATTTTTGCGATAATGCTTCGATTATTCGAGAAAAATCAGGATTTTATCCTGAGCGAGATTCAAAAAGGCGTCGCTCCGGAGCTGGCCCGGGAATTTTCCCAGGCCCTGCTCGAAAAAAACGACGCCCCGAGCCGGGAGGAGGCCCTCGATTGCCTGTGCGCCTTGCGCATCGCCGGCAAGGAAAACGAGATCCGGAGGATCCAGGCGGAGATCTCCCGGGAGGAGAAATCCGGAAGGACGGAGAAGCTGGCCGCCCTGATGAGCCGGAAACAGGAGCTCACCCGGCAGGTCATCGCCCTCAAATCGTGAAATGAGTACGGGAAGCGAGATACGGACGGGAAAATTCGGACGCCAAGGAGCCGCGCGTGGCCGCTGACACCAAAATGCCTAAAGACGAGATCTCCGAGCTGATCTCCAAGGGGCGTCGCCAGGGATTCCTCCTCTACGAGGACATCGACAAGACGTTTCAGGACGAGCTGGACCACGGGGGCAACTTCGATGATTTTCTGACCTCCATCGACGATTACGGGATCAAGATCCTCGACACCAAAGGCAGCGAGCTCGTGCCCCGCCGGCGGAAAAACGAGGTCGTCACGACCCAGGGCCTGGAGCGGACGACCGATCCGGTCAAGCTCTATCTCCGGGAAATGGGCAACATCTCGCTGCTGACCCGGGAAGGCGAAATCGCCATCGCCCGGGAAATCGAGCGCGGGGAAAAGGCCATCGTCAAGGCCCTCTCCAAGACCCGCCTCGTCCTCAACGAGGTCCTCTCGCTGGAGGAGCGGATCAAAATCGATCCGATGGTCATCACCGAGATCTTCGACGTCAGCGAGGACGACATCGCCGAGGGCAAGCTCGAGGAAAAGAAAAAGCAGATCCTGGCCAAGGTCAAGAAGATCAAGGACCTCGGCCGCAAGCTCGACAAGATCCCCAACACCAAGCGGGCCGTCTTCACCCGCTCCCGGATCATCGTCGTCATGAGCGAGCAGATCCGGGACCTGAACATGCGGGCGAGCCAGCAGGAGCGGATCATCGAGATCCTCCGCTCGCGGCTCCGGATCATCAACGACCTCGAGGAGCGCCGGGAAGAACTGGAAGCCGCCCGGTCCAAGGCCCGCAAGAAGTCGACGATCCAGGAGATCGATCCGCTGCTCAAGGACGTGGACAAGCGCATCCGGGCCGCCCAGAAGGAGATCGGGCTGGACGCCCCGCACCTGCGCAAGATCATCCGGGCGATCACGACGGGCAAGAAGATCAGCGACCAGGCCAAGAAGGAGCTGGTCGCCGCCAACCTCCGGCTGGTCGTCTCGATCGCCAAGAAATACAGCAACCGCGGCCTCCAGTTCCTCGACCTGATCCAGGAGGGGAACATGGGCCTGATGAAGGCCGTGGACAAGTTCGAATACCGCCGCGGCTACAAGTTCTCGACCTACGCGACCTGGTGGATCCGCCAGGCCATCACCCGGGCGATCGCCGACCAGGCCCGGACCATCCGCATCCCGGTCCACATGATCGAGACGATCAACAAGCTCATCCGCATCAGCCGCCAGCTCGTCCAGGAGATCGGCCGCGAGCCGACCAGCGAGGAGATCGCCAAGAAGATGGACATGCCGGTCGGCAAGGTCCGGAAGATCATCAAGATCGCCCAGGAGCCGATCTCCCTGGAAACGCCGATCGGCGAGGAGGAGGACAGCCACCTCGGGGATTTCATCGAGGACAAGGTCATGCCCTCGCCGCCGGACGCGGTCATCCACATCAACCTCCGGGAACAGATCGAGGAAGCCCTCAAGAGCCTGACCGAACGGGAGGCCAAGGTCCTGAAAATGCGCTTCGGCCTGGGCGACGGCAACGAGCACACCCTGGAAGAAGTCGGCCAGCAGTTCAAGGTCACCCGCGAGCGCATCCGCCAGATCGAAGCCAAGGCCCTCCGCAAGCTCAAGCATCCCAGCCGGTCGAAAAAGCTCCGCTCGTTTACCAACGGATTTGGATGATCAGCGGCGGCGCCGCGTTCCGCGCCGCTTTTTTCCGTTTCCGCTCTTTCGCCGCTTCTTTGGATGAAAAGATCGTTGCGTCTCTCCGCCGATTTTGATATAAATTGCGGTGAAAGGGCCTATAGCTCAGCGGAAGAGCTCCCGGCTCATAACCGGTCCGTCCCAGGTTCGAATCCTGGTAGGCCCATTTGATCGAGAGGACCACAGGTGGATATTTCGTTTGAGCAATTGATCCGGCTCCAGCATGTCGATTCGGAGATCGCCGCCGTCAACGCCCTCCTGGACGCCATCCCGCTGAAGCTCGAGGCCATCACCGGGGAGATCAAGGCGACGGCGATCCTCGTTTCCGGAGCCAAGGACAAGCTCGCCGCCAACCAGAAGAAGCGCCGCGAACTGGAAGGCGAGGTCAAAAGCATCCGCGAGCAAACGGCCAAATTCAAGCGCCAGCTGAACGACGTCAAAACCAACAAGGAGTATTCCTCGCTTCTGAAGGAAATCGAGGAGACGGACCACAAGATCGCCAAGATCGAGGAAGAGATCCTCAACGAGATGATCGCCGCCGACGACATCGAAAAGGAGATCAAGTCCGCCGTCCGGAAACAGGGCGAGGAGGAAGCCAAGCTCAAGCTGGAGCATGACCGAACCCTGGCCGAACAGAAGGAGATCGAGAAGAAGAAAGCGGCGCTGGAAAAGGACCGCGGGGGGCTGCTCCCCCACATCCCGTCCGATCAGCTCTCCTTGTACCAGCGGATCGCCCGCAAGACGGCCGGCGTGGCCCTCTCCCCGGTGACCGACGATTTCTGCTCGATCTGCCAGATGCGGGTCCGGCCCCAGATCCTCGACGAGCTCTGGGCGGCCAAGGAGATCATCACCTGCGAAGCCTGCGGCCGGATCCTCTACCACCGGAAACCGGTCGAGGAAGCCGAGCCGGCCGGGCCGGTCGACGATCCGAACCGCAAGGCGGATTGATCCCGCCCCCGCCCGCGACGGGCCTCAGTTCCCGTCGTCCTTGTACAATCCCTCGATCAGCTCCTGGTAGCGGTTTTCGATGATGTTCCGCTTGACCTTGAGGGTCGGGGTGATCTCGTCCCGCTCGATGTCGAATTCGTGATCAAGGATGGCGATCTTCTTGATCCGCTCATAGGACGCCAGGTTCGGCGTCGCCCGCTCGATCTCCGACCGGAGGAAGCTTTCGATCTGTTCGTTGCGGACGAGCTCGGACCGGTCCTTGTACGGAATCTTGACGAATTTCGCGTATTCCTCGAGCTTTTCGAAGTTGGGGACGATAAGGGCGGCCACGTACCGGCGCCGGTCGCCGATGACGACGGCGTTGGAGATGAAGGGATTCGTCTTCAGGACGTTTTCAATGGGCTGGGGGGCGATGTTTTTCCCGCCGGCGGTGACGATCAGGTCCTTCTTCCGGTCGGTGATCGTCAGGAAGCCGTCGGCGTCGATGAAGCCGATGTCCCCGGTCTTGAACCAGCCGCTCTCAAAGACGTCCCGGGTCTCGGCCGGTTTCTTGTAGTATTCCTTCATCACGTTGGGGCCCCGGGCCAGGATCTCCCCGTCGGGGGCGATCTTGATCTCCACGCCGGGGAGCACCTTGCCGACCGTCCCGAACCGCAGGGCGCCGAAGGTGTTGACCGCCAGGACCGGCGACGTCTCGGTCAGGCCGTAGCCCTCGAGGATGACCAGTCCGATGGCGTAGAAGAACTCGGCGATGTCCTTGGCCAGCGGCGCGCCGCCGGAAACGAAAAACCGGACCCGGCCGCCGGTCTTCTCCAGAATCTTCGAATAAACCAGCTTGGCGGCCAGCTTGTGCTTGAGCTTCAGGACGGGGCTGACCGGCCGGCCGGCGAGCGTCTTCTGGCCGACGGTCCGGCCGACGTTCACGCCCCAGAAAAAGATCTTCCTCTTCAGCCCCGGGCTCGAAAGGACGTTGTCCATGACCCGGGAGTAGATCTTTTCGAAGACCCGGGGGACGCTGACCATGATCTGGGGACGGATCTCCAGGAGGTTGTGGGCGACGGTTTCGACGTTCTCGGCATAAGCGACGGAACAGCCCTTATACAGGTAGGTGAAAGAGACCATGCGTTCGAGGACATGGGACAGCGGCAGGAAGGACAGGCAGATGTCGGAGGCGGAAAACTCGATCACGGTCGAGACGCTGAGGATGTTGCTGACGAAATTGGCGTGGGTGAGGACGACGCCCTTGGGGATGCCCGTCGTCCCGCTGGTATAGATGATCGAGGCGACATCGTCCGGTTGGACGGACCGGGCCGCTTCCTCGAACGCTTCCGGCCGGGCGGCTTCGACCTGCCGGCCCTTCTCCTGGACTCCGGCCAGGGTCCGGACGCCGGAGGCCGGGGCGGCGGCCTGGAAAATCAGGACGTGCTTGACCTTGGGCAGCTCGGGCAGAATGGCCGCGATCTTCTGGTACTGGAACGACGTCGAAACGGCGATGATTTCCGCGTCGCTGTCGTCGATGATGTACCGGATCTGCTCGGCGGTGAGGGTCGTGTAGATCGGGACGGTGATCCCGCCCAAGCAGAGGTTGGCCAGGTCGGTGATCGTCCATTCCGGGCGGTTTTCCGAAAGGATGACGAGCTTGCGGCCGCGCCCGTGGCCGAGCTCCCGCAAGCCGAGGGCCAGGCGGCGGACGGCGGCTCCGAATTCCTCCATGGAGATGTCGGTGTAGGCGTCGTTGCGCTTCACCTTCATGAAATCCGGCTTGGGATAGCTTTGGACCGTATTCAAAAAGATTTCCGGCAGGGTTCGCATGGTCGCATCCTCCAAATTTTTCCGCAGAGAATTGGGGTCATTTTATGGAAAATCGAACGGCGGGTCAATCTTTTTTTCACCAGAGCCCGCCGGCGGAGCTTATTTCACCGTGCCCGGCTGGGCCGCCCACCAGATTTTTTCATAGTCGAAAGCGGCCGCGGCGTATTCCCGGGCCGCGACGATCCAGTCTTTTTTCGCCCGGGCCGCATCGCCTCGGACGACCCGATCCTGGGCGTCCCGGAACAAAGGATCGGCGGGAATATTGTTCCAGGCGACGGTCGCGTTTTCCCGGAGCTTGCCGACGTATTTGAGAATCGCCTCGATCCGGTCGTCGTCGTCGTTGTCAGCCGCGAACATCCGGTAGATCCGTTCGGCGACGACGAAGGCGCAGCGCGCGTCGACGTACTTTTTCCCGGACAGAGCCGTCGTCCCGTCTTTCTTCAAGCTTTCGGCGGCTTGGAACACTCCTGAAGCGGTATCGGTCCTCTTTTGCTGGGCGTAATCGCGGGCGGCGTTCATCCGGGCGAGAGGCAGGTCGACGATGCCGCGGTCTCCCGGCGTTCCGGGCGCCGCCGCGGAAGAAGACCCGGGCGCTTTTTTGTCGGTTTCGGGCGGAGCCGTGGCGGTTTTCGTTTCCGCGGGTTTGGCCTCGGCGGATTTCGTCTCCGCCGCGGATGGTTTCACGGAAGTCCCGGATGGGGCTGTCTTCTCCCCGGCCGGCGGCTTTTGTCCGACGTCCGGAAGAGCCGCGGTCCCGCCGGCCGGAGCCGCGGCCGCCGTTCCGGTATCGACCGGCCTCTCCGCCGGCCCGGGCTTGGAGAGGAGCAGATATCCGATCACGGCGACGGCCGCGACAGCCGCGACGACGATCGCCGGGATCATGGGGAACGGTTTTTTCGGGCGGGACGCCGCCGGCGCCGTCGCCGGCGACGGAGCGGGCGCGGCCGCGACAACGGACGGCGGAACCGCCTGCTCGCCCGTGATGAAACCCTGTTCGGCTTCCTCGAGGGCTTTTTTCAGGTCCAGGGCCGAGGCAAACCGGCGGGCGGGATCTTTTTCCAGGCAGCGGGCGATGACCGCGGCCAGGGCGGGCGGGACCTGGGCGTTGAGCTCCCGGACGTTCCTGGGTGTTTCCAATTTGTGCTTCATCGCCAGACTGAGCGGGGTTTCCCCTTCGAACGGCAGCTTGCCCGTGACCATCTCGAAAAGCACGACGCCCAGCGAATAGAGGTCGGACCGGGCGTCCACCTCCTTGACTTCGGCCTGCTCCGGCGACATGTATTCGGGCGTGCCGATCATCACCCCGGATCCGGTCATCCGGTCCATTTCCGTAAACCTGGCGATGCCGAAATCCATGATCTTGGCGTTGCCCTCGTGGTCGATCATGATGTTCTGGGGCTTGAGGTCCCGGTGAACCGCTCCGATGCGATGGGCTTCGGCCAGGCCGTCGCAGATCTGGCCGGCGATCATGACGGCCTTGGCGGCGTTGAGCGGGCCGGCCCGCTTCACGAACCGCTTCAGATCCTCGCCGGCGACG
>Ga0172371_10009079_pt1 | contig 13742 bp, 8 predicted proteins | sample Lak12m_FD_114543 | JGI IMG/M metagenome (GOLD analysis project Ga0172371, IMG submission 114543) | Freshwater microbial communities from Kabuno Bay, South-Kivu, Congo - kab_022012_12m | ecosystem: Environmental > Aquatic > Freshwater > Lake | place: Democratic Republic of the Congo: South-Kivu... | reverse complement strand
GATCATGGGCTCGTCCCAGCGAGCCTGATGGTAGTTCTTGCGGACTTTCACGATTCCCATGGACTCTCTCCTCCTTCTCCTGATCCGTGCAGCCGTGCCGTGGCCGGCCGGATCAGAGGATCTCCTTCAGTGCGGCGACGAGGCAGTCGAGATCGCTCTTGGTGTGCACCTCGGTGACACAGTAGAGCGCGCTCTGGCCCAGGTCGGGGCACATGGTGGAGAGGTCCTTGCCGCCGAATATCTTCTTCTCCAGCAGGGCCTTGTTGATCTCGGCCACCGTCTTGCCGGTGCCGCCGAAGTCGACCACGAACTCCTTGAAGAACGGGGCCGACAGCTTGGGCGCGGAGACGCCCGGCAGGGCGTCGAGCTGCCCGGCCAGGTACGCCGAGCGCTGCATGATGCCCTCGCCGATCTCGACCATGCCCTGGGGGCCCATCAGGGAGAGGTAGACGCCGGCGCCGATGCCGTGCAGCTGGGCCATGGTGCCGAGGAAGTCCTTGGCCTTCTCGCGCGACGCGTAGGAGGTACGCTCGAAGAAGACCTCGCCGAAGCCGTACTCGCCTTCCACGATGGTGGGGGTGAGGCCGAACAGCAGCGAGGGGACTTCGCCGGTGTACTTGGGCTCGTCCTGGGTGGCCACGAAGCCGCCGGCGCCGCCGCCGCACTGCATCGGCACGCCGAGGCCCTGGATGTCGCCGACGGCGATGTCGGCGCCGTAAACGCCTGGAGCCTCGAGGACGCCCAGCGACATGGGGTCGACGCCCACGGCCACCTGGGCGCCGGCGTCGTGGACGGCCTTCACGATCTCGGCGCACTGCGTCTCGATGCCGCCCAGGAAGGAGGGCGTCTCGAAGTAGAAGACGGCCACCGTGTCGTCGAGCTTGGCCTTGAGGTCGGCCAGATCGACCAGACCGCTCTTCTCGTCGATGGCCACTTCGGTGAACGTGGGTACCGCCGACCAGGCGTAGTTCTTCATGCAGCTCAGCCGGTCGGGGCTGATGTTGCCGGCGTACAGCGCGTGGTCGCGACCGGCGATGCGGCCGGCCATGCGGATGGCCGTGGCGGACGCCATGCCCCAGTCGTAGGTGGGCGTGTTGACCATGTCCATCTCGAGCAGCTCGGCCATGCAGCTGGCGTACTCGAACTGCGCCTGCCACTTGCCGTGGTCGGCGTAGGCGTCGCCGACGTAGCTGGTGAGGAACTCGTCGCGCTCCATGATCGTGGTGACCACGGACGGGCAGAAGTGGTCGTAGATGCCGCCGCCGAGGAAGCCGATGTAGCGCCGGCAGTCGGCGCCATCATCGAGCAGTTCCTCGCAGTGGCGCCGCAGGGCGTACTCGGAACGGATGGGCCCGGGGGTGTCCAGGCGGCGCTTGAACCGCAGGTGGTCCGGGATCTCCTTGTAGATGTCCTCGACACTCTCGATCCCGATCGTGTCGAGCATCTTCTGCTTGACCTCGGGCACTGAGTTCGGGATGTATGGGTACACTTCGGCTTCCGCCATGGGCCCTGACCTCCAGATCGCGTTGGTCGATCCTGTCTTACATCGTCGCGGCCGTCGCCGGAACGACGTGCCGTGGGCTCTCTTCCGGCGCCTCGGCCGTACGGCGGGGAGTCGAGGCGCGTCGCCGGACGATACGGGAGTCGTCGCGGCCGGAGCGTGGTGGGGGAGGGGGCCGGTCGGCGGCGTCGGGCGTGCGGGTGAGTGGGCGGCCGACGAAGACGTGCCGCAGGCAGGCGCAGCGGCCGCGGGACCGCCGCCGGGCGGCCGCCGTCGCGGCATGGCGACTCGCGCCGTGACCGGGGATGCTTCCTCCGCTTCTGCCCACATCACCCCCCACATGCGAAAGGACAGGGCGATGTGACCCATCACCCTGTCCTCGGGCACACACGGTGCGTGAGTTCCAGGGACCCGTCCGGCCACGCTCCGTTTGCCTGAGAGTTTCGGCGGGGTCTCCCATGCCGCCTTGCCCCTTCGGCGCCCGCTCTGCCGGCGGACTCTCGCGTGGTCTTCGCTCGGGTGTCCTTCGCTATGAAGACAGCGAGAATCTAGCATCTGGCCGCCCGTCTGGCAAGGCTCGGAGACCTCGTCGGGATGCCGCGCCGGAGGGGGCTTCGCCGGGGGGAGTGGGGGCTTCGTCGCGGGACTAGACAGATTGACCAGATCGATGGCTCAAGACGCGGGCACCATGATGACGATAGAGAGGCAAAAGGTCCCGGACGGGGCCCCACTCGCTGGAGCCAGAGTGAAGAGAGATCGGCAACGCCATCGCCGGACGACCGGCCGCAGGCAGCGGGGCTTCAGCCTGATCGAGCTGCTGATCGTGGTCGTGGTCATCGGCATCCTGGCGGCCATCGCCATCCCGCTCTATCTGCACCAGCGCGACAAGGCCAGGGACGCCGCCGTGGAAGAGGGCGTCTGGTCTATCCAGGTGGCCGTGGTCTCCTACGCGGCCGATCACAACGACCTGTACCCCGACCCGTCCCAGGTGACGTTCGACGGCGAGCTGGCCGCGTACCTCGACGTGTGGCCGGCGAATCCGTGGACCGGCGCCCCCATGGCCAACGCCGAGGAGTACAGCAGTGGCGACTTCCAGTACGAGGCGTGGAGCGGGGAGGTGGCCGGCGCGCTCGCCTTCGTGGTGCCGACCTACGAGCACTTCGCCCTGCTCGGCTGGACGTCGAAGGAAGACGCGCCCTACGTGGCCCGCGGCTCCGACGGCGCGCCGGAGGAGGAGCCGCTGACCTCCCTGGGGTCCACCTTCGGCGAGATAACCGGCGGCATGATCCAGCGCATCCAGCAGTTCTACGCCGACAACGGCTACTACCCCCGCGGCTGGGGCGACTACCGGTACACGGACATCGGTCTCGATCCGGAGGAGTGGGAGGACCGCTGGCACGACCACGTACGGTACGGGCCGGGCGGCACGCGCGTCTCGGCGCGACCCGAGGCCGGCTGGGCGATGGAGGTCAGCGGCCTCGACGGCCGCAAGCGGGTGCTGACGAACGACCTCAACTGGAACGTCTGGTACGACGCGCCCAGCGGGCAGTGGTACTACCACCGCATCGAGCCCGGCAACGAGATCAGCATCGACACGCTCGTCATGCGGCCGGAGTGACGGCCGGCGGCAGACACGAAAAGGGACGGGGCCCCGTGTGGGGCCCCGTCCCTTTGCTCAACGGCTGCTCCTCGCCCTGCGGCGGGTCGCCGTCGGTCTCGTGGTACGTCTCAGCCGAGCGCCGGCACCGGCACCATGTGCCGCTTCCAGCCCATCTGGCTCTCGGGAAGGCCGAGGGCCGTGCCGACCAGCTGCGACAGGTACAGGATGGGTACCTGCTGCCAGCTCGGGTCGGCCGCCTTGATGTCGACCTGCCGGGTGTCGAGGTTGACCTGACAGAGCGGGCAGGCGGCCGAGATGACGTCGGCGCCGCAGTCGCGGGCGTTGCCGACGATCTTGCGGATCAGGTCGCGGCACATGTCCTGTTCGCAGAGCGCCAGGGAGGCGCCGCAGCAGTCGGTCTTGAAGCCCCACTGCACCGGCTCGGCGCCGAGCGCTCTGAGGACCTCGTCCATGTGGACGGGATACTCCGGATCCTCGGCCAGCGTGACCTTGGGCGGCCGGGTGAGCAGGCAGCCGTAGTAGGCGGCCACCTTGAGGCCTTCCAGCGGACGCGTCACCTTGGCCTTGATGGCCTCCACGCCGATCTGGTCGTAGTAGAGGTCCACCAGGTTGAGGATCCGCACGTCGGTGTCGACGGGACGACCGACGATGTTCTCGACGTCGGCCCGCGTCTCGGCGCTCTCGCCCATCTCGTGGATGGTGGTCATGAAGCGGCTGAAGCAGGCCGCGCACGGCACCACGACGGTGTCGAGCTGCATGTCTACCTTGACCTTGGCGATCTCGTTGGCCGGCAGGGCGTCGGCGAGCAGGTGGTTGATGCTGTGCGCCGCCGTGTTGCCGCAGCAGTTCCAGTCCGGGATCTCGGTGAGCTCGTAGCCGAAGGCCTTTGCCGTGGCCTCGGCGGTCTCGCCCATCTCCTTGGACGTGCCGTGCAGCGAGCAGCCGGGGTAGTAGGCGAGCTTCGTCATGTCACTCGCCCCCTTCCTTGTCGACGATCGGCACCCGCCGCATGCGGCGCCGCTCGGCCTCGATACGTTCCGCCTCGGCGGCCATGCGGCGCATCTGCGTGCGGTCACCGCGGCCGGGGATGATGGGCAGCTTGCCCTTGCCGAACATCTTGATGCCCAGGCCGACGTCGGCCATGAGGCTGCTGGGCCGCGTGAGCTTGTCGAGGGCCACCAGCTCGATCTCGCTCATGCGACCCCAGCGCTTCATGGAGTCGAGGTTGAGCTTGAGGACGTTGGCGAAGCCGGTGTCCTTGTTGACCTTGTCTTCCTCGCGGGCGATCTTGCGCAGCTCGTCCATGACGGCGGCGATGTCGATGCCCTGCGGGCAGCGCGTGGTGCACGTCTCGCACCCGGTGCACAGCCAGATGAACTTGCTGGCGGCGGCGGCGTCGGTGTCGCCGAGCTGCACGGCGCGCATGATCTGCGCCGGGTGCAGGTCGCCGTACGAAGCCACCGGACACCCGATGGAGCAGCGCTTGCACTGGTAGCACTTGAACGCGTTGGTCTCGGCGCCCGCGTTCACGCGCTTGCCGAGCTCTGCTGTGATGGGGCTCATGCAGCCTCCCTCACGACAGCTTCGGTCGCGGCAGCAGCCCGGCCATCTCGACGATCTCGGGGACGGCGGGCTCCCACTCGACCGCCATGATGTGTACGCCGGCCACGCCTTCGACCTCGGCCAGCTCCTTGATCATCTCGGCGCCGAGCTTCTTGCCCTCTTCCTGCTGTGGAGCGCCCTTCTCCTTGGCGGCGATCCGGTCGACGATCTCCTGCGGCACGTCGATGCCGGGCACGAAGCTCTGCATGTACCTGGCCATGCCGGCGCCCTTGATGGGCGTGATGCCGGCCATGATCCTGATCTCCTGGTGCAGACCCTCGGCGCGCACCATCTCCATCCACTTCTTGAACTTGGGGACGTTGAAGATGCACTGCGTCTGCACGAAGTCGGCGCCGGCCTCGATCTTCTTCTTGAGGCGCAGGGTGCGGAACTCGAACGGATCGCCGAAGGGGTTCTCGGCGCAGCCGATGTACAGCTCCGGCGCGACCGGCATCTCGTCGCCGTTCTGGAACCTCTTCTCGTCGCGCATGTCCTTGTACATGCGGATGAGCTGCACCGAGTCGATGTCGTGGACACCCTTGGCCTGCGGATGGTTGCCGAAGCTCATGTGGTCGCCGGTGAGGCAGAGGATGTTCTTGATCCCCAGGGCATTGGCGCCGAGGATGTCGGCCTGCATGGCGAGCCGGTTGCGGTCGCGGCAGGTCATCTGCATGATCGCTTCCATGCCGTTCTGTTGCGCGACGTAGCCGGATGCCATGGAACAGATGCGCACCACGGCCGTCTGGTTGTCGGTGATGTTGACGGCGTCGACGTAGCCGACCAGCAGCTTCGCCTTCTCCACGATGACGCTCATGTCCGCGCTCTTCGGCGGGCCGCACTCGCCGGAGACGGCGAAGTGGCCGGCCGCGAACACTTTCTCGAGATTGGACCCGGCCTTCAGACCGTTCGTGCCGGTGGAGCCGGCCTTCGTTTCGGTGTCGCTCATACCGGCTTCGCCTCCTCTTTCACCATCGTCCGCGGACCGCCGCTGTTGCTCCTGCTCCAGTCCTTGGGCGGCGTGACCTTCAGCAGCAGGTCCTGCCGACCCTGTGCGATGAGCTTGTCGTGGATCAGCTGCCAGGCGCAGGGGATCTCTTCCTTGTTCGGGCCCGTGACTTCGCAGAGGCCGTCGTGCGAACCGCCGCAGGGGCCGTTGAGCAGGCTCTTGGAGCAGCGCACGATGGGGCAGATGCCGCCGGTGACGCCGAGCACGCAGTCGCCGCAGGCGCCGCAGCGCTCGATCCAGACGGCGTGCTCCTGCGGCATGCCGAGCATGTTGGTATTGACGGCCGGCAGCACGAGCTTCTCGGGGAAGCGCTCGGCCATGCTCTGGATGCCGATGCCGCAGGCCATGCTGACGACGACCGGGTACTGCTCGACCTTCTCGGCGATGGCGTCGAGGTACTCCCACTCGCACTGGCGGATGGCCGAGATGTGGTCGACGTCCAGCGTGCGGCCGTCTTCCTTGGCCTTGATGCTCAGCTCGGCGGCCAGGATCTCGGCCTCCTTCTCGCCGCCGGTCAGGCAGACCGCGACGCATGTCTCGCAGCCCGCGACCAGCACCTTTTCCTTGCCCTCGAGCAGCTCGAGGATCTCCTCGAAGGGCTTGCGTTCGGCGGTGATCATGCTGGTGTTCCTTCCTTTGCCGCGGGGGCCTTCTTCGCCTGCTTCACCGGACTCGGTCCCAGGCGCTTGATGCGCTCGGTGAACTCGTTGGCGCGCTGGGCGAACAGCGGCCCGTCGGCCGACGACATGTTGAACATCTCGACGCGCTCGGGCTCCATGCCCATCTCTTCCAGGAGCTTCTTCGTGTACTCGACGCGCTTGCGGGCCCAGAGGTTGCCCTTCAGGTAGTGGCACTCACCCTCCAGGCAGCCGGCGGCGTAGACACCGTCTGCCCCAGCCTCGAGCGCTTTGAGCAGGTGGATGATCTCGAGCTTGCCGGTGCACGGCAGCTTGATCATCCGGATGTTGGTCGGATACTGCAGCCGCATGCTGCCGGCCAGGTCGGCGGCCGCATACGCGCAGTAGTGGCAGCCGAAGACGATGATCTCCGGCTCGAAGTCGGGGTCGATCGGCTTCTGCGGCTCTTCGTTCGCCGGCTCCGGGCTCTCCACGGCCTCGGGAGCGGCCGCTGTCGTGGTCTCATCGGCCATGTCAGCTCACCTCCCCGGAGGGCTGGCCTGCGTCGGACTTGGGGAACGGCGTGCTGGCATCCAGGGCAACGCCGGCGGCGATGTCGGCCTCGGTGAGGAACAGCGCCTCTTCTTTGGCGATGATCTGCGAGTCGGAATAGTGATGCAGCTCGATCGCCTTGGCCGGACACTCACTGACACAGACGCCGCATCCCTGGCAGGCGGCCGGCTCGATGTAGGCCTTCTTGGCCTCGGGGTCGATGCGCGGCACCTCGTAGGGGCAGATGCGCACGCAGGTGAGGCAGGCCGCGCAGGTCTCCTGGTCGACCTCGGCGACCACGCCGCCGGCCTTGAGCACCGGCTTGTTGAGGATCGCCGCGGCGCGGCCGGCGGCCGCGTATGCCTGGGAGATCGTCTCGTCGATGCTCTTGGGATAGTGCGCCGAGCCGCAGAGGAACAGGCCCTCGCTGGCGAAGTCCACCGGGCGCAGCTTGACGTGCGCCTCGAGGAAGAAGCCGTCGGCGGTGATCGGCACCTTGAGCAGCTTGCTCAGGTCCTCGTTACCCTCGTTGGGCACCGTGGGGGTGGCGAGCACGAGCAGGTCGAGCGGCACCTCCATCGGCTTGCCGGCGAACGCCTTCTCGTTCCAGGTGACCTTGACCAGGCCGCCGTCCATGTCGGCACTGACGCGCGGCTTCGCCTCGTTGTCGTAGCGGGCGAAGATGACGCCCAGCTCGCGGGCCTTCGTGTAGTACTCCTCGAGGAAGCCGTACGTCCGCATCTCCTTGTACCAGACGTACACGGGGCGGTCCGGGTCGGCCTCCTTGAGGCGGATGGCGTTCTTGACGCTCTGCTGGCAGCACGTGCGCGAGCAGTACGTCTTGTTCTCCGGATCGAGCGAGCCGGCGCAGAGCAGGAAGCCGACGGCGCCGGCCTCCTTGATCCTCGGGTCGTCGTCGGCCAGCATCTTCTCCAAGTCGAGGCCGGTGACGATCTCTGGGTTGTCGCCGAGGCCGAACAGCTCCGGCCGCCACTCCTGGGCTCCGGTGGCGAGGATCACCACGCCGTGCTCGACCGGCGTTCGCTTGCCGTCGCTCTCGCGGATCATGCTGTTGTAGTTGCCGATGAAGCCCTGCAGGTCGGCGAGCTCGCTCTCGAGGTGGATCTTGACCTGCGGGTTGTCGATGAGCCGCTTCTCAAGCGTGGCGACGAACTCGGCCGGGTCGGTCCCCTTGATCGTCTGGTCGATCTCGAGGACGCGGCCGCCGAGCTTGTCGCTGCGCTCGATGAGGTGCGTCTCGTAGCCCATGTCGCCGAGCGCCAGCGCGGCCGTCATGCCGGCCAGGCCGCCGCCGATGACGACGGCCGCATGCGTGAGCGGCACGTCGACCTTGTACAGCGGCTCCAGCAGCATCGAGCGTGCCACGCTCATGCGGACCAGGTCCTTGGCCTTCTCGGTGGCGTCGGCCGGGCAGTTGCCGTGCACCCACGAGCACTGGTCGCGGATGTTGGCCATCTCGAAGAGGTACGGGTTGAGACCGGCCTCGCGCAGGGTGTCCTGGAAGATCGGCTCGTGGGTGCGCGGCGTGCAGCTTGCTACCACGACCCGGTTGAGGTTGTGCTCCTTGATCATCTCCGTGATCTGCGAGCAGCTGTCGGTGGAGCACGTGTACATCGTGTGGGTCGCGAATTCGACTCCCGGCAGCTGAGCCGCGTAGTCGGCCACGCTCTCGACGTCCACCACGCCGGCGATGTTAGAGCCGCAGTGGCAGACGAACACGCCCACCCGGGGCGCCTCGTCGCTGATGTCGCGCTCGGCCGGGTACTCACGCTCGACGGTGAGCGTGCCGCGCGAGTCGGCCAGCTGGGTCATGACCCGCGACGCCGTGGCCGAAGCCTGGGCGACCGACTCGGGGATGTCCTTGGGCTCGCCGAAGGCGCCGACCACGAAGACGCCCTCGCGAGTGGTCGCGAGCGGCGCGTACTCCTGCAGCTCGCAGAAGCCGTGGCGGTTGAGGGCGATGCCGAGGTGCCCGGCGGCCGCCTGCGCGTTGCGCGACGGCTCGAGGCCGACGCTGAGCACGACCATGTCGTAGCGGTCGGTGTGGAGCTCGCCGGCCTCGTCCTCCCAAGTGATGAGCAGGTCCTTTGTGGCCGGGTCTTCCTTGATGGTCGACGGACGCGAGTGGATGAAGCTGACGCCGAGCGCCTTGGAACGCTCCCAGACCTGGTCGAAGCCCTTGCCCTGGGCGCGCATGTCCATGAGGAACACGTCGGGCCTGGCCTCCGGCACGTGGTCGATGGTCATCATCGCCAGCTTGTTGGCGTACATGCAGCAGACGCTGGAGCAGTACTCGTGATCCTGGTCGCGGCTGCCGACGCACTGGATGAACGCGATGCGCTCGGGGTGCGTGCCATCCGAGGGCCGCACGATCTCGCCGGCGGTGGGACCGCTGGACGAGAGCAGGCGCTCGTACTCGAGCGCCGCGAAGACGTTCGGGTAGCGGCGGTAGCCCCACTGGCTGTTCTCGCCGGGGTCGTAGGCGTCGTAGCCGGTCGCCATGACGACCGCGCCCACAGGCAGCGGGTACTCCTTGTCCACGTCGTCGTGGATGACCGCGTCGACGCCACAGGCACGCACGCACTCCATGCACTCGGAGCAGACGGCGCAGTTGAGGCAGCGCTTGGCCTCGGCGACGGCCTGCTCTTCGGTGAAGCCCTTCTTGACCTCTTCCCAGGAGCGGCGGCGCTGCTGGGCATCGGCCAGCGCCTGCATGGTCCGCGGCTGAGGCTCGGTGGCCTCGAGCTCCTCGGGCTCGGGCTTGGCCTCGGGCAGGCTCTCTTCCCAGACCTCGGTCAGCTTCTCGCCGCGCAGGTAGTTGTGGATGGAGCGCGCCGCGCGCCGGCCGGCGGCCACGGCCTCGATGGCCGTGAGGGACTTATCGGGCGCCACATCGCCACCGGCGAAGACAGCGGGTCTGTTCGTCATCATTGTGGCACGGTCGATGACAAGGGCGTCGCCGTTGCACGTCACGCCCTCGCAGCCCTGCAGGAAGTCAGGCACGAGCGACTGGCCGACAGCATAGATCACCGTATCCGCCGGCAGCTCAAACTCCTGACCTTCCAGCGGCACCGGCCGTCGTCGGCCGCTTTCGTCGGGGTCGCCCAGCTTACAGCGCTGCAGACGGATGCCGGCCACGCCTCCGGGTGTGTCGACAGCGGGGCTTCCTGCGCCAGCCGCGTCGTTCTCTGGGCGGCCGCCGCTCGGGGGTGAGGTGAGAATCTGCAGCGGCGTCACGAGAAGCTCAATCCTCAGACCCTCCTCGCGGGCCTCCTCGACCTCCTCGTGCCTGGCCGGCATCTCTTCCTGGGTGCGGCGGTAGACGAGCGTCACGTTTGGCTCGCAACCGGCAAGTGCTTGCAGGCGAATGGCGGTGCGCGCAGCATCGAACGCCACGTCGCCGCCGCCGACAACCACGACCTTCTCGCCGACCTCGACCGACTTCTCGAGCGCTACGTCGAGCAGTACGTCGATAGCTGTGACAACGCCCTTGGCCTCGAATCCGGGGACGCGCACCGGCGCGCCGCCTTGCAGGCCGGTGGCCAGGAAGACGGCGCTGTAGCCGTTCTGGAGCAGACTGTCGACGGTGAAGTCGCGGCCGGCAGTCTTCCCGAGCTGAAGGTCCACGCCGAGGGCGAGGATGCGGTCGATGTCCTGCTGCAGCGCGGCCTTGGGCAGCCGGCTCTCTGGGATGCCGAAGCGCAGCATGCCGCCGGCCTCGGGCTTGCTCTCGAAGACCGTGGTCTGATACCCGAGCATGGCGAGGTCGCGGGCGGCGGTCATGCCGGCTGGGCCGGCGCCGATGATGGCGACCTTCTCCTTGAACTGGACTTCGGCCGGCTCGGGCATGGGCAGGTTGTCGACCGCCCAGTCGGCCACGAACCGCTTGAGTCCGGCGATGGAAATGGCCTCGTCGACCTCGCCGCGGATGCAGTCGGTCTCGCACTCGTGCGTGCAGATGCGGCCGCAGACGGCGACGAACGGGTTGGGGTCGCTGGCGCACGTGTAGGCGGCGTCGAAGCGACCCTCGCCGATGAGGGCCACGTATCCCTGCGCGCTGGTGTGGACCGCGCAGGCGCGCTTGCAGGGCGAGTGGCCGTTCTTCGTGATCGCGTAGGTGCTGGGGATGGCCTGTGGGTAGAGCTTGAAGATCGCCCGGCGGTCGTTGAGGTCTTCGTTGTAGTGGTTCTTGACCGAGACCGGGCACTTGTCGATGCACTCGCCGCAGCTCGTGCACTTGGCGGGATCGACGTAGCGTGCGTACTTGTGGATGATGGCATCGAAGTTGCCTGGTTCGCCCTCCAGGCCGACGAGCTCGGAGTTGGTGACGATCTCCACATTGAGATGTCGTCCGACCTCTACCAGCTTGGGGGCCAGCGTGCACATCGCGCAGTCGTTGGTGGGGAAGGTCTTGTCGAGCTGCGCCATGTGGCCGCCAAGGGCCGGCGATTTCTCGACGAGATAGACCTTGTACCCGCCTTCGGCCAGGTCGAGGGCACACTGAATACCCGCGATGCCTCCACCGAGGACCAGCGCGGAACCGGTCGTCGTGCGTGGGGTACCCGACGGCATACAGTCTCCTTCGTACGGCGGTACGGCAGGCCCGTTCCGTTCAGGCACCAATTCCCCATCGCACCCTGCCCTACGGTGCGCACGACCGCGAGGACGTGACGCACCGAAGACGACACGGTGGGGCCGAGGCCCCTTCCCGGCATGGTGGGATGACACAGACCCAACTTCCCACCCGGGTGAGACAAGTATAGCGAGGAGTTAGTGCACGCGTCCACAAGGCTCCGTAAGAACCCGGGACGGCGACTTCCGGCGGCGAGCTTGCGACCCGCCGGCGGCAGGCGAGAGCGGGGCCAGGGCCGGTGCGGGGCGACTGCCGCGCCGGCGGCCGTTCAGTCGCTGAGGACCACGCGATCCTTGCCGGCGCGCTTTGCCCGGTAGAGGGCAGCGTCAGCGCGGGCCAGCAGGTCGCCAGCCGTGTCCTGGGCGGAGCCGTGGAGTCCGGCGACGCCGATGCTGACAGTGACGTGCACGCCTCCGGGGACCTGCTCGGTCGCGTAGGTGCTGGCGGACACCATGGCGCGGATGCGTTCGGCGATGGCCGCCGCGCCGTCAAGGCGTCGCGGCGGGTGGTCGGTGGTCCCCACCGCGCCGGACGGTGGGGCCGGTTCTCGGAGAGGCCCTCCTGCTGCCGCGGCCACGGCGGCGATCCGGGTCACTGTCCCCGACGGCGTGGCGGCCGACGGTGTGGCGGCCGAGGGCACGCCTGCCGCCGTTGCCGGCGCGGCAGTCGGCGCCGCGGCTGCGGTCGCCTCGAAGGCTGCGCCGCGGCCGTCCGCTCTGGTCAGCGGCGTGTTCGGCAGGATGAGCGCCAGCTCCTCGCCGCCGTACCGGGCGGCGATGTCGACTCCCGCCCGCACCTGTGTCTTGAGCACCTGCGCCAGGGCGCGCAGTATCTCGTCGCCGACCGGATGGCCGTGGGAGTCGTTGACCTTCTTGAAGTCGTCGATGTCGATCATGAGGATGCTCAGAGGCTCGTTGTAGCGCTGGGCGCGGGCGACCTCGTCCTGCAGCCGTTCGTAGAAGTAGCGGTGGTTGTTGAGCCCGGTGAGACCGTCGTGGACGGCCAGTGCCTCCACGCTCTGGAACAGCCGCGCGTTGTTGATGGCCACCGCCGCTTGGTCGGCAAGGGCCTGCACGATCTCGATGTCGTTGTCGGTGAACCGCCGGTCCCGTTCCGTCTCGATCAGCGTGATGAGCCCGAGGGGGCGGTCGGCGAAGATGAGCGGGACGCTGAGCGCCGTGGCCTCACCTCGTTCCTCCATCAGTCGCCGGCTCGTCGCGTCGAGGTCCTCGTCGGAGAGCCGCTGGCAGATCGGTCGCCGCTCGTGCAGCGCCCGCCAGTACGGGCCACCCGGCACTATGTGGACCAGCGAGCCCACGTATCCGGCGGCCGACTTCTGGGGGGTCGCGTCGAAGACGGCCCGGTGGAAGAGGGTGTCGAGCTCCGGGTCGTAGTCACAGAGCACGCACTGCGGTGTGTCGAGCGCGTGGGCGGCAGCAGCCGCGGTCTCGTGTAGCACCCGTTCCATGTCGACCGACGAGGTGAGTGCACGCGACGATTCCGGCAACGCCTTGAGGCGCCGCTCGCGGCGCTCCAGCGAAGCGTAGAGGCCCGCGCTCTCCATCGCCACCGCCGCGTGCTCGCCGAGGGCGGTGAGCAGGCGGACCTCATGCTCGAAGAAGTGCCGCTCGTACTCGGTCTCGATGATGATCATCAGCCCGTAGGGCCGGCCGCCGGACCTGAGGGGGATGTGCAGGCAGGTCTTCTCGCCCCACTCCTCCATGCTGCGACGGCTGCTCACCGGCGTAGCTGCATCCCCGACGCGATACTCCACCACCTGGTTGCCGAGGATCATCCCGCGGTCTTCGGGGTAGTCCGCCAGCGCGTACCGCGATCCGATCAGCGTCGCCTTCACGTCGGGATCCGGGTCGCGCTGGAACAGGGTCAGGAAGACCTCCGTGTCCGACTCCTCGTCGTAGCGCCACAGCGCGCACTCGGCGGCGCCGACGGCCGTGGCGGCCTGCTCGGCGATCCGGTCGAGCAGCGCTTCAGCATCGATCGTGCCGCTGAGCTCGCGGGCCGCCTCGTAGAGGATCTCGGTGTCGGCGTGCTGGCGGTGCATGGCGATGAGGGCCTCGAGGCGGGCCAGGCTGGCGCCGACTTCGGCCGCGATCAGCTCGGTGGTCAGCTGGGTGGTACGGCGGAAGAAGTGGTGCGAGCGGGAGGCGACCACGATGGAGCCCAGCACG
>Ga0172371_10009076_pt1 | contig 13743 bp, 14 predicted proteins | sample Lak12m_FD_114543 | JGI IMG/M metagenome (GOLD analysis project Ga0172371, IMG submission 114543) | Freshwater microbial communities from Kabuno Bay, South-Kivu, Congo - kab_022012_12m | ecosystem: Environmental > Aquatic > Freshwater > Lake | place: Democratic Republic of the Congo: South-Kivu... | reverse complement strand
GGCATGGCGATCAAGTCCACTGGCGCCCGCCTCGTCACCAACGGCTACCTGCTCGACCGGCCCAGGATCGCCCGCCTGAACGACCTCCGGATCCATTCCGTGCAAATCACGATCGACGGCTCGCCGGCGGTGCACGACAGGCGCCGCGTGCTCGCCGGAGGCGCGCCCACCTCCGCCCGCATCCTCGAGAACGTGGCTCTCCTCGTGGGCTCCGAGTACGAGGGGGCTTGCGCGATCCGCGTCAACGTCGACAAGAGCAACCTCGACGGCTTCCTCGAGCTGCGCGCGGACCTCCTCGATCGGTTCGCCGGCACGAAGCTCAGCGTCTACCCGGCTCAGGTGAGCACGAGCCCAACGCACGGGTACGACCACGCCTGCGGCCTTGACCCCGACGACTGGGCGGGCTTCACCATCGATCTGCACCGCCGCCGCCGTGTCCTGCCCCGCGAGGGCCTGTACCCGCACCGCGACTGCCTCGGGGTCTGCGCCGCAACCAGCCTGCGCAGCTTCGTCGTCGGTCCAGGCGGAGAGCTGTACGCGTGCTGGGACGACGTCGGCAGGTCTGCGATGGTGATCGGCGACGTCGCCGCCGCCGATCCCCTCGCCGATTCCGGCGTGCGGGCTCTCTACACGCTCGGCGCCGACCCCTACGAGGATCCTGAGTGCATGGCCTGCCACGTGCTCCCTCTCTGCGGTGGCGGCTGCGCGAACAGACGTCTGCGCGCCAAGCGCTTCGGGGAGCAGGGCCTGCACTACTGCTCGCCATACAAGGACCACCTGCAGGACTACCTGGAGGAGTACTACGACATCCTCAAGAGCCGCGAGACCGCCGCCGCGGTGCTCACACCCGGACCGACGACGAGCGCCCGCCCGGGATACCGCGACGTGTCGCCGCGATCGCGAACGCACGCCGCGCCGCTCGTCTGAGGCGACGGGGCTGCCGAGCGACCGAGGACTCGGCGCTCTGGGCCAGCGCGACCTGCCTCCGCTCCCGCTCGCACGCGGAGAGCTGTGAGCAGCCTGACGAGGTCCGCGCCGATCGGGACATCCAGGCCGGGCCTACGGGACACGCTGGCGGTGCTGAGTGATCGTCGACGTCGATGCCTCCGTCGTGGCCGGTCCGTCCTGGCGCAGCCGGGCCGTCTCACGGAGCTCGTCGCCTGCGATGAACGCCCGATCTCCCGGATCACGCTGGGCGAGTGCCCCCGTGTGCTTGACGGGGGCGGTTTCGACGAGGGGCTCGCCGTTGACGAGGTGGGCGCTCGGGCGACAGGCGAACGTCCACCCGACGGCGCCCATTGTCATCTTGACCACTTCTGGTCATACTGTGACCATGGACACCGTGACCGTCGCCGAACTCAAAGCCAGGCTCAGTCACTACCTCCGCGAGGTGCGCGAGGGCCGCTCGTTCACGGTCCTCAGTCGCGACATCCCGGTGGCGACGCTCGGCCCGTACGATCCCTACGACACGGACGACCTCGAGATCACCGAGCCGACTGAGGACCCCGCGCTGTGGGGAGTCGTCGACCTGCCGCCGCTCGAGCTGTCAAGGGACATCGTCGACTACCTGCTCGAGGTGCGCGAGGATCGCGACTTCGGACCTTGGGGTCCGGACCACGCCGGGGAGGACCAGTGATCGCCTACGTGGACTCTTCAGTCGTCGTGCGGTTCGTCCTGCGTCAGTCGGGGCGCCTCGCCGAACTGGCATCTTTCGATGAGAGGCTGACCTCACAACTCACAGAGCTCGAGTGCCAACGTGCTCTCGACAGAGCGCGCTCGGCAGAGGGTCTCGACCCAGACGTCGTGGTCGCCAGGTCGCTGGTCCTTTTCGAGCACCTGAGACGCATGAGGCGTGTGGCGTTGTCGCGTTCGATCCTTGATCGAGGCGGTCAGGCATTCCCGGTGCCCGTCAAGGCGTTGGATGCGATACACCTCGCGACGGCGCTGCGACTGAGAGAGCGCAGGAGGCCGGATCTGGTCTTTGCCACCCACGACCGCCAGCAGGGCAAGGCTGCCCTCGCTCTCGGCTTCTCGGTCCTGGGACTCTGAGGTCCCTTGACACCCGCGGCGCCCGCCGCGTCTGATTGACGCGACTTGACGGGCGACGTGTGGGCGGCGGCCGAGGCCGCGCGCATCCCGCGAGCGCCGGCGGGCCCGTGGTCGTGTGCTCGATACCCACCGACGGCGCCGCGGCACCCATCACGGTGGCCGGGTCAGTGGTCATGAACGTTGCGGCGTCCCTGGCCGGCACGACGGCGATCCAGCTGCAGGCTCCCGGCGCATCCGTGATCATGGGCGCCGGGCCATGGGGGGTCCTCGGCCCTCGACGGAGCCCTGCGGGCTGACTAGACTTCAGTGGTCAGCGGCCCCGCGAAGGTCTGCGGGCGCGAGACTCGCGAAGGACCGGTGTGCCGATGCAGATCACCTCTCGGGACTGCCTCAGGCTCCGCGGCGGCAGCGTGCGCATCGTCCGGGCGGTCCCGGACTTCCTTGAGGACTCCTGCGAGCGGAGCTTCGCCGAGACCTGCTTCGGGCACCCCTACTACCAGCTGGTCCAGGGCAGTCTCAGCGAGCAGTTCGACCAGTACTTCCTGATCCTGGAGACGGGCGGCGGCACGTCGTTCGTGCAGCCGGTGTTCCTGGTGAGGCAGAGCATCCTGGGAGGGCTTCCCGCCGCCTTTCAGACCGGCCTGGGCGGGCGGCTGCAGCGCTGGCTCCGGCCGGTCTGCGAGCTCAGGCTCCTCATGGTCGGCTGCCCGACAGGGGAGGGGTCCCTGGCGGGGACGAGCGCCGATCACCGGGTGGTCGCGGCGCTCCTGTGCGAGTCACTGCCCTACGTCGCCCGTCGCCTGGGCAGCCACCTCGTGGTGCTGAAGGACTTCCCGCGCAGGTACCGCGCCGCGCTGGGCTGTCTCACCTCGAACGGCTACGCGAGGATCCCCAGCTATCCGGCCTGCAGGCTGGACCTCCGCTACCGCGACTTCGACGACTACATGGCGAGGGGTCTCTCTCACCAGACCCGCAAGGACCTGCGGCGCAAGTTCCGCGACGCCGAGCGTCTGGGCGGGTTCGCGATGGAACAGGTCGATGATCTGGCCCCCATCGTGGAGGAGGTCTACCCGCTCTACCGGCAAGTGTACTGTCGCTCCGCGTTCAGGTTCGAGGAGCTGACCAGGGAGTACCTCGCCGGCCTTGCCAAAGCGCTGGGCGGCCGGGGGCGCTTCTTCGCCTGGAGGGACTCGTGCGGCAGGATCGTCGCCTTCTCCATCTGCGTGCTGGACGGCCAGACGCTGCGTGATTGCTACGTCGGCTTGGACTACGACGTCGCCCTCGCCGCGCATCTGTACTTCGTCACGTTCCGCGACCTCTTCTCGTGGGCGACGGAGAACGGGCTCGAGGCCTACTACAGCGGACCGCTGAACTACGATCCCAAGCTGCACCTCAGGTTCCGGCTCGAGCCGCTTGACCTCTACGTCCTGCACACGTCGCGCGTGATCGACGTCTTCTTCCGCCTGTTGGTCCCCATCCTGGAGCCGACGCAGTACGACCCCGTCTTGCGTGCGTTCGCCAACTACGCGGACCTGCGATGAGCACGGCCGATCCTGCACCTGCGATCAAGGGCGGCCTGCCCTACTGGGGCGTCATCACCTGTGCCCTCCTGGTCGCGGCCTCGGAGGTCTGCCTGAAGAAGGGCGCCGACGACACGGCAGCAACGAACAGCTTGCTGCTGTGGCTCGGGATCCAATCCCTCGCATCCGCCTGGGTCTGGGCCGGCATCCTCTGCTACCTGCTCAGCTTCGTGTTCTGGCTGAGGGTCCTGCGGGTCCTGCCGCTCACCATCGCCTTCAGCCTCTCCAACATCGAGCACGTCTTCGTCCCCATCGCCAGCTACATCTTCCTCGGTGAGGCCATCGGCCCGATGCGGGCCGCAGGTATCGGCATCGTCCTCCTGGGGGTCCTGGTGATCGCTGAGCCCTACGTGCGGATCGAGGCGAAGGCATGACCGCCGGGTTCCTCCTTCTGATCGTGCTCTCACAGGCTCTCATGGTCGGCGGCCAGGTCTTCCTGAAGCACGCCCTGAACGGGCTGGACGCGGGCGCCGAGACCGCCGCGTGGAGGAAGGCCGCGCCGTTCGTCTACAGCATCGGCCTGATGACGCTGTGGTTCTTCTTGTGGGTCGGCCTGCTGTCCCGCTTCGACCTCAGCTACCTCTTCCCGTTCGATGCTCTGAGCCCGCTCCTCATGGCCCTGGGAGCGAGTCTGGTGCTCAAGGAGAAGATGACCCGCCGTCTGTGGTTCGGGATCCTGCTGATCGTCGTCGGGCTGCTGCTGGTGGGCGCCAGTCAGTAGCGGCGGCGGCCGCGGGGTTTCCTGCGCCCTGCTTGACGGGACGGGTGACTGCCGGTGTGATGCCGGTGGCTGAGCGGGAGGAGGCCCCGATGATGAGCGGCGAGCGTCACGCGCGACGAGACGGCGGGATCGAGGTGCCCCCGGTGGGCGCGCGCAGCTGGTGGCTCGAAGAGGCCCTGCGCGCCGACCCGGGCCTGCCGTGTCCCCCCCTGGCCGGCGACCTGGCCGCCGACGTCTGCATCGCCGGCGGCGGGTTCGCCGGCCTGTGGACCGCCTACGAGCTCACGGAGCGCGACCCGTCGCTGGACGTCGTCCTGCTCGAGGCCGACGTCTGTGGCGCCGGCGGCAGCGGGGCGAACGGCGGCTTCTTCTCCACGTCCTGGCTGCAGCTCTCCGGCCTCTGCCGGACGCTTGGGGAGGAGGGCGGCGTCACCTGGGCCTCAGCGCTGGCCGAGATGGTCGGCGAGCTCGACGGGTGGATAGCGCTGCACGGCGCGCGCATCGACGCGCACCACGAAGGCATCCTCTACGCGCGCGCCGGCGAGTGGCAGGCGGGGCCCGACGACGAGACCTTCGGGCTGCTGGACAAGCACGGACTGGCCGACCGGCTGCGGCGTGTGGACGCCGCCGAGGCGCGGCGCGTCGCCGACTCGCCGCGCTTCGTGGGCGGCGTGGTCACGCCGGACCTCACCGTGCTCCAGCCTGCCAAGCTGGCGCGGGAGCTGCGCCGGGTGCTGCTGGATCGCGGCGTGCGGATCTTCGAGGGCACGCCGCTGCTGCGCCTGGAGGCCGGCCGGCCGGTGCGCATGCTCACGCCGGCCGCCGTGGTCCGCGCCCGCCAGGTCGTGCTCACGACGGGCGCGTGGGCCGGCCGCGAGCGGCACTTCCGTCGCGCGTTCACGGTGTGCGTCGACTACATGGTCGTGACTGAGCCCATCCCCGGGCTGCTCGAGGAGATCGGCTGGAGCTCGCGCATGGGGGTCGCCGACCTGCGCGAGATGCTGTTCTACCTGCGACCCACCGACGACGGGCGCATCGCCATCGGCGGCGGCGCCATGAAGATCACCTTCGCCAACCGTATCGGCGGCCGGGCGCTCACCTCCGCACGCGTGGCACGGGTCGCGGCGGGCGGCCTCGTCTGGCTCTTCCCGCAGCTCGGGGCGGTGCGGCTCGAGGCCGCGTGGAGCGGGCCAATGGACCTGACCAACACGGGCCTGCCCTTCTTCGAGAGCAACCCCTCGCGCACCGTGCACGCCGGCCTGGGCTTCTCCGGCCACGGCCTGACCTCCACCAAGGCCGGCGGCAAGGTCCTCGCCTCGCTGGTGCTCGGCGCGGACGACCGCTGGGCCCGCATGCCGGTCGTCGGCCCGCCCCGGGCGTGCCCTCCCCCCGAGCCGCTGCGCCGGCCCCTGGTCGGCTCGGTGGCATGGGCCTACGAGCGACACGACCGCGCCCACGAGGATGGCCGCAGGCCCGGTGTGCTGCCGCGCGCCATCATCGGCACTTACGGTAGGTACGCCGCCTTGAACTCGGCCACGGGCGGCGGCGCCGAGGCGTGACCCACGGCTGCGGAGGCCGCGCCCTCCGGCGTGCGGGCGGCGCGTGGAACTCATGCACGAACGGGCGCCGGGGGCCGTGAAGCCTTCGGCGCCCGTCGCGTCCTCGCCTTCGGACGGCGCGGTGTGCCGCGCCGTCCCCCGGCTCACGTGAAGTACATCAGGTTGTAGCGGTTCTTGCAGGCCGACTGCCCCCAGGTATCGGGGATCACGCCGCCGAGCGTGGTGCGGTAGGCGTCGAGCAGGGTGTTGCACTGCCAGACGATGTAGCCGCCGCGCTCGTACTCGATCGTCTGCGCGGCCGCGACCAGCTCGTTGCGCTTGGCCTCGTCGACGGTGACGAAAGCCTCATCGACGATCGCCTGCCACTCGTCGTCCTTCCAGCGGCATTCGTTGTACGGGGCGGTCGGTGACGTCGACAGGGTCGTCTGCGCCAGGTAGTTGCGCGTGCCCCAGTAGTCCTGGGCGAAGGTCCACTTGAGGTAGTCGTCGCCGTAGAAGAGGTCGGCGTTGACCTTCTTCACCTGGACGGTGACGCCGGCACCCTTGGCCTGCTCGGCGAACACCTGCGCCGCGGAGACCATGCCCGACCCCACAGCGTCCGAGGTGATCAGCTCTACGGTGAGCCCGTCGTAGCCTGCCTGGCTCAGCAGGGACTTGGCCTGCTCCAGGTCCTGCTCGCGCTGCGGCAGGTCGGACGGGTAGCCGGGGTCGAACGGCGCGTACATGTCGTTGCCGAGCCATGCGAACCCGCCGAGCGCCTGTTGGATCATCTGCTCGCGGTCGACGATCAGGCGCATCGCCTGGCGCACGCGCACGTCGTCGAACGGCTTCTGGTCGATGCGCATCGTGAACGGCTTCCATCCGCCCGACTTGGCCTTGAGGAGGGCGAGATCGGGCGTGCTCTCGATGATCTGCGTCTGGGCCGCCTCGACGAGTTCGATGTGGTCGACCGTGCCGTCGAGCAGCGCGTTCAGGCGCGCCGTGGGGTCGGCGTACTGGATCATGGAGAGCTCGTCCGCGTAGGGCCCTTCGCCCCAGTAGTCCGCATTGGCGGTGAACTCCGCCCGCTCCCCCGGCCGATACACCTTCATGACCCACGGCCCGGTGCCGATGAGGCCTTCGCCGACGTTGGGCTTGTACCCCACGGGCACGATCGCGTTGCAGAAGAACGCCAGTGACTCCCAGAAGATCGCGTTGGGCTTGTCCAGCGTGAACTGCACCGTCAGGTCGTCGATCTTCTTGATGCCGTCCGGGCTCAGGTCGCGGAGCAGGTCGGTGCCGGCGGCGGCCGTCTTCGGGTCGAGGATGCGCTTGTAGCTGAACTCGACGTCGTCGGCGGTGACCGTCTTGCCGTTGTGGAAGACGATGCCGGGTTTGAGCCGGACGGTGTGGACGACGGCGTCGTCGCTGGCCTCGTAGGAATCCGCCAGCAGGTAGGTCATCTTGTGGTCGGGATCGAAGCCCAGCAGCGCGTCGTACAGCTGCCACTGCATGGCGATCTGGGGCACTGTGCGGTAGGCGGTGTGGGCGTCGAGCTCGTCCTTGGCGCTGCCGCCGCTGATGCCCGACATGATGTGGCCGCCCTGCGTGGGCGCGCCCGTCGGTGAGCTCGAGGCGGCGGTCTCCTGCCCCTCCTCCGAGCTTCCGCACGCCGAGAGGATCGAGCCGCCGAGGAGCACGCCGCCGGCTAGCCCGGCCGCCCCTTTGAGCACGTCCCGCCGCGTGTGCGTTCGTTCGAGTGCCATCGCAGTCCCCCTGTCAACTGGCCGTATCCCGACTCCTGGTGGCTGGTGCCGCATCGTGCACCGCACGCATTCCGATTCGACCGCGGACGCCCAGTCAACGCAGAGAGCAGCCTCGCGGGAAGCCGGACTATGCACGGCGCACATGACTCGCGAGGTGCGTGTGCATGCCCCGTTCCGCGGTCGGGGAGCGCAGGGCGCGGACCGTGACACCGCAGGGGTCGGCCTCTCGAGGCGCCGTCGCTGTGGACGAGCTGGACCGCGCCGGCCTGCTCCTTCCGGCTGCATGCTGCACTCCTCGGGCCGAGACCGGGGGCTCACTTCGCGCCGCGTGAGGACGACGGCGGGCGTGGTCGTCCAAGGGCGGATGATAGTTTTTCTCAAAGAACGGGTATCTTGACGGCCGAGACTGTCGTCAACCGAGGGATCCGACGATGAGCAGAGCGTACACACCGCGAGACATCAGCGAAGCGACGAGGAAGCTGGACATCGCCATGTCCAGGCTCACAGGTGCCTACGCCCGCGAGGTGGGTGTGAGCGTGCCTGAGTACCTGGCGCTCGAGCACCTCGCCGACGAGAGGGGCCTGGGGCCGGGTGAGCTGGCCCGGCGCCTGCAGCTCACATCCGGCTCCGTCACGTCGCTCGTCGACCGCCTGGAGGCTGCAGGGCACGCGGTCCGCGCTCCGCACCCGAGCGACCGCCGCAGGGTGGTGGTGCGCCGCACCACGAAGGCGGCGGACGACCTGGGGCAGGAGGCCGCCTCGCTGGTCGCCGCAGTGACCGCGCTCGCGGAGAGCCTGAGCGAGCAGGAGCGCGCAGTCGTCGGCGGGTTCCTGGAACGGTTGACGGACATCATAGAACGGACGGCGGACGAGGCTTGCGCCGCGTGAGCACGCCGTCACGACCTCAAGGAGCAGAGATGAGCGCCCAGTCAGTGCGCATGGATCGTCCCCCGGCCAGCCAGAGCGCTGCTGCCCCGTCCCTCGACGTGCAGAAAAGACTGAGTCGCCTGCGCGTCTGGAACATCGGCGTCGGCATCGTCCTCGCCCTCGAGGCCGTCGCCATCGCCCTGCTCACCAACGACTTCAGCCTGCCGGTCACGGCCACCTTCATGAGTGGACCGCCCGGCACGCCGGCCGAGCTGACCGGCCTGTTCGACGTGCCGCTCGGCTGGGGTGTGTTCGCCTTCGTGGCCATCTCCGCGGCTGCGCTCTTCATCATCGCCTCGCCGGGGATGTTCGACCGCTACAAGGCCAACCTGCTGCAGAGTCGCAACTACGGGCGCTGGATCGAATACTTCTTCAGCTCCAGCCTCATGATCGTGCTCATCAGCATGATCACCGGCGTGAGCGACATCGGCGCCCTGCTCGCCATCTTCGGCGTCAACGCCAGCATGATCCTCTTCGGGCTGCTGATGGAGAAGTACGAGACCCCCGGCAAGCCGAGCTGGCTGAGCTTCTGGTTCGGCTGCTTCGCGGGCATCGTCCCGTGGATCATCGTGGCGATCTACATCCTCACCCCCGGGGTCGACGGCCCGACGCCGCCCGGCTTCGTGTATGGCATCGTCATCAGCCTCTTCGTCTTCTTCAACGTCTTCGCCGTGAACATGTGGTTGCAGTATCACAAAGTCGGCAAGTGGCGTGACTACCTGTTCGGCGAGAAGACCTACATCATCCTGAGCCTGACGGCGAAGTCGCTGCTGGCCTGGTGGGTGTTCTCCGCCGTGCTCGCGAGCTGAGACCGCGAGATCAAGCCCGGCCTGGGGCAGGCGGCGCGTCGCGCCGCCTGCCCCCTCTCGTGGCTCGGTCCGGATCGGCGGCCGTGCGTCGCGCAGACGTACGCCCACGACACGCGTCGCGTCCCTCACGGTTCGCTGTATTCTGCAACGAAGCGTGAGTGCGCGTAAGGCCCATTCACCCCGGGAGGTCCCGGCGTGCCCGACATCAGCGCAGGACTCCTCCTCTTCCGCCGTGTGCCCGGAGCGGAGGACGGCGAGCCGGGGCTCGAGGTCCTCCTCGTCCACCCCGGCGGTCCCTACTTCGCGAAGAAGGGCGCGGGCTCGTGGGGCATCCCCAAGGGCCTGGCTGAGCCCGAGGAGCTGGGTCCGGAGCCTGTCACGGCGACGGCCACCAAGGCGCGCAACCGCGCCGCCGGCGCCGACCTCCTGACCGTGGCCCTGCGGGAGGTGCGGGAGGAGACCGGGCTCGAGCCCGCCGGCCCGTTCCTGCCCCTCGGCGGTGTCAAGGCCCACGGCCACAAGCTCATCTTCGCCTGGGCCGTGGAGCACGACTGCGACCCCGCCGGCATCGTCAGCAACAGCTTCTCGCTGGAGTGGCCGCCGCGCTCAGGCCGGCGGGCGGAGTTCCCCGAGGTGGACAGGGCCGCCTGGTTCACGCTGGCCGCGGCCCGGGAGGCCATCGTGCCGGCGCAGCGCCGCTTCGTCGACGACTTGCGGGTCGTCGTGGCGGCGGCCGGACCCGCTCAGGCGGGCGGCGCTCCGGCCTGAGTCGCGGCCGGCGCCCCGTCCGCAGCCGCCGCCCCGTCCGCGGCCGGCGCTGCGTCCGCAGCCGCCGCCCCGTCTGCGGCCGGCGCTGCGTCCGCAGCCGCCGCCCCGTCCGGGCATGTCTCCTCCGCCAGCTCCGCGGCTTCGTCCGAGGCGGCGTCCTCCACCTGCGGTGCCTCCGCCGGCTGGTACGGCGGGATGCTGGGCAGATGTGGCTTGCCGGCGATGAGGTCGAAGAAGGCCTCGCGCCAGGCGCGCCACGTGGCGTTCACGTGTGCCTCGCGATGTTCGGCCCGGGCCAGCTTCTTCGGCTTGCGGGCGTACCGCCTGCGCGCCCACGGCGAGTTGGGCCGCGCGAGCCGCACGGCGCCCACGACCCCGAGGATGGGGATGAAGATGCCGAAGAACCCTGTCCAGTACTTGCCCTTGAGCAGACAGACCACGGCGAAGGACAGGTTGATGAAGAGCGTGAGCGAGACCGCGGCGGCCGCGGCGGCGCCGGTGAGGTCGCCGGTGGAGCCGCCCGGGCTGGCCCCCAGGATGATGAGCAGCCCGGCGCTCACCGCCACGATCACCGCGTCCACCGAGAGCCGGCCCTCGGCCCGCCAGTAGACGTCCTGCAGGCGCAGGATGAGGGCGAACTCATCGAGCGTCAGCGCCACGCCTGCGCCGAAGACCAGGGCGCACAGTTGCAGCAAGACGCCCTGCGGGCTCGTGACGATGAGGATCAGGCCCAGGACGACCATGAGCACCACGCCGATGACCATGTGGTGCACGTGCAGGCCGCCTTCGGACTCGATGTCGTGGAACCACCACTTCACCTTGGCGCGGATGAGGCGCGTGTTGATGCGCACCGCGAGGAAGGTGACCAGCAGGCCGATGGTGAACGCGGCCGCCGCGGCGCGGTGCGGGCCGAGGTAGCTCTGTCCTATGGCGTCGATGGCGAGGTGCACCTCGCCACCCTATCGTCTTGCGGCGCTCGTCGCGACGCGTTCGTGCGCACGCGAGCCTGCCGAATCCGCGCCAACGCCGTACCGGGAGGCCGCCGGGTAGACTTCGTTGAGACGGGCACCCGGCGAGTCGGGCGCCGAGTCGGTGAGATCGGTCGCGACGCGGGAGGCGGACGTGGGTTCGAGAGCGATGCGTCTGGCGGCGGTGGGCAGGGCCGTCGGTGAGGGCTGGGTCGTGCTCTCTCGTGGGGCACTGCGCGGCGAGTCGCTGATCACGCCGTCGGGCAGCCTGGGGATGACCGGTGAGCCCATGGCGGACATGAACACCGGAGCCATCTTCGACCCGCTCGGCCCCGAGGGCGACCTGCGCTCCTTCGCCGCCAGGCTCCGCGAGCGCAGCCTGCCGGGTTACCTCTTCCTGCTGTCGCCGGCGGCGGCGGACCTTGCAGGTCTTCCGCACGAGCTCGGCCTCTCCGCCGCCGGCTCCCTTCCGCTCATGTGCGTGCGTGCCGCCGACGCGCGGCGCGCCGAGACGGAGTACCCGGCCTGGCGCGTGCAGGACCAGGCCGGCGTCGAGGACGCTGCCAGCGTGCTGGCCGACGCGTTCGACGCCGGGCCGCAGTGGTGCCGGGACTGGTTCGGCCCGGACTTCACGCACCTGCCGGGCGCCGACTTCTTCGCCGCCGGCCACGACGGCCACGCCGTGGCCGTGGCCGGCACCGGCCGCATCGGTGACATCGTGGGTCTGTATGCGGTGGGTACGCGCAAGGCGCACCGCCGCCGCGGAGCCGCCGCCGCGGCCATGTCGGCGGCCCTCGACTACCACGTGGCGCGCGGCGCACATCTGTTCTGTCTGGTCTCGTCGGCCGCGGCCGAGCCCCTGTACCAGGGCCTCGGCTTCGCCGTCGTCGACCGCCCGGCCGTGTGGCAGGTCGAGGCCGGCTGAGCGCCTCTACAGCCAGCCCCGCCGGCGGAACAGCCACACCATGACGAGTACCGCGGCGACCTGCGTCACCACGCCCAGTGCGAGGAACGCCGGCCAACCACTCACGGCCCTGACCATCCAGGCGAAGTTCATGCCGAAGAAGCCGACGATCCACGTGAGCGGCATGAACACCGTGGCCACGATGGTGAGCCGCTTCATCACCTCGTTGAGGCGGTTCGAGACGGTGGAGAGGTAGACGTCCATGGCGCCGGTCAGCAGGTCGCGGTAGCTGTCCACGAGGTCGCTGATGCGGATGAGGTGGTCGTACAGGTCGCGGTAGTAGCGCTCCATGTCCGGCGTCATGCCGGGTATGGTGACGACGCCGGTGAGCAGGCGGGCGAACAGGTCCCTCTGCGGGGTGATGACCTTGCGCCACGTCACCAGACGCCGCTTGATGCGGAAGATCTCCTGCAGCTGGGCGTCATCGGGCTTCTGGAGGACCCCGGCCTCCAGCTCGTCGATGCGGTTGTCGAGCTTGGAGAGCTCCGGGAAGAAGCTGTCCACAAGCGCGTCGACGACCGCGTAGAGCAGGTGCGCGCCCTTGGCCGGCGGCACCAGGTCGCGCGCCACGCGCTCGCGCACGTCCTTGAACGGGGGGCAGTCGTCGTGGTGCACGGTGACCAGGTACGTGGTCGAGAGGAAGAAGTGCACCTCGACCAGGCCGTCGCTGTCCAGATTGGCGCCGTACGCCACCAGGTACAGGAACTCCTCGAACTCGTCGAGCTTGGGGCGCTGGCCGAAGTGGGCGGCATCCTCCATGGCCAGCGGGTGGAAGCCGAAGTCGTCTCGCAGCATGGCGAGGTCGTGGTCGTCGGCCCCGTGCAGGTCGAGCCAGAAGAACTCCCTCTCGTCCAGGTGACGCCTCACCAGACTCGCATCCACGTCGTCGTGCGAGCCTGTGTTGTCCACCAGGAAGCGCTGTGCGCTGCGCGTCATCGGTCCTCCTGCTGCCTGCACCACGATGCTACCGTGCGCAAGCGGCCCGCTCCAGAGCGTGTCCGGGTGCCCCGGCACGGCGGACGAATATGAAGACCGTGTGAAGACCGGCGGCGTCGCAGGCCGGACGGAGCGCCTGGCGGCCGACCGATTGTGAAGAACTCGTGAAGTCCGGTTGCATCTGCCGGCTCAGTAGTTTGTACTGCCGGGAACCTCAAATGGACCCAGGGGGTTCGACGTGCCGGATCACCATGACCGCCGACGACCACAAGTCCGCTCCTCCCGCCTCTTCCTTCCGCTCTGCGTGCTTGTGTTGTTGTTCACTTGCGCTGTGGCGGCCGGGCCCGCGTTCGCGTACGAGCCCTGGGAACACGCGGGGGCCAAGGAGTCGACCTGCGACCAGAGCGGCTGCCACGATAAGCAGACGCCCACCAACGCCGCCTGCCTGCGGTCGGGCTGTCACGCGAGCCTGACCACGTCCGGGCCGCGCAAGTGCTGGGACTGCCACGAGCCGGGCAGCGCGCCCAAGGTCGACTGCACCGGCAGCTGTCACCTGTACAGAGCGAACGGCGACAAGCCCGTGTACGACGTGGCCTTCACCCACGGAGCCACGCCGCACCTCGGAGCCTCGGGCTACGGCAAGACCTGCGCCGACTGCCACAGCGACGGCGTCCACCACGACGCCGCCGCGGCCGCCGCGCCCACCTGCGCCGACTGC